>Ga0210409_10007613_pt1 | contig 11138 bp, 9 predicted proteins | sample IncBWH17MmetaG_FD_161649 | JGI IMG/M metagenome (GOLD analysis project Ga0210409, IMG submission 161649) | Forest soil microbial communities from Barre Woods Harvard Forest LTER site, Petersham, Massachusetts, United States - Inc-BW-H-17-M | ecosystem: Environmental > Terrestrial > Soil >...
AAGACCTCCCGTAGGCACACAACTTGCCAAGCGAGGCGCGGTCCGCGAAAGGAGCAGTCACAACGTGTCTGCATGCACGTCCAGCAACCAACAGCACATAACCAAACCACTATTAGCATGAATGGAAATACGCTAACCCGAAGATTAGCACACTTGGCAAACCCACAACGGGCCCCGGCAGACTCGCATGCTAGGAGCTGTCAAGGTGGTGCGATCATCACCTGCGACCACTACGAGAATCGAGATGGATCGAACTATTCGATCATCGAGATGATCGGGCTGATCGTGGTAGTCATATTGAGCCGGCGCTACTCGGCGCATTCATGATTGCTGTCAAAGGTGGCGATCATTCTCGCATGACTACACCGACTAAGCATGCAAGGCAAGCTCGATCGCGGTTCGCAGTTGGCCGAGTGTGAACGGCACGATCAGGGAGTCGGCGAATACCACGCCGAGCTCGAACAGCTCCCATGGGGGAATGGAGACGCTCACGCAGATCATCGGCAACGATGGATTGGTGATATGCACAGCCTGGGTGAGGATCCCCCCGCCGGCGGCCTTCGGTTCAACAATGAACAGGTCCGCCTCCAGGCCGAGTGCGAGAGTGGGCATCGTGATCAGGAGTGGTTCGTGGCCCAAGCGCCTGAGCATCCCTTCCAGCACCCGTCTAACAACTTCGTTTGGCTCGCTGATCAACGTCTGTGCCATCAGTGTCGATCATCAGCCACACTGGCTGAATTCCAAATAGAGGGACGAAAGGGATAAGCTGTGGTGGCCAAGACCCTCGGCCACAGGACAGCAGAGAAAATCAGCAGTCTTGGGCACCGTAGAGCGCACATTTTCTGGCATCCTTCCTTGGCGCCGGTTCTGGAGGAGCCGGTCCTCCAGCCCAACTCGATGGCAGGGGACGGAGGCGAGAAATGTCAGCTCAATCAGCTTGAGAGGCTGAGGCCGGGCAAGATGCGACCGTCACATGAGGTATCGGCGGCTTGCACGTATTCCATGAGATCCGACAATCGTTTGCTTCCTTCGTCGAGCCAAGAAACATCCTCGACTGACCCTGCTCGAGAACAAGGAGCCAGGCCAGAGAAGACGATTACGATCTATCCCGACGGGCCTGAGTGATGCTGTACCGCGTCGTGTATTGCTATACCAGCTTCTCCTCCTTATAGTTGATCTATCAGGATTATTCCGACTGCGTATGTGTCGAGTTATTCAGATTCTGCTAAGGCTAAGCGGGAGTACTGTCGGTTATCTAAGTAGGTCGAAAAGAGACCCGGGGAGCCATCCCCGTCTATCGCGGTGGTCGAAGCCGCAGTAAGGAGACGCCCATGAACCCTGGCGTCCCACAGAAGCAAGAGTCGCTTTCACGTGACTCTCTGGCCGTAAGCCAGCGCACCATCCTTTGGACCAGTGGCAGTACGTTTCGAGTAGGACTCATCTTGGTTGGGCTGCTATCCACCCTCGCCTTTGCGAGCAGTACCCTCGGCGCCAAAGCGAACCTGGGTTTGGGATCTGCCGCGAGACCCTTTGTGTTAGGCGGCTCCACGATCACGAACACCAGCCACCATGCCTGAGCCATTCGACGATCCGACCGCGCAGATCGCCGCAGACGCTGCGCCAGGATCCTCGCACGTAGGCGCGGGCGGTGGCAAGCCGCGTCTGTGGATGCTGTTTGCCGGCGCGATCCTCGTGCTTGGTTTGGCGATCTCACTTGCCGGCGCCTTGCTGTGGCACTCGAACGTGCGGGCGCATGAGAAGCAGGCGTTCCAGACGACCGCGGCCGATGTAGGCGGGGAGCTCGAGACATTGCTGCGCCGTGACACTGACTTCGTAGCGACACTGCGCACCGTCGTCGCCATGCAGCCCCGTCTTAACGCCAGCGGTTTCAATCAGTGGTTCACCGGACTCGAAGGGGACCAGCGACAGGTGGGCCGTCTCGGCACACTGGTCGTCAAGCCGGTGCCGGCAGCCGAGCTCGCCGCTTTTCAGGCGCGACGCGACGCCGACCCGGCATTTCGCGCCCTCGTGGGAAGCAAGGTCGAGCCTTTCGCTGCGGACGGACGGGCTCGCTACTGCTTGCTCTCGGCCGGCGATGTCAACACACCGTACAGCTCAGACATCGCGCGGCTGCTGCAGGGAGACTGGTGCAATCCAAACTCAACCATCGGTGGATATCCGGCGGGTGGCACATCTCAGGCAAGTCTCATGCGATCGATCGTCGATAGCGGACAGTTCCTTGTGTATCCGGTGAAGGCCGAGGGTGTGAGCACTTTCTTCATCGAAGGCGCGTCCTACAGACGCGGGGTGAGCCTGGCGAGCGTCGCGCAGCGCCGGGCGGCCCTCGTCGGCTGGGTCTCGAGCTCGTTCGAGATTCCCACTCTCATACGGTCAGCAATTGGGGGTCACCGCGGCCTTGCCGTGACGCTGTATCACAGTAATCCCGGCCAACGCCGTGAGCTCTTGGGCCAGGCAGGCACAGTGACAACCGCCAAGCCGTTTACGCTGGGCACGACGCTGCAGATCGACGGCACCTGGATCGTAAAGGTGAGTGGAGCCGGCGCCGTGAGCGGACTGTCCGCCGGAGTGCAGGGGCTACTTGTATTGCTCTCCGGGGCGATCGTCAGCGTACTGCTGTTCGCACTGGTGCTGGTGCTGACGCGTTCACGCGAGCGCGCTCTGGGGATGGTCGAGCAGAAGACCGGCCAGCTCCGCCATCAGGCGCTGCATGACCCTCTCACCGGTCTACCCAACCGTATTCTGGCGCTCGATCGCGCCGAGCAGATGCTCGCCCGCGCGCGGCGCCAGCATGTTCCCGTAGCGGCGCTATACGTCGACATCGACGGTTTCAAGCACGTCAACGACACCTTCGGTCACGCCGCCGGCGACGAGCTCTTGCGGATTGTCGCCATGAGACTGGCGGGTGTCGTCCGCGAGGGTGACACCGCGGCCCGCCTGAGCGGCGACGAGTTTGTCGTACTCGTAGAGGGCTCTGCACTAGACGCCGGTGCCGAGCTCGTCGCCGAGCGCTTGCTGGAAGTGCTGCGCCAACCGTACGACATGGGCATGAATGTGGATCTAGGGCGGCAGCTCTCGATCACGCCGAGCATCGGCGTTGCCGTGGGCATGCGGGGTGACGCTGTTGAGCTGCTGCGGGACGCGGACCTCGCACTGTACGAGGCCAAGGCTGCCGGCAGGAACTGCTATGTGCTGTTCGAGTCGGGCATGCAGACCGCGGCGCAGGACAAGCTGACGCTGGAGATGGAGCTCGCCGAAGCCCTTGAGCATAGGCAACTGTTCCTGCTCTACCAACCCACCTTCGACCTGCAGTCAGAAAGCGTGATCGGCGTCGAGGCCCTGATCCGCTGGCGTCATCCCACACGCGAGGTCATCCCACCCATCGAGTTCATCCCTCTCGCCGAGGAAACCGGGTTGATCGTCCCTATCGGCCGCTGGGTGCTCCAAGAGGCCTGCCGACAGGCCGCAATGTGGCACGAACAGGGACACCGCATCGGCATGTCGGTGAACGTCTCCGGACGCCAGCTCGACCACGACAAACTGATCGAGGACGTGCGCCATGCGCTAGAGAAGAGTGGACTGGACCCAAACGCGCTGACGCTCGAGATCACCGAGACCACGTTGATGCGCGACGCCGAGGCCACCGCCAGACGCCTACAGGAACTCAAGCAACTCGGAGTTCGTATCGCGATCGACGACTTCGGCACCGGTTACAGCTCACTGGCCTACCTACGCCAGTTCCCGGTCGACGCCCTGAAGATCGACCGCTCCTTCATCGGCGGCATCGCCGCCTCGAAGGAGGCGGCGGCACTGATCCGCACGCTTGTCCATCTCGGCAAGACACTGCAGATCGAGACGCTCGCCGAGGGCATCGAGGACCAGGTCCAACTCGAGACCTTGCAACGCGAACATTGCGACCAAGGACAGGGCTTTCTATTCTCGCGCCCACTCGACGTCAGCGCAGTCGAAGCATTTCTGGAGTCCAGCGAGGCGTCGACACAGTCGCTTCCAATACGCCAGGGCGGCTGATCGGGGAGCGAGCGCGCCCTTGGGTTCTGTCTTGTCAGGCAAGACGATCTCCGCGACCCACTTCGAGCATCGTCTTCCCGATGTGTTCGCTGGCTATCTGGCGACGCTCATGCAAGTCGACCGGCTGGCAGCACCCGGGCTGATCGGTCGTAGGGTTAGGGGGTGCCAACGGATCGGCTGAGCGCTGTGTTGAGGGAGATAGCGAAGGCCGACGTAGACGGTTCGTCCTCGCTTGTCGATCGGGTGTGCCTGGCGGCGGTGGTCCTGCTCTCGCTGAGAGGGGCGGGACTTTCGTTGATGGTGGATGGGGAGCTGCGTGGGACTGCTGGGGTCTCTGATCCGGGCATCGCAGTCGTTCAGGAATCGCAGCTCTCGCTGGGTGAGGGACCGTGCGTGGATGCCTGGACCAACAGGGCCCCGGTGTTGGAGGCGAACCTTGCCGATCCTGCGATCGTGCGCTGGCCAGCATTCGCCCATGCTGGCATCGATGCCGGTGTGCTGGCGGTGTTCGCTTTTCCGCTGCACCTCGGCGCCATCCGGATCGGGGTGTTGGTGCTCTATCGCGATTACCCGGGCATGTTGAGCGCGGATGAGATGGCTTGTGGGCTGGTGCTGGCCGATGTGGCTACCCAGGTGCTCCTCTCCCTACAGGCCGGTGCCCCGGCCGGTGCACTGCACGAGATATTGGCGAACGAGCTACCGCACTGGGCGGAGGTCCATCAGGCGACGGGGATGGCATCTGTTCAGCTTGGTGTGTCTCTGGACGAGGCATTCGTGCGTCTGCGCGCCCACGCGTTCGCCGAGGGGCTCCCGCTGCGGATCATTGCCCGCGAGATCGTCACGCGCCAACGCCGCCTCGAGGAGCCAGCATGACGCACGATCGCGACCCCACCTGCTCGACAATGGCAATATTCGCGTCAGCAGCCGAAGAGATCGAGATCGGATCATGACACGCGAGCAGCGGATAGTGGAGACATTCGTCGAGCTGGCCGACACGATGGTCGAGGACTTCGACGTGATCGAGTTCCTGCACCATCTGGCTGAGCGTTGCGTGGAGTTGTTGGACTGCGCCGAGGCGGGGCTGCTGCTCGCCGACGCCGCCGGCGTGCTGCGGGTGATGGCCTCTTCAAGCGAGCGCTCTGACGCGTTGGACCTGTTGCAGTCCCAAAACGAGGAGGGACCGTGCTTCGAGTGCTACGAGCGCGGAGCGCTGGTAGCAAGCGAGGACCTCACCGGCGATGCCGGGCGCTGGCCCACGTTCGCACCGATGGCCCTGCAGAAGGGGTTCCGCTCCGTGCAAGCGATCCCGATGAGGGTACGTGGCCAGACCATCGGGGCGTTGAACTTGTTTCGCGCGACGACAGGGCGTTTGGTTGAGCAGGACCTGTCGCTAGGGCAGGGGATGGCTGATATAGCCGCGATTGCGCTGCTGCATGAGCGCAGCGTGCGCGAGGCCCACCGCGTCGTGGAGCAGCTCCAGGACGCGCTCAGCAGCCGAGTGATGATCGAGCAGGCCAAGGGTGTGCTCGCCGAGCGCGCCCATATCGGCGTGGACGCCGCGTTTGCCCTGCTGCGCGCCCACGCTCGCGAGCACAACCTCCGTCTCAGCAACGTTGCTCGCGACCTCATAGACGGACACCTCGACGCCACCTCGCTCAGTAGTCCCACGCACAGCATCCCAACACCCAAACGCTGAGACTTCGTCCCGGAGTAGGATTTTCTGGAGTGACAGGATGACTACCGTCACAGCGGTCTGATCCGCTGTCGCGCCAGAGCATGGTGGCATTGCTATCTAAAAGGACCCCGACTACTAGCAGCTGGGTGCGCATACGATCCGCGAGTGCCCGCCCGCCATGTGAAGCTTGAGAAGCGCCTGAGGGGAAAGCGGGTGTGCGTGTGCGTGGGGGCGGGAGGCGTCGGCAAGACGACCGTGTCGGCGGCGCTCGCGCTCGGGCTCGCAACGCGCGGGAAGAAGGTGGCGGTGGTGAGCATCGACCCGGCGCGGCGCTTGGCGGGGGCGCTCGGCCTGGACGAGCTCTCCGGGGAGCCGCATCGAATCGAGGAGCACACGCTGGCCGCGCAGGGGATCGAGCTAGAGGGTGAGCTGTGGGCGATGATCTTGGACTCGAAGGGCACGTTCGATGCGCTGATCGGGCGCCTTGCGGAGAGCGAGCGCGTGCGCGAGGAGATCCTGAGCAATCGCATCTACCGCGAGCTGTCCTCGGCGGTGGCGGGCTCGCAGGAGTTCACGGCGGTGGCGAAGCTGCATGAGCTGCACAGGAGCGGGGAGTGGGACGTGATCGTGCTGGATACTCCACCCTCGCGCGACGCGCTCGACTTCCTCGATGCGCCGGAGCGGCTCACGCGCTTTCTGGAGGGGAGGGCGTTGCGCGTGCTGAGCTCCCCCGGCGGGGTGACGCGCGGGGTGCTGGGCCGCGGGGCCGGGCTGATGCTGTCGGTGTTTGCACGCGTGACGGGGGTGAACCTGGTGGGTGAGCTATCTGGCTTCTTTGGCTCGCTCGCCGGGCTGACCGACGGCTTTCGCGAGCGCGCGCACGGCGTGGAGCAGCTGCTGCGCGACCGGGGGACGGGCTTTCTGATCGTGACCTCCCCCGAGCATGAGCCCGTCGAGGAGGCCGTTTTCTTGGGGGGACAGCTGGAGCGCGAGGAGATGGAGCTGAGCGGCGTGATCGTCAACCGCTTTCAGGAGGTGGGCCTTGACGGATGCGATCCGAGGGAGCTGACGCAGCTGCTGTCCGAGCAGCTGGGTATGCCGCTGGCGGCACGCGTGGCGGGAAACCTGGCCGACTTCGACGTGCTGGCAAGGCGCGACCGTGAGAGTGTGGCGAGGCTCGAAGAGGCGCTCGGGGAAGGCGACCCGGTGCTCGTGCCGCGCCTAGACGGCGACGTGCAGGATCTCGGAGGGCTCGCCGCGATCGCCGAGCAGCTCTTCGCCTGACGGCGTATCGGCGCGCCCGGCGTGGCGCTCCGCGACAGGAGCCCTGTCGGCGTCTTCTCCCACCTCCTCGATCTCCTCGCCGGAGAGCAGGAGCTCGTCGGCAAGCGAGGCGAGACCAACAGGAAGGTGGCCGCAGATGACATCGCGCAGGAGCGCGCGCAGATGGTCGGCAAGCTCGCGTGCGACCGCATAGCCGCCGGCGCGCTCGACGGCGGTGCCGGCGATCGCATGGCGCTCGAGCGCAAGCGCCTTGAGCGTGCGCTCGGCAACGGGGGCGCGCTCGTCCGGTGTGGCGCACAGCGCAGCGAGGCGTGCCGCCAGCAGCCCATCGGGCGAGCCGGAGGACTCCAGGCCGGAGGATGTGCCGAGTAGCGCTCGCAAGGCCAGGATGTGGTCGCTGAGCCCCTGATACTCGGACGAGCGCTCACAGCCCAGCTCGTAGCGTTGCAAGGCCCAGGCGACCTCGCTCGAGTGAGGGGCGCGTCGCGACACGAGGTTGCAGAAGGCGCGCAGCTCGTCCTCCTGGTCGGGGCTGACGAGGAGCATCCCGTGGGGATGTCCGCCTGTGCCGAGCGCAATCGTGCTCCAGGGCGAGTTGCCGACACGGGCGAAGGCGAGCGTGCCGAGCGCGATACGCCCATCGCCGAAGAGACGCAGCGCGCGCAGGAGCTCGCGCATGACCTCCCTCCCCTGGGCGATCGCCGCATGCGGGTCGGGGTGTTCGGTGTTGAAGACGACGAGCAGGTGGTCTTCCTCGCCGGGCGCTCCTGTCCAAAGCGCCTGCTCGGGGGGGCCCTCCAGGGCGGTGGGGTGAGCGATGGAGAGCCCGCGCGTGAGGGAGACCTCTGAGGAGGTGGTCGTCAGGCCATGGAGCGTCGCCACCAGCGTGACCGCGCCGGCGGCGGCGAAGGCCGAGCTGTCGAGGCGCTCGAGCGCTCGATCGAGACGCGCGGGGCGAAGCTCGAAGTCGCTCTGCTCCTCAAAGACGTCGTGCAACAGCGCGAGTAGGGCCATGTCGCAACGGCTGAGCGCGGCGTGCGAGGGGCGATCGTGCATGCCGGCCGAGGTCAGGTAGCGCTCCAAGCCGTCGAAGCTCCCGAGCAGGTGAGCGGCCTGCCGGTAGCCGTCGAGGCGGCGCAACGCGGGAAGGCGCTCGGCGATGTAGACAGACGTCAGCGGGCGGTAGCAGTAGAGCGGCGAGGAGCCGCGAGGGCGAGCGGAGTGGGAGGCAAGCTCGAAGGGGACCTCCTGGCCTGCACTGACGTCGGCCTGGAGCGCCGTGGCAGCTTGGGCGAGGAAATCGGCGAGGGCGGCCTGCAGCTGGAGTGAGCGCACGGTTGCTCACTTCGTCGTGTGCGCTGCCCCTCCTGCTCGGCGCAGGGCCCGTTGCGAGCCGGCTACGCCACAGCGACGGTGAGCGCCTCGACGACGGCGTCCTGGCAGTCGAGCCCGAGCCAGCGCTCGCCGTAGGAGCGCATGTCCTCGACGATGGGCAGCAGGGCCAAGCCCTTGTCGGTCAGGGCGTACTCGACGCGCGGGGGCACCTCGGGGAAGGTGTGGCGCTCGACGATCCCCTCCTCCTCCAGGGCGCGCAGGCGCAACGAGAGAGTGCGGGGTGAGATGCCGGCGAGCGAACGCTCCAGCTCACAGAACCGTGAACGTCCCTCGGCAAGGTCGCGCACGAGCAGGAGCGTCCACTTGCCACACACCACCTCAGCGGTGCGACATACCGGGCAAGTGTCACGGGCGGCCATTTCAACCGTTACTTTACCAACTGAAGTAGCGTCGTCGGCCACGGCTCGTACAGTTCGCGGCTGACATGAGCGGCGAATCGCTTGCCATAGCCGCAAAGCAGTTGCCCACGTGGGAGCCGCCGCACGAGGATGTGCCCACCCGCGGCCGACCCATGTCGGCCCGTGTGCAGGCTGTCGGCGCGCCCTATCGCGAGCTGCTCGAGAAGCTCATGCGGCTCCCCCCCGACGTCATGCTCTCCGCCGCCGAGCCGCTTTGCGCCGGATCGCCGGAGCGAGCCACGCGTCTGCTGGCCGGCATCGTGGCGGTCCAGACGGCGATCGACGGCCGGCCCGCGAGCGCGGCGGGGGCACTGCGCTGGTTTGTGGGCGGCCGCCTGAGTCGGACGTGCGAGCGACCGATGGAGCAGGTCGGCTGGAGCGCGGATGGCGGCGGGCAGCTCTCCGCGCTGCTCCCCTATGCGCTCGACCCATTCGGGCAGACCACGCGGCGGGCGTTGATCGCGGGGGATGCATGCCGTCACGAACGTGCCTCACGCAAGCGGCTCGGCGCCTTCTACACACCGGGCGACGTGGCAAGGATGCTGGCCAAGGAGGTGATCACCCCCGACACTCGTCGGGTGCTCGATCCCGCGTGCGGCGCGGGCGTGTTCCTACGGGCGGCCTTCACCCAGCTGATGCGCACACTGGCGCCACGGCGCGCGGTCGAGTGCCTGCATGGCGTGGACGTCGACGCCGCCGCGATCGACGCGTGCGCGCTCGTGCTCACACACGACTGGCTGATGCGCGACCCGGTGAGCGGCGGGGAGGCACCACTCGATCGCTTCGAAGAGGTGTGCTCGAGGCTGATCCATGGCGACGCCCTGACGCTCTTTGCGCAGCCCGTTCGAGCGAGCCCGAACGGTGAGCGCAAGAAGCTTGCTCACACGCTGCCGAGGAGCTTCGACGCGATCCTGACCAATCCGCCGTTCGCGCCGGTTGGACCCTGCGCCGAGGACGTGAGCGATGGGTTCGAGTCGCTGCGCGCGGCGGGCAACCCGGCCGGCCTGAACATGATGTGGCCGTTCTGGGAGCTTGCGTCGAACGCGGTCAGCGACGGCGGGAGGGTCGGGATCGTGCTTCCTCTCTCATCCGCATATCTCCGCGGAAGCGCTCCGCGGGCGGCCCGCAGCGCCGTGTTCAAGAGGGGGAAGTGGGAGATGCGGTTCTTCGACCGCGCTCCGGACGCGCTGTTCGGCGACGACGTCAAGCAACGAGTCGCCCTCGCCATCAGGCGCCCCGGGCCTGCCGGGCTCTTGCGCACCACTGCCATGCGTCGCTGGTCCTCCGACCGTCGAGCCGCTGTGCTGGGGGCGGGGGGCGACGACGGCATAGATCTCCCTGCCCGAGCCGAGCTTGTCGTGAAGATCGGCTCCGAGGGAGAGCGCCGAGCAATCGAGCGCCTCCACTCGCTCGGCGCAACGCTCGCAGACGCGGCGAGCGACATACGGATGTCCTCGGCGGCGGGGCTGACTCGGGGCGAGCAGGCCATAGCGATCGCCCCAACCGCCTACAACTGGGTGGGAGCGTACCGCGACACGCTCGTGGCGAGCAGGGCGCGCCGTGCCGTCGCGGGTAAGCTGCTCGAGCTGGTGTTTGCCGACCGGACGTTGGCGGACGCTGCCTACGCGACGCTCGCCTCACACGTCTTCCTGTGGTGGTGGCGAGCCACGGGCGACCTGTTCCACATCTCCCGCTCCACGCTGACGAGGGCACCGTTCCCCCTTCAGCTCTGCGACGGCCCGCGGCTGGAGGGCCTGGCAGCTGCCGGAAGGGACTGCTGGCGCGCGGCTCGGAGCGCACCCGTGAGGTCCGTCAACAGGGGGATCGTCACGGTCGCCTATGCCCCAGCCGCCGACCACGAGACGCTGGAGGCGGTCGACGACGAAGTGGGACGCGCGTTCGGGCTCGACCAGGAGTTCGTCCGGTTCGTACGCAATGATGCCGGTCGTCTGCGCGGCGCTGGAAGGGGAGCTTGATCGCACCACACCACGCGCGACTCACTCCATGGCCCACACGACAGCCTCCACGACACATACGCCGCCGACAAGCGAGCAAAAGCAAGCCAGCCGCCTCACCAAGGAGGAGTGGCGGGAGTACACGAAGACGGTCTGGTCGATCGCCAACACCAGCGATCCGGAACATCCGGCCGTCTTTCCCCCGGAGATCCCGTATCGGCTGATCAAGATGTTCAGCTTTGTCGGCGATCGCGTTCTCGATCCGTTCGCGGGAACCGGGACGACATGTCACGAGGCGCTGGCGCTCGACCGGCGTGCCGTCGCCGTCGAGCAGAACCCCGAGTTCGCAGAGCGGATCGAAGCGGGGCACCAGAGGTTCGTCGA
>Ga0210409_10007615_pt1 | contig 11135 bp, 10 predicted proteins | sample IncBWH17MmetaG_FD_161649 | JGI IMG/M metagenome (GOLD analysis project Ga0210409, IMG submission 161649) | Forest soil microbial communities from Barre Woods Harvard Forest LTER site, Petersham, Massachusetts, United States - Inc-BW-H-17-M | ecosystem: Environmental > Terrestrial > Soil >...
TAAGGAAAAAGGACATAAGCCCCACCGCCGTCGCCCGCTTCAATTCTCGCTGCGAATTTGTATTTCTTCATTTTTGCCAGTTTTTCCTAGCGGTGCCGCCCCTGATCAGCTGGAATTAAACCACTTTGCCTTACAGCGCGCTACCGGGGCGATAACTCCCCAAAAGTCGGATAACCGGTGCGCCGTGAAAAGGTGATGGTCAACAGCGGGGTAGACCCGCCCGGGAACTGGTTTGCTCCACCCGGTAACAATCAGAGCAGCGGTGGAGGCAACGAGACTGCTGAGCCTCTGGCGCCAGATCTTTGCTAAGGCCGGTTAGACGATGCAGAACTCATGCGGCGCCTCTCGAAACGCAACCGCCTCGCCATATCCCACGTATCTAGATATTATCTAGAGATGCTGGCGGTTCGATTGGGACGAACAGAGGAACAAAAGCAATCGGACCAAGCACGGAATTTGGCTTGAAGAGGCCCAGAGCGTTTTTAGCGATCCGCATGGACGCTTATTTTGTGATCCGGAGCACTCCGAGCACGAGGATCGGTTCATTCTACTTGGTGTGAGTTCAGCGGCAAGAACGCTTATCGTAGTTCACTGTCACAAGGAAAACGATTCCGTGGTCAGGATTATTTCTGCCCGTAAGGCGACTAGAAAGGAGGTGCGCTTCTATGAGGAAGGAATATAATTTCTCCAAATTGAAAGAGCTGAAGAACCCGTACGCAAGAAAGAAAAAGGCGGTGGGCATTAACTTGAGTCCGGAAGTCCTGGACTACTTCAAGCGACTGGCGGAAGAGACTGGACTGCCTTACCAGAAACTGATTGATTTGTATCTGCTGGACTGCGCGAGAAAACGCAAGAAGCTGACAATGAAGTGGGTGGCATAGCGGCGACGAAGTACTCAAGCTGCGGTGAATGCTTCGGCGTCATCCTCGCACGAATCGCGAGGCAGGACGTTGGTTTGATTAACCGGTGACCTGCGGTCCACAGGAGTAATTGTGGCCCTCTATGCCGACGTTCAGGCTTGTTACTGCCTCGGCCAAGTATGGCTCTCGAACGATTAAGTCTAAGCGTAGAAATGGAGGGACACGGGCCCTGCGCGAAGAAGCAGCAATATCTGGTGCCGGGGGCCCGGTTTGCACCGTTCGCCCATATGAATTTAGGTTTTCGTTGGCTGCGTGACGGAGCGCAAGGGCCAGCGCTCCAGCGAGAAAATATCGTAGTCGGGTTCACCAAAATTCCATAAGCACCGCCGGTCGGATTTCGTAACGAGGAAACAGCTCAAAGAGCATGAGGTTCATGTCCCACGCTTCCGGGGTGTTGTGCGCAACCGTACCAATTGCCCAGCAAAAGCGCAATCGGGTCTTTGACGTACGGCGTTGATCCTGTCCCAGGTTCTATCTATTGAACACGCAAGGTTGGCAGCGCGACTACCTATGCTCGCGTTCTACGCCTTGGTTAGATAAAGGAAGTACACAAACAGCCCAACGACGAGCGTAGGTAGGGCAATAGTGAAGATAATTACGAGGGCCATGTGACCATAGGATGCTAGAACAACGCCACGCGCACAGATATACAGCGTTTACTCTAGGGCAACTGAGAGCGCTGACGCTCCGAAATCTTTGCCTTGTCTATCCTCCGTACGCAGGCGTACAGTACCTGCCGAGAGAGGTCCACTGACAAACCCTGAAACTTACAGCTGGCAGTCGGTCTGCGTTCGCGCAATTTTGGGAAATAGATAATTCGCTGACTACCGCGCGAATCTATGAGGCTTTATCCGCTATCGAACAGAGACGGCTGAGTCCGGTCGAAAAAAACAGCGATGAGGATTGTGTTCTGAACGACGCTGAAGTGCGAATCAAAGCTCTGATTACCGAGAGGACTGAGAAGTTGGTTTGGGAGGCTACTCCCGGTCACTGGACCATTGGGCTTTGAAACGCTGTGCCGCCACGCGCCCAACTCTGGCTAGAGTGCCGTTTCGTTAGTGGTCCCACTAACGCCGGACAGGCTCGCCGCGATCCACGACGAGGGTGAGGCGCGTTGGTCGAGTTAGCCGGCTTCTCGGTTGCAGGAGATTCCCTTTTAGTATTGTTTCCCTGGCACGTCGTTACCGTCAGCACTCCGGAACCTTCTGCACCCGCCCGAGCCTAGAACTTTGGCGCATACCTGCTGCGTGCGCGGTTGCGCCCTCCGAAGCTCCGGAAACGACGCTACACTGACCCGTTCATTGGGCTGGGCTGCGGAGCTCGAGAGGGATAAGAAATTGCCACTTCGTGGAAGTAAAAGCGGACTCCCCGCCTGATGCTCTTAGAACCAAGCCTCGACCTCAATCTAAGTTGTTGATTGTGCTAGTCTTAAGTGAATTGTACGGATGTCCCGCTGGGCTTTTGTCTGGTACCGTACCTGCTTATGATCCATGCGGTGAATTGCGGCAAAATGGCGACTGAAACCTTTGCCCACTTCGTCAGTAAATGCTGTTGCAATGGTGGTGTCCCCGTTTGCGAGCGTCGCCGGAATACTCGAAATATAGAGTCTTTGGTGTCGACTTGAGGCTAGAGAAAATGCCCCGACCCATTGTGCAAGAACGAGGGACCATGAGCGCGACGACCGGATCCAAACACGACATTTCGATTATTGTGCCGGTCCTTAACGAGGTTGACGGGATTCGGCAGTTACGCGAGAAGCTCACGAGAGTTCGCGCCTTACTGAGTGAAATAGGAAACGTCGAACTTGTCTTGGTCGACGATGGCAGCACCGACGGCACGCTAGCGTCATTGCGTGATGAGTTTGCTGAAGGCGACCAATGTCGCATCGTAGCTCACAGCAGAAATCGCGGCGTGGGCGCGGCCTTCCGCACCGGGTTTCAGAATGCTACCGGGAATATCATCTGCACGATTGACGCCGATTGCAGCTACGAACCCGAAGGGTTGAAGCGCCTGATCGATGCGATACTCGCGGGCGCCGACATCGCAACAGCGTCACCTTACCACCCTGCGGGGTCCGTGCAGGATGTGGCCTCGTGGCGACTCTTGCTGAGCCGTGCCTGCTCCGTTTTTTATCGGATGATTTCTCCCGTTTCTCTGTACACATATACGAGTATCTTTCGCGCTTACCGTTCGATTGTGGTCGAGACGATTCGATTCGAATCCGACGGATTCGTGTCTGCAGCCGAAATTTTGATTCGTGCAGCAGAGCGGGGGTACAGGATTAGCGAGGTGCCCATGATACTGCGCGGACGCAAGGTTGGCACCACAAAGATGAAGATCGCGCGAAACATACGCCAGCATCTGATTATGCAAGGAAGGGTTTTGTTACAGCGACTTGATCTTGGGCACCTCGATGCAGCGAACAGGCCGCTCACTATCTCCAGTGTTCCGGGCCCCGTAGTGCCGACAGGAGCGGCCAATGACCAAGCGAAAAGAAGCAAGTGAGAACGGCCCGCGTTAGATCGGATCCTAAGGGTTTGGAGCTGGATCTAAAGCGGAACTTATCCGATGTGGGCGTCCCCGCAAGGACATCATGGAAACCTTCATTCATCCTAAGGCCAGCATTGGCGCTGGTTCGCAGCATGGGCATAACTCCGTTGTTTTAGAAAACGTGAGAATCGGTGAAAACTGCCGCATCGGCAACGGAGTAATCATCCATGCGGATACAGCGATCGGGAACAACGTGCGGATCGACGATCATGCTGTGATTGGGAAGCTACCCATGAAGGCGGCTTTGAGCGCCATTACGCTAGAACAGCAATTGCCTCCGTGCATCATCGAGGATGGCGTCATCTTGGGCACATCCGTAGTGGTCTATCGCGGTTGCGCGATTCGAAAAAATGTCATGATAGCTGATCTGGCCTCGGTCCGCGAGAACGCGGAGATCGGCGAATTTACGATCGTCGGCCGTGGCGTCACGGTTGAGAACAAAGTTCGCATCGGGAAGCGTTGCAAGCTGGAAACTGAGGCGTACATCACTGCGCTATCGGAAATAGAGGACGGGTGTTTTATCGCACCGGAAGTGACCTTTACAAACGATAACTTTCTAGGGCGAACAAAAGAACGCTTTAAGTACCACAAAGGCGTAACTATGAAGCGCGGAGCAAGGATCGGCGCCAACGTGACTGTGCTGCCCGGAATTACGATACATGAGGACGCCTTGGTAGCGGCCGGCTCAATCGTGACGAAAGATGTCCCGGCGCGGAAGATTGTAATGGGCGCGCCCGCGCGGGTCCTACGCGACGTGCCCTTCAATCAACTGCTTGAAAATCAGTAGTGTGGTTGCACGACTATGAAATTGCTTTCCATCATCGGTGCTCGGCCCCAGTTTGTTAAGGCTGCCATGATTGCGGACGCCGTAAGGCGCCATAACCTCGCCATGGTCTCCGCGGCGAGTCGGATACGACACGTCCTGGTTCATACTGGGCAGCACTACGAATATCGCATGTCGGGCGTGTTTTTTGACCAATTGAACCTGCCCACGCCCGATCGTCATCTCGGCGTTGGATCGGGTTCCCAGGGCAAGCAAACGGGGGCGATGCTGAAACAGATTGAGAAGGCGTTGCTCGCCGAGAGACCGGACATGGTCATGATCTACGGTGACACAAATTCCACGATCGCGGGCGCGCTGGCCGCAGCCAAGCTGCACATTAAAGTGCTTCACCTGGAAGCTGGCCTTCGAAGTTTCAACCGCGACATGCCGGAGGAAATAAACCGGATCGCGTCCGACCATATCTCGGACGTTCTGTTCTGCCCGACTTTCACCGCGGTGGAAAACCTTCGAAAGGAAGGCATCACGAGCAATGTGTTCCAAACTGGCGACGTGATGCTGGATGCCGTGATGGCTTACCGCGGTAAGGCAGAGCGGCGGAAGAGCCTATTGCGAAAGCTGCGCGTTGAATCGAAGGAATACGCGCTGGCCACGATCCACCGGGCTGAAAACACAGATTCCGTGGAGCGGTTGGCCGGGCTGCTGGATGCCTTGGCCAGCCTGGGTCACCCTGTCGTTCTTCCCATGCATCCGAGGGTGCGCGATCGGTTGGTCAAGAATCGCGCGCTTAGCCGGGTGGCCAAGGCACTCAAGAGCGCAACAACTCTCCGGATCACCGAACCGGTCTCCTATTTAGATATGCTGGCGTTAGAAATAAATGCGCGCGTTATTTTAACCGATTCTGGCGGTGTGCAGAAAGAGGCTTTTTTTGTGGGTGTTCCGTGCCTGACGCTTCGAGAGCAGACAGAGTGGAATGAAACGCAAGTGGACGATTGGAACCGCGTAGTGGGAACGGTGCCGAACGACATTCGCATTGCCGCCGAGAGTGTCTGGTCCGGGCACGCGGGACGTAACGGCCACAAACCTAGCTGGAGCGAATTTGGCGGTGGTCAGGCGGCTAACGAGACCATCGCAACGCTTACGCGATTAGCAGATTGAGGAGCAATAAAAAAGTATGAACGCAAGAACGGTACTAATTACCGGTGCGGCCGGCTTTCTCGGCTCGAATTTAGCGGATGCGTTACTCGCACGAGGACACCGCGTCATTGCCTACGACAATCTGTCACACGGTCTCGAATCGAATCTCGACGACGCGCGTCAGAATCCTAGGTTTGCGTTTTACAAGGGAGATGTATGTGATCTAGACGCATTGCGCCGGGCAGCGCAAGGCGCGGACGTGATTGCGCACTTGGCGGCGTACAAAATCCCGCGCTATGGCAAGGCGGAAGAAATGCTCCTCATCAACACACAGGGTGGCCAAAATGCCCTGGAAGTTGCGGCGGAGAACCGTGCCAAGTTTATCTTGGCCTCCACTTCCGATGTTTATGGCAAGAATCCGGCGATCCCCTTCTCAGAAACAAGCGATTCTGTGCTTGGAGCGTCAACCGTGGCGCGCTGGGGTTATGCGGTTTCGAAGTTATTTGATGAGCACCTGGCATTGGCCTATGCGGATTCACGCAACCTTCCAGTCACGATTATTCGTATTTTTGGATCGTATGGCCCGCGCCAGGCGCTGAGTTGGTGGGGCGGGCCGCAATCCGTCTTCATTGATGCAATTTTGCAGGACGAGCCGGTCCCGATTCACGGCGACGGCTCGCAGACGCGCAGCTTCACATATGTTTCCGATACGGTGCTGGGATTCATAGCGGCGATCGAACGAGATGACGCGAATTGCGAAATCTTCAACATTGGGAGCACGGAAGAGATTTCGATTATCGATCTGGCGAGATTGATTCACCGCCTCTCGGGATCCACCAGTCCGCTGAAGCTACTTTTCACGCCGTATAACGAACTAAGTAAAGGCCGCGCCTATGAAGATGTTTCCCGCCGCATCCCTGACGTGACCAAGGCCGAGCGAAGACTTGGTTTCCGGGCGTTTGTTGGACTGGAGGATGGATTGCAGCGAACAATCGAGTGGCAGAAGGCTGTCCGGACAGCGCAGGCCGCGCTCGCGGCTCTGAAGCCATGACACCAGAAACGCCCTTCGGCCCGGATACCAACTTCGTAGAACCAACGCGCGCAGTACAGGCCGAGCGGGCTTTCCAACTGGCGGACATAGCCGTGCTAGGCGCGGTGCTGCTCGCAGCGTCAGGCCACTTAATGATCAAGGCAGGCCTGAACGGAGCGATTTTCGCCGCGGCGCATGCGACGAGTGTTGGGCGGCTGGTGATTTGTCTCACTCAGCCCCTCGTCGTGTTAGGACTTTCCATCTATGGGCTTGGTACGGCGATGTGGATCTTCGCGGTTTCGAAACGTGATATCAGTTACGTGTTTCCCATCGCGGCCCTAAACTACGTCTTCGTTACGGTGGGTGGCATGGTTCTTTTCGATGAATCGATCCCGACAAAGCGGTGGATCGGGATCGCAGTCGTCGTCCTCGGCGTCGCACTGATGCAAAGCGCTGGCCGACAGGGGGCACGATGACGGCAAGCGTCGCTTTGTGGGCAAGCATTCTTCTGAACGGAGTCGCGCAGGTATTTCTGAAGAAAGGCGTCGGCCACTCCAATGACGACCGCGTGACGGGACAGTGGTGGCTCTCGTTGCTGGGGAGCGGATGGGTGTGGTGCTGGTTTTTTTCTTTTATAGCAGCAACTGCTCTTTGGCTGCTTGCGCTATCGAAGCTGGATATCTCCTATGCATTTCCCCTATTGAGCACGGGTTTTGTTTTCGTGGCGATTCTTTCCCGGGTTTTCCTGAAGGAAGCGATCTCTTGGCGGCGCTGGGTGTCGATTCTGATCATCTGCATAGGCGTCGTGCTGATCGCGGGAAAGTAGCGAGGTAGTGTGGTAGTGTTGGCCAGCAAAGCTCAACAATCCGGCCAGCTAAACATCGGAATTCTCGGTGGAGGAATCACCGGTTTGACCGCTGCATTTTACCTGCTTCGCAACGGCCATCGGGTAACGCTGCTGGAGAGTCGTGCCCAGGTTGGCGGACTGGCGACTTACTTTGACTTCGGCCCTTTTCATTGGGACAAGTTCTACCACTGCATACTGACTTCCGACGCGCCCCTGCTGCAACTGATCGAGGATCTGGGTCTCAGTTCCGAAATGCGCTGGACGAAGACGAAGGTCGGCTTTTACACGCGAGATGGTATGTATTCCATGAGCACGACGATGGATTTCCTGAAGTTTCCGCCACTTTCCATCTGGGAGAAATTCAGGTTGGGATTGGGAATTTTGCTCGCATCACGAATTCGTGACGGCAAGAAGCTCGAGGGCATTCTTGTTTCCGACTGGCTGATTAAGGTTTTCGGGCGCGGAAACTACGAAAAAATGTGGGCGCCGCTGCTCCACTGCAAACTGGGGGTTTGCCGTGAGGAAGCATCGGCGGCGTTCATCTGGGCAACCATCTTTCGGCTGTATTCTACGCGAGAGAAGGGAAGCCGGAAGGAATGCTTGGGTTACGTCCAAGGAGGGTACCGGACTGTTTTCAGTCGCTTGCTGGAAAAAGTCGAGAAAATGGGAGGTGACGTTCGGACCGGAGCAGCAGTCAAGAGAATCGAGTCGCACGCGGATGGCGGATTGGACGTGCGGACGCCCTCGGAGTCTTTTCACTTTGACCGGGTGATCGCGACGGCGCCGAGCCATATTATCGAACAGCTGGTACCAGAGCTTTCACCAGAATATCGGCAAAGGCTAAAAGAAGTGAAGTACCTCGGGATGGTGTGTATCGTTCTTCTTTTGAAGCGCCCTCTGACACCGTATTACACCACGAACCTGACCGACCATTCCGTGCCTTTTACCGGCGTTATTGAAATGACGAATCTTATTTCCTTGGAGGAAACGGCTGGGCGCCACCTTGTTTATCTTCCCAAGTATACCGCTCCGGGGGATCCATTGTTCGAGACTTCCGACGAAGACGTGTGGGCACTGTTTCAACGCTCCTTACGCCGAATGTTTCCGGACTTAACGGATGCAGATGTTGAACGGCGCTTCGTTTTCCGAGAGCGATTAGTGCAACCTCTGCCGGTTCTTCACTATTCGAACCGAGTGCCAGGGATGTGCACGAATTTGGCTGGCTTTTTAGTCGCGAACACAACGCAAATCATAAATTCGACGCTTAACAACAACGAAATGGTGAAGATTGCACGGCATGTTGTGGATGTGCTGCAAACCGAATCCGCGGCACACCTGACAAAAGAAGATGCCGCGGAGAACGCCAAGGTGGCGGCGCTGCGTCACGAAGCCTTGCAGGCAAGCAAGCCTTCTGAGTACTAGCGCGATTTGGCGTTAGGTTGTTTGCAATCAGCTCAGTATGTGACCGCGCTTGTGCGGTTGCAGTGCGGGATTTTAGGAATGGCGCAGAACCTGACAATGGACATGAACGAGACAAGGCCAAAGGAATTGGACGCGCACGAAGCAACGATTTCCGCGCCGAAGCACATCCTCAGTGTCGATGTTGAAGATTATTTCATGGTGGAGGCTTTCGCAGGTTCGGTCCATCGGAGCTCGTGGGAGAGGTGGCCGTCGCGCGTCGATGCAAATACACGGCGGGTACTCGATCTGCTTGAAAAGCATAACGTCCGGGGAACTTTTTTCTTTGTTGGTTGGGTCGCGGAGCGCTTCCCCGCTCTGGTGCGCGAGGTACACTCGCGTGGGCATGAACTTGCCTGCCACAGTTTCTGGCATCGAACCGTTTACTCACTGACGCCCGCAGACTTTCGGGAGGATACGCGTGCCGCTGTTCGCGCCATCGAGGATGCCGCCGGCGTGAAGGTCAACGGCTATCGTGCGCCAAGCTGGTCGATCACAAAAACGTGCCTTTGGGCGTTAGACATACTAGGCGAGGAAGGTTTTACGTACGACTCCAGTATCTATCCAATTTATCATGACCTGTATGGTGTACCGGGAGCAGAACGGTTTCAGCATACGGTTACCTGCGAAAATGGCCGATCGCTGCAGGAGTTCCCGCCTCCTTCGGTACGAGTATTAGGACAGAATTTTCCAGGCGCCGGTGGAGGCTATTTGCGGATTCTTCCACTTGTGTATACACGATGGTTTTTTCGCAGATTTGAGGAAGCGTATCACCAAAGAGTTGTGACATACCTTCACCCTTGGGAACTCGATCCGGAACAGCCGCGCATTCACGAAAAGCTAAGATCGCGTCTGCGTCACTATACAAATCTGCGTCACATGGCACACCGGGTGGAATATCTTTTGCAGACTTATTCTTTTTCAAATTTCCGAGATGTAATGATTCGGGCGAAGCCATCTGCGGATGAACTCGTAGAGAATCCTGCCCAGAAATGTGGGGTCAACCTCAATCGCGTGAGCAGCTTGTGAAACGCCCATTGATCCATCTCCTGGGCGGAAAGAAAATAGGATGGCGGAGCCCCATTTCTCCAATACTTACATACCATCTAATTACTCCGGAACCCACCCGCTACATTTACAGCGCTAGTTGCCGCCAATTCGAACGACATCTCGCGTGGCTCGCGGCCCTATCCGCCGGTACAGTGATTCCCGATACGCCTATTCCCGAGGTCACGTTTGACGACGGACGCACCTCCGATCACGCATTCGCCCTAGCGATCCTGGAGAAGTACCGAATTCGGGCCACATTTTTTGTTACGTGCGGACTTGTCGAAAGCGAACCGGGGTTCATGAGTTGGAACCAGGTTCGTCAACTTGCGTCGCTCGGGCACGCTGTGCAGTCTCACGGCTGGTCGCACTTGCTACTGACCCGAGCGAACGAAGCGCAGCTGACCCATGAATTGGAGTGGTCGAAAAAAGAGTTGGAAGACCGGGTCGGTCTTCCTGTCACATCTCTTTCCCTTCCGGGAGGGAGATGGAGCGCCAAAGTATTGGAGGCCTGCGTCAAGGTGGGATATGAGCGTGTCTACCACTCGAATCCCTTCCAAACATTCGAGCCGCCGTTGGGCATGAGGTTCATCGGCCGGCTGATGGTTCGCAATTCAATGAGCGTCCAATGCCTGCAAGCATTGGTCGAGGGTGGGAACTCCGTCGTCGTCTACTACCGGGCGCAACATGTGCTCCGGGAAGCGGCGAAACAGATGATGGGAGATCAGACCTACCATCATCTCTGGAGGACTCTGGTGCGGATCCCGTAAAACCCAAAGAGGTTAGAGATTTGAAGAGCGCATAGCCGGAACCGAGCAAAATAAGTCGCAGACTTGCCATGAGGATCCTTCAACTGATTAGCAGTAGTGGCCAATACGGCGCCGAAAATGTGCTACTTGAGTTGGTGACTTCACTGAAGAAAATTCAGTGTGAATCTCTCGTGGGCGTTTTCGAGAACGAACATCGCCCGAACACGGAGATTGCAAACGCAGCGAGCAAACGAGGGCTTAGCGTCGAGCGCGTTCACTGTGGAGGGAGGTTCGATCGTAAGGCAGTGGAGGAGATCCAACTTTTGATCCGCCGATGTGGTATCGACCTTGTGCATTCGCATGGATATAAATCCAACCTGTACGGATACTGGGGCGCACGGCGAGAGGGTATTCCGATTGTGGCGTCCTGCCATGGCTGGATGGGGAAGGGCATTCGGCTGCGATCGTACTATTTTCTGGACCGATTGGTTTTGAGACGTTTCGACCACCTTGTTGCAGTCTCGGACCAGATTGCGAGCGCATTGCGCTGGGCGGCGATACCGCAGCGCAAGGTCTCGGTGATCGACAATGGCATCAACGTAGCGCTTTTCTCCAG
>Ga0210409_10007616_pt1 | contig 11134 bp, 14 predicted proteins | sample IncBWH17MmetaG_FD_161649 | JGI IMG/M metagenome (GOLD analysis project Ga0210409, IMG submission 161649) | Forest soil microbial communities from Barre Woods Harvard Forest LTER site, Petersham, Massachusetts, United States - Inc-BW-H-17-M | ecosystem: Environmental > Terrestrial > Soil >...
TTGACCCAGAGCATCACGACACTATAAATGAATCAGGCACCTGCCAATGACTCGCTGTGGCTCCGAGTGTTCGCCTCGTTGCCGTGGGGCGTGCTCTATGCCAAGGCCGCGGTGCTCGCCTTCCTGGCGCGCTACGTGTTTCGTTTTCGCGTCTCGATCGCCCGTGACAATCTTTCGCGTTGCTTTCCGCAAGCTTCCGCCAAGCAGATCAACACGTGGCTGCGCGCCTACTATCGTCAGCTCGGCCAGATCGCAGTGGAGTTCCTCAAGATCGGGGTCATGTCGGCGCAGCAGATGCGCGATCACCTCAGCGCGATCGGATTCGAGCAAGTGCGCGCTGAGACCGCTGCCGGTCGCTCGGTGATTCTGGTGGCGGCGCATCAGTGCAACTGGGAATGGGCGTTTCATGGCACGGTGTTGCAGATGAATGTGCCGGTGGACGCGGCCTACAAACCGCTGCACGGCCAGAAATCCGACGCGCAACTGCGTAAACTGCGAGTTCGCTATGGCGCCAACCTGATCGCCGCCAAACGACTGGTGCGCGAAGTGATCTCGCGTCGCCGGCAGGTGCAGGTACATGCGGTCGCCTTGCTGGCCGATCAGATGCCAACCTCCAGTCAGGGCCGGCACTGGGTCAGCTTTCTCGGACGCGACACCGCTTTCTATCCCGGTCCAGCCGAAATTGCCCGCATGACCGGTTACGCCGCGTTTTTCATCGCGATGCGACGCGAGCGGCGCGGGCACTACACACTCGAGGTCATCCCGATCTGCGGCGCGAACGAGCGCCTGGATCCGCCGATCTTCACCGCGCGCTATGCCGCACTGATTGAAGCGCAGATTCGAGCCAGTCCCGCGGACTGGACCTGGATTCACCGACGCTGGAAGGGCGAGCGCCCGGCCGATGCCGCGCTCGCTACCACCCAGGCGAGCGCGACCCACTGACGATCAGATACTAAATACTTTGCTTAAGTATTGAATGCCGCTATACTTAAGAACATGCTTAACAAATCTGTTGCACTCGACCGTACCTTTCAGGCGCTGTCCGACTCGACCCGACGTTCCATCCTGGCGCAACTCAGCCGACGCGCGATTTCGGTGAGCGAGCTGGCCAAGCCGCTGGCGATGTCGTTGCCCGCGGTGATGCAACACCTCGCGGTGCTTGAGCACTGCGGTCTGGTCCGGACCGCAAAACGGGGGCGGGTACGCACTTGCCGCATCGAGCCCCAGGGCTTGGGTCTGGCCGAGCAATGGATCAATGCCCGGCGCGCCGAGTGGGAAGCGCATTTCGACCGGCTGGGCGAATACCTCAAGACCCTGAAACAAATGGAAGAGGATCCCCATGACAAATGAACTCGTCGTCGCTCGCACTTTTGCCGCTACGCGCGAGCTGGTGTTCCGCGCGTGGAGCCGCGCCGAACACGTGAAGCAGTGGTTCAGTCCCGAGCCCTACAGCGTGCCGGAGGCCGAGATCGAGTTGCGTGTCGGCGGCGCATTCAATGTGTGCATGCAGTCGCCGCAAGGGCAGCGACACTGGTCACGCGGCAAGTTCGTGGAGATTGTTCCCAACAGCCGACTGGTGATCGACATGCACGCGGTCGGGGATGACAACCAGCCCTTGTTTCGCGCCTACACGGTCGTCAACTTCGTGGACCTGCCCGGCGGTGCGACACGCATCGAGGTCACGCAAACCTACACGCTGATCGATGCGTCGATGGCCGCGGCGATGATTGGCGGCGCCAAGCTCGGATGGAGTCAGACGCTCGACAAACTCGAGCAAGAGCTTGGCCGGATCAAGACCCTACCTGCGGGCCGCAGCGGATCGTTCGGTACCTTCACCGTCTAGGGCTCAGGTTCACGTCCAGCCGTAGGAGGGTGCAGCCGCGAATGCCACTTCAGGCGACTCCACCCGGAACCTCCGGGTGGAGCGGACCGCCACGATCAGGCTGGCCAGCGCCGAGAGGATGCCGCCGGCACCCACGCTGATGTGACTGACCAACGTGTCTTGCGCGTGCTGCAGCAGCTGATTGGCAAAGCGCATCAGATCGCCTCGCAGACCCGGATCGGCGGCCGGTGGCGGCGGGCTCGAGCCGTCACCGTAGAGCAACGCGGCGCACACCAGCATCAACACGAGTGGCGCCCAACCTGCGAGCCAGGCGCAACGCCGCGCAAACAAAACCGGTGCTGCCATCGCGGCGAACAGCGTCAACAGCGCGAGCAGCGCGAATGCGGTCAGTTCGAACGTATGCCCGCTGCCCACTCCCAGGAACAACGCTGCCGGATGCAGTATGACGACACCCACCTCGTAGAAGCGGGTCGCTTGAACCAGCCGCCCGACACTGATCACCAGCGTGTTCATGCCGAACCAGCCGATGGCGACCAAACTCAAGGCGATGAGCGAGGGAACATCGAGGCGCTTGGCGATATCGATTTGACGTTGCATGAGTGGAACCTCCCTGATGGAGCGATCGTAGGGTCGATCGCTCGCCGGCGGCGACCCCCCTTTGTGGGGGTATGTCGGTGATGCGCTGGCTGGGAAGATCCTCGCCACAGGGCAGGGAGGATCTCAACATGCGTCTCACGACTCTTCGCATCGCAGGCACGAGCATCTGGCTGGCACTGAGCGGATGCGCGAGCGTCAGCAGTACCGTGGATTCTGTCAAAGACAAGGCGACGCAACTGGCGCAGGTAGCCAAGGTCCACGCCCAGGCGGTCTATGAGCGCCAGCAGAAGTATCTGGCCGAACACGACACGCTGAAGAATTTCGAAGACGCGACTGAACACAGTGAAGCCGAGGTGCTGAAGGTGCTGCATGCGGCTCGCAAAGGATCCTCTGCCAACGCGCCGACGCCTGAATCGCCGAAGGCGGGACCCGCCCGGCCGCCTCAGTCCTCCGGGTCAGCGCCGATGCTGGCCTCGGCACCGATGAGCGCCGAGGGTGGCATGCACTGGCCGGTCGAGGCCGGAGTGATCAGCTCAGACTACGGTGCCCGCTGGGGCAAGCTTCACAAGGGCATCGATATCGCAGCGGATGTGGGCGAGCCGGTGTATGCCGTGGCCGAGGGCGATGTCATCTACGCCGGCGACGGGCTGCGCGGCTACGGCAACGTGGTCATTATTCAGCACGGGCAGCGCCTCAGCTCCCTGTACGCGCACAACAGCCAGCTCCGGGTGAAACAGGGGGATCATGTCGGCCAGGGTATGCTGATTGCGCTGATAGGCAGCACCGGTCATTCCACCGGCCCGCATGTGCACTTCGAGCTGCGTCAGGGCGATGTGGCGGTGAATCCGCGCACGCTGCTGCCAGCCACCACGCTGGCGGATGCGACGACCGGGGTTTCGGGCTCGCGCGGAATGCTCAGCACGCTGAACGCGCGCCGCTAGGTCAGCTCCTGGAGAAGCTGTCCCGAGTGTTGTTCCACCAGCGGTGAATCGAGTCGCCGGTCCGGTACCACTGGATCGTGAACTGATGGCGAAACTGATGCACGCTGTGCGCCACCTGATCGTGCAACTGCTGGGAGTTTTCCCGCACGGAGGTGCCGAAGGCGTGGGCCTCGCGTTGGATGTTCGCGGCTGCCGCCTGGACATCGGCCTTGGGGTTCTCGCCCGGATTATCACCAAAACCTGCTGCGAGGACTGGCGCAGCCAAGGCCATTACCGCCATGGCTGCCGGCAGTCGCAGTCGTCTGTGATTCATTTTGAGGTTCCCATTCAGCAGCTTCCGATGGGTGGCATTTTAACCTTTTGTCGTACCCGGCGCCCTGTCGCAATTCACAGACAGCCGTGACATCCATATAAATCAATCACTTGGGCGGCCTCTGAGGAACGGTCATGGTCTTGCCCGCACGATGATTCAACGAGTTAGTGACCTTGGGCGAGTGGAGGGGTTTGAGCGGCACGGCGCTCGTTCGTTGCTTCAGCACCGCCAGGCGAGCGGCCTTGGCCTGCTTTGAGGGGTGCGAACCGAGCAGCAGTCCCGGCTTGGGAGGCTTGTGGTCGGCCAAGGCGGCCACCGGCTGGAGCAGCGTCAGCGCCGTCAGCAGCAACGCTGTGGAGAATGAATGGGTACGCTGCCGTGTCATGCGCCTTGAGTATACCGGTGCCCGGTGACAGCCGGTCCGCTGCGCTTCACGCCGCCAGTGCGATTCCGGCGCGCGGCAGGTAGCGGCGCAGCGCCGGGATCGTAATCGCGGTGCTGAGCACGGCCATGATGACCAGGATCGTGAACATGCGCGGGGAGATCACCCCCAGGTCATAGCCCACGTTCAGAACCACCAGCTCCATCAGTCCGCGGGTATTCATCATGTAGCCGAGCGAGGTCGATTCGGCGTGGGTACGCCCGGCGAGCCTTGCGGCCAGATACGCCCCGCCGAACTTTCCGGCACAGGCCAGCCCCAGGGTGAGGGCACACCAGGCCCAATCGGCAGCGCTGCTCAGGCTCCCGATCGAAGTCCGAAGGCCCGTGTAGGTAAAGAAGATCGGCAGGAAGAACACGTTCACGAACCGGCCGGTGGTGTCGCGCCAGGCTTGCACCAGTTCGCGTTCGTCGAACAGGATCACACCCATCATGAAGCTGCCGAAGACCGCGAAGATGCCAAGTTGGTAGGTCGCGATCGCCGACAGGAATACCAGCGCCAGCAGTGCGCCGATCAGATTGGCGGACAACCCGCGCTCGCCTGGATTCGCCCGCCGCACGCCGGCCTTGACCAGCGGACGGACCGCAATCAGGCAGATCAGTGCGTAGACGGCGACCAACGCCACTCTCAGGCCATAGCCGCCACCATTGAAGTCCCCGGCGGTGATCGCGGTGATCAGTGCCAGCAGCAGCCAGCCGACCACATCGTTGATGGCGGCCGCACTGACGGCGATCACGGCCAGCACCGTATGGGTGACGTCCAGTTCGATCAGCATTCGCCCGAGTACCGGCAACGCGGTGATCGAGAAGGCCGTTGCCACGAATAGCGCTGAGTGCAGGCGGTTGGCGCTCGGTGACAGCACGGGTGCGACGACATAGCCGAATCCGACGCCCAGGATGAAAGGGATGGCCAGACAGATGCCGGCCACACTCAGGACCGCACGGCGGTTGGCCCGCTCGGTCAGGTGAGCGAATTCGAATTCCATCCCGATCTGGAACATCAGCAGCACCAGTCCCAGACTGGACAGAATCTGCATCGGTTCGGGCGGCGCGGTGCGAAACAGGTAATCAAAGGCACCGGGACTGATCAATCCGAATAGCGACGGACCGAGCAGGATCCCGATCAGGATCTGTCCGACGACTCCCGACTGTCCCAGCCCGCGTGCGACCCAATCCCCCAGCCGTCCAGCGATCACGATCACCGCGAGTTCCAGCAGCGTGAAATAGAGCAGCAATTCCTGCTTCTGCACCGTCACCGTTCGCGATCCGCGCTAGTACATGCCGCCGTTGATCGACACGACCTGGCCGGTGATGTAGCCGGCACCCTCTCCGGTCAGGAAGCTGACCAGGCTGGCCACTTCGTCCGGGCTGCCGGCACGCCGCATCGGCACCAGACGCGCGATCGCCGTCTCATCGAAACTGTCTGCGCTCATGCGGGTGGCGATGATTCCGGGGGCGATCGCGTTGACGGTGATCCCACGGGTGGCCACTTCGAGTGCCAGCGCGCGGGTGGCGGAAATCAGCGCGCCCTTGCCGGAGGCGTAGTTCACCTGGCCGCGATTGCCGATCTGCGCAGCCACCGAAGACACGTTCACGATCCGGCCCCAGCGGGTACGCAGCATTGGCAACATCAGCGGCTGCGTCACGTGAAAGAATCCCTGCAGCGAAACCGCGATCACGCGCTGCCATTGCAGCGCCGTCATGCCAGGGAAGACCGCGTCGTCGTGAATGCCGGCGTTGTTGACGAGGATCTGAACCGGCCCTGCCTTCAGCGCGTGTTCGACCGCGCCATGCGTCGCCGACTCGTCGGTGACGTCAAAGCACAGCGCCTCCGCCTGTCCGCCAGCGGCGCGGATCTCCTGTGCCAGCGCTTCCGCTTGCGCGCGTGCGCGGTACGCATGCACATAGACGAAGTGCCCGGCCTGCACCAGTTGGCGACAGATGGCTGCGCCCACCCCTCCGCTGCCGCCCGTCACCAGGGCACGCCGCATCGTCGCGCTGGCAGCGATGTTCATGGCGCCGCACCGCCGGGTGCAGGCTCGGCGCTGAGCAATAAACTCGCACGGCCCCGCACCAGCAGACTGTGATCGGCATGCAGCGCAAACGTATACAGCGCTCCGCGCGTATCGCTGTGCAGGCGCTGTGCGCTCACCGTGATATCGGCGCTCAGATCATCCAGCCTCGTGACCAGCAGTTCGACTTCCCGCGCGCTCGCCAGCAGCCCGATGCCCGCGCCAGCGCGCGGCTGTAGCAGGGCACCGTGTACGGCGATCGCCTGCGCGGCATATTCGATGGCGCACGCGGCTCCCAGCCGGCCATGTGCGCGCAGCGGATTGTCAGCGTCGCGATGGCTGGTGCACAGGCACACGATGCCCTGGCTGTCCCACGAGATCACCCGATCGAGCAGGCACATGGTGCCCTGATGAGGGATGTGGGAGGCAATCCAGGTGCGATCGTGAACCGATTGATCCTGAGTCAAACGCTCACTCCAATCGCCAGGCGGGTGCTGTCGAGGTAGTCCAGGTACACCACCGCGGCGCGCCGCAGCGCCAGACTCTCGAGCAACGGCAGACCGCGCGCCGCCGGGATCGAAAGCCGCAGCGCTTCCAGCTGCGGATCGTTGAGCGTGGTTGGCGATTCGCCGACCAGTTCGAGCTGGAGCTGTGCCAGCGCCCGCTCGCTTTGAGCGGGTGCAAGCAGCAGGGCGATCGCGAACGCATCGGGGATGGCGCGCGTGGCGCGCAGCGGTTGCGGGTAGTCGGCGTCGTACGCCAGCACCATCACCGATTCGGCACCGCAGGCCAGTTGCGCCATCGCCTCGAGCAAACCGGCGCCGAAACTGGCATCGCCGGCGCATAGCGAGGTCGAGGGACGCGTGCATCCGTAGGCGATGCTCCAGTAGCCGGAAGCCGCGTTGTGCACCGAATTGTGAAAGCGGGTAGGCGAGATCTGGCGATCCTCACTGGCCAGCGTCATGCAGATTTCGTGGCAGTTGTCGCCATCACCGCCCGAGGAGCTGAACACCGTCGGCAACGTGCGTGCATCGGCGCCCGCCTGCGCGAGCGCTTCAGCGCCCACGGCGAGCGCGAGCTTGATGATCCGGCCGGCGCGCCGGCGCTCGGCGCTCGGCAGGACACCTGGGGCCGGCAGCAAGGTCGCGAGCGCCTGATACGCTGCCTCATGCCGCAGGATCGCCGCGGTGCAAGCCCAGTTGTCGAATCCGGGTCCCAGCACGCCAACGCCCTGTAGCGAGGCGATCAAAGGAGTCATGGCGGGCATGCCCTAGGCTGCACGGCCGAACAGCAGCGCGCAGTTGGCGCCGCCAAAGCCGAACGAATTGCTCAGCACGCGGCGCACCGGCGCACGCCGGTTGGCAGTCAGGTAATTGACCTTCAGTCGTGGGTCCTGCTGCCGGGTATTGAGCCCGCCGGGCATCAACCCGCTTTGCAGCGTCAGCGCGCAGAGGACCGCTTCCAGCGCGCCAGCGGCACCGAGCGCGTGACCGGTGGCCCCCTTGGTGGAGCTGCACGGGGTCGCTGCGCCAAACAGTGCGGTGACGGCGCGATCCTCGGCGCTGTCATTGCTGGGAGTGCCGGTACCGTGAAGATTGATGTAGTCGATTTCTGCGGGCGTAGCATGCGCGGCGGTCAGCGCGGCCTGCATCGCGCTGCGTGCTCCAGTCCCTTCCGGATGCGGGCTGGACATGTGATAGGCATCGCTCGACTCGCCGACTCCGAGCAGGCGGATCGAATCGGGTTCCGCATTTGAGCCCGGGACGCGTTCGAGCAGTGCGTACGCCGCGGCCTCACCGATCGACAGGCCATCGCGCGCTGCATCGAACGGGCGGCACGGCGCAGCCGACGTCAGCTGCAGTGAGTGAAAGCCATACAGCGTGGTCAGACACAGCGAATCCACGCCGCCGACCAATGCCGCATCGATCAGATCGAGGGCGATCAGGCGCTGCGCGGTCGCGAAGACCTTGGCGCTGGAGGAGCAGGCGGTGCACACCGTGCCGGCGGGTCCTTCCAGTTCGAGGTAACGGCGGACGAAATCGACCAGCGAAAACGAGTTGTGCGATCCCAGATAGTGAAAATCGCCCGGCAGGGCGCCGGTGACCGGATCCAGACGCCGGAACGCAATCTCGGTGCTGAGAATTCCTGAGGTGCTGGTGCCCAGAAACACGCCGACGCGCCGGTGTCCCCAGCGCGCCGCGCTGGTCCGCACCGCGGCCTCGAAGTTGTCTTGCTGCAGTCCCAGCAACGCGAGGCGATTGTTGCGGCAGTCAAAGCGCTGCAATCGGGAAGGTAGCTTGACGTCGTCCACTCCCGGTACTTCGCCAATATAGGTATCGAGGCGCGCGCTCTCGAAGCGGCACGGCGCCAGGCCGCTGCGCTGCTGTTCCAGCGCGGCGCGCGAACTGGCGAGGCCGCTGCCAAGGCAGCTGGTGGCAGTAAAGCGCGTCAACTGTAACGGTACCGCAGGACTCATGGCCGCAAGCATACTAGAGGATCGGCCACCTCCAGCGCTTACCGCAGGGCGTCGCGCAGCGTGACCGGCGTCAGCGAGTGCTGTCGGATGGTCTCCAGCAGCCGCGGCAGAACCTCCAGAATCAAGGGTCCCCCGCTCGTGGTACGGGCCGCGTGCCCGTCGTGCAGCAGCAGAATATCGCCGGCCTTGAGGCCCCGGACCAGGCGCGCGTACACCACATCGGCATCGCCGTTGACGGTATCAAATCCGCGCCGTGTCCAGCTCACGAGCTGCAGCTGCAACCGTTGCAACACCGGATCGAGGAACGGATTGCGCAAGCCCGCGGGCGCACGAAAGAAACGTGGTGCGCTGCCGCTCACCTCGTTCAAGGTTTGCTGGGCGCGCGCGATCTCGCGCTGCATCCCGGAGGGTCCCAGCAGCGAAAAATTGTGCCGGTGTTGATAGCTATGATTCTCAATGGCGTGGCCCGCCGCGAAGCACTCGCGCACACACTCGGCGTGACGCTGTGCGGGTTGGCCGATGCAGAAAAAGGTGGCACGGGCCTCGTATCGCTTCAGCACCGCCAGCACCTGCGGGGTGACCACCGGATCCGGGCCATCGTCGATCGTGATCGCGACCTCGCCACGCGCCGCCGCTGCGGCCGGCAGCGAGGTCCAGTTCGAGCCGAGAGCCTGGCTGCGGGGCCACAACCCCAGAGCCGTGAGCAGCAGGTGATTGGCAATCACGGCGCTCAGCGTCCACGGCCACCAGTGCGGACGGATCACGGTCAGCAGTGCGGCGCCGATGTGCAATCCCACCGAGGCGCGCAGCAACAGCGAGGCTCGCCAGCGCACGCAGACCGCACTGGAGCTCGCGCCGTTCAAGCCGAACCGCCGTAGCGGTCCAGAAACTCATCCCACAGCGAGCGCCAGACCGTCCAATCGTGGCCGCCGGCGATGATCCGCACGGTCGCATGTGTCGCCGGCACGGCCTGGGCCAGCACGCGCTGGGTGTCGGCGAAACGATCGCTCGCGCCATAACCGAAGAAAATGCGCGTGGGGTTCATGCTGTCGGCCAGGGTCGCGATGTAGTGCCAGATGCGCCGCTCGTCATCATCCTCCGCCAGACTGTGCATCTGCCACGCAGCGGCGTCCGCCTGCGCCGCGATCTGCGCCGCAATGATCCGGCTGCCCAGGTAGGGTGCCAGCAGACACAGTCCGTCCAGCGCGCCAGGGTATTGCGCGGCAAAGCGCAGCGCCATGAAGCCGCCGAGCGATACACCGCCGAGCCACACCGGCGCACCCTGCGCACGCGCCGGTGCAATCACCTCATCGTGCAGGGCAGTGAGCCAGCTCCGATCGGTCAGATGTGCCAGCTCCGGCACCACCAGGACCAACTCCACGCGCAGCGACCGCCGGCGCACGGCTTCGGCAAAGCCCGCGTCCAGAAACTGGTTGGGAGTGTGATAGGCGCCGGGCATCAGCACCACGCGCAGGGTCGAAGCCCCCGGCGCCCCATGCGCTATGGTCTGCACGGAGATCAGGCCCATAGTGCACGCGGCGCAAACAGCGCCGACAGCCACAGTGCCAGCAGGGTACCCGGTGCCACGGTGGAGCCCAGCGCACTCAGGACCGGTACGCTCGAGAAGGCCAGTACACCGAAGCCGATCACGGTGCAGCTATTGGCAGTCAGTAGTGAGGCCAGCGTCAGCGGCAGTGTCTGGCGGTCGCAATCATGCGCACGCTTGTCGAAGAACAGCGCGTAGTTGGAGCCGACCGCGACGATCAGCAGCATGCCCACCAGATGCAGGATGCTCATGCGCACTCCCAGTAACGCCAGTCCCGTCGCCACCATCAACACCGCCAGCAGCAACGGCAGGATCACGCGCGTCACGCGGCGCGTGCTGCGCAATGTCAGCACCAGCAGCAGCACGATCGCGCCAAATCCGGCCAGCGACAGCCGGATTGCCTCACTGAGATACCCGCCGTACAGAGCATCGGTCTCCTGTTTGATGTTCAGCACCTGACATTGTCCGGGAGCAAGCGTAGCCAGTGCCCGTCGAACCTGCGACAGATCGTTGACGGCGCGCAATGGCAGGATCGCATGCCAGTGCGTATCGCGCTGCCATAGCAGAGCATCGAGCGCCTGTACGAACGAGGAGCCTTCGAGCGAAGCGCGTGTCAGGAGCGGGGCTTCGCGCGCGGCGTTCACCTGTTCCATGAATGGCTCGAGCGCTGCGGTTTCGAGCGACAGCGTGTCGCCGACGGAGGCCAGTCGCGCTCGCAGTGGCGCATCGCCAGGCAGGCTGGCGCGGCGGGCCTGCTGCGTGCGCTCACTGGGCAGATAGCGCGCGGGGCTATCGTAGCCGCCGATGATCCCGTCTGCACTCAGGGCATCCAGCCGCCGGCCGACCGCCTCACTCAATTGCAGCACCGCCTGCTCGCTATCGGCGCTCACCACCACCAGGCTGCCGACGTCGGGCGCATCGAGATCTGCGCGCAGCAGCGCGTCCAGACGCTGCGCGCTATCGGGGAT
>Ga0210409_10007617_pt1 | contig 11133 bp, 23 predicted proteins | sample IncBWH17MmetaG_FD_161649 | JGI IMG/M metagenome (GOLD analysis project Ga0210409, IMG submission 161649) | Forest soil microbial communities from Barre Woods Harvard Forest LTER site, Petersham, Massachusetts, United States - Inc-BW-H-17-M | ecosystem: Environmental > Terrestrial > Soil >...
ATGAGCAGCGTGCTCCGGGAAATCCTTGCGGCGGAAATGCAGCGGTGCCCGATAGACGACCTTGAAGTGGCCGCCGAGTTGCTGGGTGAGGGGCGGGGGAAGAAGAGGGAGGCGGTGCGGTGACGGAGCAGCAGGCATATCAAGTGTTGGATCTCTTGAACCACTGCGCGATTTCGCTACGGCACATCGAGGGCATCGGAATCTTCATCGCTGTCGTGTTCACCATCGTTGGCGGTTTCATAATCGCCAATGGTTCCTTGGGGCGCCGATGACCGACCGACCGCCCGACGGAGCCCGCACGTTGCCAGCCGATTACCATTGCTTCATGATCTACGATTCAAGCGCGAAGGCGATCTCCTATTCGCGGGATGGCCACTGGGTACTCCAGACCGATGCCGAACTATCGGCCCCAAGGGGGGCGGCCCACGACATGGTGACCGACCTCTGGCGGCTTGGGTACTACAACTCGGCCGGAGAACTTGTGGAAGCCCGCACCACCCCGTCTTTTTTCTTCGCTCAACGCTGGACGCTGCTTGGTGAGATGTGAGTCAGCTCCATTTGGGGAAGGATCTGTACCTGCCGGTGGACGCGGCAACCCAGACCTTCCTAAACATCGGCAAGCGCGGAAGCGGCAAGACGAACACCGCGGCGCGGCTTGTCGAGCAGTTCCACAAGGCCCGAGTCCCGTTCATCGTCCTTGATCCGGTCGATAGTTGGTGGGGGTTGAAGGCGGGGAAGGACGGAGGCCCCGGGCTGTCTGAGGTCTACCTGTTCGGTGGGCGCCGTCAGGAATTGCCGCTGGAGGCTGGGGGTGGGACGCTCATCGCGGAGACCGTCTGCGAGCATCGGATCTCCGTTGTCCTCTCCTGCAAGCACCTGTCGGGCCGTGAGCGGTCTCGGTTCATGACCGACTTTGCGCGGACCCTGTTCCAGAAGTGGACGGGTGGTCCTCTCCACCTAGTGCTCGAAGAGGCCCACGAGCTGGCCCCGCAGTCTCCGTACTCGGGGGAAGAGGAGATGCTCGGGGCGTTCAAGCGCCTATGGAAACTCGGGCGGTCCTCTGGGATCGGCGGCACCGCTGTCACCCAGCGACCCGCTGCGCTCCACAAGGACATCACGACCCAGGCCGAGATCCTAGTGGTCCACCGGACTATCGGGCCGCAGGACGTGGAGGCCGTGAGGCAGTGGATCAAGTACCACTCGGAGCAGGAGAAGATTCTGCCGGAGTTGGCGGGGCTCAAGGCCGGGGAGGCGTTCTTCTGGGCGCCGGACTTCCCGGAGGACAAGCCCATTGGTCTCGTCCGGGTCAAGATCCTTCAGCGCCAGACGTTCGACTCTGCGGCGACCCCGAAGCACGGGGAGAAGCGGGCGGAGCCAAAGGCGCTGGCTGAGTCTGACCTCAAGCGGCTGCGCGACAAGATGGCGGCGACCATCGAGCGGGCGAAAGCCGAGGACCCGAGGGAACTCAAGGCGAAGGTTCGGGACCTGGAGCAGCGCATCCGTCAAGCTGAGCAGGCTCACGACCGCATCCAGAATGCCAAGCGCGTGACGACCGTGGTGAAGCCGATCCTCAAGGAACCCCAGATCAAGAGACTTGAGGCGGCGGTAGACCGTATGCGGAAGGCGACCGAGAAACTCCCGCACCTCTTGGAGAACGTAACGGCTCTCGCGGGATGCGTGGCCGAGCAGATTCGGCTGGCTCTCTTGCCGCAGGCTCCGGTCATGGGTGCGCCGCTCGCCCCGATGGTTATGCCACAGCAGCACCGGGACAACCAGAAGCTCAGCGCAAGGGTGGATGCGTCCAACGGCAACGGGTCCACACTGACCGGCCCGGAGCGTAAGATTCTAACGGCTCTGGCGCAGCACGGGCAGCAGACGCTCAAGGCGCTCGCCCTGCTCTCTGGTTACGCGGTGGGCGGCGGTGCCTTCCGCAACCCACTCTCTTCCCTCCGGTCGAAGGGATACGTGAGTGGCCGTGACATGCTCAGCGCGACCCCGGCCGGGACCACGGCTCTTGGCACGTGGACGCCGCTGCCGCAGGGACGGGCGTTGCTCGACTACTGGCTGGGCAATCTCGGGGGTCCAGAGCGGAAGATTCTGAGGCGAGTTGCTGATGCGTACCCCCACGCGATTCATTTGGACAACTTGGCTGCGGACACGAACTACGCGCCGGAGGGCGGGGCGTTCAGGAACCCGCTGAGCCGCCTGCGGACCTTGCAGCTCATCACCGGCAAGGGTGAGGTCCGGGCTGCCGAGGAGTTCTTCCAGTGAGGAGGCTTTATGAGTGACGGCGGGACGCCGATGGGAAGCACCCCCGCATTTCCGAGTGGTGGTGCCGCGATGGGGACTGGTACGGACATCCCAAAGAGCGAACAGCAAAAGGCATTTGAGCAGATGGTGGCTGCGGGCGGAGCGGCCGGTGGTGGCTTGGCTGGCTATCCTCCGCCGTGTACCCATCCGCGGTGGAGCGAACCGGAAGAGAAAATGTTGGACGATGCCACCGTACTGCTCCAGCGTTGCATGGTCTGTAACAAGTCTGAGCGAGTCGCATGATCCGCGCTCTCCGCATCCTTTGGTTCACCGCCCTCTTCGTGACCATCGCCACGCTCGTTATCCACTGTGGCGCTCCGACCCCCCCGCCGCCCCCGCCCACTACCACCTCAACCACACCGGGGCCGTCGCCTACTCCGACGGCGACCCCGACCCCGCCTGATACCTGCCGGTTCACGCTGGCCGACGTGGCATCTTTCCGCAATGTCGTTAAGCAAAACGGTGGCGGGCAATCGTTAGACTTGACCGTGGTAGCCGTAGGAAAGGACAGGGCTCCCTGTAACCATCCGACCGGATCGGGACTCGCTTGCGAGTTGTCCGCGGAGAAGGGCAACCAGAATTGCGCGTGGGTTCTCTACGGGATTCCCTGGTGGACGCCAGACCAAACGGTGAAACTGGGGAAGCTCCAGCCGGGAGTACCGGCGCAGGGGAACACGCAGAAGATTTCCGAGGGTGAGGGGATGGTCAGCATTTGTGGCTCCACGGCCATGGCGACCAGGCCCGGGGCCTGCATCAGGCTTCACGTGAAGGCGGCGGCCCCGGCGTGCGACGTTGACGCCGCTGGTCACTGTGTTCTCCAATGAGCAGGACAACCCGCCGTTTCGGATGGAAGCCTTCGCACCCGAGCCTTCGCGCTCCGCTTCTCACGTTCGCGGAGGCTGACGATCCGACCCTACCACCGATTGAGGATCTCGGGCCATTCGAGACTCAGCATGGGGACCAAGGAAGCATCGGTCAGTGTACTGGCGGTGCGAGTGTTTGGGGCATTTTGGAGTTCATGCGCCAGAAGCAGGGTGAGCCTTACGTGCGGCTCTCGGCGGCGTTCGCTTACACGCTAGCTAGGATGGCGGAAGGCACGCTCGACCACGATGCCGGGGCATCCATAGCGGACGTGATGAACGCGGTCATGAAGTACGGCGCATGTCCCGAGAGCGTGTTCCCGTCGGATCGTCTCTATACCAGCCCGCCCCCGCAGGAAGCGTTCGATGCGGCGATACCATTTAAGGGGCTCGTCCGCTACTCGGTGGCCCAGACGAGGAATCAGGTCCGCGGGGCGCTTTCCTCTGGCCTCCCGATCATCATAGGATTCGACGTGTACGAGAACTTCATGGGTATCGGAAGGGATGGAATCATGCCGATGCCTAGCGGGTCAATGATCGGCGGGCATGCGGTCGATGTGATGGGCCACGGGCGGATCATCCAAGGCGCTCCGAACAACCCGTACTGTCGGTGCCGTAATGATTGGACGAATGCGGACGGCTCGCCGTGGGGAGATTTTGGAGACTTCTGGATGCCGGAGGAGCACTTGCTCGGTACACATTGTTCAGAGCTGACTGTCCTGCAACTGGTTTCATGAGCGATCCAGTAGCTCCCGTCCTCTCCGAACCCGACGCCGACGGACGGCGCACGGCAACATGGGCGTTCCCGGTACACACGGTGAAGGGTGGAGATGAGGCTTGGGTGTACCACGAGCGGGTTGACCTCGACTGCTCTGCATTCACGCACGTCACTGAGGTCGAGAGTTTTATCGGGCTGGAACGCGGGGACGAGGTTGAGGCAGCGGTTGACCTCACGTCAACCGGCGGCTACTCGCTGTACACTCGCTCCGAGCACAAGGAGATCCCGGGCGATTACGATGCGTGGCATTCGCAGCCGGTGTCCTACCACTTGGGGAACCCACTGACCTTGGAGCTAACGTGCCGCGTCACAGGGAACAATCCCCAAGGAAAGTTGATTGCTGGGGTTCAGTTTGAACTTCGCTTGAAGGTTCGATAAGGAGGCGTCATGAGTATGAGGAAGTCGCTGCTGTTCGTGCTGGCGCTGCTGATTCCGGTAGTGGCATCAGCCCAGGTGTTCGACCCGAATCTGGAGTTCGTGATCGGCGGTCAGTACGCCACGACCGATCCAGGCCCCGGTCTACACCGTGGCCAATTCCTATTCTCAGCCAACATGCCGGGGCTGAACGTGCTTCAGTTGTTCGGGCAACCGCTCTACCTCGGTGGAGTTGGCTTCGACCTCCGCACCGTGGACCAGACCATCGGCACGGTCGTCGGCTTCGCACTGGCGGTTCCGGCCCTGACCTACCACATAAAGGGCGGCCCGGTCGTGCTTCAGGCCGGTGTCACCAAAGACCTGATGGGTACGGATAAGACGACAGGGTTCTATGGTGCGTTCGGCGCCGGGCTGACCACGCCCAAGGCCATCGCCGCCAAGCGGGCCAGGAAGAAAGCGGAGCGCGAACTCTTGGAGCGGGCGAAGCGAGAACATCCCGACGCCATACCACCTCCGCCGCGTAACTGACGGCCGTCGGCCAAAAACTTAGGAGAGCCCATGAGTCCAAGCCTAATAAAGTTCGGCAAGCACGCGCTGTTCGTTCTGCTCGGTGCGCTCCTTTCCGCGCTCGCCGGGATGCTCACCGGGGACAAGGCGGTGACCGACTTCATCACGACGCACCCGATCTACGCCAGCATCGTGCCGCTCGTCGCTGGCCTGTTGGGGATGGCGACTCGGTGGGCGCAGGGACAGCAGCTCATCGCGCCGCCGGTGCCGCCCCCTGGTCCGTTGCCTCCGCCGCAAAAGTGATCGCCCGATGAAACGGGTCCTTTGTCTCCTGCTGCTGTTGGGGGCCTGCGGTGGTGTGACCCCACCCAAGCCCCCACCTACCCCTCCGCCGACGCCGCCCCCACCGCAGATGCCGCCGCTCGCGGTCCAGGGCAATCAGTTCAAGCCACTGGTCCTTGGAACGTCCCCCACCCCAGACGGGTGGCCCTACGAGGGTAAGGCGACGGTGGACGCGGTGGTCGCCGCTCACCTCAACTACGTGGCTGGCCGGTTGCCGTTCGGGCCAGACGACCGACCGGGCTACGAGAAGTACATGCGGGTGGCGGGCAAGGCCACGGTCTACCCAAAGTCTCACTGGGGGAGCCTCAAGGTTCGAAGCCTGCTCTCCAAGCGTGGCGTGAAGCTCCCTGCGGTCGCCCCGGTCTACGACCTCTCGAAGTTCAACCCGGCGTTCGACGCCGCCCTGGTCCAGGCGGTGGACTACGCTCTGTCCAGGGGCGTGTACTACGAGGAGGACACGCTCGACGGGTGGTGGAAGAAACACTCCGAGCTGTCGATGGAGACGCGGGCCGGGAACAACATCCAGGGGGTTGACGTAGGCTACTGCTCGGATACCCAGGTTCCCGCGCTGAACACGTTTGACGACGCGCTCCTGCGGCATGTGGTGAAGCTCATCGGGGCGAGGCCGAACGTCGTGTGGCAGGCGCCGGGGAACGAGATCAACTTCTGCACCCCGATCAAGGCGTGGGTGGATACGGTGATCGCCACGATCCGGGACGAGGAGGCGAAGAACGGTTACGCTCCTCGCCTGATAATTGTAGGCACCCAAGGGCCAGAGTTCTCGTACCCGGCGGGGACCGCAGGCTCCTACCACACGGACACACCACAGCCTTCTCGGGCGTGGGCCGTGGAGATCAACGAGTTTTTCCCGCAGGCGCAGGCCGTATACCTCGCTCATCTTCAGGGGGCCAGGGCTGCCGGGACCGTCATGCACTCGTGGTGCGACGACAACCCGCACGGAGGGGCGTGGGACGATCCGGCGTGGCTTGCCGAGTGCGCCAACACCCTGACCAAGATTGGTGGGATACCCCCGCCGCTCCCCTGTACCTTCCCGTGTCCCGCTGGCCCGGAGTGCTCGGTGATCGAGGTGTGCCGCCCGTGCTCGCCTCCAATCCCGGGTAATCCGATGTGGGATGGCGACTTCGGGCGAGCGGTGGAAGCGGTGATCGCCGCCAACCCGGGTTGGATGCAGGGACGGCACCTAATCGGCGGCAACAACCAAGACCCGACACCACAGCAGCCGAACCCGCCCCATCCGTGGGGGGCCGAGGTACGCCAGAAGTTCTACGCGGCGGTGGTCGTCCAGCTCGCCAGCGTGGGCAAGTGTGCGGTCACCAGAGAGGACGCCGTGGAGATGTCGGAGGACTCCGTCCACGACGAGGAGTTCCACGTAATCGCGCTGGGGTCAGGTGATGTGGCTGGCCCAGCAAATCAATACGGCTTCAAGTCGAGGTCCAGACGACCGTGAAGTGCGAGGTTCCCGGCTGTGACGGTGGGGTGCGTGTGACTGACCTCGGTGTGGTTTGCTCAAAAGGCCACGCCTACGTGCCGCGTGAGATCCCTACTGGCGGCACGCAGGCGTCTATGCCGCACACGACCGAGCCGTTGCGGATGCCATTCGGAAAACATCGTGGCGAGGCCATCGAGGACATCCCTACCGAGTACATCGAGTGGGCGCTGGAGAATGCCGACATTCGGTCCGCTTCGGTGCGCGAAGAGATGCAGAGCCAACTTGAACTTCGGGCTGGGCGTGGCGTTGTCAGACGCAACGCAAGGTGATCTGTAATGGCTTCATCCTCCATCTGAAGCACCGCGCCCGTGCGAACGCGGGTAGGACAGGAGAGATACGATCCCCAGAATCCCGTAGAGACGACGAGCCAACCTAACAGCAAGTGTCTGCGGGTCGGCCCGACCCTAACCGAGTCGGCCCGCAGTTTTAGAGGAGAGTGCGATGAAGAAGAAAGTCACGAAGCGTGGCGTAGCGAAGAAGGTAGGAAAGAAGATCGGCCGCAAGCGTAAGGCCAAGGTCGCCAAGATCCCATTGGTCCAGGTCCCCGTGGTGAGCGCCCTGACCGTCCAGGGGCACAAGGCGTCGGTGGAGAGCCTTCTGGCGTTGCCTGAGCAAAAGCTGAAGTTCGTGGTGCGGGAGGCGCTGACGGAGCCGACGCTCTCCGCACGGGTGGCCACGGCGCTGATGATCGAGAAGGCGCAGGGCGATCAGGGCGGCGCCTGATGCTGCTAACGCTGCTGTTGGCGGCCGGGCTCACGTGCGGTGTGGAGCGTGCTGACGTGAAGCATCTGAGCGACCCGGCCGCCAAGCAGGTCAAGTTCAATCCTGCGGAGCACAGCACGGTGGCGGACCTCGCCGGGCTGCCACTCCTTCCCAGTCCGGTGAGGGGTAGCGAGCCAAGGGGATTGGGCCACGAGGAGTTTAAGGTGTTCACGGTGGACGCCTACATTGCCTTCGCCAAGAAGGAGACCGACCTTGACGCGCACATCGTCATCACCGACACACCTCCGACCAAGGTCAAGGTAAAGTCGAAGGCCAAGACCGTCATCCCGAAGCCCTCGATGATCGTGGAGAGCGTAGACCCTCGGTGCGCTCCCGATTCAATCGCCTTGGACATGATCCGTGCCGCACGCGAGGCGATCCTGACTGCGACCAACTCAACGGCGCTCAGCACAAAGTCGCTCCAGAGACTTGTCGGGAAGCACGTACGGGTGACTGGCGTCGGCTTTTACGATCCGCTTCACGGACAGACCGGAGTCGCTGAAAACGGAATCGAGCTGCATCCCCTGACTGGATTCCAGATCATCCAGTGAGTGTCCCGCTACTGGACCTGGAAGGCAGGGCCATCTTTCCGCGGCAGGCCGTACAGGTTGGACCACCGCCGGAGACGGTACGGTCCGTCCTGGTCAGATGGCTCCGCGTGACGCTGGACCGTTACCGACCGCACATCCTGATCTACTTCGGCGGGCTAGTGTTCGTCGCGTTCTACGCCGTGTGTTGGTGGTGGGGCAGGCGGTGGGATCATGAGAGTTGCCTAGAGGCGCTGAAGCTCCCGTCACAGGCCGCGATTATCATGGCGACGTGTAAATGAGCGCCATCGAATGGCTCGCCGCGCTGACCCCGGCGTTTCTATTGGCGTGGTGCTTCTACTCCCGGCCAAGGAGACAGATACCGCGCCGCCATCCGCAAAGCTGAAGGCGAGGAGGACCGCATGACCACCCGGAAGCCACGCGGAGTTGTGGGGCGGTTCTTGGCGGGGGAGGGGGTTGATGACATTGGCCTATCGCTAGTCGTCAAGCCATTCAAGCTGTCGGACTACTTCAAGTCCATACGCAAGGTTGAAGATGTCCTGCGCCGCGCCTTGCGCAAGAAAGGGAGGGGAAGGTGAAGTCACCACAGGAAATCTTAGAGGAGATCTATACCTTCACAGAGTATTTTGTGCAGCGGTCGGAGGCTATGCTGCGCTGCAACTCGTGCGGTGCTCTTGTGCTTCCATATGATGCCGAGAGGCACCGCGAATGGCATGAGAGCGTTAACAGCATTGGGAGGAGCCGATGACTCCCCCACCCAACCCGACCCCGCTCGCGGAGGAGGTGGCGCGGGAGATCGCCAAGAAGATTCTGCTTGATGCTTGGGATGAATGGCAGCACGGCACCGGATCGGTATTTCTGGTCAGGCGCGAGTTGATTGACCAGGCAAGCGAGCGAATTCGCGCCCATGCCGACGAGGCGGTGAGGGAGCATGTCTCACATCTTGAGCGTGATGAGAACTGGACTTCTTATCTTCAGCGCATGGATGAGTTGACCGCCGCCCTCCGGGAGAAGGAGCAGGAGATAGAGAGGCTGAAGGGAGAATTGAATGCCAGAAAATAAGCGCCATACGATTGCTGAGTTAGAAGCTCTTATCGAAAGCGGCAAAGAAATAAACATTCTTCCAAGCGGTCAAGTCGAACTCACCGGAAGGGAACTCCCTAGAGAACTAGCGAAGCCGCCAGGATATCCCCGTTGCGTCAAATGCCACAGTGACATTGAGGCAGATGGCGTGTTGGTTGGCGAAGGCGACCCAGAGAACCGAAAACTGATGCACACGTTCTGTGCTGCCGAAAGTTTACTGGAGCGCGTACTCAAGGCCGCGGGGCGGCGTGGAAGCATCCCTACGCGGGTATGCCGCCCTCAGCGCTTGGGAGAAGGGGAAGAAGTGAGACTTATGCTCGAATCGCAACGCTCTCAAGAAATGCGTAAGCGGGCGGACGCGATTCTGCAAGAGCACGTCAAGGACGATGAGACTGGTTTCGGTTGGTGCCGGGCACAGATGTGCTACGCCTTCGGGATGTCCTGGCCTTGTCAAGTTTACGAGATGGCAAAACTTCTGGAGGATGCGTTGGATTCCGCGATGCTAGCAGAGCACCGCTTACGAAAGAAGGCCCCCAATGCCCGCTGACCCCAACCCGGCCAAGGTGCTGCTGGAGGCGTGCGAGGTGAGCCGATGACCGCCCCCGACCCACGCTGGGAAGAGAGACAGGGCTCCGCATGCTTGGTTATCGCAGCGGAGCTTACGAGTAAGGGCGCGAAAGTCGCGCCGAGATGCGGTCAGCGTCCGCGTGTGAATCGCTGCGGTTCGCGCTTCAGTGCGGAAGCCACATACGGTGGTCTAACTGTCCGCTCCACGCGCTTCAGTTTCGGGCCACCTGCCCGTACCGCCCGTAAAGGGGGCGAGGCTGGGAGGATCATAGCATGAGTGACCGCTCTTTCGGGTCCGAAAAAGAAGCGGACGCCTACGCCCTTGGATTGGCGGACGGCAGGACCGAGATGCGGGAGGAGGCGGCGAGGTTGGTCGAGGAGCGTATGCTGCCGGTGAAGCCGAAGCCACGACCGACGATCAAGGAACTGGAGGAGATTCTGGCGGCTCCGAGAGAGGCAGTCATAGAGATTGACGAGAACGGCGAGGTACGTGCAGATGTGCCGCTCGCCCGCGCTATTCGTTCCCTGCCCACCGCCAAGAGCGCTGAGGAGGAGAAGTGAGACGCCATCCGCGCTTCGCCGTTTGCGGCCCGGGAATGAGTGGCACGACTGACGATACAGAGCAGGCAAGGCAATGGCTATCGAATAACCCCGAAAGCGCCCTATACGTGCTGTCTGTAGGGAAGCTAGACGAACTGCAACTAGATGAACTGATCGGGAAAACTGTGGATTTACTACATGAAGCCCAACAGCGATTGGCCGCCCAGCTACAGGACCGGCCCAAGCCTGGCGGGGAGGCGCTGCCGCTGCGTGTGGATCGGTCATGCGGCGTATTGCCCTTGGGGCATTACTTCCACTTCGGCTCTTACGGGGAACTGTGCGACTGGATCGTGAATGATCGCTACTGCGGCCAGCCCGCCTCCGCACACGAGGCTGGAGGGGAGAAGTGAATGGGCGAGCCCCTGGTTGAGATGTGCGATGGGTGCCACTACTCGTTCTTGGTGGCCAACATGGTTCCAGAGAAACTGCCCTCTCCGAGTCCTGAGATCCCCGGCGAGTTGAAGCTCTGGTGCAAAGCATGCTGGCTGAAGCAGGGGCGGGCCAGCGGGGAGAAGGCGGGGGAGGCTAACCCTCCCGGGACGGCGCAAACTCAGGGGCGTCAGGGGTAACCCCGGTAAACGGTTCGATGCCCCGCGCCCGCATTTCCTGGTCCTCGCGCTCGATCTTCGCCAGGTCGCCCCGGGTGATGGCCTGGCGGTTGAGCGGGGAGTCGGGATCTAGGCTTGTGATCAAGGTCATTCGGGCGAATCCTTCCCTCGGCGTTCCAATTCGTCGCCAAGTTCTTCTAGGGCTTTGAGTAGTCGGTCCTGATCGGCCTCGCTGTGGGGTTCTCCGTCGGAGCCCTGAAACAACCACTCAGAACCATTGGACGCATGGGAGCGGGCCTCCGCTGCTATCCAGGCACAAACGTAGCGTTTCGCATCACGCCGA
>Ga0210409_10007622_pt1 | contig 11129 bp, 7 predicted proteins | sample IncBWH17MmetaG_FD_161649 | JGI IMG/M metagenome (GOLD analysis project Ga0210409, IMG submission 161649) | Forest soil microbial communities from Barre Woods Harvard Forest LTER site, Petersham, Massachusetts, United States - Inc-BW-H-17-M | ecosystem: Environmental > Terrestrial > Soil >...
CGCCTGCACCTCCTCTGCGGCGGAAGCGTCCGGCGGGCGGAGACGCTCCGAGCGCGGACAGCGACGGGTGTGGAATACTACGCGGCGAACGGGACGGGGGCAGAAAGGCAAGGGGGAGGCCGATGAATAGGCTCGCCGCAGTCGTCGTTCTCGCCGCGACGGGGATCGGCTGCTACAACTCCGAGGTGCCTCTCGACCAGGCCCCCCAGGCCAGCATCGACCGCGCCCTCGTGGGCGCTTGGCGCTGCCTGCCCTTCGAGGCGGGTGCGGACGCGGAAGCGGCCACCGTCACCGTCGGCCGTGAGACCGACCTCGTCTACGCCATCACCCTCCAGGAGGGGCAAAAGGACGCGGAGCGGTACCAGGCCCACGCGTCGCTCCTGAAGGGAACCACGCTCCTCAACGTCAAGGACCTCGATCCCCGGTTGCCGGCAAAGCCATGGAACCTGGTCCGATACTCCTTTCTTCTCCCCGATGTCCTCCAGGTTCAGGTCGTCGGGGAGAAGCTGCTGGGGGGCGTGGGGGCGTCGCCCGTTTCCCTCCGCCAGGAGCTGGAACGGCTCTCCGGGCGACGGGACCTCTTCCAGGAGCTGATGGTTTGCGTGCGGGTATCGCAAGCTTCGAAGAGGGTCGTGGACGGCACGGACCCCCGCTGAGGAGGGCCCTCCAACTCCTCAGGCTTCGGTCAGCCTCCGGATGGCACGCTCCAGGAGCACCGCCGACATCTCGCGCCGGTACTCGCGGCTCGAACGCAGGTCGTCGACGGGACGAACCTCCTGCTTGACCGCGGCCAGGGCCTGCCGGAGCGCGTCGTAGCCGCCCCCCATCAGCGCTTTCTCCGTCTCGGGGGCCCGGATCACGGTGGGGCCCACCGCCCCCAGCGCCACCCGCACCCAATCGGGGCGCCCATCCCGGAAGGTCATGGCCACCGCGATCGAGACCTTGGAGATGGCCTGGGCCTGGCGCTGGCCCAGGCGCAGGAAGGCGGCCCGCACGCCCGGACGGCGGGGCACCTTCACGCCCAGGATCAGCTCGTCGGGAGCGAGCACGCTCTTGCGGGGGCCGGTGAAGAATTCGGCGATGGGAACGTCCCGCCGCTCAGACACGGAGACGAGCTGGACCACGGCGTCGGCCACGTAGAGGGGGGGCACGGTGTCGGCGGCGGGGGCCGCGTTGGCGAGGTTCCCGCCGAGGGTGGCGCGGTTGCGGATCTGCGGTCCCCCGATACACGCGCAGGCCATGGGCAGGGCGGGACAGTAGCGGTCCACCAGGGCCGAGCCAATGATCTCGGAGTGGGTGACCGCGGCCCCGATGCGGAGCTGGCCGTCCTCCTCCTCGATGCCCTTGAGCTCGGGGACGGAGTTGAGATCGAAGAGGGCGGCGGGGTTCACGAGCCCGTCCTTGGCCAGGACCAGAAGGTCCGTTCCCCCCGCCAGCGGCCGCACCTCCCCCGCCCGCTGGACCAGGATCTCGAGGGCCTCCTCCAGCGAGCGGGGCCGATAGTAGGCGGGGGCCAGGGGCTCGATCGCGAGGGGGGGGCGCGCGGCGGGAGGGACGCCCGCGGAGTGGGCGACGGCGGCAAAGATCTTGCTGTAGCCCGTGCAGCGGCAGAGATTGCCAGCCAGGGCCTGGCGGACATCTTCGGGCCCGGGAGGAGCCGGACTCCGGTCCAGGAGCGCCTTGGCCGCCATCACCATCCCCGGGATGCAGATGCCGCACTGCACGCTGCCCTGCTCGACGAACGCCTCCTGCAGGGAGTGCAGCTGGTTGCCCTGGGCCAGACCTTCGACCGTCTCCAGCCGCGCTCCGTCCGCCTGGTAGGCCATCATCAGGCAGGAGTCGACGGCCTGACCGTCCACCACCACCGTGCAGGACCCGCACTCGCCCTTGCCGCAACCTTCCTTGGCGCCCGTGAGGCGCAGGTCCTCGCGGAGGACGTCCAGCAGCCGCTGGTCGCTCCGGACCCGGAGCCGGCGGGGGTGGCCGTTCAGGGCGAAGGCGACGTCGAGGATCTCAGGCAAGCCGTTCCTCGGGCTCGACCGGGCTGGTCGGGGGAGGGGAGCCGGCCGCTTGGCCGCGTAGGGCCGAGAAGACCCGCTCCGGCGTGGCCGGGATCTCGCGCAGCCGCACCCCGGCCGCGTTCGCGATGGCCGCGGTCACGGCGGGGGCGATGGCGATGATCGGCGTCTCCCCCAGGCCCTTGGCCCCGTAGGGTCCCTCGGGAGACGTGTGCTCCACGAAGACGGTGCGGATCTCGGGCACGTCCAGCGCGGTCGGAATGATGTAAGTGGAGAACTGGTCATTGAGGATCCGGCCGTCCTTGAGCAGGTGCTCCTCGAGGAGCGCGTAGCCCAACCCCTGGACGACGCCGCCCTCCACTTGGCCTTCCCCCGTGGTGGGGTTCACGATCCGGCCCGCGTCGTGCCCGGAATGGACGCGGATCACGCGGGTCTCCCCCGTGTCCGTGTCCACCTCCACCTCCACCACGGTCGCGGAGAACGAATAGGAGCTGTAGGGCTCGCCCTGCCCGGTGGCGGGGTCAAAGCTCGTCTCGGGCGGGACCGACCAGCCGTGGGCGGCCAGGCCCACCTGTTTCTTGACGCAAGCGTCCACGGCCGCCCGCCAGGCCAGGCCATGGTCCGCCACCACCGGGTCCATGGCGGCCCGAATCTTGGCCGCCGCATCGCGGATGGCGTTGCCGCTCATCACGGTAGTGCGGCTGGCCCCGGTGGGTCCGCTGTCCGGCACGCGGGAGGTGTCGGCCTCTAGGATGCGCACCAGCTCCAGCGGGCAGCCCAGAGCCGTGGCCGCGATCTGGGAGAGCACCGTGATCATGCCCTGCCCTATCTCGGTGGTCCCCACCGCGACCGTCACGCTCCCGTCCGCGGCCACGACCACGCTCGCCCCCGCCGGATTCAGATGCCGGCCCATGGCCCCCAGCCCGACCCCGTAGTAGCTGGCGGCGAGGCCGATCCCCCGCCGGACCGGGCCCTTGTCCCCCGCGTAGGCCTTCCGCCGGCGCGCCCAGTCCGAGGAGTCGGCCACCCGGTTCAGGACCTCCTTGAGGCCCACGCTGGCCGTGAGCCTCTGGCCCGTGATGGTCTCCTCCCCCACATCCAGGGCGTTCCGCCGGCGCAGCTCCAGAGGATCCATGCCCAGGCGCTCCGCGAGCAGGTCCATCTGACTCTCGCCGGCAAACACCACCTGCGGCTCCCCGAAGCCGCGGAAGGCGCCGCAGGGAACTTTGTGGGTGCGCACCACGCGCGCGTCCACCCGCACGTTGGGGACGCGGTAGGGGCCGCAGGCGTGCACGGTGCCGCGGAAGAGCACGACCGGGGAGAGGGTGGCATAGGCTCCGCCGTCCAGCAGGTAATCCACCTCCGCCGCAAACAGGAAGCCGTCCTTGGTGGCTCCTGTCCGGCAGCGGATCCGGGCCGGGTGGCGCTTGGACATGACCGCCATGTCCTCCTCCCGCGAGAGGACGAGGCGCACAGGACGTCCGGTGGCCACGGCCAGGAGCGCGGCCTGGGCCGCGGGACCGGAAGGGGCTTCTTCCTTCCCCCCGAAGCCGCCTCCCGTCACGGCCTGGATGATCCGCACCCGGTTCAGGTCCCAGCCCAGGACGGAGGCCACCGCCTTCTGCGCGTAGAAGGGACACTGCAGGGAGCCGTACACGACGACGCCCCCCGCCCCGTCGGGCAGCGCGATCACTCCGTTGGGTTCGATGTAGGCGTGCTCCTGGTAGGGGGTGTGGTACGTCCCCTCCACGACCACGAGGTCGCTGCGGCCCATGGCCACCGAGGCCTCGCCCCGCCGGATCTTCCAGTGGGCCATCACCTCCCCCGCGGCCAGCGCCGCCTCCATGTCCAGGGTCGCCACCAGGGGCTCGTAGGCCACGGTGATGGCCTCCAGGGCCTGGCGCAGGGCCTCGCGGCTCTCCGCCGCCACCAGGACCACCGCCTCCCCCACGTGCCGCACGTACTCCCCGGCCAGCACCGGCCAGTCGGGCTGGATCAGGGGGATCAGGTTCTGGCCCGGGATGTCGCGGGCCGTGAGAGCGGCCCGTACCCCGGGGATGGAACTGGCCGCGGAAACGTCGAGGTCCGTGATGCGGGCGTGGGGGTGGGGCGACCGCAGCACCCCCGCCACGAGCGAGCCCCCGAAAGCAAGATCCTCGACGTAGAGGGCGCTGCCCTTGACCTTGTCGGGGGCGTCGGGGCGCCGCGCCCGCTGGCCGACGATCATGCGGTGGATCCCGGGCGGGTAACCATGGCTCTCGTCACGCGGTCGCCTAGCATGAACGAGCCGGCCTCGACATTCAAGCGCGGTCAGGAGGCCGCATTCACCGGGTTGGCGCGGCGGCGATCGAGGACGCCGTCCACGGCGAGGGCCATGTTGAGGTAGGCCGAGAAGTCGAGGACGTGTCCCTCCGCCGCCCCCGGCCTCACCGTGGCCCGGAGCAGCCTGCGCTCGCTGTGCCGCAACTCCAGCTTCACGCTCCCGTCGGTGAAGAGGCTGTGGTCGCGCGCCCGGTCCACCTCCAAGTGATACTCTCGGCCTCCCAGCCGCCCCCAGATCGCGTCCACGTCCTCCCCCCGGCGCGCAAAGAAGCCGTCCCGCTCCTTGAGCCGCCGCCAACCCTCGAGGGAGCCGAAGAAGCGGGGCTTCTCGAGGTAAGGCCCCCCGTCCTCCGGGCAGAAGGTGTCGCAGTTCCCGCAGTCGTTGCAAAAGTCCTGGAAGGTCGCGATCTGATGGGCCTCGCGGACCTCGAAGCGGCCGCCGGGCACCCCCACCGTCTCCCCCTTCACGACCCGGTAGTTCTCGTAGTCGGCGGCGTGGGCGTGGGTCTCGTAGACGAAGTTGGCGTCGTTGGGGCAGGCGGGCACGCACTTGTCGCAGTTGATGCAGTCGAACAGGGCCAGGCGGGAGCCGATCTTCCGGGGGAGCCCGCGGTTCTCTTCCGCGCGGTAGCGCGGGTCGGCGGTGGCGCGGGCGACCACGCCGGGGGTGTTGAGGAGGGAGGCCGCTTGCGCCAGGCGCTCGTGGAGAGCCTCCTGTCCGGCGGCGGCCAGGATGGCCCGCAGCTCCACCCTCTCCGACCCCAGGGAGGCGAGGAGAGCCTCCCGCAAGGGGGAGGACGCGACCAGCGTGCGCACCGCCTCCTCCCCCTTCCCGCCCGCCTTGATCACATAGTCGCGCTGGTCCCGGACCCCCAGCCTCCGCATGCGCTCCTCGAGGTTCTCCAAATATCGGGGCAGCCGACCATAGCCCCCCGGACGGAGCAGGTCCGAGCAGGCGGTGATGGGAGCGAAGCCCAGGGCCACGCAGTCGGGGAAGTTCCTGTTGTCGACGCCGGCGGAGAAGGAGATGGGCACCTCCGGTCGCGCCCGGCGGTACTTCTCCACCAGGTTCAAGGTGATGACGTGCAGGGGTGCCCCCGAGAGGTACATCACCGCCTCGCCCTTGGGGAAGAAAGAGCGGTGGTTCTTGACCACGAGGGTGTTCGAGAACTTGACCCGGAAGGTGCGGCCGAGGGCGCGCGCCCGCTCGGCAAGCCGGTCCGTCATCTCCAGGGCCGGCCCCCACTGCAGATCCTTCTCGAAGTCCTCCCGCCGCGTCTCGATCTCCGCGTAGCCGAGCACGTCGTGGAGGAGGCCGTCTACCGCCTCCTGCCCGAGGAGGGTGGGGTTGAGCTTCACCGTCACGTGGAGGCCCATCTCCTCGAGCAGGAAGCGCACGATGCCCTCGATTTCATTGGCCGGGCAGCCGTGGAAGGTGGAGAGGGTGACCTGGTCGGAGAGGGCGGTCCGGAAGTCCAGGTCGCGGAAGCGGCGGAAGTCATCCGGGATCTCCCGACGCAAGGCCTCCACGGAGGGCCGGGCGTCCTTCATGGACGCGATCCAGGACCGTACCGGGGACGAGCTGATCCCCGCCCGGTCGTAGCCGACGCTCATGTCGAGGATGGTGTCGTCCTTGACGGGGTCCGAAGGCCGGCCGAGGAGGTTCACCTCGCGGAGGACGTCGAGGAGCATGGAGCCCGCCACGTACTCGCGCAGGCTCTCCCCCAAGCGGAGCTCCTGGCTCCACTCCACGTTGTACCCCACGTTCGTCATGTCGATGCAGGGACGGGGGATGGTCAAGCGGTCGTTGATCTGGACCGTCTTGAGCTCCAGGATGCGGCTCCCCGCCAGCCAGGAGAGGACGATGTTCTGGGCCATCTGGCCGTGGGGTCCGGCGGCCGGGCCCACGGGGTTGGCCGCGCGGTGCCCATGGAGGAGGACGGAGGTGTCGAGGTCGGCCGAGCCGTGCCAGAACTTCCGCGCGGGCAGGTCGTAGACCTTGCCCTCCCCCTCGAACTCCTGGAACAGGCGCCGCAGGAGGGCCGCGAACGGAGCCGGGATCAGTTCAGCCACCAGCCACCCCCGGGCGAGTTTACCCCGCCTCGGCCCCCGCGTTGACCCGACGCCGTCTTACCGCTAAGGTCTCTGGCGTGGCGGACTTCACCCTGCGCACCTACATCTTCCTGGACAGCATGCAGCCCCAGCTGGCCGGCTTCATCGGCACCATCGCCCGGGGCTACCTCCCGGTGGGGGGGGTGGCGGCGATGTTCATCGAGACCGCCCCCGGCCTCGTCATCAACCGGCTCACCGACGTGGCCCTGAAGACTACCGCCACCACCCCCGGGATCATGGTCGTCGAGCGGTCGTTCGGCCTCCTGGAGGTCCACCACCCGGACCAGGGCCAGGTGCTGCTGGCCGGCAAAGCGGTCCTGGACCACCTCGGCCTGGCCGAGACGGACCGGCTCAAGCCCCGGGTGGTGTCGGAGGAGGTGATCCGCGGGGTCGAGCCCTACCATGCCCAGATCATCAACAAGACGCGCTTCGGGGACATGATCCTGGGGGGGGAGTCGCTCTACATCCTGGAGGTCGAGCCCGCCGGCTACATCGCCTTCGCCGCCAACGAAGCCTTGAAGACGGCGCGGGTCAACCTCGTCGACGCCTCGCTCTTCGGGGCCTACGGCCGTCTCTACATGTCCGGGCCCGAGGCCCAGATCGACGCCGCGCTCGAGGCCTCCCGACGGGCCATCGCCGGCATCGCGGGCCGGGACCTCCCGGGAGCCCGGAGCGGCTAGCGGCCGGCGCCGCGAGTTGCGGCATAATCGGACCCGCCATGACGAGCGCCCCCGAACCCCTGCGCGCCCTTCTCGGTAGGAGCTTGCTCACCACCGGCGATGCGTCGATCCCCGAGCTGGAGGCGCTTTTGGCCTTGGCCACGCGGCTGCAGGCTCGGGATCACGAGGGGCGCAAGACGGCGCTGCTCCCGGACGAGCTCGCCTACGCCCTCTTCTTCGACAACTCGACGCGCACGAAGTCGGCCTGGGCGGGGGCGGCGGCCCGCCTGGGGATGAAGCCGGTCATCGTGGACGGCTCGTCCACCCAGGTGGCCCACGGAGAGACGGCGGCGGAGACGGGAGCCATGCTGGGCATGAACGCCCACGCCCTCGGGATCCGCCACGACCTCATCCTGGGGGAGGGCAACTGCTTCATGCGGAAGGTCAAGAAGGGGATCGACGCCTACCTTGAGGCCACGGAGGCGCGACGGCGGGTACCCATCGTGAACCTCCAGTGCGACGAGGACCACCCCACGCAGACCCTCGCCGACCTCCTCTGGCTGCGGGAGCACTTCCGCGGCTCCCTGCGGGGACGGACCATCGCCGTCTCCTGGGCCTACTCCCCGAGCTACGCGAAGCCGCTCTCCGTGCCCCAGGGGCTGATCACGCTCCTCCCCCGCTTCGGGGCCCACGTCCGGCTCGCCCACCCCGATGGATACGCTTTGCTGCCGGGCCCCCTGAAGAAAGCGGAGCACAATGCGGCGGAAGGGGGCGGCAGCTTCCGGACCATGGCCACCATGGACGAGGCGTTCAAGGGAGCCGATGCCGTCTACCCCAAGTCCTGGGGGCCCTTCGCGCTCATGCAGGAGCGGGTGGAGGCGAACCGGGCCGGGGACCGGGGGCGCCTGGCCGAGATCGAGGCGCGCGCCCTCGAGACGAACGCCCGCCACCGGGACTGGATCTGCGACGAGCGGCGGATGGGCCTGACCAAGGAGGCCCTCTACCTCCACTGCCTCCCCGCCGACATCGGGGCCGAGGTGTCGCCGGGAGTCATGGAACGCTTCCGCCTCGCCGTCGCCCGCCAAGCCAACAAGAAGGTCTACGTCATCATGGCTCTCCTGGCCGCGGCCAAGGTCGAAAGCCTGGCCGCGCACCTCGAGGCCCTCGCCTGAAGCGGAGGCATCGATGCCCTCTCTCGACAACCAGGTCGCGGAGCTCGCGGCCCGCTACCGTCCCCTCGCCGCCCAGATCCTCAAGGAGGCGATCCGCATCCCCGCCGACTACGTGGATCGGGCCCCGGAGGAGGGCGGCGATCCCCTCTGTGGCCTCAGCAACCACGAAGGGCCCCGGCTCGAATACCTGCGGCGGGCGGTGGTGGAGATCGGCGCCGTGCGGCGCCCGGAGGACGCTTCCTTCGACGAGTACGGGAACCTGGTCTGGGTGGTCCAGGACGAGGCGGACGGGGTCCCTCCCCGCGACAAGCGGGTCATCTACATGGACGGCCACACCGACACCGTTCAGGCCCTCCGCCCCCAGTGGCGGGCGAAGCTCAACGGGGCGATCGATTCCTATAGGGGCCTGATCGACCCCGGGCGCGTGGACCGGGCCGCCCTTAGGGACGCGCTCGGCTACCTTCCCCCCGACAGCGAGTGGGAGCACCTGCTCTTCGGGCGGGGGGCGGCGGACCAGCTGAGCGGGGTGGTGGCCCAGATCGTGGCCACCAAGATCCTCTTGGAGCTCGCCCCTGCGGGGGCCCTGCGGGGAGCGATCGTGCGCTCCTACGGCACCGCCGCCGAGGAGGACAACGACGGGGCGGGCCCCATGTACCTCATGGGCAAGGTCCTGCCCGGCGCACCCCCCGCCCTCATCCCCGACGTGGTCATCCTCACCGAGGGGACGGGCGACTCAAGGAAGGGCGCGCTCGGGATCTACCGGGGCCAGCGGGGCCGCATGCAGATAGAAGTCACGGTCACGGGGCGCTCCTGCCACGGTTCGATGCCCTGGGAGGGGCTGAACCCCCTGGAATACGGGGGGGCCATCGTGGCAGAGGCGGCCCGGCGCTATGAGGCCCGCGACGGCTTCCTCGACCACCCCTTCCTCGGCCACGGCACGCGCACCGCTTCCTTCTCGACCCTCGACACCCCCAGCGATTGCGCGGTGCCCGAGCGCTTCACGTTCCGCTTCGACCGGCGGCTGACCATCGGGGAGACGCCGGAGCGGGCGGTTTCGGACGTCGAGGCCCTGGAGACGGTAAAAGCCGCGCGCGCGGCCGGGCTCCGGGTGGAGGTCACGGTCCCGCGGTACGCCCAGAAGACCTGGCGGGGCTACTTGGCCGACAACCCCCAGGTGTACCTCGGCTGGCTCACCCCCGAGGAGCACCCCGTGATCCAGGCCTCCCTGGCCGCCTACCGGGGCGTGGTGACCCCGCACGTCCAGGAGCCCAAGGGCGGGGCCACCGCGGGCGCGCTCCGGAAGGAGCCACGCGTGGACCGGTGGATCTTCTCCACCGACGGCGTGGGCTTCCCCGTCCCCAAGGACGACCGCTCGATCGCGGTGCCGGAGAGCAAGCGGTGGGTGGTGTCGGGCAACGTCAAGCACCCGCCCATGGTGGGCATCGGCCCCGGCCTCGAGCAGAACACCCACCGCATCGGAGAGTGCGTGGACCTCCGCGAGCTGCAGCACGCCGTCGCCCTGCTCGCCCGGTTCCCGAGCGCGTTCGTGGCCGCGGCCCGCTAGCCGGGCACTCTGAGCTCTAGGATAGGACCCTTGTCACCCAAAGACCCAGGAGGACCCGCCCCGAGTCGGGGGCAGAAGGAGCGGCTGCTCGCAAGCACGAAGTTCAATTCCAGGAGTGGAAGCCCGAAACGCTTCACCAGAAGCGAGCGGCGTGGGCGAGAAAGATCTTGGCGACCTCAGCGCCCTGGCCTATAATTCTCCGCTAAGGGTTGTCATGCCAAGACGCCAACCGGTGCTGGCTGGCCATCAGCAAAGACGCAACGTCATGAGGGTCGACCACCACGATTTCCACGGTTGGTACGTTTGTCTGAAGCGCGCCGGCCAGCGGTACGGGCGCTATTTCCGAGATGCGGGCGGCAGTCAGGCGGCGCTCGCAAAGGCGATCCGTTGGCGCAATGCCCTCACTGCCAGGCTTCCGCCTCCGAGAAAGTTCAAACGTCGCTACTCCCGCAACACGACTGGCGTGATCGGCGTGAGTCTCTCCCGTGAGCGCACCCGTAAAGGCGTTCCCGCTCCCCGCTACTGCGCGACATGGATTGACGAGGGAGGACGCCAGCGCAAGCGTTCCTTTTCCATAGGGAGGTTCGGTAGGGAGAAAGCACTCTCCCTCGCAAGCAATGCCCGACACGAGGCTTTAGAGCAACTCCTGCGACCGGCCCGCTCTACTTAAGTCCAGGAATACCTTGACGATAGCTTGGCCGGTCCGTCCTTTCAATGAAGGGGTAGCCCGCATCCCATTCTTTCACTCTCTCCCGACTTCGCTCCTGGCCCGCTGGCTGGCCGCGTCAACGGGCATCGACCTCACCAGCCACCCAGAGCATCCCAAGGCCCAGCCCGCGGAGCAGGTCGGTAGATTGCCGGAGCAGTCGAGACTCAGTGGACCCCCGTGCAGCTCAGCCCTGATGCGGAAGCCCGCATCCGCTCGGACTTGTGTAGCGAGATCTCCTTGCTCAGCTTGGACCAGTTCGCGGCAGAACGGAGCCCCCAAGGGAAATAGAGAGACAGCCGCGGTCGAGGTCGCTCGTCTTGCTTCTTGGGGGCCCTAGGTAGCCGCTGGTCCCGCTAACGTCGCGCCCGCGAGGCGCGTCGTCGTAGCTGCGACGGTTCTCTTTTCGCCGGCCCTGCTAAATTCAGGACCCGACATGACCGCTTAAACGTGCGTGCCGCCCTGGCCTTTCAGCGAGGCCAGGGGGAATCAGCCCGCGGGAGATTGTGTCGAGTGTGCGGCTCGCCCCTCGGCCGCAGAGTTCGGCGTATAATTGTCTTCGTGTCCATGACGACG
>Ga0210409_10007623_pt1 | contig 11126 bp, 9 predicted proteins | sample IncBWH17MmetaG_FD_161649 | JGI IMG/M metagenome (GOLD analysis project Ga0210409, IMG submission 161649) | Forest soil microbial communities from Barre Woods Harvard Forest LTER site, Petersham, Massachusetts, United States - Inc-BW-H-17-M | ecosystem: Environmental > Terrestrial > Soil >...
GGAGCCAACCGGCGCGCTGTAAAGACACTGGTGGAGGGTAATGAAGGCGCTCTCATCCATAGAAGACTCAGAATATTGACGGCAACGGAAAAGTTACCGGCGCTGATCCACGCCAAAATCATACTCGCGGATCAGAAGCAAGGCTACCTTGGCTCGGCGAATCTTTCGCAGAGCGCCATGGACCGCAACTTCGAACTCGGAGTAGCTTTGCCCCCAGAGCAGGTGCGCTCACTCCAGTCGCTTCTATCTTTTTTTGAAGCCCGGGGTCTTATCACGGATTCAACTGAGAGAGTTTGGACATAGCCATATCCGAATCGGAACATATGTGATCGGCCTCATGGCCGAAGGAGCGGAGATTTTCCGGGTGGCAGAGGCGACAACCCTGACCTGGCAGCTTGCTTTGTTGCCGGGGTCGGGGTCGGGGTCGGTGGTTGAATTCTTGAAGTGACGATGGCATTGACCGTTCGCAATTCGTTCAGTCCAGTCCTTGCGGTGGGCAGTTTGCAAAAGCAAGCCGATATCTACCAAACTAGGCAGGGGTTAATGATTTCACGATTTTGGCTAATGATTACCTAATGATTCCTGGCGAGAGCGGAGGATGTATCGTGTAGCGCGACCCGCCCCTATCCGCTCTGCGATGCCGAGTCGAAGCAGGACCTGGAAGTCCGCGAAGATCACAGGTGCTGACACTTTGAATTTGCGTTGGCAAGCTTTGCTGGTCAGTGGTCCTCCCCGGACCAACATGGACACCATCTTGCGCTGACGGTTACTCAACTCTGCCTCAATTGCAGGAGTGATGAAGCCGGTTGCACCCTCGGGCGTTTTTAAACGTTCGTAATTCCCATTCGGGCCGTGAAATGTGACGGCAAAATAACCATCCTGCTGGCCGTAGAAGGGAACGTTCAGTCCGTGGTCGAGCATCGTGTCGCGCATTCGGGCGAAGCCGCTGCCGCGCTGTTCCATCAAGTTCATCGTCGCGAGGGCTTGAGCAATCACGGAGTTGCGAGAGCAAGGACGATAGTTGCCGCGACGGAGCTTTGCCAGCGTCAGGGGCGATGGCGGATAGCCGGGGCTGGCCACGACAATGCGGTCGGAAAAGATTTGAACGGCGATTTTGCGGCTGGCGTCCTCGTAGTTGCGGTGTGCGACCGCATTGACGAGGGCTTCGCGGAGCGCCCGCTGCGGGTATTCATCCAGTGCGATATTGTTGATGCCAACGACACGCGTCGGGTGGAACGTGTGTTTGTCTACAAATTCGAGGATTTGGTCGATGGCCTTGGGCAGGGCGGCATTGATGTTGGCCTGTCCGCGCGGTTTGCCGGATATTTTTGTATCTGCGTAGGCATCAACCAGGATTTCGCACTGAGGGAACCGATCTCCCGGGCGGATGCCGAAGAGCAGCAAGCTGGCGGCAGTGGCATAGTGGTCCCCCTTTTCGCCCTTGCGCCAAAGTAAGCCGCGCGTATGCAGCGCCTGGAAGACCGGTTCATCGAAAACACGCAAACCGGGACCCTCCACCACTTTGGCCGCAAAGACTCCGACCAGTTGCTCGTCCAGTGCTTTCCAGTGAACGTCGTCCAACTGCGCGGATTCAAAAGCCGACGCGGCTTCAATCAGTTCCTTACCGCCAGCAGCTTCCTCGCTGGAAGGTTCGATTTGAAAATCGTCCTTGAGCAATTGGAGCAAGGCACGGCGGGCCTCCGCCCGTAAGTCCAGCCGGTCAATGAATCGCTTGTAGGTGTGCTTGTCGTTTCGGATTTCGGCAAAGAATGCTTTGGTTTCCGGCGTACGCTCGTCATCAACAGAGTTTTCTCCCTTAATGAAAATGAGCGAGGGCAGGCCCAGTTTTTGTGCGTATCGGTACTCGTGGTGGGTTGCCGACAATGAACTATCGGGCTTGCCGTACTCCTTGTGGATAAGGAGCAGGTAAATTTGGCAGCTTCCCAGGCATTTCAGGTAAGGCTGGCTCGATTTGCGTGCTGGTGCCGGTTCCTTCTCGAATAAAACGGGTTCACAGTGTTGCAGAAGCCACGGATCAGTCGTAATCAGAGAGGCGATAGCTACCCGTTCATTCTCCAACTCCTTCTGAACGGAGCTCACGAAGACTCGCAACTTGTTCATCCTTCCCCCTCCTTGCCAAGTAAAGCAGGGGTCGCGTCACGTTCAATCGTGTATTGAACGGCGCTGGTGCTCCGTTTTCTGATTGGCCATTGCGAGACTCTGCTCATTTTCACCTTTTCACCCGGTTATTGGACGCTCGTGAATGACGGATACGAAACGACGCTACCATGACGTACAATACACTGTCACGAATTGAGGGGAATCGGCTCATAACCAATTCCGTTTGTACCACGAGGAGATCCCGCCATCTGGCTCTAACGGTGCAAGAACGGTTCGTTTAAAGCCGCGTTCACAATGCACCAGAACGCACTGGTGCTTTTTCAAGTGGCGCAATTCGTAGGGCTTGATCTTGTGCTCTTCGACGCTGGTATATGTGCGCGAAGGCATTCCACCGGAAAAACCACGGGTTGTCTGCTGGACTTTCCGTTGTCCAAGGAAATCCGCGCTTTCGACAGCCCCGGCCTCATCGGCGGCTTTGAAAATCATTCGATTGCGAAGATTGAGCGTCAAGACTTGCGCCTTTTCGTCTCCCAGCGGCGGGACGAACGATGTGGATGATTGCGCGGCCGCCACGAGAGTCGCGCGAGCCTCCCGCATGACATCAATGCAGTTGTAATCACTCATGCCCTCATCGCTTGCCGTCACAAATCGCTGCGCTTCGTCGGCCCACAAGATGAGAAGATTGTCGTCCGTGCGTCCCTCTTTGCGGCGGTCAAATCTGCGCAATACATGGGTGTAAAAAAGCATCTTCAAGAAGGTGTTTATGTAACGGCGTTCAGTCTGGTACTTTTGAGGCATCGCGAGACAAATGATTTTGCCTCGGTCAATCTCATGGAATTCAAAGGTGTTCTGGTGCGCGCAAAACACTTGGGCGATGTCGGGAGTCAGGAAGAATTGAAGGTAGTTGGCAATGGTTTCCTTGACGCCGCCCATTTGTTCTGGCGGTTGCTTTGCGTAACGATCTCGAAAATGTTCCACCAACCGTTGTGCGCGCTCCGTAGGATAATCCGTCGCCAGTTCGTTGAGGGTATTGTTCATGGTGTTTTCGCCCAGGAGGAAACCGTGGACGTTTTCCAACGTCACGTCCATGCCGGTGCGGGAGAGCACCTCCAAACCGAGCGCAATGTGGGTCTGTGCCTGGCTCTTGAAAAATGATTGCTCAGTCCGTTGGCCCAAGCTGGTTACTGTGTCCACGATGAACTTGGCGTAGGTGGAATACGGGATGGATGGGTCGGAAATCAGGTTGAACGTGTGCGCTGGTTTCCATCCGTCCGGCGGATCGTCGGGCTTGATCTGTACCAAGATCAAATCATTCTCGCGTCGAAAATGCGTCGCCATTTCCACCAGCGTTTCCCAATAGACGCCCTTGTCATCAATGCAAAGACCGCCCCACTTGGGGTCGTTGGTGAAGACTTGAAAGAGCAGTTGGTTGATCCCGGAGCGGGTTTTGCCGGAACCGGTGTCGCCCGTGATCAGCCAACCCCGACAAAAGTCTTCGCGGCTCCACGCAAAGCCTTTCAGGCGGACAATGATTTTCCCAGCGTCGTTGCCCGCTGATGTTGTGATCGCGTATCCGGCGAGGCTTACAAATGCGAGCGCAATGAGGGATGAGGCGGGGTGGTGGAGGTAAAGAAATGAATACGCGCCGGCCAGAAGCGAGAGGCCTGCGGTAAAAAAACCGAGCCAATTCGCACTCATAACAGAAATTTCCCGATGAGAATTCCCGCGCCCAAGCAGGCGACGGCCGTGGCGACGAATGCGGTCATTCGCCCGAAGCGCAATTGCTTCTCGAGTTCCGGCAAAGTGCGCATCTCCAGCGTCAATTCACGTGTTTGCTTTGAAAAATCCATTCCAAGCCGATTCAACTGCTGAATGGCGGCTCGGACCTCAACGAGCGTCGCGGAATTTGAATCGGGAGGGAGCTCGATTTTCGCGTTCTGAAAGAACACCCTTAACAGCTCCAGCGCGGCGAGAATTGGATCGTCATCGCGGATGCAGTGCCGATGCTTCCACTCGATAACGGTGCCCTCAAAACTGTCCGGTTCCGTCATACAAGCAAATCGCTGGGTTTGGGTTCGTCTTTCGGTTTGCGCGACTTCTTCGCGGGCGGAAGCAGAATGTCGGTTGCCGTTTCCAGTTCTTCGTAAAACCGCCGCTGCCAGTTGCACATGCGCTGTCGGTCGAACAGGGTGAAGGACTCGTGCCGAATGGCGGGCGTGATCGTCAAATCTTTCTTGTTCAGGTCTGCGACCAGCCAGTCGTACAGCTTGGGCATCAGAATCTCCTTTGCCCCAAGTTGCTCGACCAACCGGGCGCGGGTCTTGCTTTGCTCGTAATTGCCGAACCGTTCCGACAATGCCTGATTCTTTACGATCAGGTAATTGCAATCGCTATTCAATCGCTCGCTGAGGTTGCGAATTTGCTCCACGCTGTCGGTTTCATGATTCACGGGCGAAATGACTGTCATCGAAGCTCCCGCCTTTTCAAGCAGCTGAAAAATTTGCAGCTCCTCGAAATAATTTAGGAAGATGTCCGTCGAAGCCGCCCGACAGTCCACGACCACCAGGTCTGTGGTGTCCAGGGCGGTGAAGATAGAGTCGATTTCCTTAGCGTCCTCAATGTCCAAAAACGTGGTTTCGGGATGGAAGCGTTTAAGGGTTGAGTTCTCGTTGTCGGTGTCAATGGCGACGTGGGGAATTGACTTGTCTTTTAGATATTGGACGAGGTTTACGGCAAAGAAGCTTTTGCCAACGCCTCCCTTGCCGTTGATGATGGTGTCAATTCGTTTTTGCATAAGCTTTTTGTCTACAGATTCTTTGAGTTAGCGAGGCGCGGCCCTCGTTTTCTTGGCGTCCAGGGGCCAAGCACCTTGCTCCGTTGCTCGTTCAACGATGTAAGCAGCCCGACTGCTCCGTCCCCGGTTTTTGATCGGTTTTCGACAGGCTCGGAGGCTGGGACTGCCTCCGAGCTTTTTCTTCTTCGTTTTTCCGTGCCGAAGACCTTTCGGCAGAACCGGGAGACGGTTTTCCAGGAGACTTTTAAGTCGTCGTTTTGCAAAAGCTCGCTGATGGTGTCGAACGAAGCGCCCTTCTGCCGTAATGCGGCGATGTCGTCTTTGTACTTCATCAACTCGCGAAATAGTCTTGGCGTGCGGTCGTACTCTTGCGCCGCTTCCCTGAACGATTGTTTTTTGGGCTGCTCGGCCTCCATGAAATCAGGGTGCTTCCGGCCAGACTATGGCCGGCTGTTATCCCAATGCTGTCCAACTGCTGTCCAATCCTTGTCTGGCCAACTTCTGGCCGATGTGTGAAGGAAGTCTGTGACGCGACCGATTCGCGCCCCAAGGCCGTCTGGCCAATTTTCTAACGAAGGTTAGAGGTAAGGCGTGCCATGAAAAAACGGGCTTCAGCTTCGCGCTCATGCGCCCCATGTAAGCGCACTTCGCTGTTCTGGATTGTAATGAATTCATTACAATTTCGCCGAATTCGCTGCGCTCAATAATTGGCCGCGCTGACCATCAAGAACCCGCGCAATCTCAGCAACGCCGAGAAACAAATCGAAGAGCACCTGCAACTCGGTGATCAGTAGTGACCAACCCGTGAACGGTTACCCTTTTGGATACTGATGGTAGGTGCAGGCTGTACGGGCAAGGTCTCGCCTTGGAATGCCAGGGCAACTGGATTGCCGTTACCGAAACCGGAGGCAAAAGTGCTTACTGTTCCGTCTGGAGTGATTTCATAGATGTTGCCGGTGTCGTAACCTGCTACAAAGAGGTCACCCGAAATGTTAAAGGCCAGTGCTTGGGGAAAAAATAGCAAGCCCGATTCAAAAGCGCTTTGCACTCCGCCGGGTGTGATTTCTGTGATGTTGCCGTAGCTGGTATTGTTGTCAAGTTCCCCCACAAACAAATTGCCCACGCTGTTAAAAGCCAGCGCCAACCCATCACGAGGATTGAACCCGGTCGCAAAGGTGTTGGTCACTCCGCTTGGCGTGATTTTAATGATGGTGCCTGAAAAATTCCCAACAAACAGATTTCCCGCACGGTCAAAGGCCATCGAGGAAGGGCCATTCAGTCCAGAGGCGAACAGGCTCTGCACTCTACCCGGCGTGATTTTAATGATCGTGCTGGTACTCGCCACAAACAAATTGTTACTGCTGTCAAAGGCGAGAACAAAAGGATCAGCCAATGAGGCAAAAGTGCTCTGCGCTCCATTAGTCGTAAATTGAAAGACGTTGCCACTCCAGTAATCCGCCTCAAAAAGGTTGCCCGCAGAGTTAAAGGCCAACGACACAGGATGATTCAAGCCAGAGGCAAAAGTGCTCTGGATTCCACCTGGCGTGAATTTGATGATGGTGCCGCTTTGGAGTTCCGACATAAACAGATAACCGCTTGAGCCCACGTTCCACTCGCTTATACTCAGAACGATGGAGCCTTCCGCCCCGTTGTAACCATCCACCGCGATCCGGTAATCCGTGCTAGCGGTCGCGGGAAAAGTTAGCAAGCTCGTCCCTAACCCGTTGTAATTGGCGTCGCTGGCGACTTGGGTCAAGTTGGAAACGCTCTCCCCGGTGTAAACCGCCAGCAACGTATCAAATGAACTGCCGCTGGTGGAAATTGTCGCGGTTCCGTTTGTCGGCGCCGTCCACGTCCACCAAACCGAGACACCTCCAGCGTTACCGGCGTGGGCAGGCTCTCCCAGTTCCTTCGTCGCTCCAACGTTCGATCCGGTAACCGTTGTGTTCGTACCTGAAATCATGATCGCTTGGACGAAATCGTCGTTGATTGGCGGTGGGGGACTGAATGTCGCTTGCACGCTCTGGCTTCCAGTCATCCGGAACTGCAAAATCAAGTTCGTCCCCCGATTGGGTTCCGCTCCAACCTGAGAATACCCAACCCTGGGCAGGTATGGCCGTCAGGCTCACCTCTATCCCCGCGGCATAGAGCCCGTTCGTGTCGGGTGGCGGGTTGACCAAAACGCTACCTCGTCCGGGCGGATAAGCCGACTCCGATAAAGCGTAGAACCCCTCCAACAGACTTAACTGCAGCTCAAAACTGGGGGCATATCCTGCAACCTGAATTTGGTAAGTCATTCCCGCCACTGCCTCTAAGGTCTGACTGGTCACGTGGCGTGATTCGCCGTATGAAAAAATAAAAACAGGCTGCAAGTTAGTCACTTGAGTTCCCGTATAGATGTTCATCCGAGGTTGGTTCGCGCTGCCGAGCCAAAATGTGACTGTTCCGGAGGCAGGCGCCACCCAGGAATACCAAACGGTTTGACACCAATAACCTGGCTCACCCGGTTCATTGGAAGCGCCGTCGGTCGAGCCGGAGATGCTCGCGCTGGAACCGGCGAGCTGCATGGATTGTGCGAAATTGTCGTTTTCAGGATAAAAACTGGCGTAAATGCTTTGGCTCCCATTCATAACCTCCACAATCTGGTTCGTGAGACCACTTGTAGTGACGGAACCACCGAATCCACTGAGCACGAATCCAGAGGAAGGTTGGGCCGTGATAGTCACGCTCGTACCAGCAGCGTACATTCCATTGGTGTCCGGCGAAGGCTGCAGGAGAACGCTGCCTCCTTCCGACGGATAAGCGGAGGAGAACAAAGGATAACGTCCTTCGAAAAGGCTTAGCCCCAGAATGAAATTGCCCGTTTGGTAACCATCAACGCGGATCTGGTAGGTTATGCCGGCGACAGCATCAAAGACGGAAGCGCCACCGCCATAGGTCCTAGGCACTGGAATGAGGGTGCTTAAGTCATTCCCAGTAAAAACCGTGACGAATGGATACGCAGGCCCTGACGCCGAGACCGCCACGCTGCCGGATGCGGACGCCGTCCAGGAGTACCAGACCGAATGGCCATTACTGCTGGGTTCATTCGACTCCGACGTGGCCAGGATATTGCCGCCGTTGGCCCAGATGGCGGCTCCATTCAGGAGTTGGCGATTGGCGAAATTGTCGTTTGAGGGTGCTCCGGCAAGTGAGAGTTCTATGTTTCCTTGCCTAAAGTAATAGCCGCTTTCCACAGCAATAAAATAAGTGGTTCCATCAACAGCTTGGAAATCGAATTCGGATGATAGGGCTATCCACTTGGCTACTACACCGCTATTTGTCGTGGTTTCCGGTGTTCCTGCCCACGATAGTTTCATACGTGACGGGTCCGACCTGAACGGCTTGCTCCAACAGACGGAAGAAGAGTTTCCCGCGCGAGGCTGATCGCCGTCGGTTGAATCGGAAGGTGAACTCGTCGAGGTAGTAATCCAAGTGGTTTGGGCTCACCGCTCTTTGGTGGGTCCCCAGCAGCCAGCGCTTAAGCAACGAGGCGACCCGATGCACCCGCGGGAGCAATTCCACTGCGGCCTCCTTTCCCTGGCCCTTGAGCCGGGTGATGCGATGGGAATAGCCGAGTTTCTCAAGGCCCTGATACGGAGCCCAACCGTCCGTATGGACCGTGCTTCCAGGAGCAACGGATTGTTGAATGAAATCGTGCAAACTGGGAGCGGATCCGTCAGCCACTCGCGCTAGGCGGATTCGGCCGATGCCAGTTCCATCTTCTTCCGCCGCGATGGCCACCATCGCTTTGCCCGCTCCATCGCGGCCCGGCTCGGGACTCAGGCCGCCGATAAAAGCTTCATCCACTTCGACCGTTCCCTTGAGCCGGTCTCTTCCCGGACGGACCATCGCGCGGCGCAGCTTGTGAAGCCAACTCCAAGCCGTTTCGTAACTTCCCAGGCCAAGCACACGCTGTAGGCCCAAGGCACTCGCGCCGGACTTCTGGCTCGTCACTAACCACACAGCACGAAACCAAAGGCATAGCGGCAGGTGGGTTCCGTCGAAGATGGTGCCTGCGGTCACTGTGGTTTGGCGGCGACAGTCCTGGCACGTCCAGCGACGACGTCGATCGACCCATCCCACTTTTCCCTGACACCCTGGGCACACGAAGCCAGTCGGCCAGCGCAACTTGGTCAGATAGTCGCGGCACGCATCTTCGCTGGCAAATCGTTGCTCCATTTCTAGCAGAGTCTTTGGATAGTCCTCGTCCATCTGGGTACACTACAGATTGGGGCAGTAGTAGCCAAGTGGATAGCCCTATCGGATGAATTGGCGGCCAGGTTAAGCACGGGAACCAAATTCGGCAGACTCGAGCCCGTGAAAACGCCCAGGACCGGATTGAAAGCCGTTCCGGAGGCAGAGATACCGACCGGGCCGGAGACCGCCGCGGTCCAACTCCACCAGACAGGATTTCCAAAACCGAACACCTGACTAAAGTAATTGGTTGGATCGCCTGGCTCGGACGTGGCGCCTTGGTTCGAACCTCCCGTGGTAGTCGGCAGTCCGCTGATCGCGTAAGCATTGGCGAAGCGGTCGTTTGATTCCTCCCGGGCTCTATAAAACAGACCTTGGCTGCCGGCGGGAGGCTGGGTGAGCGTGATTGTCGTATTGGTGGCGAATTCGTGAGAAACCAAGGTCCAATTCAGCAAGTCGGTGGATGCTTCTATGGCATAGCCGCGTCCTGGCAGAACATTTAATTGAAGCACAAACTGCTTCTGGACGACGCCCCCGATGGGCTCGAAGTCCGGAACCGCATGAAAAATTTGCGCTAGGAAAGTCTCCTCGGTTCCCTGATCCATCCCGTAGATGATGCCGCCAAAGGTGGGGTCCAGAGTTCCTAGAACACCAAACCGCCAACCGAGACGTGAGCCAGGGACTGCGCATCAACTGCAGAAAAGGAACAGAAAAAAATCACGTTGATAACACGGTCCTCATTCTCAAATACTGTTTCAGCGCAAGTCGCAATGAAGTTGTTTAAAGCTTAGGTTTGAAGATGCCGCGATTTGCCTTTTATTGCTTTTGCACTCGGTAAAAACGGCCTGAATAATTCGTCCAATTGGGATCAGTGAAATAAAAGAAGCCGCCAACGAGGGCGTTGGTTTGCAGCGGTTGCCAGAAGGGATTGACCAGGTTTGTGGAAGCTTCCACGATGACAGAGGTGTTCGATGCCCAGGAAATGTTGAGCGCAAATCGATTGTTTTGCACCCCGGGGCCGGGACCACTGGTAAGAATCAACGGATACGGCAGCGACCATAGGGCTGTCGGAAGACCATCAAACGTCGAACTCCAACCGATCGTCCCAGGAAGGTAATAAATGACAGCTGCGTCATGATAAAACAGACCAGGGCTTGGGGCGTTACCTGCAAAATAAACTGTTTTCAGATTGCCGCAGTATGTGAACGCCCCGCCACCGATAGTCGTAACGCTACTGGGGATTGAGATACTGATCAGGCTGGAGCTCCAGAATGCAGTGGGCCCGATGCTGGCCAAGCCCTCGGGAATCACAACGTTGGTTAAGCCAGTGTCTATGAAAGCATCATCTCCAATGCTAGCCACGCCGTACGGGATCACGTACGACTTTCCGGCCTTTCCCGGCGGGTATTGAATCAGCGTGCTCTGGTTCTTATCGAACAGAACACCATCCAAACTGCTGTAGGAGGGATTGCTCGCGTTGACGGTTATCGCTGACATGCCGCATTCAGAGAACGCCTGGTTCCCAATGCTTGTCACGCTGGCCGGAATCGTCACGATCGCCAGGTTGTAGCAGCCTTGAAACGCCCCGCCCCCGATGGTGGTAACGCTGCTGGGAATTGGGAGGTTAGTCAGGCTGATGCACCAGGTAAACGCCGAATCTCCGATGTTGGTGACGCTATTGGGGATCGTAACACTTATAAGGTTGGTATTGCACCACGCGAACGCCCCGGCGCCGATGCTGGTGACGCCATCGGGGATCGAGTAACTTCCGCCCAATCCCGCTGGATATGCGACAATTGTAGTGTGGCTTTTGTCAAACAAGATGCCGCCTAAGCTGTCAAAGGCGGGATTGACTGGATCTACGGTGATCGAGGTTAGTTCGTCGCAGTTAGCCAACGCGAACTCTCCGATATTGGTAGCGCTGTTGGGAATCATGATGAAGGTCAAGCCTCCGCAGCCGTAGAACGCATATCTG
>Ga0210409_10007625_pt1 | contig 11126 bp, 8 predicted proteins | sample IncBWH17MmetaG_FD_161649 | JGI IMG/M metagenome (GOLD analysis project Ga0210409, IMG submission 161649) | Forest soil microbial communities from Barre Woods Harvard Forest LTER site, Petersham, Massachusetts, United States - Inc-BW-H-17-M | ecosystem: Environmental > Terrestrial > Soil >...
GACGCGGCCACCTCCGTAACTGCCGGCGTATCCGCCGCCACCGACGCGAGCACCACCGGAGCTAAAGCCTCCGCCGCCGACGCGGGCACCGCCGGAGCTGAAGCCGCCGCCCCCGCCGCCGCGGAATCCACCTCCGCCGCCTCCCCCGCGCGCGCCTCCACCCCGTTGGGCGAAGGTGAGCGTGGGAAGTAGAGAAACGATTAAGAGAACGCGCAGGAGTTTCATACTTCTCCCTCCTGCTTCCACTCTCTCACGCAGAGGCGTCGGCTGCAAGCGGCATGCCTTCGTCGGCCGAAGGACCGTAGAGCGCCGGAACAGGAATCCCGTTTAGCCGGAAGTAGACGCACAACTGCGCCCGATGATGGATGATGTGGTTCAACACCATCACGCGGACCACAGCCACGCGCGGCATGGCCATCATAGTTTTCCCATGCGCCTTCAGCTTCCATTCCGTCAGCATCTGCGGATCGCTGGCCTTCTCCAGAGCCGCCCGGGCTTCCTTCACGTTCTTATCGAACTCCGCCAGCAACTGCGCGCGGCTGGTCGCCACCGCCGGTTTATATCTGCCCTTGCCATCCGGATCGAAGTCGAATTCGTCTGACGAAAGCGTCATACTGCCCCAGCCGACCATCTCCGCGATGTGCCCGGCCAGGCGGCCCAGCTTCATCGACTTTGGGTCGGGTGCATAGTCTAGCTTGTCCTCCGGCACCCGTTCCAGCGTCTTGCGGGTATTCGTCATTTCGTTCTCGAATTCACCCAACATGTTTTGAGCAATGCCCATGGTGTACTGCCTCCTCCCGCTCATTGTAGCCGACCACGCTAAAATGAAAATGACAACCGTGGAACTAATCGGGCGCTACCAGATTCTGGGTGAGCTCGGTCGGGGCGCGATGGGCTTGGTGTACAAAGCCCTGGACCCCACCATTGGGCGGACGATTGCCATCAAGAGCATTCGGTTGCTGGACCTCACCAGCGATGCCGAACGCGATCGCCTGCGCGAACGCCTGGTGCGCGAGGCGCAATCGGCGGGAATTCTGTCGCACCCCGGCATCGTCACTATCTACGACATCGCCGAAGAAGACGGGACGGCCTACATCTTCATGGAGTACGTCCCCGGGCAGCCGCTCGAAAAAATGCTGCACGCCGCGCAGGCTCCGGATGGCGAAACGATGCTGAGCATCTTCCGCCAGACCGCGGCCGCGCTGGATTACGCGCACCGCAAAGGCATCGTCCACCGGGACATCAAACCCGCCAACATCATGATCCATGAGGATGGCTCGGCCAAAGTCACGGACTTCGGTGTGGCCAAGATCATGTCCCAGCAGTTGACCCAGGCGGGCACAATGATGGGCACGCCCAGCTACATGTCGCCCGAGCAGGTGCAAGGCATCGCGGTGGACGGGCGCGCGGATCAGTTCTCGCTGGCGGTCATCATCTATGAGGTTCTCACCGGAGACAAACCCTTCTTCGCGGAGTATCTGCCCACACTGCTGTATAAGATTGTGCGCGAGGACCCGGTCCCGGTGACGCGTCTGAACAACACGCTTAGTTTGGCGGTGGAGTCGGTGCTGAGCAAGGCGCTATCCAAGGTTCCGGAGAACCGCTACAACACTTGCGCGGAATTTGTCGCCGCACTCTCGGCCGCCTGCAACGCATCTTTCGGCTGGGTGCCGCTGCCGCGCGGAGCGAGCCACTCGTTACCGACCGCGGGATCGGGCGAGCGGACCGCTGTATCGACGGTTCCGCCCGCGTATCAGTTCAATGAGGCGGAGACGGTTGGGGATGGGACCACGCTGGGCTCCCTGGGTGCGCCGCCGCCGTTGCCACCACCGTTGCTGGCGGCCTTGCCGGCACCGTTGCCATTAGCATCCCCGCCCCCGATGCCGGTGGCGATTTCGACTTCATCCACGCCGGTGATCGAGCCTCCGCCGATGGGGTCTCAAACACCTCCGCGGGTACCGTCGGCGACGGCGTCCGAGACACCTACGGTAATCATTAAGCATTCGGCTTCGCGCGTTGCGCCCGTGGCGGTGGAACGAAGATTTGCGACCGATCCGCTGGAGGAAGGCGGATCGGGCAAAGCCCTCCGCAACGTGATCCTGGCGGCGGCTGGGGTCGCTCTCATGGTCGTCAGCGTCTTCGTCGGGATTCAGCGATACAACGCGCAACCCCAAGTCAGCCAGAATCAGCCCGCGCCGTCGGCTAATCCTGGGCAGCCTTCGATTGCGCCTCCTCCGCCAGTGGTTACGCCTCCCCCGACTCCGACCGATCCACCTGCGGCCGCGCAGCCAAACGCAACCAGCACCAGTCCCGATTCCTCAGGGGACACGCCCGACGCCAAACCTCCTGAGACGAAACAGGCCGAGGCTAAAACCGTCGAGGCTAAGACTGTCGAGACCAAACGCGCTGAGACCAAGCCAGTGGTGAGAACCGCGCCTCAGGCCCGCCCCACGGAGACCAGCTTTGAACTCACGACTTCGCCATCCGGCGCAGTCGCCGTGTTCGACGGGGATCCTGGTATGCAATGCGTCACTCCGTGCAAGATCACGTTGCCCGTAGGACGCCACACGCTGGCTCTGCATCACGGCGGTTATCGCGACGCCCAACGCATTGTGGAAGTCCCGCGGGACCCGGGGCTGATCGTCGACCTGACCGCGCAGGCGGGCACGTTCAGCTTGTCCTCCAACCCGCCCGGGCTTACCGTGGCGATCGACGGCAAGGAGCTAACCCGCAAGACACCGCTAAGCATGTCCCTGCCGGTGGGCCGCCACCGCGTCGACGTTCTGAAAGGGGGCGACCGCCAGACGCTTACAGTCGAAATTCAGGACGGCGGGATTAGCAGCAAGCATATTGAGTGGCCGTAAGAAAACTGGCAGTCGAAAGCACTGCCCGACCTGAGGCTCACGATTGACTCCCGGCACCTGCCAAGGGACTATTTAGAAATGGATTCCGCACTGTTCACCAGACCGGAAGTCTCCGCGGAACGCGAAGAGTATTACCGGCGCCTGCACAGCAAAGGCGCGGTTCCGCTGTGGGACGTGCTGGCCGATCTGATCCCGCATGCGCCCCGTCCGGCGGCTGTCCCGGCGCTGTGGCGCTATGAGGAAATGCGGCCGTTGCTGCTCGAGGCCGGCGGCGTCATTACTCCGGAAGAAGCCGAACGGCGAGTGCTCGCGCTCGAGAATCCCGGGCTGCCTGGTTCGTGCCTGATTGCGCGGAGCATTTACGCCGGGCTGCAGTTGATCCTGCCGGGCGAAGTTGCGCCGACGCACCGGCACACCATGTCGGCGCTACGTTTCGTGCTTGAAGGCGAGGGCGGCTACACCGCGGTCGACGGGGAGCGCACCATCATGCACCCTGGCGATTTCATCCTGACGCCTTCGTGGACCTATCACGACCACGGGGCTGTGGATGAGCCCGTGGTTTGGCTGGACGGGCTGGATATCGGCTTGGTCAATTTGTTCGACGCGAGTTTCGCCGAGCCTTACCCTGACAACACGCCCGGCGGCACTGACAGCGAACGCTTGCAGCCTGTTTCGCGCCCAGTTGGCGATGCTCTGGCGCGGTATGGGCACAACCTGATGCCGGTGGATTACACGCCACAACATCGCGGGGCGCCCGTCTTTAACTATCCTTACTCACGCAGCCGCGAAGTGCTCGACCAGCTTTATCGCAACGGCCCAGTCGATCCAAAACACGGAATCAAGATGCAATATGTGAATCCGGCCACGGGCGGCTATCCGATGCCGACCATCGCGGCGTTTCTGCAACTGTTGCCCGCTGGTTTCGATGGCAAGCCTTACCGCTCCACGGACGCGACTGTGTTCTGCGTGGCCGAAGGGCAAGGTTCTACTACAGCGGGATCGGAGACGCTCACCTGGGGCCCGCGCGATGTGTTCACGGTGCCTTCGTGGATGCCGATCACGCATCGGGCTAGCTCTGAGGCAGTAGTGTTCAGCTTCTCCGACCGCGCGGCGCAGAAGGCGCTGGGCGTGTGGCGCGAGGACACTTCGCTTTAAGGATTCAAGCCGATGCACAGCTTACGGACTCAGGAACTCGTGGTCATACTTCTCACGGCGTGGATGTTCTTCTGTCGGAAAAAGATTGCTGACAAACTTGGCCCTGCCATCCAGGACATGCTTCGCGGAGGACCCCGGCCGCCATCGCATCCCCTTCCTGCCGACGACTCCGCGATTCTGAATCGGCGGCGCGCGCGGCCCGCATCGGACCTGTAGACGCCCGGGCGGTGGATTCGTCAACCCGCCTGGGATAGAATCCACGCATGCCCTTGCCCAGGCTCGTTCTTCTCGTCGTGGCCGCACTAACGTTCGGCCCACCGCTTTCCTCGCAGACTTCGCCGCAGGTCGAGTGGCCGTACTACGGAGGAGATCCCGGCAACACCAAGCACTCGCCGCTTACCGACATCAACTCCGGCAACCTTCAGCGGCTGGCCGTCGCGTGGCAGTGGAAGCACTGGGAGACTCCGCTCCCCGAGTACGGAAGCTCGCCCGGGTTTTTCGAGAGCACTCCGCTGATGATGGATGGCGTCTTGTACGTGACCACGCCCTACAACAACATCGCGGCCATCGATGCCGAGACTGGGAAGGAGCTGTGGCGCTTCGACGGCGAAGGCTACAAGCTCGGGCAGGTCTTGTCCGCCAGCGGCTTCAAATTGCGCGGGACGGCTTTCTGGCGTGATGGCGGGAAGCTCCGCCTGCTGCTCAACAGCCGGCACCGCTTGTGGGAGCTGGACGCGCAAACTGGGAAACCCGTGCCGGCGTTCGGCGACAACGGAGCGGCCTCGCTCACCGCGGGCTTACCGCGAATCTCGGACATCAAGCACGCCACGCAAAGTTCGCCGCCGGTGGTTTACAAAGACCTGGTGATCGTCGGCAGCCAGATCCCCGACCGCGTCCAGTTGCCCGATCCGATGGGCTACGTGCAAGCTTTCAACGCGCGCACGGGAAAGCGCGCTTGGAGTTTTTCCGTCATTCCTCAAAGCGCCAAAGATCCGGGCGCGGATAGCTGGGAGAACGGTTCGTGGCGCAACAGCGGGCATGCGAACGTGTGGGCTCCGATGGCGCTCGACGAAGCTCGCGGGTTGCTGTACCTGCCGACGTCCACGCCAAGCAGCGATTATTACGGCGGCCAGCGTCCGGGCGCGAACCTGTTCGCCGAGTCGCTGGTGTGCCTGGACGCGGCCACCGGCAAGATGAAATGGTACTTTCAGACGGTTCACCACGGCCTCTGGGATTACGATAATCCGGCGCCACCGAGCCTCGTGACGATCACGGTTGACGGACGCCGCATTGATGCCGTCGCGCAAGTCACCAAGCAAGGCTTCACGTACGTTTTCGACCGCGTTGCCGGAAAGCCGGTGTGGCCCATCGTCGAGCGGCCGGTGAACACGACCAGCAACGTGCCCGGCGAGAAACCCTACGCCACGCAACCGATCCCGACCAAGCCGCCCGCGTTCGTCGATCAGGGCATATCGCTTGACGACGCCAATAACCTGACGCCTGAAGTTCATGCGATGGCGCAAGAACAAATGCGGAAGTTTCGCGTGGGTCCGCTGTTCACTCCGCCCTCGCTCGAAGGCACGCTGCAACGTCCCTCACAAGGCGGCGGCGCCAGCTGGGGCGGAGCGGCGTTCGATCCCGACACCGGGTATTTGTTCGTGCGCGCAGCCAACGCCATCGGTCTCAACCGCCTCGCCAAGAACGATGGTTCCGATCCGCTGGTGGCCGTCGACTACTCGAACGTGTTCGTCCATGGCAGTGAAACCGTCAACATGCCGGGCGGCTTGCCGCTCAATTCCCCGCCCTACGCCGTGCTCACGGCCGTCGATTTGAATAAAGGCGAGATCGCGTGGAAAGTCCCGCTGGGCGAAGGGAGTCCGGCGATCCGCAATCATCCATTGCTCAAAGGCGTGGCGCTGCCAGACCGCCTGGGCTCGCCCAACAGCCGCGGCGGCGCGATGGTGACCAAGAGCGGCCTGGTATTCATCGGCGGCGGCGACGGGTATCTGTACGCCTTCGACGCTAAGACCGGCAAGGAACTCTGGCGTGGGAAAGTTCCTTACGACAACGCCGCGGTGCCGATGACGTATCGGACTCGCTCGGGCAGGCAGTTCGTCGTGGTCGCCACGGGTACGGGAGCGAACAACGCGCTGGTGGCTTTCGCACTGCCCGCGCCTTAATCACACTCAGCGCCCTAACCAAGGAGGATTTTGATGTTGCCTATTGATTGGAATGTCGCGATCAAATACGCAAAACTGGTGCAGCTCGCCGAGGGTATTCCTCCAGCGGGAGATGACGTTCAGCTAAAAGCCGCCATTACAAACGCTGGTTACACCTATCTGGAAACTCTGTATGGGAACGAACTCTCGACGGACGTCGACCCGCATGCCGGTGAGATTGTCTCGTTTGGATTCCTTGCGCTGTCTCCAACCAATGAATTAGTGACCTCCATCCGAGGAACGGCGACCATCATGGAATGGATTCACGATGGGGCATTCCTCATGGTGCCCTCGCCGATTTCCGGTCTGACGGGATTCACCGAGGACGGCTTCACGGCGATCTACAGAAGTCTGCGAACAGATAAACCGGCCGGCTCGACTTCCGCGGTGGCTGCCATCAAGAGCCATCTTACGGCGGGCGCCGCAAAGACGGTTACCGTGTGCGGACACAGCCTGGGCGGAGCGCTGGCCACCCTGCTGGTTGTGGACGTGGCGTTGAATACTCCCTGCAAGAGTCCGCTCGGATACACGTACGCGAGCCCTCGCACTGGGGACCAACTTTTCGCCCGCGCCTATAACGCTTCGGTTCCCGCCAGTTATCGCATCGCCAACCGGCAGGATCTGGTGCCCCAGCTTCCTCCCATCCTGCCGCTGCCTTACGAACACGTGAACACGCTGTACGAGCTGAACCCGCCCTTCGGCAAGATCAAGCAGAACGTAGGCTGCATGCATCACCTGACAACGTACATCTGGCTGATGGAGCAGCTTGCGGGCGCGGGCGCGGATCCGCTGAACCCGGAGTGCGTTGGGCCGTAGCTTGGACGGCTAGGGCTGACCGCGTTGGCAACCTGCGGCGGGTTGGCAACCTGCGGCGGGTTGGCAACCTGTGGTGGGTTGGCAACCCGCCTGGTCACGTTTCGTACTACAGTCGAGCGCCGGTTACCAACCGGCGCGCAGGATACCTTCCTGCCCCACAAAGGAACGCGGGCACCCACTCACGCGAGTTGCCGGAGCACGTACGGCAAGATTCCGCCGTTGCGGTAATACTCGGCTTCGACTGGAGTGTCGATTCTAGCCAGCGCCTCAAAGGTCCGGCTCGAGCCCTCGGAGGAGACGGTTACCTTCACTCGCGATTTGCCGCAGGAGTCCACGGCCGCGGGGACGCCTTCGATGGAGAATGTTTCGAACCCCGTGAGGCCGAGGGTTTCTCGATTCTGGCCCTCCAGGAATTGCAGCGGGAGCACGCCCATCCCGACCAGGTTGGAGCGGTGGATGCGCTCGTAGCTCTCGGCGATCACGGCGCGGACGCCGAGGAGTAGCGTCCCTTTGGCGGCCCAATCGCGCGAGGAGCCGGCGCCGTACTCCTTACCCGCGATGACCAGCAGCGGCGTGCCTTCCTTCTGATACCGCACCGAAGCGTCGTAGATGGTGGTTTGATCGCCCGAGGGGACATGCTTGGTCCAGCCGCCCTCGGTGCCCGGGGCCATCAAGTTGCGCAGACGAATGTTGGCGAAGGTGCCGCGCACCATCACCTCGTGATTGCCGCGGCGCGCGCCGTAGGAATTGAAGTCGGCGGGCTTCACGCCCTCCGACATCAGGTACTGCGCGGCGGGGCTGTCTTTGGCGATGTTGCCCGCAGGCGAAATGTGATCGGTGGTCACGGAATCGCCCAGCACGGCGAGCACGGAGAGCCCTTTCAGGTCCTTCACGTGGCTCTTGGGATCGGCCATATCGTCGAAATACGGAGCGCGCTTGATGTACGTCGACTTGTCGTCCCAAGCATACTGGTCGCCCTTGGGAACCTTGATGGCGTTCCACTGGGCGTCCCCCGCGAAGACCTCGCCGTATTGTTTGGCGAACATTTCGCGGCGCACGGATTTCTTGACCGCGGCCTGCACTTCGGCGTCGGACGGCCAGATGTCGCTCAGGAAGACGTCCTTGCCGGAAGGGTCCTGGCCCAAGGGCTCGGTGGCGAGATCCATATCGACGCGTCCGGCCAGCGCGTACGCGACTACCAGCGGCGGCGAGGCTAGATAGTTCGCCCGCACCAGCGGATTGATGCGGCCTTCGAAATTGCGGTTGCCGGAAAGCACCGCGGCGACGGTCAGCTTCTCCTGGGTGACGGCGGCGGCCACCGGCTCGGGAAGCGGTCCGCTGTTGCCGATGCAGGTAGTGCAGCCGAAGCCCACCAGGTGGAACTTGAGTTCTTCGAGGTACGGGAGCAGGCCGGCGTCGGCGAGATAATCCATCACGACTTTCGATCCGGGAGCCAGGCTGGTCTTGACCCACGGTTTGGATTTGAGGCCGCGCTCGACGGCTTTCTTAGCAACCAAGCCCGCCGCGACTAACACCGAAGGATTCGACGTGTTGGTGCAACTGGTGATGGCCGCGATCACTACGCTGCCGTCGTGAATCGAGCCGTTATTTGCGACCTGGGCAGTCTTGGGCGGCGAGGCCAGCGTGTCGAGGAAGTTCTGCTTGACGTCGGGAAGATTGATGCGGTCTTGTGGACGTTTAGGCCCGGCTAGTGATGGGACCACGGCGGAGAGATCCAGCGAAAGAGTGTCGGAGTAATCGGGCTCGGGCGCGCCGTCCAGGCGGAACAGTCCCTGCTCACGGGCGTAGGCCTCCACCAATGCGATTTGTTCGGCCGGACGGTTGGTCATTCGCAAATACTCAAGCGACGCTTCGTCGATGGGGAATACGCCGATGGTTGCGCCGTACTCGGGCGCCATGTTGGCGATGGTGGCGCGGTCGGCAAGACTCAGCGAACCGACGCCGTCGCCGTAGAATTCGACGAATTTTCCGACGACGCCGTGCTTCCGCAGCATTTGAGTAACTGTGAGCACGAGGTCGGTCGCGGTGGCGCCTTCGCGGAGTTTGCCGTTGAGCTTGAAACCGACTACGGCGGGAAGCAGCATGCTGGCGGGCTGGCCGAGCATGCACGCCTCGGCTTCGATGCCACCTACGCCCCAGCCGACTACGCCCAGGCCGTTAATCATCGTCGTGTGCGAATCGGTGCCGAGCACTGTGTCGGGATAGGCGTTGCCATCCTTGTTGAAGACTACCGGCGCAAGGTATTCGAGGTTCACCTGATGCACGATTCCGGTGTCCGGCGGCACGGCGCGGAAATCCTGGAACGCGCTCTGGCCCCAGCGGAGGAAGGCGTAGCGCTCCTGGTTGCGCGAGTACTCGATCAGCGCGTTGGCCGCGAAGGCGCCCTTGGTGCCGAACTCGTCAACTTGGACCGAGTGATCGATCACCAGGTCGACGGGGATCAGGGGGTTGGCCTTCTTGGGATCGGAACCCATGTTGGCTAGGGCGTCGCGCATCGCGGCGAGATCGACTACGCAGGGGACGCCGGTGAAATCCTGCAGAAGCACTCGCGCAGGGCGAAAGTTGATTTCCTGCGCGGTGGCTTGCGGGTTCCATTTGGCCACGTACTCGATGTCGGAACGCTTTACGGTGAGGCCGTCTTCGTTGCGCAGCAGGTTTTCCAGAAGGATCTTGATGGAGTACGGGATGCGGGAGAGCTTGGCTACACCGGCTTTTTCGAGCGCGGACAGGCGGAAGATGTTGTACGTGTGGGAGCCCACGCGGAGCTCGCCCGCGGCGCCGAAGGAGTTCTGAGTTGTCATGGGGTAATCCTATTTTATCGCAGTACGTAAATGCGGAGCTTTGGCGTACCACTCGCTTACGGTCGGCCGAACGAGCCGGCGAAACCGCGCCCCACCTTTAGTGACGGCTTTCAGGCGGCGCGGGGACCTTTAGGCGGTCTTCACGGATCACCAAGGCGGTTATTCGAAAAAACGAACTCCCCTTCTGGCGGGAAGCCGGACGCGGGGTCGCCGGGCCCTGGGTGTCGGCGGCGCGGGCCAGGAGCCGGGCGTCTTGGGGCCGGTGGCGGCCATGACAGTTGGAATTACCTCCGGCTTAAGTATGACAGGGAGAGAGAAATCGGGGGTGGCGGGGAAGGTGGGGAAACGGGGTAAATGCCGGGGAATGTGGGGGTTGGGAAAAGTTGTGGGGGCTGTGACTGGGTAGCTTCTTTAGCCGTTTGGGGTAGTTCTATTTCATCGCAGAGGCCAGCGCCGCGAGCGGTGGATGACCGACAGAATTTCGATTACGCCCAGTCTCGCGCGATAGGACACCACGTACGGCGATAAGATTAGCTCACGAGTTCGGGCCAGCCGGCCCGACCGGCCGAGCAGGGGATTCTGCTGAAGAGCGTCGATCGCAGACAGCATTGCGTCTACGGTGCGGCTCGCTGCTGCCGAATTATCTCGGGCGATGTACTCATAAACTTGCTCCAGATCGCGCCCGGCTGTGGGGGTCCAGCGCAGGTTCATTTAGAGCGGAGCCGCTTTGTCAGGTTCTTCATCTGGGCTGGAGTCATGAACCTCCCGGCCTCGGCCTCGCGGAGTCCCTGGCGAATGTGTTCGATCTGCCACCGGTGCAGCTCGATGTAGCCTTCCAGCGCTTCGTTCACGACATAACTGCGGTCCCGGTCCAAGTTGGCCGCGATCGCGTCCAAGGCGTCGCGGGTTTCGGCGCCGATCCGCACTGTTAGAGTGGCCTTACTAATGTGTTACACCGTAACACGATGAACTACGGTGTGCTTACATGTATTCGGGGACTTCGATACCAAGCACGGCCAGGGTGCTCTCTAGTTGGCGGCGAAAATAATCTGTCATCCACAACAGGAAGGTCTTTTTTTCGCGGTCGGTTTCCGATAGCACGGGGTACTCGTGGTAGAAGTTGCTGAAGGCTTGGGCTAGCTGGAAGGCGTAGCGGGCCACGTGGGCCGGTTCGCCGCTGGTCACGGCTCGCTCTATGGCGGAGCCGGCTTTGGAAGCGACCAGCAATAATTGCCAGCAATCCTCGTTCT
>Ga0210409_10007626_pt1 | contig 11125 bp, 10 predicted proteins | sample IncBWH17MmetaG_FD_161649 | JGI IMG/M metagenome (GOLD analysis project Ga0210409, IMG submission 161649) | Forest soil microbial communities from Barre Woods Harvard Forest LTER site, Petersham, Massachusetts, United States - Inc-BW-H-17-M | ecosystem: Environmental > Terrestrial > Soil >...
CTGTGGAAAAGCCGCGCGGTGGAAAAGTCATAAACCCGACTTTCCCACCGCGCTTGGAAATCCCGCAAAGTGCGCGGGATTCCCACTTTCCCACAGCCCCGACTGCTGCTGGTTCACTATGAAACCGAACATGTCGTGTGCTTAGAAAACCGGACATTTTAACTTGCTAAGGACAGAGCAATGCGGAGCAGAAGGTTAGAAATGGATTCAATAGTCAACTTTTTTGACGAAAAATACAACGCGAGGCGATGTCGACGACAACTGATATTCGACCTTGACACTCACAAGCCCGCCTCAATGCGCGAGCGCGGATCGAGCAAATCCCTCAGTGCATCTACGATGAAGTTGAGGCGCTTTGCGGCGTAAGCGAAGCGGGAGCCCGCAGCCGAAATCCCGAGTGCGCGAGGGATCTCACAAGCCCGCTTCAATCCGCGAGCGCGGATCAAGCAAATCTCTCAGTGCATCTCCGATAAAGTTAAATGAGAGCACAGCCAGCATCACCGTCATCGCCGGAAAAAGCACTAAGTGCGGTGCATCGAAAAGATGGGCGCGCGCGTCGTTGAGCATCGTGCCCCAACTCGCCGTGGGTGGCGGAACACCCAAGCCGAGAAAGCTCATGGTGGCTTCGGCAAGAATCGCCCCTGCCATTCCAATCGCCGCCTGGACGATCACCGGCTGGATAATGTTGGGCAGGATGTGGCGGACGATCACGCGCATATCACTTGCACCGAGAGCCCTGGCAGCTTCGACGAACTCGCGTTCCCGGGTAGCGAGTGTTTGCGCGCGAACAAGGCGTGCGTAGCCTACCCATCCGCCGAGCGAGAGAGCCAGCACCAGGTTAAAGATTCCGGGGCCGCGGAACGCGACAAAGGCGATCGCCAAAAGAATTCCTGGAAACGACAGGAACGCGTTCATCAGGACGACATTGACGAAGCGGTCAACGCGCCCGCCGTAGTAACCGGCGATCGATCCGATGATCAGGCCGATACCAAGCGACGCGAACACCACACAGCTTCCTACTAGCATCGAGATGCGCGCGCCATAGATCAGGCGCGAGCAGATGTCGCGACCCAGTTCGTCGGTGCCGCACCAATGTGCGCTCGTCGGCGGGGTGAGCCGCGAAGGCAGATCGATTCCCGCCGGATCGTAGGGCGCGAGCCACGGCGCGAAGATCGCGCAGAGGAAGAACAGGATCACGAGCACCACACCGACGGTAGCCAGGGGATTATGGCGGGCGAGACGCGGAAGGGATAGCGCGGAGGTGGACATTTACGCTGTCCATATTTCGAGATCAAATTTGCGAAACCTGTGAATCGCTTCAAAATCCGCCCGGTTAGAGGCAATGAGGCGAGCTCCGTGAGAACGAGCGGTGAGAGCAATCAGAACATCGAAGTGAAGGTCCCGCATCTTTTCGACAGAAAATCCCATCTCGATTCGCATTCCGCTGAGTATCTCGCCGGACTCCAACCAATTGGTCTCTGTCGGGGTAAGCACCGTCTGATTCCTGGCCATGCGCACTAAAAGTTTTCTCTCGCGGGCGCTGCTGGCCCCCCCCGCCACAGTTCAGCAAGAACTACAGACGACAAGCGGACCAATCCGCGGACGTTCTGAATTCTAGCCTCGTACTTCCCGGTCCGAAGATCGTTCACTAAGACCGATGTATCAAAAACGATGAGGCTCACTCATCTAGTCCTTCGAACTTATGCTTGCCAGCATTCCGCTTCATCAACTCCTTGAATTGCTTCGTGGCGACGATCTCGCTCAGAGCTAGATGCACAGCTTCGGTACGTGACTTTACGCCCAAAAGCCTGGCGGCTTTGTCGGCAAGACGCGTATCTAATCGGATTGAAGTCATCGTCACGGACATAGCGAGTACCCTCATAACGTTTGTATATATCACAGCAATATTTCGCCGTTGGCCGGTGTCTCACTGCCGTATCCTCGGATTCAGCACCGAGTACACGAAGTCCGTCAGAAAGTTCACCAACACATACGTCAACCCAATCGCCAGGATGCATCCTTGCACCACGTAATAGTCGCGGTTGGAAATTGCATCCACGGTGAGCCGTCCAATCCCGGGCCAGGAAAAGATCTTCTCGGTCACGATCGCGCCAGCCAGCAGGGCGCCGAACTGCAAACCCAGCACGGTGATCACCGGAATCATGGCGTTGCGTAGGGCGTGACGATAGACCACCGTGGTCTCGTTCAGTCCCTTGGCGCGCGCCGTGCGGATGTAATCCTGGCTGAGTTCCTCGAGCATCGAGGTCCGCACCATACGGGTCAGAATCGCAGCCAGAGCACTCCCCATGGTGATCGCGGGCAGAACCAGGTTCGCGAAGCTGCCTGCACCTGAAACTGGCAGCCATCCGGCCTTGATCGAGAACAAGAGAATTAAAATCGGCCCCAGCGCAAAATTGGGGAAAGACAGCCCGAACAGGCTGATCACCGAGATGGCCCGATCGTCCCACTGATTGCGCGTGCGTGCAGAGCGTACACCGGCAGGAATGGAAAGCAGGATCGCGACAACGAGTGCCGCTATCGTCAACTGCAGGGTGTAGGGATAGCGCTGCAAGAGCAGATGGGTGACGCTCTGGTTGTACCGAAACGATGTGCCCAGATTTCCATGCAGCACACCCTTCCAGTAGTTGACGTACTGCTGCCCGAGAGGGAGATCGAGCCCGTAGGCATGCCGCGCGGCCTCGAGGTCGGCCGCTGGCGCGCCTTCCCCAAGCATCTGCGCGATGGGATCCCCAGGAACAAGATGAATCAAAAGAAAGACGAGCGACACCACCAGCCAGATCACCGGAAGGGTGTAGAGCAGGCGGGTTAGAATGTAGCGGAGCAAGTTCGGTCGTCAGTCGCCAATCATTAGTCTGTAGTCGACAACATCTGTCGTCCTAATCGCCCGCCTGCTCCAGCGGTGCCGGTTGCAAATTCTCAATCTTCACCTTGGCGATGCGGTGCGCATCCATCTCTTCCACGCGATAGCGCCGGCCGTCGTAATCAAATGCATCTCCGACACGAGGAATCTTCTGCAAACGGCTGAGAACAAAGCCTGCCAGAGTCTCGAATCCGGCATCGCGTGGCAGGATCAACTGGTACTGCGATTCCAGGTCGCGAATGTTCAACGATCCGTCGAGGATCAGGCCTGTATCTTCATCGAGGACCACCTGTTCAGTCGTCGGGATGTCGAACTCATCCTCGATCTCGCCGACCAACTGCTCAATGACATCTTCCACCGTAATTACGCCGGCCGTGGATCCAAATTCGTCGACGACCACTGCCAGATGCCGCTTGCGCTCTTTGAATTCAGCCAGCAAATCAGTAAGGGCTTTCGTCTCCGGAACCACCAGCACATTGCGCATGATCTGGCTGACCTGCATCTTGGCAATCCGTGAGGTCACGGCCTGGTTTGCGCTGAGGGTCAGGCGCAACCGCATCCAGCGCATGAGGTCTTTCGAATACAGCACGCCGATGATGTGCTCACGGCCTCGCTGCGGATCGTAGACTGGCACGCGCGAGTGCTGTTCCTCAACCACCCGAGCCAGCGCGTCGTCGAGCGTGATATCCGCAGGCACCGAGAAGATATCCGGCCGCGGAACCATGACCTCGCGAACGGTGACGCTGTCGAGTTCGAGAGCGTTGTGAATCATCTCTTCCTGGAACTCGGGAATCTGGCCCACCTGACGGCTCGCGGTCACGATCAGTTTCAACTCGTCCGGGGAGTGGATCGCACCTCCGCGCCGGACTTCTTTCGATCCAAACACGCGCAGCACGAATCCACCCGACTTTCGCATGATGTAAAGAAACGGCTTCATCACGGTAAGGAAGACGTCCATGGGCGCGGCGACTGCGAGAGCCACGCGCTCGGCCTGCTGCAGCGCGAGCGTCTTCGGAACGAGTTCTCCGAGCAGGACGTGCAGGTACGTGATCAGCGTGAAGGTCAGAGCAATCGCGATTGTGTGCGAGTAAATAGGCGCATGCGGAACACGCCCGAGAATCTGTTCCATGATGCGGGCAAGCGTAGGCTCGCCGACCCAGCCGAGGGTAAGACTGGTGAGCGTGATTCCAAGCTGGACGCCGTTAACGACCTCGTCCAAATTCTGGTGCAGACGCAAGACGGTGCGCGCACCGATGCGACGGGCCTCAATCAACTGCTGGATCCGCGTATCGCGGACACTCACCAGGGCAAACTCGGCGGCGGCAAAGAACGCGTTGGCTGCGACCAGGAGGAGGATTAGCAACACCCGGAGCAGCACGAAAGCCATCATGGATAGGTAATTCTAACATTCCAAAGGGCATATCCGAAGCGGCAAAGACGCGGCTGGGCGGGTGCCAGATTGGAATCCGGCGGGAAGTGGGTGTCCCAAATCTGCAACTTCCCTGCTTTCTTTTCCTTGGCGGGTCGGTCTAACAAACGGAATCTGTCATGTGAAGAACCATTCAGGGAAACCCGTAAGGGAATTCTCTGAATCAAAGCAATCATCGGGAACAAAACCGATCTCACCTTCGTAAGATCAATTGCAGGTGCAAATCAGGTCCAGTTTCATAAGCGGCAGGAGGCTGACGTGAACGGCAACGGGAACGGCACCAACAAGAAGAAGCGGCGCAGGCGGATCATCTACATCTGCGTCGGCGTATTTGGCTTTCTGGCCGTCGCCGGCGTTTTGATCGCGGCCACGCGCGGTGGGACAAAGATTGATCCTTCGAAACTCGCCAAGGTGGAAAAGGGGGATTTAGCCAAAAGCGTTGTGGCGACCGGAAAGGTCGAGCCGATCACGAAGGTCGAGATCAAGTCGAAAGCCAGCGGCATCGTGAAGAAGCTTTACATCGATGCAGGCGATCGCGTGAAGAAGGGCCAGTTGCTCGCCGAACTCGACAAGGAAGAAATAGCCGCTCGCGTCGCCCAGGCAAGGGCGCAGATGGAAGCCTCACAGGCAAGCGCCAAAGGCACCGAAGCTGACCTGGAGCGCGCGAAGGTCGACGCCGAAGGCCCGGACGTCCCCATGCTGAAGCGCGCTTACGAGCGTTCCCAGGGAATGGCGAAGGAGGGCGTTGTTTCCGCCTCGGCGCTCGATGACGCGCAGAAGAACTACGAGCTTGCTCTCAACAAGCAAAATGTCGCGAAAGCGCAGGTACAGGTTTTGAAGGCCAAGGTGGGACAGGCTGAGGCCCAGGTTGCCCAAGACCGCGCCAACCTCACTCAACTCGAAGAGCAGCTCAGCTATACCACGATTGCGTCGCCGATCGACGGCATCATCTTGTCGCGCGACGTGGAAGTTGGCGATGCGGTCAGCTCGATCTTGGTATTGGGATCGTCGGCGACCCTGATCATGACCCTGGGCGATACCAGCGAGGTTTACGTCAAAGGCAAAGTGGACGAGAGCGACATTGGCAAGGTGTATCTCGGACAGCCTGCACGCATCAAGGTCGAGTCCTTCAAGGACAAGACGTTTAACGGCAAGGTTACGAAGATCTCGCCGATGGGCGTGGAGAAAGATAACGTCACGACTTTTGAAGTTCGCGTATCGATCAACAATCCAGGGGGCGAACTGAAAGCGGCGATGACCGCCAACGCCGAAATCATCCTGGAAGAGCACAAGAACGTGCTGCAGATTCCGGAAGGATCGATCCTGTACGACAAAGACAAGAAAGCTTCGGTCGAAATTCCTGACGAGAAAGGCAAGGAAGGCAAGCGCAAGATTGCCGTGAACATCGGGATTTCGAATGGAGCGAAGACTGAAGTTCTGGGCGGCTTGAAGGAAGGCGACCAGGTCGTTCTGCAGTAAGCTCGGGTTCGGGAACCAAGCTCTGATTGGAGGCTCCGCCAGGGGCCTAACCGCAAGGAAGCGCGGGCTTCGGTCCGTGCTTCCTTTTTTGTTCGCACCCGATTTGCGGATTCCCGGTTTAGTGCTCGCAGCACTGGTCAGAGGCCAAAGACGTTTTGTGAACGCGTCCTTTTGCCCTCGCATCTGTTCTAATAACGATTGCCATGACTGATTTCCCGCGTTACGAGAAGGTTTTCGAGTTGCCTAGTCCGGCGGGCAAGATCGAATTGAAGATTCAACAGGGGGGCGCCGGCCGTTTCTACATCATTGCCACCTTGCCCACAGTGCCGCAAGCAAGAGAGATCGTCCTGTCCATTCCCACGGAATTAACCGACTCGCTGAACCACGCCATTGGCAAGGCTGCGGATGGGTCGGGAGAGTAAGAAAATCGGGTGTCAGGTGTCAGGTGTTAGGTGTCAGGTGTTAGGTGTCAGGTCTTAGGTGTCAGGTCTTAGGTCTTAGGTCTTAGGTCTTAGGTCTTAGGTCTTAGGTCTTAGGTCTTAGGTCTTAGGTCTTAGGTCTTAGGTCTTAGGTCTTAGGCTATGCATTCTAGGAGCACGCAGGTTGCGGGATCTCTCGAATCGCACTCCTAAGACCTAATACCTGAGACCTAAGACCCGTTTCCCCGAACCTTTTCCCTTTTCCTTGCGTATCTATTCTTGAGGGCAAACGAACCCGGCGGGCGTCCGTCTAAGTCATGGAGAACGCAAGCCTCTCGTCTGTGGCCAACCCAGCCCTTGGGACCGCTATGAGCCTGTACGAGATCTTCCGCCAGACCGTTGGCACCTTCCGCGCTCACAAGATGCGGATCTTCCTCACCATGTTCGGAATTGTGTGGGGAATCGCTTCGGTGATCCTGCTTGTGGGCCTCGGACGCGGCTTCAGCGCCGATCAAAAACGGCGGATGCAGACTCTCGGAAAGGATCTGGTAATCGTCTGGGGCGGCCGTACCAGTTCCCAAATTGGAGGCCTGGCGGCCGGTCGTGAAATCGCGCTAACCATCGAGGATGCCCGCTTAATTCGGAGCGACTGCTATCTCATCAAGAACGTCAGCCCCGAACTGCGGCGCACCATTCCGGAAGTCAGCCAGTTCAACTTGGCGAACCGCGGGGTTGTCGGCATTTGGCCGTCGTATCAGGATTTTCGCTCTCTTCTGCTCTCCGAGGGACGGCTGCTCACCGACGATGACGACAACGGATCGAATCGTGTAGTAATTCTGGGATCGGCGGCGCGGCGGCAACTGTTTCCAGGACAGCCCGCGATCGGTGCTTCGTTGCTGATTAAAAGCGTGCCTTACACAGTAGTCGGCGTTCTCGAAGAGAAGAAGCAGAACTCGAACTACGACGGCCCTGACAACGACTATCTGTTCGCGCCTTACTCCTCGGTCGCGCGCGACTTCCCCCCGCCTGAGAAGAAGGGCATCGTACGCGGATACCTGGAAGACATCGTGTTCGAAGTCGCTGATTCCGACTCGCATGAACAAGCCGTCACGCAGGTACGTAAGACTCTGGGACGCGTGCACCACTTCGACGCGAAGGACAAAGATGCCCTGTTCATCTGGGATACGATGGACGGCGCCAAGCTGCTGGCGAACATTTTTAATGTAGTCACGATCTTCTTCGGTTGCGTGGCGATCGTCACGCTGGGACTCGGCGGGATCGGTGTGATGAACATCATGCTGGTATCGGTAACGGAACGGACGCGCGAGATCGGGGTGCGCAAGGCGATCGGCGCGACACGGGGAGATATCCTGCGCCAGTTCTTTGCCGAGTCGGCGCTGCTGACGACGGCCAGCGGCTTACTCGGCTTGACGTTTGGGACGGGGGCGTGCCTGGCACTTGCGAACCTGCCTTTGCCGGACTTCGTCCCCCATCCGATCATTTCGCCCATTTCGATCTTTGTTTCGGTGATCACACTCTCGTTAATCACGCTGACGGCCGGGATGTATCCGGCGCAACGCGCGGCCGACATGACTCCAGTTGAGTCGCTGCGCTACGAATAACTGCAAGACGGGGCAAGCCCCGTTTCCATGCATCAGGAGAATGCCCATGCGTCAACGAACGATGAACTCCTTGGCAGTAACAATCTGCGTGCTGCTGGTAAGTGCGGCGACGTTTGCTTCCGAACAGGGCCGCTTTGAGAAAACTTTGAACGTCAGCGGCGCGGCCGATCTTGAAGTGCTCACGCGCTCCGGCAACGTGACCGTTCACAACGGAGCCACCGGAAGCATCAAGATCGTCGGACGCATTCATGTTGGCGATCGCTGGTTTTCGGGAAATCGAAAGGCAGACGTCGAGGCCATCGAGAACAATCCCCCGATCCAGCAGAATGGTAATAGCGTCCGTGTCAGCTACGTGGATTACCGCGACATTTCGGTCGACTACGAGATCACAGCCCCACCCGATACCAAGGTGGGAGCGAAGACAGGCTCCGGGGACCAGACCATCGAAGGCATGAGGGCGGGCGTTGATCTCGAGACGGGCTCGGGCGATGTCCGCTTGAGCGATCTCGCCGGCGACCTGCGCGTGCATACGGGTTCCGGGAATATCGAGGGACGCGGCGTTGGTGGCCCGCTCGATGCCCGTGCGGGAAGCGGGGACCTGCGCCTTGACGACATTGGCAAGGGCGACGTCCACGTGGAGACCGGTTCCGGCAACATCGAAGTGCGCGGCGTGGACGGAGGCCTGCGCGCCAGCACCGGCAGCGGCAACCTTCGCATCGACGGAACGCCTGCCAGCAACTGGAGCGTGAAGACCGGGTCTGGCAACGCTGATCTCAAAGTTCCGGAACAGGCCGCCTTCGACGTTGACCTGTCTACCAGTTCGGGCAGCATCGTGGTGAGCCCGGCGGTGACCACAACCGTGCAAGGTCGCGTGGAAGACTCGCGGAAGATGATTCGCGGCAAGGTGCGCGGTGGCGGCCCGGAGATCGCGGTGCACACGGGCTCTGGAGATATCCGGATCGACTAGGAGAGCAGGCTCTGGGCTCTGGGCTCTGGGCTCTGGGCTCTGGGCCCGTGGCTCATGGCGCTTCGTATCGGGGCGGGCTTTTAGCCGCGCCGACCGGGCGCAAATTTTCGACGCCCCTTCAGGGGCCGGATCAAGACCATGTTCCTGAAAGAACTCATCCTGCAAGGCTGGCAGGCGCTGATGCGCAACCGCCTGCGGTCGGTTCTCACAATGCTGGGCATCGTGTGGGGACTGGCGTCAGTGGTGATCCTGCTGGCCTATGGACAGGGCCTTGGCGGCAGCGTGCTGCACGCCTTCATGAATATGGGCAACAACGTCATCGTGATGTGGCCTGGCCAGACCAGCATGCAGGCTGGCGGTCAGCGGGCCGGGAAGAAAATCACCTACGAGTACGAAGATGTCGAGGCAGTTCGCGACGAGGTGCCACTGGTGCGCGCGGTCAGTGCCGAGTCGTGCAGCAGCTTCGGCTACAAGATCGGCACACGGGTGGTCTCCATTCAGACGCGCGGCGTCGAACTTCCTTACGGGCAGATGCGCAAGCTCGACATCGACGATGGCCGCTACTTCAACGAAGGCGACTTCGTCGATCGCCGTCGTGTCGTCATTCTCGGCTATGGCGCGGCCAAGAAAGCTTTTCAGGGCGCGCCCGCGGTCGGGCACGATGTCAATATTGCGGGCCAGGAGTTCGAAGTCATCGGGGTCATGCGGAACAAGATCCAGGACTCGATGTACCAGGGCCCGGACAACGATGACGGATTCATTCCTTTCCAGGTATATCGCGACCTGAAGGAGGTGCGCGATCCCGACATGATCGTCATCCAGCCGCAAGCCGCGGAATTGAACAAGAAAGCTCTCATGGCGGTGCGCGAGGTGATCGCGCGGCGGCATCACTTCGATCCGAAAGACGACAAGGCCACGCCCACCTGGGACACGATCGAAGATCGGGCGATGGTCAGTGCTTTTTCGCTCGGATTGCAAGCAGTGCTGGGCCTGATCGGCGCGGTCACGCTCGCGGTGGGCGGCGTCGGCGTGATGAACATCATGCTGGTCTCGGTCACCGAGCGCACTCGCGAGATCGGGCTGCGCAAAGCACTCGGCGCACGCCCGAGGCACATTCTGATCCAGTTTCTGCTTGAGGCTCTCGTGCTAACCTTCGCCGGAGGGCTGATCGGCATGGGACTGGCCGTCCTGCTTACCTGGATCATCCCGCCGATGCCTCTTTACAGCGAGCTCTACAAGACCGCCAACCACGAGGGAGACATCTTCCTGCACGCTTCGACGACAGTGATGATCGCCTCATTCGTCATTCTGTCGATGGTGGGGATTGTCTCTGGCTTCTTCCCCGCCCTGAAAGCCGCGCGCATGGACCCGGTGGAAGCGCTGCACTACGAGTGAGGAGCAGTTCTGAGTTCTCCGCATTTCTGGATGTAGGTGAAGTCGCGTTAAGCCCAGTAAGTCCGGTCCAGAGTCCGGTACTGGATCGCTTCTGCGATGTGTTTCGGCTCGATGGCGGGAACTGACTCCAAGTCGGCGATCGTTCTGGCGACTTTGAGAATTCGGTCGTGGGCCCGTGCGCTGAGCCCCTGTTGCGTCATGGCGCGCTCCAGTAGCCGCTCGCATTCATGGCTTAACTCACAATGCGCGCGAATCTGCCCCGATGTCATCTGGGCGTTGCAATAGGTCTTCTGGCGTGCATCAGCGAACCGTTGCAGTTGTGTCTGGCGTGCCCGAAGCACCCGTTCCCTGATCTGGGCCGACGCTTCCGGAACGTTGGTCGAGCGCATCTCTTTGTAATTCACCGCGGGCACGTCGATGTGAATATCAATTCGGTCCATCAGCGGTCCGGAGATCTTCGAAATGTAACGCTGAATCATCGGCGGCGTGCAACGGCATTCACGCGTGCGGTCATTGTGAAAACCGCAGGGACAGGGGTTATTTCATTGCTGAAACGCCGCTGATCTATCTACCCATCGCGCATTTTGAAAACAATCCGTTGCGATGAACAAGGTCGACTTCCAGTCCGAGCCGGACGATGCCGGCGAACCGTCGTTTGAGATTGAACCGCCTAACACGCCGGCGACAGAGGCAGCCATCACCTGGCGCTGGGCGACCGCGGCTGACCTACCAGCTCTGCGAGTCTGTCACTTCCAATCTGAGGTAGAGGCCGGCAAGGAACTATTTCTGCCCAATGGGCCCTCTGGCCAAAGGGTCATCGCGGTCGCTGAAAAGGACGGCAAGATCATAGGCGGTCTATTTGCCGAGGATTCCGTGATTGTAACGATGATCGGCCTGGAACAGAGCGTAGCGAAGTCCGCATACGATGCAGTG
>Ga0210409_10007628_pt1 | contig 11125 bp, 11 predicted proteins | sample IncBWH17MmetaG_FD_161649 | JGI IMG/M metagenome (GOLD analysis project Ga0210409, IMG submission 161649) | Forest soil microbial communities from Barre Woods Harvard Forest LTER site, Petersham, Massachusetts, United States - Inc-BW-H-17-M | ecosystem: Environmental > Terrestrial > Soil >...
GGACTGAAAATAGTTCTAGACATGAATAGTACCGACTCAGTAATGTCACGCCATTAAGTACAATTGCACTTAACATATCTATTCAGTCTACTTAGGAGCTTGGCCATGGCAATATCGCGCGTTGTTCCCCCAATCGGCTATCTGCACAATGCGTCGCGCTCGTCCTTGCAGAGTTTTGAACTGGCCCGCCTGAACCATGCTGCTAATTTGAAGCGTGAGATCGCTGCTTTGATCGATCAGTGGCTGGAGGAAACAGCAGAAGCCATGCTGGCGCGCTGGATGCTTGACCATCATGCATCGCTTCGCCAGCCTTCGCTGTCTGACGCGGATGTTCTGCGCGCCTTTCAGGATCCCGGCGCCTCGCCCCTGCCTAGCGGGCCCGAACTGCCTGTTGATATTCGCGCTGCGCCGCCCCATTTGACGAATCCGCGGGCCAGAATCACGGGAACTCATGGAGGCAAACCACAAAAGTAGGTGCCCGATAGTTTCCAATCGGCGCGGAGCCGAGCCTCGCAGGACGATCCGGCTGCACCATAGCGCACTCCTTATCCTGCTCTTTGCTCCGTTGCGCAGCATACTCGGCACTTTTCCCATTGGAGTGGGTCGAGACTGTGCTTCCCGGAATCTTCTTCGCCGATGTTTTACCCCAACGAGCTGGACGTTCGGTTTCAACACATCACATATCCCTGCTGCGCCATTGACCACCTGACAAGTCCTATATCGCGCGCGCATCCGCTAACACTGTTATCCGCGATGGACTCACGTGCCCCCACCTGCACTGCCTCATTTCCCGTGGCCTCGAGCTCATGGACCTGCGCCCACGCCAGACGCCGCGCCGTATCGACATTCATTTCAAGGCGTGACGCTTCCACCGATCGAAGCAAAGCGCTTACCCATTCACCTTCTGGGATGATCTCGATATAAAGATCAAGCGTTGAAGTCCATTTGCGGCGCGCCCATTGCAGAGATGCTCTTCTTCCAAATGCAGCCATCACGGAACCACCATTTGCCGCAACATGATCTTCATTTCTGCATCTTGTCCGTCGCGATTCCACTTCCAATAATCGTCGCCATAGAGTAGAACCTGCAATCAGCTCATGCCTGGATTGCTTCCCCCTTCGGCGCCCTTTAGTCCTCGATCCACACATTTTGCATGCGCCCTCCCTTTTTACATTCGCTATCCGGAACATATCCGAGCACCTCCCCTATGTCGCAACGCGTCCTATATAGCTTATGCGCCTCTGCTTCTGTAATGTATTGCTTCCGCTAAGACTGAACTATTCATTTGGGCATAATTAAGGTATCTAACAGCGGGCAACATGGCAGGAAACCGCGTGTAGATCGATCCTCCGCAAAAAACCGGCGCGGACTGTACAGGAGATGGAAACATTGGAAGAATCTCTAGAGATAAGGAAGGTCAACGATAATATAGTTATCCTATATAGTTACTAACGATGTAATGTAGACAGAATGTCAAGACTGCGCTTTCGGGGAGAAGTGCTTCGGCGGCGGAACCGGAGCAGGACCGACGCATCCAACGATTCGACCGGACTCTAAGGTGGAAATCGCGGGAGATCAACCTTCTTACAAACGTCACGTGCAAGTGAATTGCGCTGAGGTCCATACTTATTGGCAGGAACTCATGTCGCTGGATTGTATAGCCCCGATAGTAGCCGCAAAGCGGGCTGTTCTGACTCGTGTTTCTTCCTGAAGTTGTGACGATCGCTTGAAGCTTATTACAGACAAAGGCACACAGGTCATTTGGTTCTGATTTTTGGACGCACTGGCACTACCGGGAATCATGCAGCCGCGAGGTGTCACCGTGTTGGAGATGCGGAAAGTTCACACGGACACGCCCACCATGATGATACTTTCCTTGCGACCAAGAGCGTCCATTGCTGTCATTTCGACGGCACACCAGCGGCACGCAATAGTGAGCATCCGGAGTGTCCTCACCACAAAGTGTCACAGGAGATTCTATGACACGCCGGATAGGGCCCAAGAGACAACAACCGGGTATGTGCTACCCTCGTCATACGGAGTTCGCAACGATTACGAGGATGCCGGAGCGTCGCAATTGAAGAAACGAGTAGAGAAAGATTCACTTGGCCAGCGCGAAGTGCCAGCAAGTGCGTACTATGGCATTCAAACGCAGCGGGCGATCGAAAACTATCCCATTAGCGGTTATCGCGCACACCCTCATCTCATTCTAGCGATGGGAATGATCAAGAAGGCCGCCGCAATTTCAAACCACGAATTGAAACTGCTGGACGCAAGACGCGCCGGCGCAATTGTGCGCGCGTCGGACGAAGTGATCGCGGGAAAATTGGCCGACCAATTCGTGGTGGACGTTTACCAGGCGGGTGCTGGGGTGTCGTTCCACATGAATGCCAATGAAGTTATCGCGAATCGCGCCATTGAAATACTTGGCGGAAAGCGCGGGGACTACAGCATTTGCCATCCCAACGATCATGTCAATTTTGGGCAGTCGACCAATGATGTTTTTCCCACAGCAATGCGATTGGCTGCTCTGCTGCTGTTCGATGGCGTACTCGATTCGCTTGGAATGCTCGAGCAATCGTTCGCGAAAAAAGGGAAGGCTTTCGATCGCATCCTGAAGTCCGGGCGCACACACTTGATGGACGCTGTGCCCATTCGACTAGGGCAGGAATTCTCCGCATATGCGACGGCGATGCGGCGATGCTCCGTGGTGTTGAAGCAATCCGAGGAATTGCTCGGCGAGCTAGGACTCGGTGGGTCGGCAGTGGGGACTGGAGTCAATACGCATCCGAAATATCAGAAGCTGGTTGTGAAGCACTTGAGTAAGATTTCTGGGCGCGCGCTGAAGCCAACAGACGATTTGCGCTATGTGATGCAATCCAATCTTGCAATGAGTGTCGCTTCTGCAGCGCTTCGTAATCTTGCCCTTGAATTGATCCGAATCACCAATGACCTGCGTCTGTTGTCCAGCGGGCCGAACACAGGGCTCGGGGAGATTTCTTTGCCTGCGCTGCAACCCGGTTCGTCCATCATGCCGGGAAAGATCAATCCCGTGATGGCCGAACTGACAGCTATGGTGGGATTTCAGGCGGTCGCGGCTGACATCGCAACCGCCATGGCGGTGCAAGCGGGACAGCTCGAATTAAACGTGATGATGCCGGCGATGGCATGGAACGTGTTGCACTCTGCGGAGATTCTGAAAAACACGATGAGAGTGCTGGCCACAAAATGTGTGGATGGCATTACGGCCAACGTGGAACGCTGCCGCTACTACGCGAATGCGACGATTGCGATTGTGGCGGCTTTGAACCCATACGTTGGCTACGCCGCCGCGACTGAGATCGCGAAGGAAAGTATCAGGACGGGCCGGACGGTGACAGAAATTGCTCTCGAACGAAAGCTGCTCGATGAAAGAACGATGCGTGAGATTCTGGATCCCGTGCGCATGACCGAACCTGCAGCCCCGATTGCAAAAGCTCGCAACAAAGCCGCAAGGAAAGCAAAGTAGGCGCTACGTGGTGGCAGGACTTTTTTCCAGAAGCTTCTCTTTGCGGTAAATCAGGGCATTGATGTTGGAGGTGGCAAGCTCGAATCCGTGTCCGTGCGTGATGGCATCGGTCGGGCATGCCTCAACGCAGTAGCCGCAGAAGATGCAACGGGAATAGTCGATGTTGTAGACACTTGCGTAGCGCTCACCCGCAGAGATGCGTTGTGCATCAGTGTTTTCCGCAGCTTCGATATAGATGCAGCGGGCCGGACAGGCCGCTGCGCACAAGAAGCATCCAACGCACTTTTCGAGTCCGCCTTCGTCCCGATGCAGAACGTGAATCCCGCGGTATCGGGCCTGGAAATGAACGGGTTCCTCGGGATAATTTTCAGTGACAGTTTTCCGCAGCATAGTGCGGAAGGTGACGCTGAAACCCTTCACCAGGGTGAGGAATGTTTCGCCAGCTTCTCTTATCATCGAAGGCATCGTTTTTCAGTTTAGCAAAGAGCTGCATACGGGGCAAATCGCAGAAATTCCGGGTAGTGGGATGATTTCGTGTGCACGAGTTCAATGTGCCGCCCCTATCGGGGCTTTCTCGCCATGACGGACACAGTTTCCCATCACTTCCGCGGTGGGCTAAGTTGTAACGTCCCTCCGGGACTCCTGGCAACGTGCAATTAGCCCACTACCAAATCCAAGGTAAACGGGAAACGGTTTCCCACCGATCACGGGTGCTACGCGGGCGGCATGCTGCCGGTCAGCGCAGCGATGATCTGTTTGCCGTGGAAGCGGCCATTTTCGATGAAAATTTCGCTCGTATGGTTTCCGCCAATCACCACTCCGGCGAGAAATATTCCCGGCACATTGCTTTCGTGCGTTTGCGGGTCCATCGCGGGTTTATTTGTCGCCGCATCGAGCGATATACCCAGGGAGCGAAGGAATCCGAAATCCGGGTGGTAGCCCGTCAGCGCAAAGACTTGAGCGGCCGGCAACGAATACTCACCCGCGTGGTTCGAAACCCAGACGCGCCCTGGCTCGAAGCGCTTCACTTCGGTTTCGAAAAGCGCGCGAATTTGGCCGGCCTTGATGCGATTCTCAATGTCGGGCCGGACCCAATATTTGATCGTTGAACCAAGCTCCGCACGGCGATGCACCAGAGTCACGCGCGCGCCTGACCGGTACAGGTCCAGCGCCGCTTCGGCGGCCGAGTTCTTGCCACCAATGACCACGACGTCTTGCTGCCAGAATGGATGAGGCTCGGTGTAATAGTGGGAGACGTGCGGCAAGTCCTCGCCAAGCACACCGAGCCGGTTCGGCAGGTCGTAATAGCCGGTGGCGACAACAATCTTCCCGGCCTCGAATTGGGCAACAGTTCCCTGCTCGTCGCGAGCATGCACACGGAATCGGCCATCGTTGCCCTCAACACTCTCGACGCGATGGCCCAGGCGCAGTTCCAGGGCATAGTGTTCGGCGCATTTGCGGTAATACTTCAGGGCCTCGGCGCGCGTGGGCTTCTCCGATGGACTGGTCAGCGGGAGGTCCCCGATTTCGAGCAACTCCGGCGTCGTGAAGAACACCATGTTGACGGGATAGTGATAGAGCGAGTTGCACAGGCAGCCTTTGTCGATCACCAAGGCGCGCAAGCCCGCGCGTTTCGATTCAATAGCGCATGCCAGGCCCGTAGGACCCGCTCCAATACAAATCAGATCGAATGCGCTCACGAAACCAGTTTGCCTTGCGAAACGCGCATTTGCAACCATGCGCCATGGCACCCATTCATCCGGCACTCACGTTGTTGTAACCATATTTTTACATTCTGCGCGTATAATCATGCCTTGGCGAAAGGCTAATCTGGCGGCGAACCATGACAGCGACTGAAAGCGCTCCTATTGCATTCGGTGAAATGCCTCGTGAGACGCCAGAGTTTCTCGAACCTGCGCGTGCCTATCCGGGTGCTTTGATCGTGGTCGAAGGCATAGATGGTTCCGGGAAGAGCACGCAGCTTTACTTGCTCAAACGGTGGCTCGAAATTGGCGGCTACCGCCTGCACTTCACGGAATGGAACTCGTCCCCCCTCGTGAAATCAGCGACGCGGCGCGGGAAACAACGCCGGCTGCTGACACCCACCACGTTTTCTCTCTTGCATGCCGCCGATTTCGCGGACCGTTGCGAGCGCCAGATCCTTCCGCTGCTTCATAGCGGATATCTGGTCTTGGCCGACCGATACATCTACACGGCATTCGCGCGGGACGTGGCGCGAAACTGCTCTCAGCGCTGGCTGCGGAATCTGTATCGTTTTGCGCCGGTTCCGGACATCACGTTTTATTTTCGCGCCCCGCTGGACGTAGCCGTAAACCGCATCATGAGCGGCCGGCCGAAGTTGAAGTACTACGAAGCCGGCATGGACCTGAACCTGTCTCTGGACCGGGCGGAAAGCTTCCGGATTTTTCAGGGGCGCATCCTGGCGCAGTATGATGAAATGATTGAATCGGACAAGTTCGTCGTGATGGACGGAACACTGCCTGTGAACAAACTGCAAAAACAGATGCGCCAAATCGTCAGATCGCGGATTGATTTGTCACGGTTTGCGCCCAAGAAGGCCGCGCGGAGGGCCCGATGAAACCGTCGCGCTCGAGTCGCAAGAACGGCCGCCCCGGCCACACTTCCGCACTATCCGGGGCGTCCCCTCGCAACTACGGACTGTCGCTTCCTGGCGTGAATGATGAAGAATTCGGCGGCTCGCTGATCGTGATTGAAGGAATGGACGGTTCCGGCCGTTCGACGCAAATTTCTCTGCTGACGGAATGGCTGGAATCGGAAGGTTTCGCTGTGCAGACGATGGGCTTGCGCCGTTCGGGTCTCGTTGCAAAAGACATCGACGCACTGCTCGCCGAGAATACGATCACCCGAATGACGCTGACATTGATGTACGCGACCGATTTCTACGATCAACTCGAACATCGCATTATTCCCGCGCTGCGGTCCGATTTTGTGGTGCTAGCGGACCGTTACTTCTATACGCTGATCGCTCGCGCGGCTGCGCGCGGAATCCAACGCGATTACTTGCACGGCCTGTACGAAATGGCCCTGCGTCCCGATCTCACGTTCTGGCTGAACGTACGTCCTGAAGCCGCCTTCGAACGCGAGTTTCGCAAGTCTCATACCATCAGCTACTGGGAATCGGGCCGCGACATGTCGCTTTCCAACGATCTTTTTCAGTCCTTTATCATCTATCAAGCCAAAATGAAAAGAGAATTTGAATCGCTTGCTGAGAAACAAGGCTTCATTGCGATGGACGGCGAAGCCAGCGTAGCCACTGTGAACGCGGAGCTGCGCAAGCGCATTGCCGCACATCTCGGCATTCAGCGGACTCACTACCGGCCTTCCTCCGCGCTGGCTTCCCTGTGGCGTTGAACCTCCCCAAACCACTGCACCTTGCCGCGATCGACGCCGGCTCGAATGCCTTTCGGCTGATCATCGCGGTAGTTCGCTCGACGGATGATTGGGAGGTTGTCGAATCGTTTCGCGCGCCGGTGCGCCTGGGCCACTCCGCCTTCACCACCGGCAAATTCGACCGCAAGACCTTGCGCGATGCCACCGCCGCTTTCCGGCAGTTTCGCCGCATGATGGACCGGCACGGCGTGGCGGCGTACCGCGCCGTCGCGACGAGCGCCGCGCGTGAAGCCCGAAACCGCCACGTTCTTGTCGACCGCGTACGCCATCAGGCAAGAATCAATCTCGAAGTCATCTCCGGCGAAGAGGAGGCCCGCCTGGTGCGCTTGGCGGCCCTACGGGCGCAGCGGAACATGGACCCGCCTCGCTTCATACTCGATCTGGGCGGCGGCAGCCTGGAACTCAATGAGCTGCGACAAGGAATCCTGCAAAGGAGCGTTGGCCTGCCGCTAGGAACCGTCCGCCTGATGGAGGCCTTCCGCATCCACGGCGCGATTCATGAACACACGGTGGAAGATCTGAAGCTTCATGTACTTTCAGTCCTGCGGAGCGCTCTACCCAACCGTCCTCGATCCGCCACGGCTCTTGCGGTTTCTTGCGGCGGCAATGCTGAAACTCTGGCTGGGCTGGCGCCGGGTCCCCGGGTCGGGGGCCTGGGAACGCTCAATGCAAGGCTGTTGCGTGAGCGCCTCTGGCAAATTCTGCAACTCGACGTGGAGGGCAGAATGAAGGCGTTCGCGGTGCGTCGGGACCGTGCGGAGGTCATGGGCGTAGCCGCCATCGTCTTGGTCACGGTGGCGAGGTGGTTGCGGATTCGCTCCATGATCACGCCGCGCGTGGGCGTCCGTGAAGGATTGCTCTATGAACTGGCAGCCGCCCAGATGGCTCCGGCAGAACCCACGCCGGAACAACGAAAAAGCGCGCAAATCATGATGGCAGGCGCGGAGTCATTCGCGTGCCGGGTGCATTCCGACCTGAAGCACGCAGAGCAGGTTCGCAGGCTTGCGTTGCTGCTTTTTGACCAGCTATGGCCTTACCACCATATGGACTTCGAATTGAGAACCGTGCTCGAAGCCGGCGCGACTCTTCACGATTCCGGACATCTCGTCCACCGCAAGGCCCACCACCGCCATGGCGAATACCTCGTGCGCAACGCGAAAATCCCAGGTTTGCGAGGGTGGGCCAAAAATATGACGGGGTGTTTGGTCCGCTATCACAACGGGAAGTCGGAGCCGAGCGCGGCGCACAAGGTTTTCGCGTCACTCGATCGCGACCGGCGCAAGAAAACGCGCATTTTGGCGGGCATGCTCAGGCTCGCTGAGCGCCTCGAAAGCGATCATCACCAGGCCATCGCCGGGCTGACCATCGAAGGCGGCCCGCGCGAGGTGAGAGTTCATGTGGAATTGCGGGACGACTCGCGCTTGAATCTTGCGGGCATCGAACGCAAGGCCCGCCTGCTCGAACACGAGCTGAATTTGCATCTGTCCTTCCAACGCGTCCTGGTCGTGCAGAAAGTGAGGGTAGCCTGATGATGCGCCTTTATCTTGTCCGTCACGGAGTCGCGGTGGATCGCGACGAACCCGACTGCCCCCCGGATACCGAGCGTCCCCTTACACCCAAAGGCATGAAGAAGACTCATGCCGCCGCGCTCGGATTGTTCGCGCTCGGGGTGAAGCCGGACGCCGTGCTGACCAGCCCGTGGCTGCGGTCCGTGCAAACCGCCGAAATCTTCTGCGAAGTGATTGGTTTTTCTTCGAGCAAGATCGTGCGCGTGGACGCCCTCAAAGGAACCAGCACGCCGGCGGAATTGTTTCGAGAGTTGGCGAAGATGAAGGCCAAGGAAGTCGTGTGCTTTGGCCACGAGCCGCACTTGCACCTGGTCATCGGCCAGGTCCTTCACACGAGCGCACGGATCACGGAGTTGAAGAAAGCGGGCGTTGCTTTCCTCGAGCTGGAACGAATCTCGCCCCCGCAAGGACAACTCTTGGCCCTCTATCCACCCAAGACACTCCGGCTGCTCGGCGAGTAGCAGGCGCCCAACGAGACTCACGCGCGCGGCTCCAAAAGCAATTTCACTTCGGAAACAAAGCGATCGAGTTCGGCGATTCGGTCCGGGGTCGCCTCAACCCGCTGCTTCTTCCACACGAACCAGGACTTGCCCTTATCCGTCACGCGGACCGTCAGATTTCCGTCCAGCAAGACGCAAGGTTCGCCGAACAAACGGAATCCTCTCCCAACGACGGGGTCCAGCAGTGCGGCGCAGCTCCCCTTCCGAACGCCCACCGCGTTCGCATACAGCGGGAACGCGACGATAGAGAATCCATCCGACACCAGGCGCTCCAAGATCGCTACCTGTCGCGGTGTGAGTTCGTTCATGAATATCCGTTTTCAAATCTCAAATCTGCAATCCCAAATCTCAACTTTGTCTTGAATGTCCTCCCAAAATGTGTAGGGGCACGGTCCGCCGCGGCGGATGCCCCTACGGGCGTAACAAAATGTTCGCATGATTCTCAGGCCCGCGCGCGAGGACCTGTGTCAGGCAACCGCGGGTTTCTGCTTGCCGGCGGCGGACGAGGAATCCTGATCCTGTTCCAGCATCTCGAGAAGGTTGCGCAACGTGTCGATCAACTCGTCGCGGGACACATTGCTCTTCCGAAACTGGATTCGCAGGTTGAAAGCCTCGCTCTCCGGGCGATAGTTGAAAATGAAGGGTTGCGGGCGAGGGCCGGCGCTTTTTTCTTCCTGGCGCTCGCGGCGCGCTTCGTCCCGAGTCAGACCACCCTGAGCAATGCGGTGGACCGATTCGAGCATCTTCCTCTCATTGGGCTGCCGCGCGACCTGCAGCAGCAATGATTTCGAGACGATGCCGTACTCCAAGCAGCGCTTGCGCACGGCCTCGGGAATGACTCGCAGCGACATCGTTTCCGTCACTGACGAGCGCGCTTTGGCGATCTTCTTGGCGATGTCGTCATGCGTGTAGTCAAACTGCTCCGCCAGGCGCTGCAGGCCGTCGGCTTCCTCAAACGGCGTCAGGTCCTTCCGCTGCAGGTTCTCAATGAGCGCCAGTTCGAGTGTTTCGGCGTCGTCGGCGATTTTCTCGATGCACGGCACTTCCCGCAGCCCCGCGCCCCGCGAGGCATGGTAGCGGCGCTCGCCGGAGATGATGTGGTAGCAGTCGTCGCGCGGCACGAAGCGCACCAGCAGCGGTTCGAGCACGCCCTTTTCCCTGATCGAGTCCGTGAGTTCGCGGAGGTCGCCCAGGACCTTGCGGGGTTGATCAGGGTTGGGTCTGATCTTATCGACTGGAATCATGCGGCCGACTGCGGCGCCGCTGAAACTGGTGAGTTGTTCTACGTAGTGCGCGTCATGCCGCATCTTCAGCGTGACGGGCAATCCGATTCTCTTCGACACGTTCGACACGTTGAATAACCTCCAGGGCGAGCTTGCTGTAGTCCTTCGCGCCGGGCGACTTGGGCGCGAACGTCATGATTGTTTCTTTGTAGGCTGGGCTTTCCTCTAAGCGCACGTTCTTGCCGATACGCGTCTTGAACAACACCGAGCCGAACACGGAGCGGATCTGCTCGTGCGTGTCGCGGGAGATATTGGTGCGCTTATCGAACAGCGTGATGAGCACGCCCAGAACTTTCAGCTCCGGGTTGGGCCGCGCCCGGATGCGTTCGTAGGTTTCGAGCAGATCGTCGGTGCCCTCGATGGCGAAGTACGCCGCCTGAATGGGCACCAGAAGGTGTGTCGAGGCCACCAGGGCGTTGACCGTGAGGATACCGAGCGCGGGCGGCGTATCGATGATGATGTAATCGTAGTTCTTCGCGATCGGCGCCAGCGCGTCCTTCAACTTGAAAGGCGCGTCGAACTGCCCGGCAAGCTGCTGTTCCATCTTCGCCAGGGCCAGCCGCGCAGGCGCCACCGAGAGCATCGGGTTTTTCGACGCCTTGATAATACTTGCCAGGTCCGCGCGGTGATCCCCCAGCACATCGAACATCGAGCCTTGAATATCGGCGGAATCGAAGAAAGCGATGGTGGAATTGGACTGCGGGTCGAGGTCGATTAGGAGCGTTTTTCTCTTCCGCATCGAAATGGCGGCAGCAAGATTGATGGCAGTGGTGGTCTTCCCCACGCCGCCCTTCTGATTTGCGATGGTCAGGATGGCGGTCATAAACGGCCCGG
>Ga0210409_10007630_pt1 | contig 11122 bp, 8 predicted proteins | sample IncBWH17MmetaG_FD_161649 | JGI IMG/M metagenome (GOLD analysis project Ga0210409, IMG submission 161649) | Forest soil microbial communities from Barre Woods Harvard Forest LTER site, Petersham, Massachusetts, United States - Inc-BW-H-17-M | ecosystem: Environmental > Terrestrial > Soil >...
AATACTGAGATTTGGAAAATCTTCCGGGAGGAAAAAAGCAAATGTGTGACAGATTGTGTGACAGAGGCTCTAAGTCTTGTAGTTTCTAGATTTGGCTGGGAGGCCTGGACTCGAACCAGGATAGTCAGCTCCAGAGGCTGATGTACTACCGATTGTACGACCTCCCAGCCGAGGGAGACGCAAGAAATGGGCCGTGGCGAGCCGGGGATTGTTCCCAGCCTCACGACCCAGCTTGTTTACTTTAGACAGATAATTGGAATCCGTCAACGGGCTCCCGGTCCGTCCGGTACGGTCCTAATTTCGACGTGTCTCATGCATTCGAACTCAGGAGTGCTGTTTAGGAGGTCCGACATTCAGGTCGGGCGATCAGCGGCGCATGAACGGGCCTTTAGGAACTGAAGTTTCAGGGGCTAAAACGCACGTATGCGCAATCCTGGACGTCGGGGCTGAAGCTCCGACCTCCTAACCGAATCGATGATGGCGGGCAGACTTTTGTTCTTGAGATAGCAGGTTCCGGTCAGTACCATCGTCAGCCAGTGTTTCGCGCAGTTGCGAACACAAACACTTTCATGGGAGCCAAGGACAATGCCGCCCGCCGTCAGCGAATGGTCGAACCTCATTCTCCGTTGGATCCATGTGCTTGCTGGAATTTTCTGGATTGGTCAAACGTATTACTTCACCAAGCTGGAAGGGCGCATGGCCCTGGATGAGGAGGCCGCGCGAAATTCCGGCAGGCTGCCACAGGTTTGGCTTGTGCACAGCGGAAGCTTTTCCGTGGTCGAAAAGCAGGCGGCGCCGAAGTCTGTGCCGGCGAAATTTTACTGGTTCCGCTGGGAAGCGCTGATCACTTGGATTTCCGGATTCCTGCTGCTGGGCCTGCTGTATTACTCGGGCGGACTGATGCTGGATGACAGCGTCTCAAATATTGGGATGGGAGCGGCCGTGGCTATTGGGCTCGGCACGCTGATTGTGGGCTTTTCCGTGTACGAGGGGATCTGGATGTCGCCGCTCGGACGAACGCCGGTTCTGGCCGCGACGATTTGTTATCTTCTCGTTGTCGCGCTGGCCTATGGGCTCACTCACTTGATCAGCGGGCGCGCTGCGTACATCCACATCGGGGCGCTGTTTGGCACCATCATGGCCGCCAACGTTTGGATGGGAATTTTGCCCGCGACGCGGCGGATGCTGGACTCGATTCGCGAGGGAAAACCTATTGACGCCAAACTCGCGGAAAGAGCAAAAGGGCGCACCATCCATAACACTTACATGACCGTCCCGCTGATTTTCCTGATGATCAGCAACCACTTTCCGACGGCCACGTACGGTGCGAGTTACAACTGGTTGATCTTGTCCGCGCTGGTGCTCGCGGGCGGCGCCTCTGCAAAGTTTATCTACAAAGCCTGACAACCTGCAGGAAGCCGCGTTCCTCCGGCGATGAAACGAGCAGTGGCACCGGCGGGGATCACGCCCGAGCCGGCGCCACCGCACTATTTCTCGACTTTCCGTTTAACTTCCCCTTCAAGAGTTGATGCTTGTCGTCAGTTTCCGCCGTCGTGGTGTCCGAAATCGAACAGATCCATAAGATCGCCGATGGCCGGACTGTTCATCGGCACGTAGGGGTTGTCATCATCCACTTTAGGATTGGGGAAATTATCCCGGCTTCGTTTTGTGATCGGATCCAGGCGCCAGTTTTTCTCGATGAACTTCAGGATGGACACATGGTCGGAATAGACATGCGAGATCTTTCCGCCAGTGCTGTAACGAGAAATCGCCAGCAAAGGGATTCTAGTGCCATCGCCAAAGAAATCGAGCGGCTGAACGTAACCGGAATCGTAATAGCCGCCCCCTTCATCCGCGGTTATTAAGATCGCGGTGCTCTCCCACAACTCCGGATTGCTCTTCACCGCTTGAATCACTTTCCGAGCGAAGCCTTCGAAGATGTCCCACTTGGACGAGGCTGGATGGCCGTCCGCCCAGCCGCTCGGCTTGACGAAGGAGACAGCAGGAAGCGTTCCATTCTGGATGTCCGTGTAAAGATCGTTGGTATCCGCGAGGTGAGCCGTGCGCACGGCATCGTTCGTCATAATGGAGGTGGAGTACTGGAACGGGTTACAAATGTTGCAATACTGGTCGCTGTTCGGCCCGACGGTTCCGTAGTTGAGCTGGTACTTGTCGGTGAGATACTGATTCCACTGATCGCCGTAATATTTCCAAGGGATATGGTGGTCGATGAGAACGTCGCCAATATTGCGCTGGCTGGACGGAGGAATCGTGAACGGTGTGTTGAATACGTAGTGGTCAGTGTAGGCGTTCGAGCCGTCTCCGAAATAACCTGGATTATAGTTATTTAACAAGTAATAACGCCCTTCTTCGCATCGGGGGTCGATCGGGCGCTCCAGCGATTGCAGGTAATCCCGGATCTGGTTCACGCCCGGCTGAGAGGGGTCGGAACAATTGCTGTAGGAACCGCCGCCATAAACGGCGGACCCGAATCCGCCGCCGCCATAGCCGTCCTCCGTCCACCAGTTGTTGGTGCCGGGAACCGGATTTGGATTTTCGATTTCGTCCACCGTGCCGGCGTCCGGCGTGCCGCTCCAGACGAGTTCATTATGCGGTGGCACAGCCGGATTGCCGTTCCCGTCGCTGAACCACATGGCATCGCCGTAGCCCAGCATGATGTGGTTGGCGCCAGTGCCGCCCATGACGGACTGATGGAAGTTGTCGCTCATCGAATAGTGGTCGGCCAGCTCCTTAAAGTACGGCATGTCGCCTTGCAGGACGTTGTAGAAACCCATGCTCGTCGCGCCTTCGCCGGTTGTAGCGGCGGTCGGTGAATAGTCCGTGCTGAAATTCATCGGTTGCGCCACGCCATTGACGTTGGAACCGACGGTCACTTCGGTCCAGGCGAATAAGTCTGCCTTGCAGCCGCTGGGATTCCGCCAGGTCGCGTGATGGGCGTTGCAATCTTCCTGCTGCCACATCTGGTAGAAACGATGGACAGGGCTGGCGGCATAGGAGTCATAAGAGAAAGTCGTGGAATTGGTGAGTTGGAAAGGGCCCGGGGGCAGCGTGGTGTAGGGCGCCGTGCTGAGAATCCCAGTGATGCGCGAATCGGGAACCTTGCCGATCAGGCCCGATCCTCCGGTGGTCAGGAACTCATAGTAGTCAACCGGGCTGTCGGACAGGGCATTTTCAGAAGAGGTGGCGTCGCCAAGCGAACAGATGCCGTTATTTTTGCAAACGTCCGTCGGGCCTCCATTAAGGGGAGCGGGCAGAATGGAAAAGAGGGTCTTATGCTTGGGGCTCAACTGAAAGACGGTGCTGCCGGTCACGTCCGCGGAAAACTGGTGCGCCCGCGAAAAGTTTGGGCCGGGCGTGCCATCTTCATTCACGATCCCTCTGGAGAGTAGATTGTCGACGCTCTGGCCCTCCCTCGGCTTGTAATTGGCGAAAAGGTGATCGAAGGTTCGATTCTCGCCGATGATCACGATGACATGCTTGATAGGGGTCTCGGTTCGCTGGTGGTCTTCATCCGCCCGCGCGGGGACGGCGAGCATCCCGCCGAGGCTGAGCTGAAACAATACGATCGAGGTTAAGCCGATTCGCAGATACCGCAACGACTCCGCACAAAAGCGCTTCATGGAATTCTTACCTCCGTAGGCCGGTGTGAAGGTTTGAAATTCAGTTCCGGCCTGCGGAATATGCGTTGCGAATATTACGGGATAGTTTTGCGGTTATTAATTATTGTGAATTGAGTATGACAAAATCGTTTCAAGCATGGACAAATTGTCACACTTGGAGAGAATACAAATCTCCCAGCTGCGTCCCGCCCGCGGCGCGATGCGTGAACCTGCCGAACGGTTCTCTATCGGCGGATGAACTGCGCGGCCTCCGTCGAACCTGCCAACGCAGTTGTCGAAGAGGCGCCGCCGGCCACGGCTTGCTGCACCGCGTCGAAGTACCCGGTGCCGACAAAACGCTGGTGTTTCACGGCGGCGTAGCCGGCCAGCTCTTCGCTGGCAAATTCTTTTTCCTGCAATCGGCAGTACGCGGCCATGCCGTCTTCCTTGTAGCCGCAAGCGAGGTCGAACATGGATAGGTTCAGAGCGTGGAAGCCTGCCAGCGTGACGAATTGGAATTTGTATCCCATGGCGCCCAGTTCGCGCTGAAAGCGGGCGATCGTGGCGTCGTCCAGATTCTTTTTCCAATTGAATGACGGCGAACAGTTGTACGCCAGCATCTTCCCTGGAAAGCGGGCATGGATGCCTTCGGCGAACTCTCGCGCCTCGGCGAGATCGGGTTTCGATGTCTCGCACCAGAGCATGTCCACATAGGGGGCGTAGGCGATACCGCGCGCAATTGCCGCTTCGACTCCGCTGCGAATGCGATAGAAGCCTTCCGGCGTCCGTTCGCTGGAGAGGATGAATTCCTGGTCGCGCGGATCGATGTCGCTGGTGAGCAGACCGGCGCTGTCGGCATCGGTTCGGGCCAGGAGTAACGTGGGCACTCCCATGGTGTCCGCGGCGAGGCGCGCCGCAATCAATTTTTGCACTGCCTCGACGGTCGGTACCAGCACCTTGCCACCCAGGTGCCCGCATTTCTTGGCCGAGGATAGCTGGTCCTCAAAATGAACGCCTGCCGCGCCCGCCTCGATCATCGCCTTCATCAGTTCGAAAGCGTTCAGGTTTCCGCCGAATCCCGCTTCGGCGTCGGCGAACATCGGGGCGAACCAGTGAACTCCATTCTTGCCTTCGGAGTGATGAATTTGATCGGCGCGGGTTAGAGCCTGGTTAATGCGGCGCACCAGATTCGGCACGCTGTTGGCCGGGTAGAGGCTCTGGTCGGGGTACATTTGCCCCGCGTCGTTGGCGTCCGCTGCCGCTTGCCAGCCGCTGATGTAGATTGCCTGCAAGCCCGCGCGGACCTGCTGAACCGCCTGGTTCCCTGTCACGGCGCCCAGCGCCGCCACGTAGTCTTCGGTCTGCAATAAACTCCACAGACGATCGGCGCCCAATTTGGCCAGGGTGTGCTCGATCTGAACGGATCCCCGCAAACGCACCACGTCCTCCGCACTATATGGACGCGTGATGCCATCCCAGCGGGGGTTTGACTGCCATTCCAGTTCGAGATTCGCGGCTATTTCTTTGATATTCATTTCTGCTCCTTTTAAAGACCGATTGAGAATAAGAATGCTTCGGGCCTGCGCGGCTGATGCCGTGCGCTTTGTCCTTGCAGATCCTGTTAGAGGGGATGGCCGGGAGAAGGTTCTTGCGATTCACTCCGGGCGCCGCTCCGCGTCATGGCAAGAATGCCAGCCGTGGAACAGCACCGCACCCAAACGCTTCTTCCTTGCGAGAAACCCGATCCACCCAAACGATGTGACCCTGCGGTTTGCTTCTACTCCATGCGTCACTTGCGAAAGTATCCCGCGAAAGTGGCTATCAGTCAAACTGATTGTCATAATCAATGCGATAGACTTTTCTTATCGGCTTCGGTTACACTCTTGCTACGGTGCTGGCATCGCTGCGGCTGCTTTTCTGAAAAGTACTAGGAGTCCTATGGAATTCAATCAGCTCGAAACTTTCCTGGCGGTTATTTCTTATGGCGGATTCCACCGCGCTGCCGGCGCATTGCGCGTGAGCCAGCCGGCCGTCAGCGCGCGCATCAAGGCCCTCGAAGATTCGCTGGGCGTTCAGGTGTTTGAAAGGGTGCGATCCCGCCTGGAATTGTCGCCCGCCGGGAAGACTCTGCGTCCGCACGCCGAGCAATTGCTTCGGGGCGTGGCGCTGGCGCGGCAAGCGGTCCATGAACTCCAGCCGGCCGCGGGCGGCGCGCTGCGTATTGCAGGCGCATTTTCCATCAGTACGTACTTTTTGCCGGACGTGATGAAGGAGTATCAGGCTGCGAATCCCGGAACGGCCGTCAGTCTGCGGTCGGGAAATTCTCAGGACGTGCTCAAGATGGTTTTGGATGGGGAGGCGGACATAGGCATCGTCCGCTCGGTAAACCATCCGGAGGTCGAAACGCTGACGCTGCGAGACGATCCGCTGATTCTGGTCGGCCATCCCGCGCACCCGGCGGCACGCAAGCGTCGAGTCACGCTGGAAGAAGCGGAATCCTTTCCGTTGATTTTCTACGACCGGGGATCAAGCGACTGGACACTCAGCCAGGGACTATTTCGGCGGGCAGGCCTGCTGCCAAACGTGGTCCTCGAAGTGGAGGGAATCGAAGCCGCCAGGCGTATGGTGGAACGCAAGCTGGGCCTGGCATTTCTTCCTCAAATCGCAGTCATGCAGGACCTGCAACAAGGAATCCTGGTCGCCATCGGAATCACGAACGCCGAAGGCTTGCGGCGTAATATCGACGTGATTCATCCGCGCCACCGGCCGTTGACCAAGGACGCGCAGACTTTCCTGCTCGTGCTGAAGGCCGCGGCCGCCGCCGATACGTTGTTTGCGAAAAAACGGCGGAAACGGCGCGCGACCACCAGGAGGAAGTGAACCCCATACGTTCACTCCGCTGCGTCCGGCGCGGCGCATGACGCGAATCATCCGAATCCGAGTCAACCTCTTCATGTTCCCTCCCACCTTCGATCTTTCTTTGACAACTGTGCAAATACGAACAGCGCCCGCAGGCGCGACCGGGGAAACTAGTGCCGCTGCGTACAATCATCTGCTGTGGCAGGGTTCTGCGCCGAGCTACACCAAAAAGGAGAATCAAATGAAGACATCGCTACTTATAGGTGCACTCTCGCTCGTTGTACTGATTGGCGGGTGCAACAACTCTCCCGCAGCGCCTGTCCCAGGACCAGCCGGACCGCAGGGACAAGTTGGGCAGACGGGCCAAACCGGAGATACAGGACAGACCGGGGATAGAGGCAGGACTGGCTATACGGGAGACGCGGGACAAGTGGGCCAGACAGGTGACACGGGCCAAACGGGACAGACCGGAGACAGGGGCCGGACCGGAGATTCAGGTCAAACAGGACGCACCGGTGACTCAGGCCAAACGGGACGCACAGGCGACCAGGGCGCGCAAGGGCAGGCCGCACCGTGTCCGGCGGGAGAGCATCGCTATACGGACCATGACTCTGGAAGAACGAGTTGTGTAAGGGACTAAGACAAGATTGAACGAATCATCCTGGTAGAGGCGAAAAGATCCATCCGGGATTTCCGCCTTGATTTGCGGAAAAGACGGCATTGCACGCCGGCGGGTTTCACGTCGAGGGCGGGGGGGCAGCCTCCCGCTTTCGGATCCTGTCGCCTTGCTATTTAACCGCGGCCGGGACGCGGCACGATGGGAATCATCCGGCCTTTTTCGAGGGTAAAGGAACTTCCCCGCCACTCGATGCGATTCATTCCGAAGCTTGCAAGCCACACGAAAAACGAGAGCAAATCGCGCAACGGCAACAGCCAAATCCGGCGCCGCAAGACTGGATCGTGTAATCCCCAAACGCCAACGGCCCAGGCCATTGCAAACCGCAAAACAAAATAGGCGCCAAGATAAGCTGCGCCAACGGCTGCGGATGGCGCGAAGCACGCGGCGGCGATTGCCCAGGGAAGTCCATGCGTGAACAACATGCCGAAATGCCCGCCGGGGCGAATGTTGCGGATGCCGATGGCCCATCGCAATTCGTGCCGGAGGTAAGCGCCCAGAGTCAGCGAGGGGAACGCCATCCAGACGGGCTCGGACAGCAGCTCGATCCGGTAGCCGCGAGCGGCGATGCGGCGGCCCAGTTCGTAATCGTCGGAGTGCAGGTCGACCATCGCCTCGAAGCCGCCGATTTCGGCGAGTCGCTCTTTCGTGGTGGCCATCGTCGAGCCCATCATGAATTTCAGGCCTTCGAGTTCGCGCGCGACGAGCGCCGCGCCGCAAAAGGACGCCGAGGAGCCCACGCAATCCATGGCGGCGACGAATTGCAGATTGTCGAGCCCACGGTAGAGCGCGGTCACGCCGGCTACGCCGGGATCGCGGAACTTTGCCGCAACGCTTCGCAAATATCCCGGCTCGACTTGCACGTCGCTATCGGTGACGACCAGCAGATCGTACTGTGCCTCGCGCACCAGCCGGCAAAGATTGGAAACCTTGGTGTTCGGGCCGAGCCGGTCCGCGACCACAATCATGCGGATGGATCGTCCGGGAAAATCCGCGATCAGTTTTTGCACGATCGGTACGGCGGGATCTTCCGCATCGTTCGCAGCGAATAAAATTTCAAATTCCGGATAGTCCTGGCGGCAAAAGCTGGCGAAATTTTCGTACGCGCCAGGATCGAGGCCGCGAACCGGTTTCAACACGCTGATCGGAGCAACTTCATCGTTCGCGGGCGGCGTTTGGCCAGCGCGGCGATGCGCCACGCGGAAGAATCGCCATGCGGAATAAACTCCAACGAGGTAATAGAACAATGGGCCGAGCGCCATTGTCAGAATCGTCCATCGGATGATCGTGATCGCGGAAAGGTTATGAATGGACGCGGGCAGGTCATCCACCCACGCCATGGAAACGCCGAGGCAGATCAAGAAAATCCCCGCCCAGCGCGTCGCATTCAGTTTCTCGCCCAAAAAGATTTTCGCGCCAAACGCTCCGGCCACGTACGCAAGCGACGTTGCGGGAATCACAAAACTGACTGGAAACCAGGAAAGCATCGTCAGAAACGAGAAAAACGACGCGGCCATAAGCAGAACGGCGAGCCAAAGCCAGCCTACCCGCAGGGCGCGCAGAACAAAGGACAGAATCGCGCGCGGATGGAAATCGTGGGCTTCGCCCAGCAGCTTCATGGCGTGGGTCAGGCAAATTTCCCCGCCCGTGCCGGTCACGACTACCAATAGGAGGATGGACGCCGCGCGCATGTCAGTCGGGAGTTCCCGGCGAGGTTGTGCGATGCGGAGTGCGGTTGATGAGGACGACGCCGAGTACGATAAGAATGATTCCAATCCAGCGCGCCATGGAAACCTGTTCGTGCAAAAACAGGTACGCGAAGAGTGGAACCAGGGCGTAGGCGATCGCCGAAAACGGCATTACGAAACTGTAGTCTGCCCAGGAGAGGACGAGCATGTGGCACACCATGAAGCCTAACATCAAAGCGATCCCGATCCAGATCGTTCCGCTGGTCAGGACCCGCGCAGCGCCGGCCACGAGCGGCGAAAAATGCGAAATATCCAGCTCCCCCGCGTCCTTCATCCCTTTACTGAGAATGGTGTTCCCCACCGATCCGAGCAGGACGAGCAGGAAAAGCAGCACGTACGTTTTAGTGTGGTGAGTTTTTGGCGCAGTCATCGCAGAGGAAGTTCTGGCCGCACAGACTTCAGTCTGTGCTACCCAATTCCAGTTAATCCCCGGCGCTCGAGGCGGGCGCCGCGGCGGACTGGGCCATCTCGCGCGCTGTCGCCTTGCGCTCGTGCAGGAACTTGAAGAATTCAACGCCTTCGCGCAGCCGCCGCTTCATCACTTCCGGATCGCGCAGCATTCCGCCGAACAGCGAGAACATCTTTCGCGGGCGGAAATAGAATTTTCTGTAGAGGTCTTCCACAGAATTGAAAATCACGGTGGAGCTGAGCTTCGGATAATTCATGGCCGCCGTCTGAATGCCGTGCGTATCCACAAGTTCCCCGGTTTGAATCTGCAGCCAGCCCTGCTCCTGCGCCTGCCGGTACAATTCCGTGCCCGGGTAGGGTGCGGCGAGGGAAACCTGGATCGTTTCGGGATCGATATCGCACGCGAATCTGATGGTCTGCTGGATCGTCTCGGGAGTCTCGCCGGGAAGGCCAAGGATAAATGTTCCGTGAATCTTGATTCCGAGATCGCGGGCGTTGCGAGAAAACTCGCGCGCGATATCGATGCGCACGCCCTTCTTGATGTTGATCAAAATTTGATCGTTCCCGGATTCGTATCCCACAAGTAACAGCCGCAGGCCGTTGTCCTTCATGATTTCGAGCGTCTTGCGCGGGACGTTGGCTTTCGCGTTGCACGACCAGGTCAGCCCCAGCTTGCCGAGGCGGCGCGCGATTTCCTCGGCGCGCGGCAGATCATCCGTGAACGTGTCATCATCAAAAAAGAATTCGCGCACCTGCGGAAAATACTTCTTCGCCAGCGCCATTTCCGCGGCGACATTTTCCGGACTGCGCACGCGGTAACGATGCCCGCCCAGCGTCTGCGGCCACAGGCAGAACGTGCACTTCGACCGGCATCCCCGTCCCGTATAGAGCGAAACGTATGGGTGCTGCAAATAACCGATAAAATAATTCTCAATCGTCAGATCGCGCTTGTACACGTCCACAACATACGGAAGGTCATCCATGTTCTCTATCGTGGGACGCGGCGGCGTGAGCGTGACGCGCCCGTTCTCGCGATAGGCGATGCCGCCCACATCCTTGAGCGGTTTTCGCGCCGCAACTTCCGCGCAGATGTAGTCGAATTCGCCGAGGGAAACCCAATCCACAGCCGGCGCCGCGTTCATGGATTGCAGCGGCAGGACACCAACATGCGCGCCGACCATCCCGATCATTATTTTCGGATTCACTTCCTTGAGGTGCGCGGCAAATTTCGCGTCATTGGGAAACGACGGCGTGCTCGTGTGCAGCACGGCCAGCTCGTAATCCTTCGCCAGCGGGGCCACCTGGTCCACCGTCAACCCATCGGGAGGCGCGTCAATCAAGCGGCTGCCGGGGACCATGGCTGCGGGCTGCGCCAGCCACGTGGGATACCAGAAGGATTTTATCTCGCGACGCGCCTGGTAGCGCGCGCCGGCCCCGCCGTCAAAGCCTTCATAGCTCGGCGGATTCAGAAACAGCGTTTTCCTCACTTCAGGCATTCGTTTCTTCCCCTGATCCAGGACATCCACGGCCATCGCAAACGTCTTGAACGTAATATCTTACCTGAAACACAGCCAGCCCCGGAAGAAAACTCCCAGGGCGGTGTTTTCTTAATCTAGAAAAACCGGAAGGCGCTGAAGTCGCACAGGCAGTCATGCCTGTGCGATTTTCTATAACTTCGCGAATCCATACCGGTATTCACGATCGCAAGAACCGCACAGGCAAGAGTGCCTGTGCTACTGGAGGACCTGGGCCAGCTGGCCTGTCGTATGCAGGAGATCCAGCTGCGCCTGTTGCCGCGCGTAGTTGGCGTC
>Ga0210409_10007631_pt1 | contig 11121 bp, 13 predicted proteins | sample IncBWH17MmetaG_FD_161649 | JGI IMG/M metagenome (GOLD analysis project Ga0210409, IMG submission 161649) | Forest soil microbial communities from Barre Woods Harvard Forest LTER site, Petersham, Massachusetts, United States - Inc-BW-H-17-M | ecosystem: Environmental > Terrestrial > Soil >...
AACGGCGCTCCGTTGCTAGCAACGCCCACCGAATTCTTTAAGGTGGACGTCGGCGAAGGCACCACGCTCGATGTATGGATGCTCAAGCCGCCGCACTTCGATCCCGCGAAAAAGTATCCGGTCCTCGTCTTCGTCTATGGCGAACCCGCCGCGCAAACCGTCCTCGACCAATGGGCCGCCTGGAATTTCGATTTCCACCGCATCGTCGCCAATGCCGGTTACATCGTCGTCAGCTTTGACAATCGCGGCACGCCCGCGCCGAAAGGCCGCGCCTGGCGCAAACTGATCTACGGCGCGATTCATCCCGTCATCGTGAAAGACCAATCGGCCGCGTTGAAGGTTTTTCTGCAGTCGCATCCCTACGCCGATCCCTCGCGCGTCGCGCTTTGGGGCTGGAGCGGCGGCGGTTCCAGCACGCTCAATCTCATGTTTCGCGCGCCCGACCTCTATAAAGTCGGCATGGCCGTCGCCCCCGTCGCCGACCTGCGCCTCTACGACACGATTTACCAGGAACGTTACATGGGCTTGCCGTTGCAGAATGTCGAAGGCTATCGCTCCAGCTCCGCCATCAATTTCGCCGAAGGCCTCAAGGGCCACCTCCTCGTAGTCCACGGCTCCGGCGATGACAACGTCCACTACGCCGGCACCGAGCTCCTGCTAAATCGCCTCATCGAACTCGACAAGCCAGTAGACTTCATGGAATATCCCAACCGCACACACGCCATAAACGAAGGCGCAAACACCACGCTGCATCTCTACAGCCTGCTGCTGCGTTACCTGGAAGAACACATCCCGCCCACCCCACCCCCGCCGCCGTAATTCGCAGTCAGTAGCACCAGCGTCTCGCCGGCTATTCGGGTGTCGCGGCCGTAGAGGCGCTGCTCGCTGCGCCCGCCTTTCGTGTGCACAGCCCGACGAGGTACTGACCACCAACCTTTGCGTCGGAGGAGAGCACAATCTAAGGCGACGCCTTGGCGGTGGTTTTGGGTCGAAGACTTAATCGAACTTCTGAGATCGTGGGCTTATTACCGATAGAAGGTTGGCGTCTCGCCAAATTCCTCTGCCCGCTGCCACACCCTTTCCCGCTGGTCCGAAGGCTCCAAGCCTACCTCGGGTTCCGCGGGAGCTGCGGTGACAGCGGATTCGCAAGAGTTTCAAAAACCTGTCATTCCCCAGCGGAGGAAAACGACGTCATTTCCCTATTCGCGTTCGCCTTCGGCTACTTTTGCTTCACCCCTTTGGGCTTTCCCGTGCATCCAATGTGGCGAGCATAGGAGAGAGCAATGAAAAAGCTTTCGGGGCAGGTGAGAACGCTTGCCAATTCAGTGGTTGCAAAGGCGGAGTCGCGTGAAGGGATGATGGCTGTCGTTGCAGTGGCTGTCCTCGCAATGTCACTGGCAGAGATTCTATCGCGCAGAAAACAGAGCGGCTCGCACGCCACCTCAACCGGGTGTGACCCTGATGTGTTTCGTCGGCGTTTGGCGCGAAACAGAACTCTAGTCTTCTCAGGTGAATGACGGAGTGAGGCTTATTCGCGAGGAAATCCAAGGGGCGCTGGAGGGCGGAATGGCGTGGACGATGCGCGTCGTCGTTATCGTTTCGCTCGTTTCAGGGATTGTTGGGCTTTTGCTCGCAATGCAGTTCTACGTTTTGCAAGAGATATTCGCAGGATTGCTCACGGTCGCCGTTCTATTAGCGGTGGGAGTGCTCCCGCTTATCGTCTTCGTTTCTCTGCGGGAGGTCTTGAAATACTGCCTCCACTGGGTAATGAACGCGAGGTCCGCGAGAGCAGGACGTCAAAACAGAAGAGATTCGCGTGGTGGAGCACTACTCAGCGACGATTCTCAACAAGGTCAGGGAAGGAGCCTGCGTTCTCGGCGCGTTGCGTAAACCTCTTGGCATTTTGACATGCCCTGCCCCAGGAAACTACTCGTTCTGAGGATTCCCTTGCGGTTCGTCGAACCTGTGAACTTCTGCGTTCCAGCGAAAAGTTTGCCTCTTGACCTCGGGTAGCGGCTCCTTGTTCTGCTTGCATCGAGACTCGGTAACGATGCTTACCACGTTTCCTGCGGTGCCACGCAGATAGCTAATCTTGGACTCGCAAATTGTGTGGTGTCGGCATCTTCGGCTGAATCATCATAGCTATCGAACGCAGTTGCTCACACTCGACCAGTTTCAGCCTGCGCACAAGGAGAAGAAAATGGGAGCCATAGAGAACAAACAGCTGATGCACCAAATTTTTGAGGAACTGTCGAAGGGCAACTCCGAGCCCTTCGTTGCAAGCATGGCGGACGATTTCCGCTGGACCGTAACCGGCACGACGAAATGGTCAAGGACATATGAGGGGAAGAAGTCCGTTCTGGTGGAATTGTTCGGTCCACTGCGCGCCAGAATCAACGGCAGAATCAGAACGACCGCGCATCGCTTGATTGCAGAAGGAGACTACGTCGTGGTGGAAGCGCGGGGAAGCAACACGACGAAGAACGGAGACCCGTACAACAACAACTATTGTTTTGTTTTTCGGCTTTCCGACAACCAACTGAAGGAAGTTATCGAGTACCTCGACACGGAACTGGTCACTGTCGCGCTCGGCCGCGCGGAAGCGTGACGTCAGGTTCATCCGCGGCGAACCTGAACCCCGAACTGTACGGATGGCATTTGAGGTGCTCCGAGAGCCTTTTTGACCAATGCCACTAGCCGGCTGCTGACCTACCTGGAGAGTCATTTCGCGCGGCATCGGAACGCAGCACAAAGAACCACCGGTTCCAACACAGACGCCGGGAAGAGATACCCGTTCAGTCTAAAGGCGGTCTAAAGAACTTGCGCCAGAAATTCAACCATGCGCCTTCCGAGATGGTCTTTCTGCAGCTCGATTTTCCGTTGAACAGTGAAGTTTAGGCTTGGCGGCGATTGCAGCTTTTCCCATTCCAACTTCAACTTGGACGCCTCCTCGGCCGCATCTGCCAAATAGGCACCGGGATTATCCGCGACCCGCTGGCAAAGAACTGCCAGCTCGGCCGAACCCGCTCTTTCAAGCTCCAGTATTGAAGTCATAACGCCATTCTACCATGCGCCCTACCGACCCGCTGGACAGTTCGGCACTGGTATTCCGAAATCCCAAGCGCGGACATCGCCTTTCGGTCCGTGTGATGCGGATGCAATTCGGGTTTACTCGCTCTCCTTTTGAACGTTTCTCTGTTTTTCCCGATAATATGGCTTCTTGCAGCCTGCCCGGGTGCAGGCTTGCTATCGTTTCCTCCCAACGGTCATGTAATGAGCCGACGCGCCGTTCACTTCATCAATCCCCTCGGTGTGAGCCAGCATGTCAGCAAGGTGGTCCTCTTTCGAGGGTCACGCGAAAGAGACTCAAAATCTCTCGCTAGGATGCCGAGGCCCTCTATCGGCAGTTGGACCACAACCTCAAGCCCTCCGGCTGTCGGTAAAGTACGAGATGTCATCGGTCGGATTCCTGTGCTGTCCAGTCTCAAGGTCCGTTTTCACTATCGAAAGAAACGCGGCGTCGCCTAGCAGGTCGCGGCTCAAAGCATCAATGAGAGAGGCAACTCGGGTGATGGTTGCCGCGAAAAGGTAGCCACCTGATTTCAGGATGCGGTGCGACTCCTGAGCGGCACGAATCCGGTCATCTCGGTCCGTCAGATGGTAGAAAGGTCCGAATATCAACACTGCATCACAGGAAGCGTCACCAAGCCACAACGAACGAGCATCGCCCACTTCCACCGTGCGTGGACCCGCGTCGGATGGATTGACCTGCATTCGACTTTTGCAAACCTGCACAAGTCGAGTAGACGGGTCAATCAGATGGACTTCGTAGCCAAGGGAGGCAAGCCAGAAGGAATATGGACCGGTGCCGCCTCCGACATCGGCCACCACGGCGGGCGGGGACGGCAGATATCGCTGCACAATTATCTTCGTCCGCTCGAATTCTAGCTGACCAAAGCCAGATTTCAGTCGCTCGTCCTCGGGGAACTCCGCATAATACTGTTCCATTGAACGTCTTGAATGTTCGGGCATGGTGGCTACTCCGAGACCTGTGGCGATTGTATCGGAAAGCCGCATGAGTGAAGTATTGGGAGCGGCACGAACGCTCCATCTGCAGAGAATGACCTTCGGGCGCAAGTGCGTTGTCGTAACTAGCTTTTCAAGACGTTTTTTGACACAAGCGTCCATGGTGGGGTGCTAGTGGTGAATTTCTGTGCCGGTTCCAAGGCCGAGCTGGACCAACTCCTGCCGACAGTGGAATCAATTGCATTCGATGAATCCAACCCGAGTTCTTCGGGGCCCAGGACTGCGAAGCCATAGCGCCACGCCTGATGCAAAGCGTGTTCCATCGAACGGCCGTGTTGTCACTCTGCCGCCTCTGTGCCGTTACCAGAGAACTGCTACTTCAAGTCTCCTGCGAATATCTGGCGCTTTGGAGCTAGAGACCGATTCCCTTCAGGTCGTCCTTGGCCTGCCGCTCCGCCTCTTTCGTGGCTTGCTTGGCATTGGCATCGGGCTTCAGCTGATGGATAGCCTTGTTCAGGCTCTCAGCCTTCTCTCCGTCAGCGACCTTGCAGCCGGACACATCCGCACTGGTGTGCACGCCTGTCGAGCTCGCGCGGAGGCAATTGAAATCCAGTCCGAGATTGTGGCTGGCGTGAAGGGCAGAGAGGCATCCCTCCAATGCCGTGAACGGGGCACAGGCGTCGGTAAGGGTAGTGTGAGCGGCCAACACTCCCTGGGCTTGAAGGGCGGGGGTGAGCTTTTGCTCTGCGTCAGTTCGGCTTCTTGGTGCATCGGAAGAATTCGTGGAATCTTTCTTGACCCACGTTACCGGATTAAGAGAATGCAAGCTGTGCGAGCTATCCTGCGCGACAGCGGCCGCGCCCGCGCCCGCCGGACCTTGCGCCGCGACGCGTTCCACACCCACCGTCAAAGAAATCAAAACGCCGAAAAGCAGGACCGTGCCAACAAAAAGCGTTTTTTCCATACGTGCTCCTTCGTTGAAGCGTGGTTTCACACCCAGTAGGCCACAGCGCAGATGCCACCAAGAGTTGAAGCAAACGGTACTACTCCAATCGGTCAAGCTGACCTTTCGAACAGGTGGGGATGTTGGTAGCAGCGCAAAGAACTTGCAGATTGGAGAGTGCCAGTCGCTTACTCAAGTCCCGATAACGTTAGTGCGCTATCGGAGGCGCGTTTTCCTGGAAAGTGAAATTGGGCGTGATGCTTTGGCGCGTGTTCGATAGTGCGGGGGTTTACTTTAGGCTCAAGCCGTTATGATGCTGTATTCGAAAATTGCCCTCAGGAGGAACCGCATGGAAATCCGCGCTTTCCGAATCAGTTTGTGTGCACTTGCTTTGGTCCTGCCGCACACCGTCGCACAAGACAAACCGAAACCACACGTTGAAGTCGCTGTTATTGCTGCCAGGTCCGAAGACGTCAGCAGCATCGAGGCAATCGTCAAAACAGACTACGAGTGTGTCTCCGGCGGAATCGGAGTTGCGAGACAGTGGGCGCGAGACTTCAGCCTTTACGACCCGTTCGCGCGGTCCTTCGTCCCGTCCAAGGATGAGAAGACGGGTGCGCTGGTCATCTGGCACCCGACGCAACAGGAATACGCGGACGAATCCGATGCGCAGCTTGTGCGCGATGGGTTCAGTGAACATGAGTTGGCTCACAAGATTTACAGGTATGGGAACGTGGCGACGGTCTTTAGCGGTTATGAAGTATCGGTGGCATCGACAGGAAAGCTCTATTCACGCGGTGTCAACATCTATCAGCTTTACTACGCTGGGAACAGGTGGTGGATTTCCTCAGTATCTTGGGATGCCGAGAACAACATCAATCCGATTCCCCCGGAGTTGATGCCGAAGAATTAGGTTGAAGAGGTGGGGATGTGGGACCGCGATAGGTCCCGATAGACGCTAGTTTACCGGCGGCGCATCTTCACAAAAGCGTGAAGTTGGGCAAGGTCTCTTCGCGCGGTATATCCGCTGGCGGAATAGGAAAGATTTTTGCAATATTCCTGTTCAACATATCCTCAGCGCGTCCCGAGGTGGACAGTTGGATGTGGATTGTTGTAGGAGATACGCGTGTACACTTAACGCGAGGGTCACATGGAGCGCAATGAAATGTGCGTTTGCGGCCATCCGCAATCGCTACACAGAACTTACGGCTGCACGGGCACGCGACCGAACCCAGACCCCAAAAAAACTGACCCCGTTTGGTGCCAGTGCAAAGCATTCCAAGCGCAAAAAGCTGCTCACGCTCGCTAGCCCCAACTAGAAGATTGCATGAGGCACAACGGACGGATGTCAGCGCTTTGTTGATGTGTGGCTGAGCAACCTGCTAATTTGAAATCGGTATAGTGAGCCCGAAAAGAATGGTCAGTCGCAAGGAGTCACGCTGACGATTTGGGCCCGGGGCATTGCGCCGTGTACCAAAACAAACCGATCACCGTCACCTTCGATTCAGGAGCAACACAAACCACCTTTAACCCGCCGTTCGTGAAGCTTTTTCCGGATGTTTTGCGAGCCGGCAAGAACATAACCCATGCGATGAACGGTATATCGGGAACAGCTGAGGAGCGCGCCTCGAATCTACCTCAGCTTGTTTTTGCCTTTGGTCGCGAAGTTACGCTATCGCCGGCAACGATTCTGCTGGACGAGACGTCGGCTTCCTCCTCTTGGGCCGCAGCAAACTTGGGTTATGACAGCATGCAGCGGGCTGTTCCGTTCACCATTGACTTCCGGCAGATGAGAATTGTCTTTGATGCGCACCAATGAGGGTCAGGAAGTAACGACCCAAACCCGATCGCATAAGTCCCATCTGGTAAACGCTGCCGTTACCGGAACCTGACTCTTAGTTCCGGTTGCGCGACTTCCAGGACTTACCCGCGTTCCGGATTTTGTGTCCGCTGCGAGCAATATTTTTGTTTTTGCAATGTAGTCCAATTAACTACCACGGTCAGCGGCTCGGACTCCTGGGACGAAGCCAAGCTAGCGACAACAAATTTCTTGCCGTCGCAGGTCACCTCGTAATTCGATCCGCCGGCAAACGGGACGGGATTTGCCTGAAATAGAGAACGCACTTTGCCAACGAGCAGGCTCGACCCCTGTTCCGAAATTTCGGTCGGCTCGGTCGTGAAACGCTCATTAAGTAAGGAGATTTGAAAATGCCTTGGAGCGAAGACGAGCGGAAAAAAAGTGGTCTCGACAGCCGTCTATTCCCATTGATTCTGCGTCGGAGTAGGTGTATAAGCTGCTGCAGTGGCTGCAAAAATGGTGTTGGCACGAACTAAAATTCGCAACCTCCTAGTTTGGCCGCTACTCTCCATCCTGTTGTGTGGTGTTGTTGCTTCAGAATTCCCCGAGCTTCTGACTCTAACTGACAACGCTTCAAACGACTTTACAGTCCGCAAGACAAGTACCGAGGGCTTAGGTGCTCTCCCAGAGGCTCGCCGACCTGTTCGAATCGCTGATATGAATTGCAGCGTTCCTGCGGCCATTTTGCTTCATTCGCGTCTGATTCCGTTCGAAAAAGCGGCACCAGTTCCCTCAGAACTTCTCATTCTTCACTCCATCCTTCGAATATAGCGAGCACGTTAGATCCGGCCCTAAGCCGGAGGGTCGCGATTCCAGCAAGAGCAAAATCCACGTCCAGCTTGACGAAGGCTCATTGAACAAACGACCTTGCAGTTCCTCGTGCCCGAGGCTCCTTCAGGAAAATGGGAGGTGGCAATCATGAAAATCGTAGTGATCGGCGGTGGTGGACTGATCGGGTCAAAGCTCGTTACCAAGTTGAGGAAGCAAGGGCACGAAGCAGTTGCCGCATCTCCTAAATCCGGTGTCAATTCTCTTACCGGCGAGGGACTGGCCGAAGCGCTGAACGGTGCATCGGTGGTTGTTGACGTATCGAACGCTCCCTCGTGGGATGACTCGGCTGTAATGCAGTTCTTCGAGACATCAACCCGTAACCTCCTCACCCATGAAGCGGCAGCCGCTGGAGTAGGACATCACGTCGACGAGAATTTGTGCCGATCACTTAGAAGGCTGCTGCGCGCGACGGGCATTCGGCTACTCGGCTTAACGATGGCCGCGTCCTCGTAACAGGTGGAACTGACGAAAGTGGCAATGCACTGGCTTCCGCGGAATTGTAGACGTAATGGTCCAGACGGGAAGCGGGCATTCCAGCAAGATCGCGGATCATCTCGCACGATTTGACACAGCATGGCGCGCTCGGATCACCGAAACGCGGGTCCGTACGTACCCTGCAGGACCGAGGGGCTTTCCGCAAATTCAGAACTGAGAGCAGTTGACGAAATCAATCGAGATTCGATTCGACGGAGGAAAAAAAATGAAAGTGAACAATGCGTTCGTCTCAATCTTCGCGGCTTTTCTTACGATTTTAGCGATCCCCATCCGCGCCCAAAATGTGGTAACCGACTGGAATTCCATCGCCTCCACTACGATCGTCGCGAACGGCGGCAAGACGCCGGGGTCCGCGTCGGTATGGTTCGCGTATGCTTCAATTGCAGCCTACGACGCCGTGAACGCGATCGAGCATCGCGGCGACCCATTCTATTTTCACGGATCGGCAGCCCGTAATGCATCGAAAGAGGCGGCCGTTCTCGCAGCGGAACATCGCATCCTGGTGAACTACTTTCCGATGCAGCAGACGATGCTCGATCTGGACTATACCGTTTCGCTAGCGGCGATTCCTGGAACTCCGTCTGCCCGCGCGGAAGGGGTTGCAGTGGGCGAGAAAGCCGCCGCGGCGGTGATCGCAGCGCGCGCGGGAGATGGACTGGAGGCCAACGTAGTCTACACACCGGGTACGGGGCCGGGTGTTTGGCAGCCAACTCCGCCAAAGTTTCTCGCGGCTGCTACGCCGTGGCTGGGTCAACTTCGTCCATTCACGCTGAATAGCCCATCGCAATTCTTGCCGCCAGGACCGACGCCGCTCGACAGCGACGAATGGGAACGCGACTACAATCTAACGCGTCTTTTTGGCGACGTATCGAGCACGGTCCGGACGCCCGAGCAAACCGAGATCGGGTTGTTTTGGACCGAGCATACGGCTCAGCAATACGCGCGAACATTCAATTACCTGGCCATAAACCAAAAACTCGACGTAGCCGAAAGCGCGCGGCTTATGGCGCTACTGTGGACTGGCTATGCGGACTCCGCCATCGGCTGTTTCAACGCAAAGTATACGTATAGCTTTTGGCGTCCGGTGACGGCTATTCCAGAGGGTGGTGGAAATTCTGAATTGCCAACGGATCTGCAATGGACTGCACTCGGCGTGACGCCGAATCACCCGGAATACCCGGCGGCGCATGCGTGCATCACAAATACGGTTGCCAACCTCATTGCCGCGTATTTCGGAACCAAGAAAGTAAAGGTTGTGGTCGACAGTCTGGCTTTCGGCGCCGCTGGCGTGCACACCCATGTATTCCAAAACACGGACGACCTGTTCAATGAGGTTTTCTGGGCTCGCATTTACGCTGGATTCCATTTCTACCATTCCTTAGTGGATGGCGGAAAGCTCGGAGAGCGGGTATCCCGTCATGTGGTACGCAAGCAGTTTCACGACTTGTATGACCGGGACGAACACGACGGGAACGGGGACCGTTCTGACGCAAGTTGGTAGCGCGTACACGCCCTCCTTCCAAGAAATACAGCAACGTGAATGGGCCTGAACGCGACGTTTGGGCCCATTCAAATGATGCCGCGCTCGCCGCCGAAGAAGCCGATCAACTTCATTAGTTCAGCAGTCATCATTTTTCGAGGATAGGACATGAGTGTTCCGCCCGGTAGCTCAGCGAAGAAACTGCCAACGCTGCGTTACCTTCAAGAAGTGCTCCCGATTGTCGAGAGGGCTCTGAACGATGTAGCGTTCCCGTTTAGCCGGCTTCAAAACTTGCAACTAGAGTGAGTAGGATTATGAGTTCTTCGGTGCCGTCTGAGGCGAAAGAAGATAAGTCAGTTACGTCTGCAAAGCAAGGTAAAGTCCGGCAGAAACTGCAACCTGGACGCAACCGAGATGCCGAAAAGGAGTCAGGTTAAGAAACGCAGTCTTGTCTAGAATCCCTACGCACGCAGATCAAGTCCCTCCCGCTGCTAGCAATTCTTTCGCTGTCGGGCAAACCGTCTTCGCACGACCAATGTGGGATTCGTCGCATCTTGAGATAGGTGGTGCGAATCCCTGTTCGCAATAGTTATCCGGGGAAACCGGTTTGTTGCAACCTCGTAGCTCAAAAAGAATGAAAGCTCGAATTTGAATATGCCCGCGCGCGAAGTCATCGGGCGGCTTACGTCGAAGCCTCCCTCTCTTTTGCCGCGCGGTCCTCGACAAGTCTCGCGATGGCCATGCTCAGCGGCACCGCCAGCACCACTCCCAGCGGGCCCAGGAGAAATCCCCAAATCAAGAGCGCGAGCGTGACTTGCAGAAAAGAAATGTGCAGTTCCTTCTTCACCATCAAGGGCGTCACCCAGTAATCCACAATCATCTGCGTCACGATCAGCCCCACTGCCACCAGCAGCGCCCTCTTCCAACCCATCATCAGCAGCGCGACAAAGACTGGCGGGACCATCGCGATGACGAACCCGATGTTGGGCAGGAAGTGAAGGCAAAAATACAGGACGCACCACAGAACCGGGAAATCAACCCGGAGCGCGAGCAGGACCGTCAGGTTGGCCAGCGCATTGATGGCTCCCGTCTTGGCTGTGACGTTGATGAAACTCTGGACGTCTTTGCCATAGTGAGCCAGGTTCCGCGCCAGCGGACCCGTCCGCGCTCCTTCCGGATTCACCATTTCCAACAAAAGAAGCAGCGACAACAGAAAGATCAAAATACGGTCCGAAAGCAGACCGATCACCATCGGCAGCATCGAGCGCCCATACGCGACAATCTCTTCCGAGCCGGACATTTTCTCGAATGAAATGCGTACCGATTCGATCCCGTACGAGCTCAGGGTGCTCGCGATCTTTCCGTACATGATTCGGAAGTTTTGCTCGTAAATCGGCAGCCTGTCGTGCAGCCGGAGCCCGACCCCGACCAGCGCAAGGGCGATGACGAGATAGGTCACGGCCATGAAGACAACGGTCCAAACGATGG
>Ga0210409_10007632_pt1 | contig 11121 bp, 10 predicted proteins | sample IncBWH17MmetaG_FD_161649 | JGI IMG/M metagenome (GOLD analysis project Ga0210409, IMG submission 161649) | Forest soil microbial communities from Barre Woods Harvard Forest LTER site, Petersham, Massachusetts, United States - Inc-BW-H-17-M | ecosystem: Environmental > Terrestrial > Soil >...
AGCCGCTTGTCGTGCCGCCTGCCAATCCTGGAAATCGGCCTTGGACTTGTCACGAACGACCTCGTACTTGCCCAGGGCGGTCTGAATTAAGCCGCGATGGCGCAGGTCGGCAGTGAGCCGCCGCGCCTGGGATTTGAACTCGGCCGCAGGCGTGCTCATGATTGGGCGAGGATTTCTGCCAGGTGAATCGTCTTCAGCTTGGCGCCCTGACGATCGAGCAATCCTTGCAAGTGCATCAGGCAACTGGAATCGTTGGACACGATGTAATCGGCTCCGGTCTCTTGGGCAACCGCACACCTCACCTCACCCATAGCGGTGGAAATCATGGGAAACTTGGCGGCAAAAGTGCCTCCAAATCCACAGCAGGTTTTCTCCTTCATTTCCACCAAGGTGAGCCCCTGCACTTCGGCCAGGAGCCGGCGGGGCTGATCGTGAGTGCCGAGCTCGCGCAAGCCGTGGCAGCCGTCGTGGAAGGTCACTCTGGCTGGAAACCGGGCTCCCAGGTTGCTGACTCCCAGTTTTGTCACCAAAAAATCCGAAAACTCGTAGCATTTCTGCGAGAGCCGCCGCGCCGCTTGCTCATGAGGGGTCCCGGAGAACAGCTCCGGATAAAAGACCTTCAGCATCGCGCCGCAGGAGCCCGAGGCAATGACCACCACCTCGGCTGCGGATAAGACTTCGAGTGTTTTGGTGGCCACCTCCCGGGCCTCATCCCAGTAGCCGGAATTGTAAGCGGGTTGCCCGCAGCAGGCGATCGCCTCCGGGCACTGCACTGAGTGTCCCAAACGCTCCAGGATTCGCACCATGCTAATGCCAACCTGAGGGAACATCAGATCCACGAAGCAAGGAATGAATAAAGTGATTTTCAATCAAGGAGCGATTCGTCCAACATCATGCGCTCGGAATCGTAAGCTGCCCGCGCAAGGCTTTCAAGCGCAGTGCGGGCGAGCCAGGGCGAGCCGCAACCCGATGGAGGTTTAACCGCGGATGACGCGGATTTTCTTTTGCTATCGGCGAAATCCGCGTCATCCGCGGTTTAAAATTCGGGGACTAAATTCCTTCGCAACCTACGACGATTTGGCCAAATACTAATGATAGATTGAAAACCTTTGCTACGGTTTGACCAGACTTCGCATTTTTCGCACTCTGATCCCTATGGCAAATTCGTTTGGGCAGTTGTTCCGCATTACCACCTGGGGCGAGTCCCACGGCGGCGGAGTCGGGGTAGTGGTGGACGGCTGTCCGCCCCGGCTGGAGCTTACGGAGGCGGACATTCAGCCGGACCTGGACCGGCGACGGCCCGGGCAGTCCAAAATCGTTTCGCCGCGAAAAGAGTCCGACTCGGTTCAGATTGTGTCGGGAACATTCGAAGGAAAAACTTTAGGCACGCCGATCTGCATGTGGGTGAAGAACGAAGATGCGCGGCCGGAGTCGTACTCGGAGATGGCGACGAAATTTCGTCCCTCGCATGCCGACTACACGTACCAGGCTAAGTTCGGCATCCGGAACTGGCAGGGAGGAGGACGTTCCAGCGCAAGAGAGACCATCGGCCGGGTCGCCGCCGGTGCGATTGCCAAAAAACTTCTGGGGCAGCGCTACGGTGTCGAGGTGCTGGCTTACGTGCAACAAGTTCAGCGGATTTGCGCGAAGGTTGACGCCGAAAAGGTAAGCGCCAAAGCGATCGAGTCCAATATCGTGCGTTGCCCCGATGAAGTGACCGCCCAGAAAATGATTCGGCTAATCGAGAAAATGCGAAAGGCAGGCGACACAGTAGGAGGAATCGTTGCGGGAATCGCACGAGGAGTTCCTGCCGGCTGGGGAGAGCCTGTTTTTGACCGGCTGGAAGCGGATCTCGGAAAGGCGATGCTGAGTCTACCGGCATCGAAAGGGTTCGATATTGGGTTAGGTTTTGAAAGCATCTGGCTGACAGGCCGGGAGCACAACGACCCGTTTCGCGCCAAAGGCGGCAAGGTCTATACAACCTCCAATCGTTCGGGAGGAATCCAGGGAGGAATCTCGAACGGTCAGACCATCTATTTCCGGGTTGCGTTTAAGCCTGTGGCGACTGTCATGCACGAGCAGGACACAGTGGATAACGAATTGCAGAACACAACCCTGACGGGCCGCGGCAGGCATGATCCATGTGTGCTTCCGCGCGCGGTCCCGATGGTCGAGGCCATGACCGCCCTGGTGCTCATTGATCACGCCATGCGCCAAAAAGCGCAATGTGAGTGAGCGGGCCAGCTGGTAGCGCCGACTGTTAGTCGGCTGTGTCGCGGATTGGCAATCCGCAGGGCTTCGCCACGCTCGACCCAATGTCCGGCCCGCCGGTTACCAACCGGCGATACAGCCGACTAACAGTCGGCGCTACGCGCTGAACATGTATCCGAGTCGGCGGCCCCTCAGGTTAGCGAGGGCCCAAGCCAACCGCTGGAGAGATCAAGTGTTCATACCACTGGATGAGCTGGGGCCCGGCAAAAATCCAAATCGCGGCAGCCATGGCGATGTAAGGGCCGTAGGGCAGGCGTGATTGGCGCCGGCCCAGCGCGATCAGAATCAGGCCGACCACCGAACCAATCGCCGAACTGACCATCAACGAAAAGATTACGGCTTTCCATCCCAGGAACGCACCGATGCCCGCCATGAATTTCACATCGCCAAAACCCATGGCCTCACGCGGAAGCACAATCTCACTGCTGACCGCTTCCAGGTGCGGGACGGTCTCGGGATTCAAGGTCTCTTCGTCGATCTGCAGCAAACTTGGGCTGAGGCGCACCGCCACGTTTTTATAGCACCGGTCGACCAATTCAACCGTGCGCGCCCGCAGCAAAATCGTGTCAGACTGTCGATAAAACAGCTCTTCGTACGGAATGGCTCTGTCGGGCAACTGGACGGCGGTTTCGGTAAAGACAATGCGTGTTTCAGGTGGCAACGCCACCTTATGCCGTCCAAAGACCATTTTGCCGAGGCGTAAAATCAAATAGATGAGGCCCGCGCCGACCCCCATGCCCAGAAGGCTCTGCTTGAGCGAGTCCTGAACGGATGCGACACCGTGGAGACCCGGCAGAAAAAAGGAAAAGATGAAACCCACCACCATGCCGCCGATGGTGATTTCATCGGGGATGATGAAGTGTTCGAAATCAATAAAGGTCGCGGCGATGAGTCCGGCCAGGAAAAAGCAATAGACCAGCGCGACGGCTGGCAAGGAAGCTCCGAACCGCAGCCAGCATCCGAGGAAAACGATCCCGGTTAGAAGCTCAACCAGGAAATAGCGAATCGAGATCGGCGCGCCGCAATTACGGCATTTGCCGCGCAAATAAAGCCAGGTAACCAGGGGAATGTTGAGGTACCACGGAATCGAGTATTGGCAGTGCGGACAATGAGACGGTGGGGAAACGATACTTTGACCCAAGGGCATCCGATGGATGCAGACGTTTAAAAAGCTGCCTACCATGCACCCAAATACAAACAGCACAATCGACCAGAAATGGAAGGGCACAGCGGCCCAAACCGCCGGGTCGAATATGTGCGAAAACGTCATGGATTAGGAACGCAGCCTTCAGGCTGGTGCGCCGAGGGAGCGAGACCAGACGCAGGACAATCCGGGCAACTTGAGACGACGCGACATTTTGGCGGTCTATAGGTTGCGCTCCGATTCGATTTAGCCGCCATAAACATTGTGTTCGAGCGCCCGGCGCATGATCTCAATCGGAGGCTTCTGTCCGGTCCAAATTTCGAGCGCCTTGGCGCCTTGATAGAGCAACATGCCGATTCCGTTGGCGCAGCGCACTCCCAGCGCTTTGGCGCGCTGGAGAAGCAACGTTTCGGCCGGACGATAAATCATGTCATAGACCGCCGCGGTTTGCTCAAGCGAGAAACTGGCGCTATCGAACGGAAGGGGATCTTTCCCGCGCAGACCAAGGGAAGTAGCATTAACGAGCAGGTCGACCTTTCCGGCCGGATAGCCCAATTGAACCTTGGTAGCAGGCCAGCGCTGCCGAATTTCGTCATACACGGCCTGAGCTTTGGCGGGCGTCCGATTCATCAGAAAAAGCTCACCTAGGCGTTCCGAAGCCAATTTCAACGCCGCCGTACGCCCTGCCCCGCCGGCGCCCAGGACTAAGACCCTGGCGCCCTGCAATGACACGTTCAGATCCTCTTTCAAAGCCTGGACAATTGCATCGGCATCGGTGTTAAACCCATGTGAACGCCCCTCTAAAGGGGGGTCGGGCCACGCTCGAAGTGGTTGCCAAGCCCCCTGGCTATCCCTGCCTTCAAAACGGATGGTGTTGACGGCGCCCCACTCGCGTGCTGACGGATCCAACTCATCCACCAGGTCCATGGCCAATAACTTGTGCGGCACGGTTAGATTCAAACCAATAAAATTCATGGCCCGGGCACCCGCGATCGCCTGCCGCAGATGCTCAGGATGCACATCAAAAGCCAAATAGCGCCAGTTAAGCCCGAGAGCCGCAATGCCCGCATTTTGCATAGCCGGTGATGCGGAGTGCCTGATCGGATGACCGTAAACTGCGCAGAAACGCGTCTCAGCATCTATTGTCTTGGGCTGCAGCTCGGACACGCGCTGGTTATAGGTGAGATCAAGGTCAGTTCAAAGCGCAAAAAGGCCGGTGGAAGTGGACCACGGTAACGAGCGGCTCATCACGTTGGGCGAGCGAGTCGTCACATTTTTACGCCGCGAGCCACCCCGCGAGGCGATGATGCAACCACTTGATATGAACCCTGGTCCTGGACCGAAGGCACGTTCGCGATCACTCATGGCGCACCTGCCCGTCTGCGCCCCCCGCTGGGGTGCGGGACGGCTGCAGGGACCTACGATGTCAGGCAAGGTACCCCGGCATGCAAAATCCGCACGCTGCGCGCCGCAGCTTGCGCCCGAGAACCCCGAGGAATTCACTATGAACCGATTACCCTCCTATGATGTCCAAACCGGCCGGGTCGAGCGGGGGATGTTCCTGACCCTCACCCTGGCCGCCGTGGCGCTGATCGCGATCACCACCTGGAACGGGCTACGATTTGCCAGCCAGCAGGACGAGATTCATTTGGCACCCGCGGCCGAGAATATGGCGCGAATTGAAGCCAAAAGGCAGATAGCCTCTACGAACCTGACCATTTACAAATCCACTCCAACCGAAGAAAGGACTCGCCTGGGTGGCTTGGGGGCTCCAAAGTCCTAGGCGCCATGGCCACGGCCTTGAATCAGCGCGCGCGACACATTTGGTTTTTGGTTGGCGGCCTCTTCGCGGTGTGCTCTTTGCTGGCCGGATTGTCTGTGCTACAGACATACGTCTGCGATTTGGGTATGGCCCAGCAGGCGCCGCTAGTTCCGTTGTTGCGGCAAGAGCTTAAGGACTGGTACTCGCTCGGAGTAATCTCGCTGGGCGTAATTTGGTTCGCCGGGCGGCACCGTCCTGAGCCGGGGAAGATTGGCCGTTGGGTCGCTCTCCATTTTACTGCCGCCTTTGTCTTCGCCGCAATCTACGCCGTATTCACTTCCTGGTTGGTAGCCGGGGAAAGGTCGGTAATGCATCCGGGCCAGATCCTCACTTTCTCGTATTTAATCCGCATGTACTGGCTGCATTACGTGGTGCTTTACCTCGTAATGTACTGGTTGGTGGTGTTCGGCCATTTAGGCTGGCATTATTACCATCGCTACCGGGAGCGCGAGGTGGAGACGGCCCAATTGCAACGCGAATTGATCGAAGCGCGGCTGGAAGCCCTGCGGATGCAGCTCAATCCCCATTTCCTGTTCAACACTCTCCACGCCATCTCAGCCTTGATCCATGAACGCCCGGAGGCCGCGGATCGCATGGTCGCTCGCCTCAGTGAATTGCTGCGCCTGAGCCTGGATCAAACAAAACCTCAGGAAGTCCCGCTCAGCGAAGAACTGGCCTTCCTGGACCGTTACCTGGAAATCGAACAAACGCGCTTCGCCGAACGGCTGCGGATCGAGAAGGATATCGCTTCGGATGTGCACCAGGCTTTGGTGCCGTATTTGATTCTTCAGCCACTGGTTGAAAATGCCATCCGCCACGGAATTGAGCCGCGTGAGGACATTGGACTGCTGCGCATCAGCGCTTGCCGCCGGGACGGGAGGTTGGAATTGTGCATTCGCGATAACGGCAACGGCTTGCCCGAGAAGGAGTCTTTCGCTCAGGAGGGTATTGGTCTGTCCAATACCCGCTCTCGCCTGCGACATTTATATGGGGAAAGATGCCGACTGGAACTTGCAACCGCCCCAGGAGGAGGACTGGAAGCGCGCGTCGAGGTTCCTTTTCACACGCTGGAGAGACCAGCGCAGGACTAACCGCGCCGTGAAAAGCGTTGGGAACCATTTGCTTGTGCCGAGCATCGCTCTTTATGGTAGGATTAGCCTGATTTCACAATACGGCGATGGCCAGCGAAGCGAACATCCGGACTCTGATTGTCGATGACGAGGCTCCCGCCCGCACTCGTCTCCGGCAATTGCTCAAAAACGAGCCGGATTTCACGTTGATTGCTGAATGCGCCAATGGAGGCCAGGCAGTCGATTGCATTCAACGTGAAAAACCGGACCTGGTTTTTCTTGACGTTCAGATGCCACGACTTAGCGGTTTAGAGGTCTGCCACGTGCTGGTCAAGGACGGTGCGCGCCTGCCCATGGTCATTTTCGTCACGGCTTACGATGAGTACGCTCTCAAGGCCTTCGAGGTGCACGCCATCGATTATCTGCTCAAGCCATTTGATCACGAACGCTTTCAACGCACTTTAACTCATGTTCGCCAGCAAATGGCTCAGGTTCAGAACGCCGCGGCCAAGGACCGCCTGGCGGCAGTTCTGCAAGACCTGAGGCCGGGTTCCAAAAAGCCCGAGCGATTGGTCTTCAAAGAGGATGGCCGCATCGTGTTCATTCGCCCGGAGACGATCGATTGGGTCGAGGCCGATGGAAACTACGTGCGCTTGCATGCAGGCGGCAGGTCCCATTACATCCGCGAAACCTTGGCGAGCCTGGAAACCCAATTGGCGCCCGATAAATTTATGCGGATCAGCCGGTCAATCATCGTTAGCCTCGATCGCATCAAGGAACTACAGCCACTCTTTTACGGAGATTTTGCCGTGATCCTGCAGGACGGCTCACGCTTAAGCATGAGCCGCACCTACCGGGATCGACTCGAGGCCCTGTTTCAACGGCGCCAGTAAGTAAAATCCGAAGCCCGAAGGCCGAAATCCGAAAGAAGGCCGAAGCTCGAAATCCGAAAAACGGTACCATTAATTCGGGCTTCGGATTTCGGCCTTCTTTCGGCCTTCGGGCTTCGGATTTCGGGTTTGTGGTGTTGCTGACTTTTGCAACAGCCTTTAACTGAATGTCCCGGGCTCGGCAGGAGACACCAACCTTTTTTAAAGGTTCATTGTGCCAATGAACCGCTTGGGTTCCCTTTCAATGTCGCAACCATAAGGGGTAACTTTCAGGAACAGAAGCAAACGAAGGAAACGAAGGGATTTGTAGGATAGACGCCCGCTAAAAAGCACAGCAGGAGTCCCCCTTTGGCGGTGTTCCAAAACCTGAAAGAGTACCCATTGGCTTGCCCTAACGAGCCTTCGTTCTCTTTGTTACCTTCTGTTCAATTGCATGGGCTGGGAAATGAGGTTCATTGGAGAGCCTCGCCCCACCCAGACGTAACTCCTCCTTCTTCTCTTCATTCTTTTAGCTTGCGCAAACCAAGCTTCTGGCGGAATTTCACCAGCATCCTGCAACGAAATGAACACCCCGCTGACAATGTGCGAACCCGAACCGTGGCTTCAGCTTCACCCCATCATAACTGCGTTCGGAGCTAATCCCCAGCCAGCTCGACATTCTTTATGACGGGTGCCCAACTTTCGGCGGCGTTTTTCCTGCAGATGTTTGTTATTTTGCTGACCTGCCGCCTGGTCGGCGCGTTGGCTCGCAAGCTGGGCCAGCCACAAGTAGTCGGTGAAATGATCGCCGGAGTCTTTCTGGGCCCCTCTCTGTTTGGCTTAATTTTCCCGAACATGCAACAGAGTCTTTTCCCGAAGGAGTCGTTGAAAGTGCTCTATGTGGGGGCGCAGCTGGGAGTCGGGCTGTACATGTTTCTGGTCGGAGTTGAGTTCGATGTGGAGACCTTTCGCAAGCGGGCTCGCAGCGCCGCATCGGTGTCGTTCGCGGGAATGGCCGCGCCATTTATCCTGGGAGCATCCCTGGCCATTGCCTTGGTGAAAATGCCCGGCCTCTTTTCCACGCGAGCCACCTTGTTCGAGGCGATGCTTTTTTTGGGCGCGGCGATGTCGATTACGGCGTTTCCGATGCTGGCGCGCATTATTTATGAACGGGGTTTGACAGGCACATCACTAGGAACTCTGGCGCTGGCGGCGGGGGCGATTGGTGACGCAGGGGCGTGGTGCGTGCTGGCGATCGTGCTGGCAAGCTTTGGCGCCGGTTCGATGATTGCCATCAAGGCGATCGGCGGAGGTGTGGTCTACGCCGTGCTGGTGCTCACAGTGGGACGGAGATTATTGAGATGGTTTAGCGACGCAACCCAGCGAGTCGGCCACATCACCAACTCATTGTTGGCACTGACACTCATGTTTTTCATGCTGGCCGTTTGGATTACCGACAGCATCGGCATCCACGCGGTGTTCGGCGGTTTTTTGTTAGGCATCGCGATGCCGCGGGGCATTTTCGCGCGTGAACTTCAGCGCCAGCTCGAGCCATTCGCCGTCGTGTTTTTGCTGCCGATGTTCTTCACCTTTTCGGGCCTGAATACGAGGCTGGATATGGTCAACAACCCGCAATTGCTGCTGGTGGCCGCAGCAGTGATCGCCGCCGCCTGTCTGGGCAAAGGCGGCGCCTGCTGGGCCGCCGCGCGGTTCAACGGTGAAGATAACCGAACGGCGCTGGCGGTGGGCACGCTCATGAATTCGCGAGGTCTGATGGAATTGATCATCATCAACATTGGCCTCCAAAAAGGGGTGATCGAGCCGGCTCTCTTTTCGATCATGGTGTTGATGGCTATCGTGACCACCCTAATGACTTCGCCCGTCTTCGAGTGGGTGTATGGACGCCATGCCCGCAAGACAGGCGTTTTGGACACAGCTCCGGCGGAAGTGGTGCCGTAGGCCCTTCCGGTGGATAGGTGATTTGTGTGCCCCGGACTTTTGCGAACGGCGTTAAGGTGTGGGGCTTGGCAGCGGCCCGGCTCATAATGTGTCCGACTTGGATTCCGCGCGCCAGCAACGCATCGGCAATGAGGGAACGGTGGCAACGCCAGGGCACAGCTTCCGCGCACATCAGCGCCGGTCGCGCTTGTTGCCCCAACTCCAGCAACTGTGCCAGGGCGCCCTCAAATTGCGGGGTTTGCATGTAATCGGCAAAACCTCGGAACGAGGCGTTGCGCCAACCGGTGTTGGGGGAAGTCTTACTCGTGCGCCGCAGCCCGCCCAAACCGGCCAAATGGATATAGCCAATCCCCGCTCTCTTCAACGAGCCGGGCAGCGATTCTGAATTGAACTGAGGGTTGTGCCGCGAGCGCGGAATCGTGCGGACATCGACCACGCAAGTCACTTCATGGGCCTGTAGCAGAGCGATGAATTCGTCGAGCGGCCTGGTGGAGTGGCCGATGGTCAGCGCGAAGGGCGAAGCTGGTGCGCGCAGCCGCTTCGCTTCCTTCCGCGATGCCTTTTTCTTCATTCGGCCCGACAGTTGTCCTCGTTCCCCTTGCCCCGAACACTCGTAATTCTCGTCGCTGTGCGAGATCAAATCAAGTCACCGGAAGGAGATGGCAACGTACATCAAGGCTCGTCCGAAGCCTCGCCCCACCAGACCGGGCGCTGGGTTGGCAGGGACGGCGCGCTGTACTGCCATTGAGTTTGGGTGACTGCTGCAGCGGACGCGGTCTCCCTCTCCTCCTTTGGAGGAGAGGGCTGGGGAGAGGAGGTCGTTTACATGCCTCGCCCATGAGTGTATTTGTTTTCCCACGGCGGTTTCGGGCTGGCTTCTTTCCGAGTTTGTCACCAGGCGGGGGCAGGTACGTCTGATTTTCCAGTTTGCGCATGATTTGAGTGCAGCCAGTCCTGCGGTGAAGGGCGGCAAGGGTAAAGGGCCTCCTCTCCCCAGCCCTCTCCTCCAAAGGAGGAGAGGGGGAGGGCTTCGCCGATGTGGACATCGTCAATCAAACTCAATGGCGGTGCGCTGAGCTGCGATGTCCGCGCCGCGTCCAGCGGCGCAAAGCGCACCTTAGTTTTCAAGCCGTCGAGCATTCGTTCCGCCCGCTGGACGCGGGCGGGGACACCGCAGCGCGATGTCCCTACCACGGACTTGTGCCCGACACATTTAATCACACCCGACCTGGACTGCGCAATGGACAGTCTCGAACCATTGGCTATCGTACGACAAAGCCCATGAGAAAAGCTTCCCTCTCTGACACTCAGCAATTGGTCGCGATGATGGCCGAGTTTTACTCTGACTCGCCCTACACGCTTAATCCTCGCCGAGCAACGGAGGCGTTCACAGCGATACTGGCGGATGAGCGCCTCGGGCATGTCTGGATCATACAATCCAACCGCAAAGACGTTGGATATGTAGTGGTGACGCTTTGCCACAGCATGACATTTGGCGGTATGGCCGCGATGGTGGATGACTTTTTCATCGAAGCGAAGTATCGCGGTGCCGGGCTAGGCAAGGCAGCAATGCAAGAAGTTCGAAACTATTACGCCAGCCAAGGAGTCCGCGCCATTCACGTGGAAACGGGACGAGACAACGCGGCGGCCCTGGCCGTATACCGGCGCGCCGGGTTCGTGGATTCAGATCACGCGCATCTGACCCTGGGATTGGCCGAGCCAACACACGCGCCCTGATGACGAGCGGCCAAGATAAAGGTTGGCCGGTTTGACATATATCGTGTTACGATATAATATCCGACGCTCTTGATGCAAACTGAATCTATGGTTCCGCCGGTTGTGAACGGCACGCAGGCCAAATCGGCGGCTGCTGTTGAAGACGAATTAGCCGATTTCAGCACTGACCATCGCGTGTTGGTGTTGTCGGCGATGGCGGTGGCGATTGGGGCCATCGGCGCCCTCGTAGCGTACGCTTTGCTCTGGCTG
>Ga0210409_10007633_pt1 | contig 11119 bp, 11 predicted proteins | sample IncBWH17MmetaG_FD_161649 | JGI IMG/M metagenome (GOLD analysis project Ga0210409, IMG submission 161649) | Forest soil microbial communities from Barre Woods Harvard Forest LTER site, Petersham, Massachusetts, United States - Inc-BW-H-17-M | ecosystem: Environmental > Terrestrial > Soil >...
TGAAATCCTTCTCCCCGCCTTGACTTGCCTTTTTCAAAACCACTCCCCGGCCCGCCCGCTTCCTCTGTGCTCTCTGTGCCCTCTGTGGTGAAATCCTCCGCCCCCGCCTCGACTTGCCTTTTTCCCAACCATTCTTGCTCTGTGCTCTCTGTGTCCTCTGTGGTGAAATCTTCCTCTTCCCCGCCTTGACTTGCTTTACCCCTTGATCAACGATCCCGATCTGATCAACGATCCCGATCCTGTGGCACAGCCCCCTCTGTCCCATCGCGTGTGAATTCCCACGCGATGAATCATGGCTGTGCTCCTGAATCAAAATGCCCTCACTCCCCACTCCCGCCTTCGACGACCCCACCCACCACCTCCGCCTCTACCAAGGCGACTGCCTCGAAATCCTCGCCGCCCTCCCCGCATCCTCCGTCGACCTCGTCTTCGCCGACCCGCCCTACTTCCTCTCCAACGGCGGCATCACCTGCCACGCCGGCAAAATGGTTTCCGTCCACAAAGGCGATTGGGACAAATTACCCGGCCCCGATGTTGGCCCGGTAAGGGCCAGATTTGACAAGGTTCATGAATTCAACACGGCCTGGCTCGCCGCCGCCCAGCGCATTCTAAAACCCAACGGCTCCATCTGGGTCTCCGGCACCGCCCACGTCATCCATTCCGTCGGCTTCGCCATGCAGCAGCTCGGCTTCAAGCTCCTCAACGACATTTCCTGGGTTAAGCCCAATCCGCCTCCCAATCTCTCGTGCCGCTATTTCACCCACGCCACCGAAACCATCATCTGGGCCGCCAAGGACAAAAAGTCCCGCCACACCTTCCACTACAAGCTCATGAAGGAAACCAATCGCGGCAAGCAAATGAAGTCCGTCTGGGAAATCCGTCCCCCCGAGCAATGGGAAAAGCGCTTCGGCAAGCACCCCACGCAAAAGCCCGTCGCCCTCCTAGAACGCATCCTCCTAGCCTCCACCAACGAAGGCGACTTGGTTCTCGATCCCTTCGCCGGCAGCGGCACAACCATCCTCGCGGCCATGCGTACCAAGCGCCATGCGATCGGGATCGAAATCGAGGAAAAATACATTCAGATGACGAAGCACAGGCTCGGGGATCGCGCCCCGAGGCCGACAGCGGACAACCTTCGCGCCGAAAAGACTCTGTTCGAGCTCTCCTACTAACGTGGCGATGGAGGTCGCAGTTGGAAAAATCCGAAGCGCTGAAGAAACTGAATGCGCTCATCGGGACTGATCTCCGGCCACTTGCAGACGACCTCAAGATCACGATTTGGAAGAATGAAAAGATTAACAAAGGATGGGCGGGCCATACCGTGGAGCGGTACCTCGGCTTACCAATCAACTCCGCGCAGTCACCTAATTTCGGGTCTTGGGAACTAAAAGTAATCCCGCTTGTTCAGGGACCTAAATCGGGCTTGCGCGTGAAGGAAACAATGGCCATCACGATGATCGACGGCGAAGAAGTCAAAGCCAAACCCTTCGAGAACAGTCATCTCTATTCAAAGCTAAAGAAGATCGTCATCGTTGCCCGAATTTTTGAGAGCAAGGCGGAAACGAGTTCCGTTGTTTATTCGGTTGGTACCTTCGATTTAGATGACCCAGAAACCCTTTCAAAGGTAAAGGCAGATTACGACGAAGTCAGAAACGTGATTTCCGAGCAGGGCTTCGACGCTCTTACGGGCAGGATGGGCGAGCTAATTCAGCCGAGAACAAAAGGCCCAGGGCATGGAAGTACATCACGCGCGTTCTATGCACGAACTCACTTTGTTTCTCGAATCGTAGGTCTGTAGACGGTTTCGGCTCTCGGAACCTCGATGAAGAGGAAATCGCAACAGTTCCCCAAGAAGAAACAAAAGTTTGCCCTGGACTGGGTGCTCAAGGCGTCGGATCGCTCTTCGCAGCGAAGGGCACTCGCGAAAAAATGGCTCAGAGAGGGCCAGTACTCAAGCTATCGCTACTTCGTTGAGACATGTCACGATGGGACGCGGGTCTACCTCCGAAGGCCTACCTTTCTAAATAAGGGCTTTGATTTTCAGGTTAATGTCGAGGGCTTCCGCAGCAAAACGCGGAAGGGCAAGGGAGTGACCAAAGAGATGCCATCGCACCCCGACATCATCAACGACCTCAGAGCTAAGCTTCGAGAAAAGCCGAGTTTGCGAGCGGATCTATACAACGCAATTTGCAAAGTCTACGACTGCGCAGAACCCGCCAGAGTTCTGGCCAAGCACCCACGATTGCGCAAATTCAGAAAAGGCCTGCCGGTTGAAAAAACGCTCAAGATAATCAAGTGGCTGTTCATCGAGCAAGACCTAACGTACTGGCTAGGAACCGGCCGAAATATGTTCATGTGCTCGATAGAAAGGAAGGTTTTCGGCATGCCGGTTCAGCTCTATGAATAAACTTCCCCACCGGCACCTCCTAGTGACGCGGAGTCGCCCATTGACGCTCCGCTCCCTCTTGGCAGTTTAACTTGACTTCAAAGTTACGCGAAGCTATAAGTTCCGGCGGAGTTGTCAACGTTAACTAAGGACGTAGGCGCCCACATGGCCGGAAACGCGTTCCACGCTGCGGAGCCTGCTGATCAATCCGGAATTTCAAGGGCACAAGGCGCCGTCTTTATAGGAATCCTGCTCGCCCTAATTCTCAAAACCACCCTAGACACGTTCTTTGAAGGGATTGCAGATCACAACACGCTCGGCGCGGTCCTTGCCGTAATGAACAAGCAATTGGCCAAGAGCGTACTTCTGGTGTGTCAGTTGATTGTGTTCCTCTTCGCTTTGATTCGTTTCTACTGGGGCTCGTTCCGATATTACCAGCAAAAACCAAAGGTGGAGGAAACGCCGGAGGTAGCGGTCGATCTTCTGGGCGCGCTCCTACTATTCATGTCGTTTTACGTTGTAAGCCTACTTATTAGAACGACGAGCCTTTTCTATTACGGACTCATCCTTGTTAACGGTGTCGACCTAGCGTGGTTTCTCCTTGCGACGACACATCTCGCCTTGCAGGAAGGAATGCGCAAAGTCGCTGGTTGGTACATCCTTTTCGATGTTCTAACGGTAGTCGCAGTGGGCCTGACGACCGGTGCGGACGCCATTTGGGGACCAACTCGATTCTTTGTATTCCAGTTCCTGGCACTATTCGCCGTGCTGGCTATTGGAGTGTGGGACCTAATTAAGTTGTGGTCCTACTATAAGAACGCCCCTGACTGGCAGGACAAACTGAGATAAACGGGTCCCAAATGTGAATGCAACCATTAACCTTGGCGCGCCAAACAAGAATACGGCGGCCATCGCCGAGAAGGTGCTAGGCACATATTCAACTAGAATACTGAAAATCACCGGTGTGACGGTTTTTCAGGGATGCAACCTGCTCCTGACCTCGAGTTGTTATGGGGCGGGGATGACGCTCGACTGCCTTGAAGAACTACGCCAGATTGGCCTTCTGACGCAGGGCGATGCGACGATCCTGGTGGGCTCGATGGGCGCCTTAACGTCCAACATCCGCTTGGGGGACATCGTACTTCCAGAGCCTGTCTTGTGCGCCTATTACGGATATCGGGGGCAAGAGCTTCACCAGGATGGCGCGCTAATGGGAAACCTTTCGGCTCAGCTTGCGAAGGCAGGACTTACCGCCAAAGCGTACCGACATGGAAGCAGCTTTGCCGTCTTCGATCCTCATACGGACCATTCGACCTACACACACTCCGCCTACAACAGTACGGTTGATGGCGTAGATTGTGGAGAGGTCTTCATAGGCCTGCAGTTCGCGCGTCAGAACAATCTCCGAGCCGGTGCAGTCTTGTACTGCTCGGATAATCCTACGACTCATATCGCGGACATCGGCGAGCGACAATTTGCGGATCTGGCGGACCAAAAGGACCTGGCCCTAAACCAAGTGGCTGTGACCGTTCTGCGGCCGTCGACGTGACCCAGCTGAACTTAGCAGCAGCCGGGTGAATCAGATACCACCCGCTCGCGCGGATAGACGCCCCTATTCTTGGTCCGTTAGCATCACTCGCACCGCAGACTTCCGAGCAAGTGCGAGCCTCTTTCAATCGGCTCCGTCCCCTCGAAAAATTGCAACTGGAAAAACGCGGCTGGACCCTCGACGTGCTTCAAGTCGTACAATCATTAGGGAAAATGGAATTTACTCTAGCGGACGTATACGCGCACACCCGCGACCTGGCCAAACTTCATCCCAAAAACGCCCACATCCCCGACAAAATCCGCCAACAACTCCAAGTCCTCAGAGACTTGGGCCTCCTCGAATTCCTCGGCGGTGGCCTCTACCGTTTACACTGAGCCTCGAAGTGTTTGCTCCATGCGCAATCGGCGCCCCTTCGCTGGCACCCGCCACGAATGCTCTGTGTCGCCCCGTTAACCTCGTGCTATACTTATATAGCGAGGTTGCCATGCTGGCCATCCGGCTTCCACCATCCATCGAAAAACGCCTCGAAAAACTGGCCCGGCGCACCGGCCGCACGAAGACCTTCTATGTCCGCGAGGCCATCCTCGAGCACTTGGACGATCTCGAAGACCTCTACGCTGCCGAACGCACCCTCGAACGTATCCGCAGCGGGCAAGAGCAGACCATTCCACTCGAAGATGCACTGAAGCGGCATGGCCTGGCAGATTGAGCTATCCGCCCAGGTCGACCGCGAACTCAGCAAGCTCGACCCGCAGCAAAGCAAGCGCATCCTGAAGTTCCTTCACGAACGCGTCGCCCCACTGGGCAACCCGCGCAGCATCGGACAAGCCTTGCACGGTTCGCAACTCGGCGAGTTTTGGAAATACCGCGTTGGCGATTACCGGCTCATCTGCAAGATCGAAGACAAACAACTGCTCATTCTGGTTCTTCGCGTCGGCCACCGCAGCGAAGTCTACCGCTAGCCCCGGGCCATCGCGAACGTCCCCGACAAAATCCGCCAACAATTCCAAGTCCGGAGTTTACCCGACGCCTTCTGTCGGGCGACCTTTTACACTGAGCCAGTTGAAGTGCGGCCTTCTCGAATTCCTCGCCCCCGGTTTACCCCGAGCCAGGCCGAGGGGCTCCTACCGCCTACGCTGAACCGCCCGCACTCATCGGCTGCACCTGCCGTTCAATCTCCGCATCCTTACCCGACCGCCTGGTCACTTCCAAATCGTAAATATTCTGCAGGTTCAGCCAGAACTCCGCGTTTGTCTTGAAGTACCGCGCCAGCCGCAGCGCCGTCTCCGCCGTGATCCGCCGCCGCTCGTGTACGATTTCCCCGATGCGCGTCGCCGGCACGTGCAGCTCCAGCGCCAGCTTGTTCACCGACAAACTCAGCGGCTTCATGAAATCCTCGCGCAGGATTTCCCCCGGATGCACCGGCGCCATCAACCCCTGTGCTTTGCCCATCTTCTTCCTCGCCTTCTCTCAGTGATAATCGACGATTTCCACGTCATAGCAATGTCCTGCGCGCCACACGAAGCAGATTCTCCATTGGTCGTTTATCCGTATGGAGTGCTGCCCCTCCCGGTCGCCTCGCAAGGCCTCCAGCTGGTTCCCGGGAGGCGATGCCAGAACGCGTAGTTCCGTCGCAGCATGTAATTGCAGCAGTTTCCGCAGCGCGACGCGCTCGAAGGCCCGAAAGCGCCGCGAATGTTGATATTGAAACAGCTCCTCGGTTTCCTTCGACGCAAAGCTCTGAATCACACGTCAAGCATACTACGTGCCACGTTGCATGTCGACCGTTTTTTTCTTCCCTTGACTTACCGTAACCCTTCGGCTATCATAGGTCTTGTAAGAATCTGCGCCTTGCCTGCGGGAGCCCTCTCCCGCTTTTTCTTTTTCAGACACACTTGACGCTCTGCGACGGACATAAAGGTCATCCGCAACGCGAGACGAGTGTCCCCGCCACACGCGGCTCCGGGACAACGCGCAACGAGCAAAAACGCAGGCTTCGTCCACGAATTATGTTTACTTCTAACTCCCTTTAGAATCAACACTTGCAAAAGTGTATCAAAACAAAGCACTTTAACTATCTTTAGAATCAACACTTATGAAAAAAGGGGGGAGGGGGGGGTGTTATGGTTAACCACCAATTCCTTGAGAGGCTCTAGGCCTCCTCGAATTCCTCACCCCCGGTTCACCCCGAGCCGCACCGAGGGACTCCTACCGTTTACACTGAGCTTCGAAGTGTCGCAGATGAGCCATCAACCCAAACAAAAAGAGGGGGCAAACTTCGCCCCCTCCTCTTAACCCAAGCGCCGCAACCGGCTATTTGTGGCCCGAGTGCGTGACCCGCCCCATGATGTCGCGGCGGCTGTCCGGCACCGTGGCGCCCGTGAATTCCGCGCGTTCCGCCGCCGTCCATTTACCCATCGTCGTGTTGATGGCTGCCGCCCATTTGTCCATACCCTCGGCGTCCGGGTAGTCGATCACCACGCAGCGCAGCGACTGCGCCCCAGTGTTTACGTACTGCTCGTCAACACCCCAGAACGTAGCCGCGCCCTTCTTGAGCTGGTCGTCGAACGTCGGCACCAGCAGCTTCTTCAGCATCGCCGTGTACGCTTCTGGCTTGTCGGCCTTCGCCATCTGGCAGACCACTCGAAAATACGTCGGTGTTCCGCTACCTGTGTGGTACATCGTCGACTGCATGAGCAGGTCTTCGTGCTTCGTAGCCGCGATCTGGCCCGGCCGCGGACCATTCTTGCGGACTTCGTCCAGCACCTTCATCAGCCCTGCGATGGAGGTTGATGACCACGCCGACCCGTGCGTATATCCCTCGGGTGTATGTATGATGTGCTCGAAGGTAGACCAGCTGACGATGGTCCCGTCCGCTAACGCCTTTTCTGCAATGGGAAGAAACGTCTTGTCGGTATCTTCAGCGTAGGCCGCCCAATTCGCCCGCGGAACTTGGAACTGGCCCACATACGTGTACACCCGCTGCGTCGACTCCATCTGTGAAATCGCCGCCGGCACAATAACCACCGCCAACACCACTACAACCAGGCCCGTTATCCATCTCATCATCGTTCTCTCCTTGAACTGACTGGCAGGCCGCAGCGCAATACCGTCCCGAAACCACAGAAGGAAGGTGCTCCTCGCCGTTCCGCACGCGGAAACCCGCGCAGGCTGGGGGATACGGCGTCCAATCTTCTCTTGGGTAACCTGTAAAAAACGGCTTGCGCCGAGGATTCCAACTACGGTTCCGACCAGTGTGCGCTGACGATATGCTCTCACTCTCCCGCTGTCAAGCCATTCGTCGGTGTCGGGTACCGCAGCCTCGCTTTAAAGGCTGCGGGTTTTTCACCCCTTTCTCGACCGATGCAAGCCCGAAAAATCCATCGGCGACAAAATCCGCCAACAACTCCAAGTCCAGAGTTTACTCGACGCTTTCTGTCGCGCGACCTTTTACACTGAGCCTATCGAAGTGCGGCCTCCTCGAAGTCCTCAGCCCGGAGGGTGCCCTTCCGGGCCCCCCTCGAAATCGGGACAAGCAGGGTAAACAGAGGCGCAGAGGAAGGGGAGTGGGCGCGGAGCGGCGGCTTCGGAAACATTCTCGGGTGAAAGCGATTTGGATCGGAAGAGGAGGGCGGGTGCCCGCCCTTGACTTGAGGGGGAGGCAGGCACCCGGTGTTGTCAGCGAGGGGTGTGTGTGCCTCGCATCAGCATGCTGAAATGAAAGTAGCACTCGCAAGGGAGCAAAGCTGTCGCTATTGGCACACTCTTCCAGTTTCCTCTGCGCTCTCTGTGTCCTCTGTGGTGAAATCTTCCTCCCCTCAGCCTTATCCCTTTCGCCGGAATGACTGCACAGGCTACGCCCGGGACGACATGGTGATGCGCGCGGGGGTGGAGCCGATGGCGATGGGATGCAGGGGGCCGATCAGGTTTTGCGCCTGGCTTTCCTGGAAGAAGCGGAGGAGGCCCTGGAGGTTTTCGTCGTCGAGGGTGTAGTCGATATTTTTTTCGAGGTAGAGGCGGAGCTCGGGTTCGGGGAGATGCAGTTGCCGGGCGGCTTCGGCGCAGATTTCGGGGAGTTGGCGGATGCCGAAATCGCGGGAGGCGAGGAAATCGGCGGCCAGCTCCGGCGTGACGATGTCCGTGCGGGCGGCCCAGACGGCGAGGACGGCGGGCTTTTCGGTGAGGTGCCACCATTCCTTGACGACGTCGTAGATGTGCAGGTCGCCGACGCCGGAAATACCGGCGGTGGCGCCGGTGGTGAGCCATTCGGCGTCGGGGCCGGGAGTCATTTTGTTTTCGGCGGCGATGGCGATGCGCAGGGCGGCGTCGCCGATGATGAGGGCGGCGTCGGAGCCGGCGAGCATGGCGTCGGGGTCGGGATCGCTCTCGAAAAATTCGGGGGCGATTTGCCAGCGGCGGGCGGCGAGGATCTTGACCAGCGCTTGCGTGCTGCGGGAGCTGCGGTCGAGCGCGATGCGGCGGGCCTGGCGGATGGGAACTTTGCTGAGGAGCAGGAGGCTGCGCACGCGCTCCTTGGAAGCGATGGCGAGGCCGGGGAGAACGGTGAGGGCTATGCCCTGGCTGACGATGCGCTGGTACTCGATGGCGGGAATGATGGCGACGTCGGCGGCGCCGGTGCGCAGGGCTTCGGCGCATTGCGCGGGGACGGTGAAGGAGAGGTCGTACTTGCCCTGCAGGGTGCCGTGGGTGAAGCCGCGGACCAGCGGTGCGGTGTTGAGATATTGCACGACGGAGATACGGAGTTTGCTCACGGCTGGTTGCGCGAAACCTGATTGCCAGTATAGCAGACGGGATTTTGCGGCGCGCGACTCGGATTTGTTGTAAAACTCTTCAGCCAATTTGAAACTTGCGAATTTGGAGGCTTGGAAAATGTCGAAGCGAGTGGTGTGGCTGGCGGTGGCGGTGGCGGTGCTGTGCTGCATTTCGCGCACGCAGGCGCGTGCTCAGGCGAAGGGCGAGGCGGCCGCGGAAAAGACGGCTTCGATTGCGGAAAAGACGAAGTCGATGGAGAAGATGCCGGGGTATTTCAATATTTATTGGGACGCGAAGGCGGGCAAGCTGTGGCTGGAGATCGACAAGTGGGGAACGGAATTTTTGTACCAAAGTTCGCTGCCGGCGGGGATTGGTTCAAACGACATCGGGCTGGATCGCGGGCAGTTGGGCGGGACGCACCTGGTGCGCTTCGAACGGAGCGGGCCGAAAGTGCTGCTGGTGCAATCGAATCTGGGCTTTCGCGCGGTCAGCAACGATGCGGACGAGCGGCGGGCGGTGCACGATTCGTTCGCGGAGTCCGCGCTGTGGGGATTTACGGTGACGGCGGAGGAAGGCGAGCGGGCGCTGGTGGACGCGACGGAATTTTTCTTGCGCGACGCGCACCACGTGCCGGAAACGCTGCGCCGCACCAAGCAGGGCGCGTACCGTCTGGACGCCTCCCGTTGCGCGCTGTATTTGCCGCGGACGAAAAATTTTCCGATGAACACGGAAGTGGAGGCAACGCTGACGTTCACCGGCGATGAGCCGGGGCCGTGGGTGCGGCAAGTGACTCCGGAAGCGGATGCGGTTACGGTGCGCGAGCATCACTCGTTTGTGCAGCTTCCGCCGGCGGGGTACAAGCCGCGCGCGTACGATCCGCGGTCGAGCTTTTTCGGGATTTCGTACCTGGATTATGCGACGCCGATCAGCGAGCCGATTGTGAAACGATTCGCGGCGCGGCACCGGCTGGAGAAAAAAGATCCGAACGCGGCGGTCAGCGAAGCGGTGCAGCCGGTCGTGTATTACCTGGATCGTGGGGCGCCGGAGCCGATTCGCTCGGCGCTGCTGGAGGGCGCGCGATGGTGGTCGCAGGCGTTCGAGGCCGCGGGATTCAAGAACGCGTTTCGCGTGGAGCTGATGCCGGAGGGCGCGGACCCGATGGATTTGCGCTACAACGTGATTCAGTGGATTCACCGCGCGACGCGAGGGTGGTCGTATGGAGCGGGAGTGATTGATCCGCGGACGGGGGAAATTATCAAGGGCCACGTGTCGCTAGGGTCGCTGCGGGTGCGGCAGGATTATTTGATCGCCGAAGGGCTGCTGGCGCCGTATGCGGACGGGAAGGCCTTGCCGGCGGGGCAAGATAAGGCGGCGCAGATGGCGCTGGCGCGGTTGCGGCAACTGGCGGCGCACGAAGTGGGGCACACGCTGGGACTGATGCACAACTACTCGGCGAGCACGGTGAATCGCTCTTCGGTGATGGATTATCCGCCGCCGCTGGTGAAGCTGGGCGCGGACGGCGTGCCGGACGTTTCGGACGCGTACGCTACGGGAATCGGGGAGTGGGACAAAGTGTCGATCGCGTGGGGCTACAGCGAGTTCGCGCCAGGGACGGACGAGCGCGCGGCGCTGAATAAAATCTTGCTCGATGGGTTCGCGCGCGGGTTGCGCTACCTGACGGACCAGGACGCGCGGCCGGCCAGTTCGTCGAGCAGCGTAGCTCATTTGTGGGATTCGGGCGCGAATGCGGTGGATGAGCTGAACCGGCTGATGCAGGTTCGCGCGGCGGCTTTGCGGCGATTTGGCGAGAAGAATATTCGCGAAGGCGCGCCGATGGCCACGATGGAAGATGTTCTGGTGCCGATTTACATGCTGCACCGCTACCAGGTGGAGGCGGCGAGCAAACTAATCGGCGGAATGGATTACACCTTTGCGCTGCGCGGGGATGGGCAGACACCGACGCAGATAGTCGCGCCGGCCGAGCAGCGGCGGGCGCTGGCTGCGGTGCTGGCAACGTTGAAGCCCGAGGCGCTTGCGTTGCCTGAATCGCTGTTGAAGATGATTCCGCCGCGGCCGCCGGCCTTCGACCGAGGGCGAGAAGATTTCAAAATTCGGACATATCCGGTGTTTGACGCGCTGGCGCCAGCGGAAGCGGCCGCGCAGCACACGCTACAGTTTCTGTTTAATCCGGAGCGCGCGGCGCGGCTGGTCGAGTTTCATGCGCGAGACAAGGCGAATCCGGGATTGGAGGAAATTTTCGATGCGGTGTTGGCCGCGACATGGAAGGCTCCGCATGGGAGCGGGTACGCCGCGGAAGTCGGCAAGGTCGTGGACGACATCGTGCTCTATGACTTGATGGCGCTGGCGGCGAATGACAAGGCCTCGGACGAAGTACGGGGAGTGGCATGGCT
>Ga0210409_10007634_pt1 | contig 11118 bp, 10 predicted proteins | sample IncBWH17MmetaG_FD_161649 | JGI IMG/M metagenome (GOLD analysis project Ga0210409, IMG submission 161649) | Forest soil microbial communities from Barre Woods Harvard Forest LTER site, Petersham, Massachusetts, United States - Inc-BW-H-17-M | ecosystem: Environmental > Terrestrial > Soil >...
CGGATGCCGCGCTGCGAGCCCGTATGATCGATTCTCTGTAACGCGCACCTCGGATGGGCGCCCTCAGGTCTCCGGTTCGAGCCGCAGTACGCGTCCGTCCGTTTCATCAGTGCACACGTAGAGATATCCGTCCGGCGCGGCGCGAACGTCGCGGATGCGCCACTTCAAATCGTTCAGCAATTGCTCTTGATAGACTACGTTCCCGTGCTCATCCAGGTGAACGCGGCGCAAATGTTTGAACGCCAACGCCCCTACGAACAGATCGCCTCGCCACGCTGGAAATCGATCACCGCGATAAATTGCGAGCCCCGACGGCGCGATCGACGGGGTCCAATAGATCACCGGTTGCTCGAGCCCCGGGCGTTCGGTATACGGGGACACATAGGCCCCCGAATAGTCCATGCCGTACGTGATCACCGGCCAGCCATAGTTGCGGCCGGCCACGATGATATTCAATTCGTCGCCGCCGCGCGGGCCATGCTCTGTTTCATAAAGCCGTCCGCTCTGCGCGTCAAAGATCAAGCCCTGCTCATTGCGATGACCCCAGGTATAGATTTCCGGCCGCACTGATGCTTGCCCGACGAACGGATTGTCTCGCGGCACGCCGCCGTCTTCGTTAAGGCGGACAATTTTTCCGAGGTCGGACGTTAGAACCTGCGCTTGTTCGCGATATTCGAATCCTTCGCCGATAGTGAGCGCGAATGTGCCGTCGGGGAGGAACGCCATGCGCCCGCCGTAGTGATTGTCGGTATCCTTCAACGGCATTGCCTTGAAGATCACCTGCAAATCTTGGAGCATCCTGCCGTCGAAACGCGCGCGCGCCACTTGCGTGCCGTTGGCTGCCTTCGTACCCGCCGCATAGGTGAGATAAATGATCTGGTTCTGCGCGAAATTCGGATGCAGGACCACGTCGAAAAGCCCCGCTTGGCTGCCGGTATGCACCGCCGGAACGCCGCCGATCGGTTCAGACTGCAACGCGCCGCCTTTGATCAGGCGCAACCGGCCGACACGCTCTGTCACCAACATCGAACCGTCCGGCAAAAACGCCATCGACCACGGATGATCGAGGCCCTTGGCAATCTCGGTGATCTTATAACCGGTCCTGACGATCTCTGCCGGTTGCGGCGGGGGCGGTACTCCGCGGACAGATTCGGGCGCCACGTCGGCCCTCGCCCCCGAACAAATCGCGGCAGCGAGCGCTACGATCAAAGTCACGCGTGCGCAAATCTCCTGTACGCAACGATCATCCGTTAAGATAGACACCCCCTTGGCAGGACTCGCCCATGACACAGCCGTGGAAGGTTTGGATGCTACGCCGGATGTTCGCGTTTGTCGTTGCCGCCGCCGCGATGGTGCTGTTGGGCTCCGTCGCCCATTCATATTTTGTACAGCAGGCATGGTCCATGGCTGCAGGTCACGCGTACGGGACAGCGCCCGCCGCCGTCCCCTTCGTCGACCGCATCTCCTGGGCCGCGCATGATCTTATCGGCATCCTCTTACCCTACGGCGCACTGACCTCGATCGCGTTGTTGGTCGCATTCTTGATTGCTGGCGCGCTGGCCCGGTTCAGTGGGTTTCGCGTGATTGTCTTCGGCATCGCCGGCGCATTGGCACTCTTCGTGCTGTTTATGACCATGAGGAGGTTGCTGGGAACCGTGGGTATTTTCGGCGCGCGCGGGCCGGCCGGGCTCGCGGCGCAAATGGCCATCGGCGCAATTGCCGGGGTGGTGTTCGCCCGGCTCACCGCGCCTCGCAATCTTCCCGCACTATAAAATCTTGCGCTGGAGCGGAATTCGACGAAGTATCAGTCCGGACAGCGCGGGACGGGCGGGGAACACCCCGGCCATCGGAGAAGCGAAGGAGGGGACATGCATTACCTGCTTTTCTACGAGTTCGTGCCCGACTACGTCCAGCGCCGCGCGCCCTTTCGAACCGCACACTTGTTGGCAGCCTGGAAAGCGCAGGCGCGAGGCGAACTCATTCTTGCCGGCGCATATGCCGATCCGGTCGATGGGGCCGCGCTATTGTTTCGATGTGAATCACGGACGGTACCTGAGCGCTTCGTGGAGGCCGATCCTTACGTGATCGGGGGTCTTGTGACTCGATGGTATGTTCGGGAATGGACAACGGTGGTCGGGGACGACGCAGCAACTCCGGTGAAGCCGGGGACACCCTAGAGATGCAAAGCGCCTACCCAGAGGACCGGCGCCGGCGACTGCGCCGGTCCTCTCTACCCGAGCCCCTATTCCGCGTCTCGGGCAACGTGGCTACAACTGCTGCAGGGTCTTCTTAATCTTCGCGGCCATGCCTTGCTTGGGCGAGGCAGCAGCGTTGGGGGAGGGAGGAGCCGCCGCCTGAATGGCGTTAGACGCTGCGGCACTCGCCCCCGACTGTATTCCATTGTCCTGGTCGGTATCCTGCTGCAGCGGGCCCTTGGTATGATCGAAAGGCACCGTCGCCGCGAATGTGGGCAGGTTGTGCGCGCGCGCATGGGTCGCCGCTTCGTATCCCGACGCTAGCTTGATCAGCGTCGGCTCGCTAAATGCCGTGCCGAAGAAGCTGATGCCGAATGGCACCCCGAACACCTCACCCGCAGGGACCTGCACGATGGGATATCCCGGTCCGGCTGCCAGGCCTGAGGTTCCGAATATAAAATGGTCTCCGTACACCAGGTCGGTGGACCACGCCGGATTGTCGGTTGCCGATACCACTGCATCCAGGTGAAATGTGCTCAAGGCCTGATCCATGCTGACACCGGCGGCCTGATCCAGGTCGAGGGCGATATTGTAGGACGACATTCCACCGCTGTTGGCGCCGAAGAGGCTGGGATCCTGAGGCGCGTTTGGATCGCTCGTGTTCAGTGAGTTCGCAAGGTCGAAGATGTCCTGACTAAAGAACGGCATCTCAACGTCTGCGTGGGCATTGTTGAAGTCGATCGCTGTTTGCAGCGACCCGCCGGCTACAGGTACACCGACGCGGGTGGCAAAGTACGCCCGCACATCGTTCTTGAAATCATAGAGCAACACGCCAGTCTCGCCCGCCGCGGGTGTGAAGGTGAATCCCGCCGCGTCCAGGTCGATGACAGTCGCGCCAGCATCCGTGAGCGCTTTGAATGCGGCTTCGATGGCAGCGGTCACCGCAGTGGGCGTCGTCACATTGGTGAATCCGTTCAGGCCCACCCGTGTAATGCCGATCCTCGCGCCCTTCAGTCCATTCGGGTCGAGAAATTGTGTGTAATCGGCAGGGAGGTTGGTCGGCCGGGAAAAGCGGCCGCGCCAGCCCAACGGCGCGCTACCGGTCGCGGGGTCGCGTCCGTCATACGTGCGGCTCTGGATCACGCCGAGCGCCGCCGCCGCATCCGCCACCGTGCGCGCATGTGGACCGACCGTGTCCTGGGTATGCGAAATAGGGACAACCCCTGCCCGGCTCGTGAGTCCAACCGTCGGTTTGATGGCAACGACGCCGTTCGCGTTGCCCGGGCAGACGATGCTTCCGTCAGTTTCCGAGCCGAACGACACGGTGGCGAAGTTCGCCGACGCGGCCGCGCCGGAACCGGAGCTGGAGCCACAAGGATTGCGGTCGATGCCGTAGGGATTGTGAGCCTGTCCGCCTCGTCCCGACCAGCCGCTGATTGATTCGAATGACCGGAAGTTTGCCCATTCTGACAGGGTCGTCTTGCCGAGAATCACGGCGCCCCCGGCGCGCAGATTGGCTGCGACCGTGGAATCGTGTGCAGCAGGCGTTCCCACCAGCGCAAACGATCCTGCACTGGTCTGCATTTTATCGCCGGTGTCGATATTGTCTTTCAAAAGCACCGGGATGCCGTGCAGCGGTCCGAGCACCACGCCATGTCTGCGCAATTCGTCGGCCTTGCGCGCTAACGCCAGTGCATCCGGGTTGAGCTCCATTATGGCGTTAACCCCAGGGCCGCTGGAGTCCAGTGCGTGGATGCGCTCAATGTAGGCGCGCGTCAGCTGTTCCGAGGTCAGCCGACCGGCGGCCATCTGAGCTTGGAGTTGTGCCACGGTGGCTTCGCGAAATGGGAATCTGTCATCGGAATCGGATAGCGCCGCAAGCGGCAACAGCAGCAGCCCTGCGACCAGAATCCGTCTTACCATGCGGGATTTCATGTGGTCCTCCTTGAATTCTAATTGTGAGTGGGGCAGGAAAAGCGCGCAGCGGAATCTCGCTGCGCCGAATCATCTTGTGCCGCGGAAGACCTGCCGTTCTGCCGCCAGGGCGTGGATGCTACTCGCATGATATTTCAAATGCATGTCCTTCCGGAGTTCCAAATAACACTGCGATAGTGATTGTCGATCTCTTGGAAGGCTTGACTGCGGTGGCCCGTGCAGCTCAACGTTTTGGTTCGCTGCGGAGCGTAATAATTACAATCTCCCGCGGTACTCCAAAGCGTATGGGAAGCCAATGGCCAAAACCCGCTGAGACACCGAGATAGAAGTCCCCGCGCCGATACAGACCCTGCAGATAGGGATATGCATCGATAAGGGGGTGGCCGAAAAACCTTAGTTGTCCACCGTGGGTATGGCTGGCCAGCGTCAGTTGTGCGCCGTGTGCAGCTGCATTTAGGAGCCGCGATCGTCGGGTATGCCCCACATGCGGCGGCGGGTAAGTGCCGGGAGGGGGTGATGTGACGGCGTAGAATGCTTAGGAAGTGCAAGTAATTTCCTTCAAGCAAACGATACTTTTCAAGCGTGGCATTTGGCTGAGTGCGGTCGCGTTGATGGTCTTTGTGATCGTTCCTGCGGTGTCTGATGGAAGTGTTTGGGGAAATCCAGTACCTACGGTGGTTGCGTTGTGCGTCCTGATCGTTTTTTTTGCGTATGTTCTTTGGAAACTGCCGATTCATCGTCTCGCGGACTTGGTGATTGATTGGGGAGATCACTTGGTGGTTCGAAAGAGGTGGACCCAAGAAATTATTTCCTTATCCAACGTCGCCGGCGCTGAAGTGTCTAGCGGTTTAGGGATTCATCGGATCAGGATTCGGCTCAGGAAACTCTCAAGCCTTGGGCAGCAAATTGAATTTCTGCCGCAAGCCAGCTTGTGGTCAAGTCTCTCTAGAGTTCAGCAGGTCGCGAGCGACCTCACAGAGCGGGGGGATAGGACGAATGGCAAATAGGCTGCCAGAGGTTATGGGACTCGACTTTCAGTGCTGGCCCATTGAGCGTGGGCCTCCGCGGAACACCGGGCGGTCGATGCCAGGCAGGGGGTGGGTGGCGGGTATGTCGGGCAGTTCCTAAGTCCGATGAGGCAAGGCTGGACGTCCTTTAGCTGATAATCGCGCAGGACGATGAAGGTTGTGCTCGTTGGCATGGCGACTGGGCGCCATTGCAAGGGTTCGGTGGCATGAGTGGATATCGTGACGACGCCCATGGCAAGGAGGGCGGCGGTGGCAGTCCGTGCGGCGTTCAGCGTGATCCAACGCATAGAACCTCCCAATGGGCCGTTGCGGGATTGCGGGCGAGCCTAATGGGAGACCCAAGTCACCGCGCGCAAGTTCCATGAGTACACTGGGATCTTCGTCGACGCGAGGCGCAGCCGATGGGCCGGCTTGCTTAGGGCTCAAGCATCCGGGAGACTGCGGATCTGCAGTAGGGAGTGCTTCATGGGGGAAAGTGGACCGGAGAAGTCCTCTGAGGTGGGAGCTCAACCGCTTGGCGCTTCTGCGGGCGCCACTTCGCGTCCCGTATTTATCAGCTATGCATCGGTCGATGCCCCTTTCGCCCAAAAGGCGTGTGCGGCGCTGGAGGTAAGCGGGTTTTCCTGCTGGATCGCGCCACGGGATGTGGTCCCGGGCACTCAGTATGCCGATGGCATCGTCGGGGCGATCGACGAATCGAGGATTTTGGTCCTCATTGTCTCCAAAGATGCCTTGGCTTCCGCGCATGTGGGGAGAGAACTCGAACGTGCTGCCTCCAAACGGCACCCCATCGTTGCGCTCAAAGTAGATCCCGCACCGCTCAGTCGGGCCTTCGAATATTTCTTAAACCAATCGCAGTGGATCGAAGTGGGCCCCGGAGGCATTGACGGCGCCATTGCCAAGCTGGTCGAAGCGGTCAAACAGCATCTGTCATCCGGTTCGGCGGCTGCACCGACTCACGCTTCTTCCGAGCCAGCGCGCAAGGCGGCAATGTCGCGACGTGTGTGGGGCGTCGCTGGAGCCCTCGTCCTCGCGTTGATTGCGGCGTATTTCCTGGTCGATAAGGCATGGCTTTCTAAACACGAAACGGCCGCTGTTGTTAGCGACAATTCGATTGCAGTGTTGCCGTTCGTGGACATGAGTGAGAAGCACGACCAGGAGTACTTCTCCGACGGTCTTGCCGAAGAGTTGATCGACGTGCTGACGCGGGTGCCAAATCTGCGAGTTCCGGCCCGCACCTCCTCGTTCTCCTTCAAGGGCAAGCCAACTACCATCGGGGTGATCGCGCACACGCTCGGCGTCACGCACGTGCTCGAGGGGAGCGTGCGCAAGGCGGGTGACCATATGCGCATCACTGTGCAGCTGGTGCGCTCGGATAACGGCTTCCACCTCTGGTCGCAAACCTATGACCGTGACGTACGCGACATTTTCGCGGTGCAGGACGATATCGCGCACGCCGTGGCGGAGCAGCTCAAGATCACCCTGCTCGGAACCGATGCGGCGGCACCGAGGGAGAGCATCAGCCCAGAGGCCCACAACTTGTACCTGCAGGCGCGCTACCTCACGGACCGCGATTCGGCGGTGGATCTTGATCAGGCGGTTCTTCTTTACCAGCAAGCGCTTGCGCTTGCTCCGAACTACGCGCCTGCGTGGGCCTGGCTTGCCTTCTGTCACGTGCGCCGGGTAGGTCAGGGCCTGGACACGACTGGCGCGGGGTTTACCAAGACAACGTCCGCAGCAAGACGCGCCATAGCGATCGATCCCACGCTGCCTGACCCGTACGTGATGCTCGCGATTGCTCACCTGCAGTACGACCGTGACTGGAAGGCGGCGGCGGCGGAACTCGAGAAGGTCACGGCGCTCGATCCGAACAACGCGTTGGGGCAGCAGAGTCTTGGCCACCTGAATATTGCCAGCGGCCGCATGAGCGAGGCGCTGACCCACTTCCGGCGAGCGGTCGATGGCGATCCGCTCAATCTGCTGCATAGCAAGTTTCTAGGCCGGGCGCTGCACTACGCCGGCCATCCGGCGGAGTCTGCCGCACTGCTGCGCCACGCCATCGAGCTCAACGCGCAATTTCCCGGTCTGCACTACGAACTGGGGCGCGCGCTGCTGCGGCTGGGCGATTCGCCGGCGGCGCTGACCGCATTCGAGGCGGAGGCGGATCCTGCCTGGCGCAGCTTCGGGCTGCCCCTTGGTTACTTCGCCACGCATCGCGAACAGGAAGCGCGGGCGGCTCTGGCGGCGTTGGTTGCCCAGTCCGAGGGCTCCGAATTCCAAGTCGCGGAGACCTTCGCCTTCTTCGGCGAGGCCGACAAGAGCTTCGAGTGGCTCGATCGAGCCCGGACTTTGCACGACCCGGGGATCATTTGGAGCAAGCGCGATCCGCTTCTGGCATCGATCATGGGCGACGCTCGCTACGGGGCATTCCTGCAACAGCTAGGTATGCCCCCGGTGCCGAAGGACGACTGAGCAAGGGTAGACATCTTTCCGCACTCGCGTGGGTCTCAAATTGAGCTACAAAATGGGTGAAAAGCCACAATTGGGGCCGAAAGGGCAGAAATGAGTGGAAGGCATCAGGCCGCGAGCTAGTCTTCTTCCTACACCCGTCTGCGGAGTTCGAGGCTTTCTATGTATTCGCGGGCGGCGCATGATTGAACCTTCGACGTCCGCGTCTCGGCATGCAAACAAATAAGGGGAAGCGAACATGTCATTTATCGCCTGGATAGTGCTTGGGCTGATAGCCGGATTTATTGCCAGCAAGATCGTCAACAAATCCGGAGAGGGCTTTTTGCTGGACATTGTGCTGGGCGTTGTCGGCGCGGTGGTGGGTGGTTATTTATTCCAAACCTTTGGCATGGCAGGCGTCAGCGGCGTGAATCTTTACAGCATCTTAGTGGCAGTCATCGGCGCCGTCGTAGTGCTGGTCATCTATCACGCAATTCGACGGCGGGCTTAAGATCGTTTTAACTCGGGTCGCCGAGCATTTCAGGTGCGGGTCGTCTTCTCGCGATACGCATCCACGGTACGGCGCAGTACACCAGCCTGCCCCTGCGGGGTAAACTGCCTACTTGCCGCGACGATTGTCGCGCCGAGAACCGCCTATTGCTGAAACTAAAGTCTGCTCGCGCGCTGGTCATTGCTTCGGTAATGACAACGATGGCCATGACTGCCATCGAGGCGACCATCGTGTCCACGGCGATGCCGCAAATCGTCGCAGACCTCGGGGGATTGCGTCTCTACAGCTGGGTATTTTCTTCGTTCCTGCTGACGCAAACCGCCATGACCGTGGTTTTCGGCAATTTCGCGGACGTGTACGGCCGCAAGCCGGTCATGCTCATAGGGATTGGGATTTTTCTCTTCGGATCGCTATTGGCCGGTTTCGCGTGGTCCATGCCGTCCATGATTTGCTGTCGACTGATTCAAGGTGTCGGCGCCGGCGCTATGCAGCCCGTCGCCATGACCATCGTGGCCGACCTCTACCCAGCGCGCGAACGCGGCAAGGTGCAAGGGTATCTTGCGAGTGTGTGGGCTGTGGCGGCCGTGGCCGGACCCCTGTTGGGCGGACTAATCATTCGCTCGGTGTCATGGGCCTGGATCTTTTGGATCAACATTCCTGTGGGATTCGCGGCCGCGGCTGGATTTATCGTATTCCTCAAGGAGAAATCAACGCACCAGCGCCGCTCCATTGACCTGGGCGGTACCGCCTCTTTCACGATCGCCGTCACGTCCCTGTTGATCGCGCTCACCGAAATCGGGAACCACCCGGCACGACTCGCGGCGGCTGCCGGGCTGTTCTGCATCGCAGCTGTGAGCTTTGTGCTCCTGGAACGCCGCGCCATCCATCCCATCGTCCCCTTTGCGCTCTGGAGTCATCGACCCATCGCAGCGACCAATGGCGTTGCCGTGCTGGCCTGTATGACGCTCGTCGGTCTCACCACGTTCCTGCCGATATTCGTGCAACTCGTCATGCAGCGCTCGCCGACCACCGCAGGATTCACGCTGACGACCATGCTCATCGGCTGGCCAGTCGGCGCCACGCTGGCGGCCCGGCTGTTCCATCGGTTTGAGCTGCGTCAGCTGCTCCTCGCTGGAGCGCTGCTGCAACCGTTGGGGGCGATATTCTTTGTCACATTGACGCCCAGCACGTTACCTCTCTTTCCGGCGATAGGATCTCTCGTGATGGGTTTCGGCATGGGACTGATCAGTGTGCCTTCACTAGTACTCATCCAAGAAATTGTCGATCCCACGCAGCGCGGCAGCGTCACTGCGTCCAACCTCTTCTCGCGCAATTTGGGCAGTACGCTGGGCGCCACGGTATTGGGGGCCGTCCTGAACCACGGCTTGAGGGCGTCCGGAAACCTGAATTCGATTACTTCGGATCAACTCCGTCAGCTTCTGAATACGCACGGCCTGATTACGGGCGACGCGGCGATCCGCGTGGCCTTGGCGCAAGCGTTGAACCTCACGTTCTGGGCCATGCTGGTGCTGTCGCTGGGTACCGTGGTGCTAGCCCTGCTCATTCCCCCGACTGCCACTGATGCAGCCCTCAAGGCTGCAGCAGCAGCTCAGCTAGATTGAAGTTGAAGAAAAGGGGCCCGTAGCGGCCCCTGAATCTGTTGCATTTGCGATCCGCGTTACCAGGCGTTCTTGAAGAAGATGAAATTGTCGGAGTAAAGCGGACGGGTGCGGCGGCGACCATGCAAGCCATATACTTATCATAAGGAGGCTTGTTGAGATGCCAAGCCAGGAATCGAGCAATTTTCCGGAGCCGTGTACCGAGGCGGAAATCAACGCGCTTCTGGATGCGCACGACGCGCTGGTACAGGCCTGCGCCGACTCGACTCTTGAGTTTTCGCATTTCATATTGGCTTACGGTGGGTTCCCGAACAATTATTCGCTGCGCGGACTCGCGGGCAGTGCCCAAGAGCGGGCGGTGCGGCGACTATTCGGCAGGCGGCTTGCATTTCACTCACGGGTGGCATCCTTGCTGTCCGTGCTTCGCTCGGCGGATGATCCCGCGGACATCCCGTATGAGGACGCCGGGCGGTATCTTCCAGCAGTGGGACTTAGGAGACTGCGCGAGCTGGTGAATAAATACCCGGACTTTAAGGCGGAGCCGGATGTACGCGAAGGGAGTTAAACGCAATGCGAATGACTATAGAAAGTCATCCCAGGAGTGACATGCCATGAGGTTTGTCGGTCTACTGTTCGCTGCGTGCGCGCCGGCGTGGTTCGGCACCGTTGGGCCCGCTGTCGCGGCAGAGCCGGCAGATGTTCTAATTCAGGGCGGCACCGTTTACAGTGGCGCTGCCGTGCCGCCGTCGAGCGATGATGTGGTCATCGTCGGCGACAAAATCGTTTATGTGGGTCTGGATGGCGCGAAGCGCTACCAACCCCGAGAGATCGTCAATGCGCAGGGCAAGATTGTCGCGCCCGGCTTTATCGACGCGCACACTCATCCTGAAACCTTCGTTCGATCGAAGGATTCCAAACAGCGCCTAAACGCACCTTGGCTGTACCAGGGAGCAACGACGTTGTTAATCGGAGTCGACGGGTATGGAACCCCCGATGTGACGAAGGAGCGTACCCTGTTCGAGGAGCAGGGCATCGGCACAAACCTCGTGCTCTATGTGGGTTTCGGCGCGGTGCGCACACAGGTGTTGCACGAGGACGATCGTACGCCCAGCACCGTCGAACTCAGCGAGATGAGCAAGCTAGTGGCCAAAGGCATGTGCGAGGGTGCGATCGGGTTTTCGACCGGGCTGTTCTACGCACCACAAAGTTTCGCGAAAACCGCTGAAGTGATCGCGCTGGCCAAGGAGGCCGCGACACGTGGCGGTATCTACGACACACATCAGCGCGATGAGTCATCTTACAGCATCGGCCTATTGAATTCGGTGAATGAGGCGATCCAGATTGGCCGTGAGGCCGGAATGCCCGTGCACTTTGCGCATATC
>Ga0210409_10007636_pt1 | contig 11117 bp, 6 predicted proteins | sample IncBWH17MmetaG_FD_161649 | JGI IMG/M metagenome (GOLD analysis project Ga0210409, IMG submission 161649) | Forest soil microbial communities from Barre Woods Harvard Forest LTER site, Petersham, Massachusetts, United States - Inc-BW-H-17-M | ecosystem: Environmental > Terrestrial > Soil >...
CTGGGGTGAGGATGGTATCGCCGGCATCTGCGATCGCTACCAAGTCTTGGTCTTTGCGCTGGCGTTATGGAACGGTCACGATCCTATCCTGAAAGAGCGTATGTTCGGCCTGAGTGGTCCCGAAGGCAATCACGGAGAAGATGTCAAGGAGTACTGGTTTTATCTGGACAATACACCAACCCATAGTTACATGCGAATGCTGTACAAGTATCCGCAGCAGCAGTATCCCTATGCGCGCCTGGTTGACGAAAATCGTTGCCGCAGCGGCACGGATCCCGAATTTGAGTTGCTGGATACGGGCGCGTTCCATGGAGACCGCTATTTCGATGTTTTCATTGAATACGCCAAAGCTGGTCCCGAGGACATCTGCATCCGCATTGAGGCTATTAACCGGGGACCCGATGTCGCTGAATTGAACTTGCTTCCACACATCTGGTTCCGAAATACCTGGGCATGGACCGACCCGCCTCGTTCGGAACCCAGGATCAGCCTCGGAGAGCGAAGCGCGGATTTTGTCACACTTATCGCGGATGACTCGATGGCGCACAGTCTCCCTAATCTTCAATTCCCGTATGCATTAGGTTCCTACTACCTGTACGCACCCACACAGGGGGACATCCTCTTTACTGACAATGAAACCAACGCGCCCCGCGTCTTTGGTTCATGGGCTCAAAGCCGCAAACCGCACGTCAAAGATGCTTTTCACCGACACATCATTAACGGTGAAGCGTGTGTAAAGCACGACTGGGGCACCAAAGCCTGTATCCGTTACCGCTATGCGATACCCGCCAAGAGTTCTGTAGTGTTGCAGCTACGGCTTAGTTCCCATCCCCAGAAGAACCCGTTGGACTCCGTAGACGAAGTCGTGCGGCTGCGGAAAAAGGAGGCGGATGAATTCTTTACTTCCGTTCATCCGCCGAACGCGACCGATGATGAAAAGCTGGTCCAGCGTCAGGCGCTCTCAGGCATGCTCTGGAGCAAGCAAATCTACCTGTTCGACGTGCAACGCTGGCTGGAAGGGGACAACCCCGCTTGGCCGCCGCCACCGTCACGCAAGTCACGGCGCAATATTCACTGGCGACACCTCAATTCCATGCGGATCCTCTCCATGCCCGATAAATGGGAGTTTCCCTGGTTCGCCTCCTGGGACCTGGCGTTCCAATGCGTCACCCTGGCGCTCGTGGACCCCGAATTCGCCAAGCAGAACCTTTGGTTCCTGCTCTTTGAGCAGTTCCAGCACCCCAACGGTCAGATCCCTGCTTACGAGTGGGAATTTTCCGATATGAACCCACCGGTGCACGCGTGGGCATGCTGGCGTGTCTACCAGAGCGAACTGCGCGACAGCGGACACGCCGACCTCGAGTTCCTCGAGAAGTGCCTGCACAAATTGCTGATCAACTTTGCCTGGTGGGTCAACCGTGTGGACAGTCAAGGCAACAACGTATTCGAAGGGGGATTCCTTGGGCTGGATAACATCACGGTGGTGGACCGCGGCCAAAAACTGCAGGGCGGGGCGATCCTTGAGCAGTCGGATACAACTGGCTGGATGGGTTTCTTTTGTCTCTACTTGATGCGGATGGCGCTCGAATTGGCCAACCACAACCGCGCCTATGGAGTGCTCGCAACCAAGTTCTTCGAACATTTCATTTATATCGTTGCAGCCATGAAGAAGATGGGCGGGCGCAACTACCAATTGTGGGATGAGAACGAAGGCTTCTTCTATGACGTGCTGCGCTATCCCAATGGCGACTTTCACAAATTCCGGCTGCGTTCCCTGGTCGGCATCATTCCTTTGTTCGCTATTGAGCTCCTCGAGGAAGAGGAGATGAAGCGGAGTCCTGATTTTCTGAGAAACGTAGAATGGTTCATTAAGAACCGTCCGGACCTGGTGGGCGACGCGTGCTACCTGCGTGACGACGGCGGCAACCGGCGCTATGTGCTCTCGATTGCCGATAGCAATCAGTTTCGACGCATTGCCGCTCGGCTGTGGGATCCCAATGAGTTCTTATCGGACCACGGCATCCGCAGCTTATCCAAGTACCACGCGGCACATCGTTTTAAATTTGGCGACAGCTCGATTGGATACGAGCCCGGCGAATCCCAAGCGCAGTTGAAGGGGGGCAATTCCAACTGGCGCGGCCCAGTCTGGTTTCCGACTTCCTATCTGCTCATTCACTCTCTGCTGCGTTTCCATGATGCGCTGAGCCCGAACTTCACCATCCCGGCCCATGGTCCTGGCGGTGAGGTTACGCCGGGCGAAATGGCGCGCGAGATCGCGGATCGAATGATCCGCATTTTCGTGCGTGACGCGTCCGGCAGGCGGGCCTGCTTTGGCGAATACAAGAAGTTTCAGGAAGACCCACACTGGCGCGATTGCCTGCTGTTCAACGAGTACTACCACGGGGAAACTGGCGCCGGACTAGGGGCCAGTCATCAGACCGGCTGGTCCGGGCTAGTCGCCAGTCTTATTGACGAGTGGCGCCGCTGAGGGGGAGCCCCTTCTGGATTCCGAGGTGGCTCCGACGACGGTTTTTTCTCTTGTGCGAGGCTTGCGGGTAGATGTTAATGTGGAACCCCAAAATGAACACCTCAGTCTCCAGGCGTGAAAACATCGAGCTCCGGCAATGGGCCAGAGAGCAGATCCGCTCCACCTATCATCTGCCCTTTCCAGACTTGCTGTTTAAAGCGCAGACGGTTCATCGCGAGCACCACGATCCAGGTGAGGTACAGATGTGCCGTTTGCTTTCCATTAAGACGGCGGGATGCCCGGAGGACTGCGCCTACTGCCCGCAGAGCGCGCATTACGACACGGGAGTGCAACGACAGCCGTTGATGGACCCGGAGGAAGTTCTTCTTGCCGCACGCAGAGCCAAAGAGGATGGCGCGACGCGGTTCTGCATGGGAGCCGCATGGCGGGACGTGCCGCACGGTAAGGAGTTTGATTCCGTGGTAGAGAGCGTCCGTCGTGTCGCCATGTTGGACCTGGAGGTCTGCTGCACTTTGGGCATGCTCAGTGAAGAGCAGGCGCTTCGGCTCAAAGAAGCTGGCCTCACCGCCTACAACCATAACCTGGACACATCCCCTGAGTTCTATGGCCAGATCATCAGTACGCGAACATATGAGGAGCGGCTTCGAACCATCTCGGCGGTCCGCAAAGCGGGAATTACACTGTGTTGCGGCGGCATCGTAGGAATGGGCGAATCCGACGAGGATCGGATAGGGTTACTCGAGCAGCTGGCCAATCTGCGTCCTTACCCGGAAAGCGTGCCCATCAATATGCTGGTGCGAGCCGAAGGCACTCCTCTTGGCGATCGCGAGCCGCTCGATCCGCTGATCATAGTGCGAACCGTTGCAACCGCACGCATACTGATGCCCACCGCGATGATTCGGCTAGCCGCGGGGCGCACCCAGATGACGCGTGAGGCGATGCTGCTCTGCTTCCTCGCTGGCGCAAATTCCATCTTCTTTGGGGAAAAACTTCTCACCACCGCCAATCCGCTTCCGCACCAAGACGCACAGCTGTTCGAAGACTTAGGCATGAAGGCGATGACGCGTGGACAGGCGTGAAGGCAGCGTTCCTCGCGGCCTACAGAGAGCGCTTCTAGCACAATCAGGGCGCCGCTTTGGCACCGGCTGCGCTTCCTAGAAACTGCTCGTACAGGGCAACATCGGCCGCGCTTCCAATCGCGAACGGGACCTGTTGATGGATCGACTCCGGTTGGAGATCCAGGATGCGCTGCTCTCCCGTGCTGGCGCATCCGCCCGCCTGTTCAACCACAAATGCCAGGGGGGCGCATTCATAAACCAGACGCAACTTCCCGTTCCGGTGTTGCGTATCGGCCGGATAGAAATAGATGCCGCCCTCCATTAGGCTGCGGTGCAGATCGGCAACCAGTGCTCCCGTATAACGCAACGAATAAGGTCTCTTCGTTCCGGGGTCATGGGCCGTCAAATACTGGATATACTTTCTCAGTTCGGCAGGCCATTCGTAGAACCGGCCGACGTTGGCGCTGTAGTAGCGTCCTCGCGCGGGACAACGGATGTTTTCGTGCGACAACAGGAATTCGCCCAAGTCGCGGTCGAGCGTGAACCCCGAAACGCCATGGCCGAAGGTATAAACCAACATCGTGCCCGTGCCATACATCACATAGCCGGCGGCAATCTGCTCTGAACCTTTGCGCAGCGTCTGTTCGGTAATCTCAGTTCCGCTCTTCTTCTCATAGATCCCGAAGATTGTCCCTAGCGCGCCGTTGATGTCCGTATTCGAAGAGCCATCAAGCGGATCAATACAAAGCACGTATTTGGCACTGCTGGAAGAGGTAATCTCCTTTACTTCGTCCATTTCTTCCGAGACGATCGCCGAAACCAGTCCCGTCTCGGCGATTAGGGTTACGATGGCTTCATTGGCGAAGACGTCGAGCTTTTTCTGGCTGTCGCCGGTGGCGTTTCTTTCTCCGATCAGTCCCAGTTTCCCCACCAGGGCAGCACGGGTAAACTCGCGCGCTAGAATCTTGGCCGCGAAGCCCACCTCCAACAGCAGAGTCGAGAGGTCCGGATTCAAGCCGCGATGCTGTTCTTCGTCCAGCAAGTGACGACTCAAAGTCATTCCCTTCGTCGTCATAAACCTCCTCTTCCGGATGGGGTGCGGCGGTTTCGGGCCGTCGGCGCGGGTTGCAGCGCGCCAAACTATGATTTGTTAAACAGTTTGTCAAGCGCGCACTGCTACCGCACGGCCGTCAAGATGCGTAACGCGATGCTGTGGGCTCGGCGATGCGATGAGTTCTGCCGCAGATTACTCCAACCGGACTACCTGGCCCGAGTCGAGATCGTAGATGGCCTGCACGAGAAGGAGATCACCTCTCTTTTTGCGCTCGCGGATGATGGAGCTATTGTTTAGCAGATCCGCAACACTGGCACGAATGTTGGACTCCACCGATGACCGTGACGCCTTTCGCCCATCCTCCTTCACACACGCCGGGCGGATTCTATCGGTGATGGCACTCAGATTGTTGCTAGGCATGACTTCACCGGAGCAGGCGGCCTGCACCGCGCCGCATTTCGTGTGTCCCAAGACAACCACAACCGTGCTTCTCAGGTGCTCGAGCGCATATTCAATGCTGCCCCGGCAGATTGCATCGGCGATGTTGCCGGCGGACCGGACAACGAAAAGATCGCCCAAGTGCTGATCGAAGATCAATTCCGGAGCAACGCGGCTGTCCGAACATCCCAGGATCACCGCTCTTGGCGCTTGTCCATCCGCAAGTTCCTTGCGTCGCTTGACGATCTCCCGTGGCAGAGTCTGGCCGAGCATAAATCTGTGATTGCCCGCCATCAACTCTTCCCAAATCTGCTGCGGCGAAGTTACCGCCGCTTTCGCGTCTGGATGGGTCATCGAGGAAAGTTCCCGGCCACTGGATTGCGATTTCCAGCAATTATAGCCGCTTCGCTGCCGGAAAAGGATGCTTCCCGGCGGAAAACCCAGCGCCCTCCCAGCCTAGACTCGCACATTTTGTGATAAGTTGTGGGACCCATGGCACTGCTCGAAACCCTCAAAGAACGCGCCCGGAGCCATCTGCAAAGGATTGTGCTGCCGGAGGGCGAGGATGATCGCGTCATCAAGGCGGCGGCACGAGTTGCCAGCGAGGGCTACGCTAAACCGACGCTGCTCGGCCGCGTCGACCGCATTCGCGCATCCGCAGAGCGGCTCGTCGTCAAACTCGAAGGCGTCGAGATCATTGACGTCGCGGCCAGTCCTCAACTGGACTCTTACGCTCGAGTCTATTTCGAGCGCCGCCGCGCCAAAGGCACGACCCTCGAAGAAGCCCAGCAGCTCGTTCGCAAGCCGCTTTTTTTCGCCGCGCTGCGCGTGGCGGTTGGGGACGCCGACGGGTCGGTCGGCGGGGCCACGAACTCCACTGCCGACACCATTCGCGCGGCGCTGCGAGCCATCGGTCTCGCTCCGGGAAACAAACTCGTCTCCAGCTTTTTCCTGATGATCGTTCCTCCGCGCGGGGGCGCGGTTTTCGGCCAGAACGGCGCGATGCTTTTCGCCGACTGCGGCGTCGTGCCCGATCCCTCGGCAGAGGAGTTGGCCGATATTGCCCTGACCACCGCGGAGAACGCGCGCATATTTTTGGAAACAGAGCCGCGGGTCGCCTTGCTTTCCTTTTCCACGAAGGGCTCGGCTGAACATGAGCGCGTCAACAGGATCCGTGAGGCGCTGCGTATCGTGAAAACGTCGAGCCCCAAATTGGCCATTGACGGGGAGCTGCAGGCCGATGCCGCGCTCGTCGCGGCAGTAGGCGATCAAAAGGCGCCCGGTTCTCCGGTGGCGGGCCGCGCCAATGTTTTGATCTTCCCCAACCTCGACGCGGGCAACATCGGTTACAAGTTGGTGGAACGGCTGGGGGGAGCGGTCGCGCTCGGCCCGATTCTGCAAGGCTTGGGCAAACCAGCAAACGATCTCTCGCGCGGATGCTCCGCGGATGACGTAGCCAACGTCGTCGCGATCACTGCCATTCAAGCTATCGCACACAAAGAGGCGAGTGCACGCATCGTGGCGAATGCGAAAGGCCAGTGATCGGCGGTCGAGGCTGCCCGCTGCAAGCCCTGGCTAGCGGTCGGTCCTGCCCTTCGGCGGCAGCGGCTTCGTGAGAGCTCTCCGCGATGCTCGAGCGTCTCGGTTCTTTTCGGGCACTGCACGGGACTGTGGCATCGGCCGCTGACCGTGTACATCCTCCACTAGTGTTCGCAATATCTCTGCCACGCTCCAGGCCTGCGCGATGCAGCCGCAAGGCTTCTGCGGTGCGTCGCCGCAGAAAATCTCGGAGATATGCCCCAGACCACCATCCGTGAGGTGATCCTCCAGTGGGGCGAGCCACTCGGCAGCTTGGCGGCGGGCGGCCTCGCTGCCGCCGTTCACCTTCACGTAAGCGGCAATGAATGGGCCCATCAGCCAGGGCCACACGGTTCCCTGGTGATACGCGCGGTCACGCTCGACTGGACCTCCAGTGTATTGGCCCTGGTACTGCGGATCGCTTGGCGCCAAAGTTCGCAGACCATACGGGGTAAGCAGATGCTGTTCAACCTTTTCTACTACCCTCCTGGACCGGTCGGAAGCCAACATGCTGTGAGCCAGGCTGACTGCAAAGATCTGGTTCGGACGGATCGAGGGATCCGCGGGCCCATCACTGAGCACATCATACAAACAGCCGGTGACGTCATTCCAAAAGAGGCGATTGAAACTCCGGCTCGCAACTGCAGCCATATCGCCGTAGCGTTTCCTCCCGGCTTCTTCACCAAACTTTCCAGCGAAATCTTCCATGATGCAGAGGGCGTTGTACCAGAGCGCCTGGATTTCAACTGGCCTCCCGCGGCGCGGCGTAACTACCCAATCACCGACCTTGGCGTCCATCCAGGTAAGCTGAACTCCAGGTGCGCCTGACGTCAGGAGTCCACTTGGATCTACTTTGATTCCGTAACGTGTTCCGCGGGCGTGCCACGAGATAATGTCAGCGAAGACCGGGTACAGTTCGGCGCGCACAAACTCCAGGTCGCCTGTATAAGCGAGGTAAGAGCGCGCGGCTTCGAAGAACCAGAGCGTGGCGTCCACCGTGTTGTATTCGGGGGTTTCGCCGGCATCAGGAAACCGGTTGGGCACCATGCCCTGATCCACATGCTTGGCGAAAGTGCGGAGGATGCTGCGCGCAACCTCATGCTTGCCCGTGAGCAGAGTGAGGCCGGGTAGGGCGATCATGGTGTCGCGACCCCAATCGCTGAACCAGGGGTAGCCGGCGATAACTGTCTTTTGGTCTCCGCGGGATACGATGTATTGGTCGGCAGCTGCTGCCAGTGCGAGCGCGAAGCCGCCTGCGACTGGGCAAGAAACCGTTGCGTTTCGGCGGCGCGCGATTTCCGATTTTCGATACTCGATCACTTTCTTGACTTCACGTTGTTCGGTCGACGCGATTATGGAGGCTTGGCCGAGGCCGAGATCGAAGCGGAGGACCAGGGGATTGAAGAGATCTTCCGAAAAATCGAGTCCACGTTCGCGTTCGGCATCGTACTCGAAGTTGCGGTACCAGCAGCCCGATTTTGTGAGTTCGACGGCGTTATGCGCTATGTGCAGGGAAGGCAATCCCTGGTAAGGGGTGATGCTCGCCGTTCCTGAACGTCCTCCCACCGCCGGATTGATGGCCCCATTTTCGTGGGTCGTGCTGTGGTAGTCGCGAAATGCGATTAGAGGCCGGATTTCCAACTGCAGGCTTTTCGGCGACTCCAGAGGATTTGCTTTCTTCAGTTCATAGTGAATCACCGTACTGTTTTCGCCGTGAATCATGAACACGGACTTCTCGATCTCAATGCCTTCAACTTCGTAGGTAAAGACTGGAAACGGGTCGAGACGAAACTGTTTGAGATATCGAAATCCATGCGGGTGGACGACGCCTGGATACCGGTTGGCAGAGAGATCGAACGCTTGTCCTGAAACGACCAAGGTCTCTTCGAGCTTCGAGAGCATTACAAAACGGCCGACCGGGGGTTTCGTTGCAGCCACCAGCAGGCCGTGGTAGCGGCGCGTGTTCAAGCCGACGATCGTTGAGGACGCGAAGCCCCCGAGGCCGTTGGTTTCCAGCCACTCACGTCGAAGGGCGGTATTCAGGTCGCTGCATGTTGCCCGTTCGAACTGAATCACGGCTGCTCCTCGGCTTCACTCACCAGCAGCGATTGCCCGGTCCAATCCTCGCGCGGCCCTCGCACGGCCCTCGCACGACTCATTCAACAGGGCCTCGAAATTCACTCACCGCAAGTTGCGCCTGCGGTTGCCCGGCTAGCTCCCAGCCGGGGTAAAGACGCGGCGGAAGATGGCCTCGACACCATGCAGCTGGCGGTCGAGATCGAAGGCACGCGCCAGCGCCGCGGCATCGAGGAATTTGGCGATGCGCGCATCGCGCGCGACGCGTTCGCGGAAGCTGCCGTCCGCCTCCCAGGCGGCCATGGCGTTTTCCTGGACCCACTTATAGGCGTCGTCGCGCGGCGCGCCCGCTTCGACCAGATCCAGCAGAAGCTGCCCAGAAAAGACCAGCCCCTGCGTGGCGTCGAGATTGCGCCGCATGCGTTCGGGGAAAACGCGCAAGCCGGTGAGAATATCGGTCATGCGCGCCAGCATGTAATCGATCAATATTGTGGAGTCAGGCAGGATGATGCGTTCGACGGAACTGTGCGAGATGTCGCGTTCGTGCCACAGCGCGACATTCTCGAATGCCGCCTGCGCGTTAGAACGCACGACGCGCGCCAAGCCGCAAATCTGTTCGCAGCTTACCGGGTTGCGTTTGTGCGGCATCGCCGAACTGCCACGCTGTCCCGCGGCAAAGGGCTCCTCGGCCTCGCGCACTTCGGTGCGTTGCAGATGGCGAATTTCCAGTCCGATTTTCTCCAGCGTGGCCGCGACAATCGCCAGCGTGGAAAGAAATTCGGCGTGTCGATCGCGCTGGATGACCTGCGAAGCGACCGGCGCCGGTTCCAGGCCAAGCCGGCGGCAGATCGCGTCTTCGACTTCGACGCCGAGATGCGCGGCATTGCCAACCGCCCCGGAGATTTTTCCCACCGCCATCTGCCGCGCGGCATGGCAGAAGCGCTCCTGATTGCGGCGATTTTCGGCGAACCAGTTGGCGATTTTAAGGCCGAAGGTAATGGGCTCGGCGTGAATGCCGTGGGTGCGGCCGATCTGCGGAGTATGCTGAAATTCGTGGGCGCGCTTTTCCAGCACTTCACCGAGCCGCTGGAGACCGGCGTCAATCAGGCGCGCAGCCTCGCGCACCTGCAAAGCCTGCGCGGTATCCACAACGTCGTTCGACGTCAGACCATAATGCAGCCAGCGCGCCGCTTCGGGATCGCCGATGGTTTCGCCCACGGCCAGCGTAAATGCGATCACGTCGTGACGCACGCGGGCCTCGATTTCGAGCACGCGGGCCGCGTCCACGCGGGCGCGTTCGCGAATGCGCGCCGCCGCTTCCCGGGGCACGACGCCACGTTCGGCCAGCACATCGGTGGCGGCTAATTCGACTTCGAGCCAGCGCTCGAGGCGTCCTTGATCGGTCCAGATGGCGCCCATCTGCGGGCGCGTGTAGCGGGCAATCATTGTGCGTATCGGGCCGGCGACCCCTCCCCGTTCTTTTTGTAAGTGTTCATTCTAAGGGACTTCAACTCCTTAAATCTGCAAGTGCTCATTCTGCGTGAGTTACGGTGGTGGTTCGCGCAAGTGCTCATAATAGGGAGTTTAGTTCTTTGCGCCATTCCGATAGCACCAACGATCGTACAGGGCTCCGCGCGGAGTTTGTTAAGCACAAAAAGAGCTTTCTGCAAGCAGCCTCTTCAAGGATTTTGGCGCTCGCCAGGGAAAGTCCTTGGGGCCGGCGGCCGGGCTAAAGAACCCAAGGCACCACGACGCCCACCCTCGAAAGTTCAAGGGCGCCCAGAGAAAGCAACTCTTCGCGAGCGTTACATCTATTTTACCGTGAGGGTCAAGAGGCGGACCTAGATTACAACTGGAGGGGAGCGAGGGGTTCGTGCTGGGAGGCGATCAGAAGCTCGCCGCGAAAGGCGAATAAGCTTGGGCGGCGGCCCAGGGCTTCTTCCGCACAGATGCGGGCAACGTCGGGATTGTTATTGTTCTCCGAAAGATGGGCGAGCACCAGATAGCGCGGGCACGCGTCAAAACCCTCGGGATCGGCGAGAAACGCACTGACCGTCTCATTCGAAAGATGGCCGGTGCGGCTCATGACACGCTGCTTCACATGCCAAGGATAAGGGCCGACCTTGAGCATCTCCACGTCGTGATTCGATTCCAGAATCAACCCATCGCAATCGCGAAGGCGCTGCTTTACCAATTCGGGCATGTAGCCGAGATCGGTCACCAGCGCGAGCTTCACGCCGGCAGCGCGAAAGGTGAAGCCGAGCGGATCGATGGCGTCGTGGGGAATACGAAACGGCGCGACTTCGATATCGCCCACGCAAAATCCCTGGCCGGCGTCGATGAACTCGACGCGCTCGAGGCGGCGCGCATGCCGCTCGGGAAGAAAGCGCAGCGTTTCAGCATGGGTCTCCGCAGTGAGATATAC
>Ga0210409_10007637_pt1 | contig 11116 bp, 7 predicted proteins | sample IncBWH17MmetaG_FD_161649 | JGI IMG/M metagenome (GOLD analysis project Ga0210409, IMG submission 161649) | Forest soil microbial communities from Barre Woods Harvard Forest LTER site, Petersham, Massachusetts, United States - Inc-BW-H-17-M | ecosystem: Environmental > Terrestrial > Soil >...
TAAAGTTCAGTAAGCCAGGACAACCGCCAGTCGTAAAGGTCGGTAGTAAATTGCTCAACGACCGGTCCGGCGGGGTTGACACCTGCCAAATCGTCGTCGAAGACAACGGCATCGGCTTCGATGAAAAATACCTGGACCGAATCTTCCGGGTGTTCCAGCGTCTGCACGGACGAACCGAATACGAGGGCACCGGCATTGGACTTGCGATCTGCCGCAAGATCGTGGAACGGCACGGCGGCAGCATAACCGCCAGTAGCACCCCCGGGATGGGCGCGAAGTTCATCGTCACGTCGTTGTGTGACTTAACCCATAACCTTGCCGTGTTGAGACCATAACTTTGCCGCGAAACGGGAGCTTCTGGACGCTCGAAGCACCTGTGGCATCGCTCGGTGAAGCGGCGCGTAAGCATAACGCCGCCGGAAGCGCAGTGTTGAGAAGCATATCCTTGCCGCGAGCGCAGAGTTGCATGTATTATCGATTTAATTGTAGGATTGTGTTGTATGCCGCGGAATCACCGAGATGCGCAACGACGGCTCTTCGAGATCGCTGAAGGCCAGCAGGGTCTCTTCACGGCGAAGCAAGCGAAGGCTGCCGGTTTCGCTGAGAACATTCATCCCTATCATGTGCATGTCGGGAACTGGATTCGCGAACACCGCGGGATCTACCGCCTCGCCCTTTTCCCGCCGGCGGAACATCCCGATCTGGTGAAGTGGGCGCTGTGGTCGAAGAATCGGAACGAGGTGATCGAAGGAGTCTACAGCCATCAGACCGCCCTAAGCCTCCATGAGCTGTCGGATCTGAATCCGGCCAAGCTGCAAATAACTGTCCCCACCCATTTCCGGCGGAACAGCGAGATTCCCGGCATCCTGGTGCTCCATTACGGGGACCTCCCCAACGAGGATGTCCAGACGGCGCAGGGCTTCAAGTATACTCGGCCCCTGCGGAGCATTCTCGATCTGATCGAAGCTGATAGTGTTGAGCGCACGTTTATACGCCAGGCACTGAGGCAAGCTCTCCATCGTGGACTGATCACGCGCTCGGAGGTCAAACGTGTTGAGCTGAGCGCTCCCGCTCAGAGAGTATTCCAGGATCTTCTGCGGCAGGTTGCGTAAATGCCGCGAGAGTATTCATCGGCGGAGGCATTCCGCAGGGCGCTCGAAGTCCGCCTCAACAAGGCTGCCGAAACCGAGTTAGTTCAGATAAGCCGCCTCCGGCGCCAGGTGGCCTTTGACCGCCTGTTGGCGCGATTATTTCGGATCGATCCCGCGCCCTGGGTGCTGAAGGGTGGCTACGCCTTGGAGCTTCGCTTCAAGACGGCACGAGCGACGGTCGATATTGACCTGACCGTGCAAAGGGTCGCAGCCGCAACGGAAGCCGATGCGAACCGGATAGTCCGGGACATGCTTCAGGATGCCGCCAGCCTCCGGCTTGGAGACTGGTTTGAGTTCACCATTGGTCCGCCGGTGCTGGATTTGGATGCAGCACCTTATGGTGGGGCCAGGTATCCCGTTGAAACCCGCATGGACGGCAGGATCTTCGCGCGCTTTCATCTGGACGCCGGGATTGGCGACGCCGTGATCCAGCCAGTGGAGATCATCGAGTGCCGAGATTGGCTGAGTTTCGCGGGCATCGCCTCTCCTCGGGTTCAAACGATTTCGCGAGAGCAGCAGTTCGCAGAGAAACTTCACGCCTATACGCTGCCAAGGAGTTCATCCAACAGCCGCGTGAAGGACCTCATTGACCTTGTACTCTTGATCGGATCTGGCGGGCTCAGCCCGAAGCGGGCGGCGGATGCAGTGCATCTGACATTCGAGCGAAGACGGACCCACGCGTTGCCCCTCGCGCTACTGAAACCGCCACGGGATTGGCAGGGGCGCTTTCTGGCATTAGCCGAGGAATGTCAACTTGCCGGAGACATGGACGCGGTTTTCAGTGAAGTTGAGAAGCTCTTCGAGCGCATGATGAAGGGTAGAGAAGGACGGAGCTGAGGTTGGTGTATGGACGACCGTGATCCTAAAACCTATCAGCTGGAGGCCGTTCTCGCCGATTATCAGCGGCTGAAGGAGGAGAACGCCGCGCTTCGCCGGCTCCTTGTCGAACACGGGATCACGATACCGGCGCAGCCGAAGAACGGCTTGTCACCCGCGGCCAGGCCAGATGCGCAAGATGCTGGTGTCGATGAGCACGCTGGTAAGGACGCCAAAATTGCTTTGTTCCGTGGCCTGTTCCGCGGGCGGGAAGATGTTTATGCACTGCGCATGCGATTCAAGAGTGGCGAGTGGGGCTATGTCCCAGCCTCTATCCGCGACTGGAAGGCGGTCCTTTCCACAGATGTGGCCCTTCGGAAGAAGGTGGACCAGAAGACCAGGAAACTGTTGCCTCTGACCGATGATGTGCTGCGACAGCACCTCGAAGGCAAGCAGACTATCGGCATCTATCCGCTGCTTCTGGACGAAACCTGTTGGTTTCTGGCCGTCGACTTTGACAAGAAGAGCTGGCAGGATGACGCCTCGGCATTCCTCGAAACATGCCGCGAGCTGGGCGTATCGGCGGTGCTCGAACGATCACGCTCCGGAAACGGCGGCCATGTTTGGATTTTCTTCGAACGCGCGATCGCGGCGGCAACAGCCCGGAAACTCGGGAGTCTGGTCCTCACCAGAACCATGGATCGACGCCACCAGCTCGGGATGGACTCCTATGACCGGTTCTTCCCGAACCAGGACACGATGCCAAAGGGAGGCTTCGGCAATCTCATCGCGCTCCCGCTGCAATGGATGCCGCGGCAGAACGATAACAGCGTGTTCCTCGATTCGGATTTTCGGCCTTATCCCGATCAATGGAAGTTTCTCTCGGGCGTTCGGAGGATGACGACCGATTCTGCGGACGCTCTCGTGCGTGAGGCCATGCGTACCGGAAGTGTGATTGGTGTAAGGATCAGCCTGGCGGATGAGGACGACGAGGCGGAGCCATGGACGATGCCTCCCTCAAAGAGGCGCACGCCCGCGATCATAGAAGGTCCGCTTCCCGAACGGATCGAGATTGTACGGTCGAATGTTCTCTACATTGAGAAGAAAAACCTCCCTCCCGCAATGCTGAATCGGCTGTTGCGTCTGGCCGCTTTCCAGAATCCCGAGTTCTACAAGGCCCAGGCCATGCGTCTTTCCACGTTCGGCAAGCCCCGGATTATCTCTTGCGGTCAGGACTTTGCGCAGCATGTTGCGCTGCCTCGCGGTTGCCTCGCGGACGCCACGGCCTTACTCGCAGATCACAAGATCAGGGTTGACCTCCGTGACGAACGCTACGCGGGCGCTCCCATTGACGCGAACTTCGACGGCCAACTGCGCCCTTATCAAGAAGACGCTGTGGCCGGCGTCGGCGGTCATGACGATGGAATCCTGTGCGCGCCCACAGCTTTCGGCAAAACAGCGGTTGCCGCTTGGCTGATCGCGAAACGGAAGGTGAACACGCTGGTTTTGGTTCACCGGCAACAGTTGCTCGATCAATGGCATGAACGCCTCGCGATGTTTCTGGGTCTGCCGCCGAACTCGATCGGGCAGATCGGCGGTGGAAAATCGGACCGAACAGGCTGCATCGACGTAGCGGTGATTCAAAGTCTCCACCGGAAAGACGAAGTGAAGGATTTCGTTGCTGAATACGGCCAGGTGATCGTGGATGAATGCCACCACATCTCCGCCTTCACCTTCGAGCAGGTGATGAAACAGGTGAAGGCAAGATACGTAGTTGGCCTGACGGCTACGCCGACGCGAAAGGACGGCCATCATCCGATCATCTACATGCAATGCGGTCCGATCCGGTTCAACATGAGCGCCCGGACGATGACCGAAGCGACGCCTTTCGAGCATAAGGTCGTCCCACGTCATACGGATTTCCGGATGCCGGCCGAGATGACGGATATGGCGATTCAGGATGTGTATGCGGCCCTGGTCAGCGATTCGGCGCGCAACGCGATGATCGCCGGGGATCTCAGACGGGCCTTGCAGGCTGGACGTTCGCCGCTCTTGCTCACGGGGCGCAAGGAGCATCTTCAGTTCTTCGCAGCTGAAGTAGAAGGATTCGCGAAGCACATTTTTGTACTCAAGGGAGGCATGGGCAAGAAGCAGCGCCGAACGACTGCGGAGGCTCTGACGGCTGTGCCTGAAACCGAAGGCCGCGTGATTATCGCGACTGGCAGCTATATCGGCGAAGGCTTCGATGACGCGCGGCTCGACACTCTATTTCTGGCGATGCCGATTTCCTGGAAAGGCACGCTGCAGCAGTACGTGGGGCGGCTGCATCGGCTCCACGATGGCAAACGTGTCGTGCAAGTCTACGACTACATCGACTCGAACGTGGCTATGTTGGCCAGGATGTATGAACGGCGGCTGAAGGGCTACGACGCAATCGGATACACCGTCGAACGTCCTGAGGCAGACCTGCTTACAACCAACACCGGCCAGGCTTGAGCAACCAAAAACATTTCGAATTGGTCTTGTCTTTACTCTGCACATGTGCTAGTATGCACCTATACACATGCCGCGAAGGGAAACGCCCGAGGATGTGCGGCGTTGGTTTCAGGAAGCCATTCGTGACCTATGGCCTGTGGCGACCGGATCGTTGTCATTCCGCAAAAGTCCCTGCATCCGGCAGCATTGCAAGCTGTGTGAATCAGGACAGGGACATTCCAGCTACGCGCTCTATGGAAAGAAGGGCAAGCGTCGTTTTTCGATCTATGTGCCGGAGGAGTTGGCTCCTGAGGTTGAGCGGGCTATCCGGAACGGGCGCAGCCTTCAACAGCTGATTGCGGAAGCCGGCCGAAGGTACGCAGTGGCGTTGAAGGGCGAGCATCGCTCACGGGACCACCGCTACACACCAGGAGGTAGCGGTTGTTAAGCGAAGCGGATTTCAGTGCTTGGTGTAGACGGCTCGGCGTGACCGCGAAGTGCTGCGATATCGTTGCCGACGTGAGGTCCCGGCCTCCCACCCGCCGGGTTGGAGGTGGACGCAGTAACGTCAGCGGGCGCTATCCGAGTCGGAAGATGGGAGCCACGATTCAGTTTGAAAGCCATCGGGTCGAGCTTCCCGCCGTCTATGAACTGGAACACGACCCGAACGTCTTGGAGTACTACGATCAGCCGCCGTCGATTCCGCTCGCCTACGTGTCCAGCAACGGAAGACGGCTTTCTGTCCTCCACACGCCGGATTTCTTTGTGATTCGAACGGAATCGGGGGGGTGGGAGGAGTGCAAGACCGAACAGGATCTGGAAAAGCTCGCAGAGAAGAGCCCCAACCGCTACAGGCGGGACTCGAACGGCGGCTGGCAATGTCCTCCTGGCGAAAGCCACGCAAACAAGTTTGGTCTCTCTTATCGCGTTCGCTCATCCGCCACGATCAACTGGACCCTCCAACAGAATCTTCAGTTCCTGGAAGACTATTTCCGATGTGATGCGATGACCATCAGCCCGAGGTCACGCGAAGCAGTCGCTGCTGAGATTGTCCGGCAACCTGGCCTCTTGTTGAGCGATTTGATTCATAGAACGAAGGACGCGGCGAGCCGGGATGATATCTATTTCATGATTGCGGCGGGCGAGATCTTCGCGGATCTCAGCTGTGCCACGATTGCACGACCCTCGGACGTTGCCATTTTCGCTAATGCTGAAATGAGTGCTGCATTTCGGCGGATTGACGGATCTGTGCACGCAGCAACGCCGAAGGTGGGAATCAAAATCGAGCCAGGCGCGCCGGTTTGGTGGGATGGCACGGCTTGGCGAATCGTAAATGTGGGCGATCAGAACATTAGTCTGCTTGGGGTCAGTGGCGCGTTGACGGAGTTGCCCCGCGAGGCCTTCGACAGGTTGCTGTCGGTTGGGTCTTTTAAGAATGCCGCAGCAGAATCACCACAGCTTTCTGAGGCGGCCAGGATTCTGAGTGGGGCCAGCGAAGCTGACCTTCGGGAGGCGAACAGGCGTTTCGATTTGGTGAAAAGGCACATCAGTGGCGAACATCTGTCCATGTCGGCTCGAACGATACGATCTTGGACGGCTCTATACCGGGCTGCGCAAGAAAAACATGGCAGCGGATACCTCGGCCTGCTTCCGCTGGTCCGGCTGCGGGGCAACCGTACGAGCAGACTTTCGCGGAACACTGAAGCGCTCACAGAGGAGTGGATTGCGCAGGACTACGAAAGCCTTAAGCAGAGATCCAGACGCTCGTCGTGGGCGCTGCTTAAGGCGAGATGTGAGGAACACAACCTCACGGCGCCAAGCTATAAGACATTTTGCTTGTGGGTGCGCAAGCGTCCCGTTTTCGAACAGACCTTGAAGAGACAGGGTCCGCGCGCCGCGTATGCTCATGCCGCCATCTACCTCGAACTGAGTCGCACGACGCCTCGTCATGGAGACCGGCCCTTCGAGATCGGCCATATCGATCACACCGAACTGGATCTCGAGCTGGTGTGCTCCCTTACGGCACGTTCACTCGGACGCCCATGGCTAACCGTTCTTACGGACGCCTTCTCCCGCCGGGGGCTGGCGTTCTATTTGACATTTGACCCGCCGAGCTATCGCTCTTGCATGATGATCTTGCGCGAGTGCGTGCGCAGGCATGGACGACTGCCGCAAACCATCGTCATCGATGGAGGCGCGGAGTTCCAGAGCACCTATTTCGAAACGCTCCTGGCTCGGTACGAGTGCATCAAGAAGACCAGGCCGCCGGCCAAGGCGCGCTTTGGTTCGGTTTGCGAACGTCTGTTCGGAACCACCAATACGCAGTTCATCCATAATCTTCGAGGCAATACCCAGATAACCCGCAATGTGCGCCAGGTGACGAAGTCCGTCAACCCCAAGGGGCTTGCGGCCTGGACACTCGGTGATCTCTACGAACGGGTTTCCGAGTACCTGTATGAGGTTTACGACACGATCGACCATCCGGCTTTGGGACAGAATCCGCGGCAAGCTTTCCAGGCCGGACTGGAAGCTGGCGGGCTTCGCCCACAACGGATGATCCCGTACGATCACGAGTTCCTGGTCGCCACGCTCCCCACGACGCCGAAGGGAACAGCGGTTGTTGCCGTAGGCCGGGGTGTGAAGATCAATCATATTTACTACTGGTCGGACAGCTTCCGGGAGCCCGGCGTCGAGAATGAGGCGGTCCCGGTCCGTTACGACCCATTTGATGCTGGAACGGCATACGCGTTCGTTGGGAACCAATGGGCGGTATGCCGGTCCGAGCATTTCGCGGCGTTCCGGGGGCGATCCGAAAAAGAGGTGTTAATCGCGAGCCGGGAGATCCAGAAGCGGAGGCAAGAGCATTCACGCCACGGAGGAATCACCGCTCGCCGACTTGCAGATTTCTTGCTTTCCGTCGAGTCCGAGGAGGCGCTGCTTCAACAACGCTTGAAAGATCGTGAAGGCACGGCCGTACGCAGTGCCAACAGTATTGAACGTCCAGCGTTGGAAGCCGTTGAACAGGATCAGGCTCGCGTTGACGTGGATGAGCACGGCGACCTCACAACCGATCTTCAGGCGTATGCGGAGTTCTAAGAGATGGTATCGACGGCTGCAATTCCGCGAAGAGATTCAACGCAGACCTGCAGCCCGCAGCTCGCACAGTTCCAGGCTGTCACAGTAGCGCACCCGCATCTGGTGAAAGCCAAAGAGTCGCTGATCACTGCAATGCGGGAGTCGGAGCCGAACTCAATCGTGATGGTTTTCGGCCCAACGGGCGTGGGCAAGACCACTTTGCGACTCCGGACGGAACAGATCCTCATTGAGGACCAGCGGGCGGAATTGGATTCCAATCGATGGCGCATCCCCGTGGCGAGCGTCGAAGCGATCGCGCCGGATTCCGGCAGCTTCTGCTGGCGCAGCCATTTCAAGAGGCTGCTCCAGGCGATGGGCGATCCCCTCACGGATAGAAGGCGCGTGCCTGGATCAGATCTTGATGACGATTCGGAAGAGCGGTTCCAGTTAACCGCGCGATCTTCAGGAAGCGAATACCGCTATGCGGTCGAGCAGACCCTCCGTTTCCGAAGGCCAGCCGCCGTAATGATTGATGAAGCGCAGCATCTTGGTAAGGTGGCGTCGGGGCGCCGCCTACTCGATCAGCTCGACGTCGTTAAGTCGATCGCAAACAGGACGAACACGGTTCACGTTCTGTTCGGCACTTATGACTTGCTCGCATTCCGAAACCTGAGCGGCCAGTTGAGTCGCCGCAGTGTGGATATCCATTTCCCGCGTTATCGCGCTGATCGCGCCGAAGAGCGAAAGATCTTCGTAAACATCGTCCACTCGTTCCAGAAAAAGCTACCCCTGCCAGAACCCCCGGACCTGGTAAAGCATTGGGAACTCCTCTACGAGCGAACCTTCGGCTGCGTGGGTGTGCTGAAGCAATGGCTTGTGAAGGCGCTGGCTGCCGCACTCCGGCGCGGCGATTCCACAATCAGCGTACGCAATCTGGAAGATCACGCCTTATCGATAGCGCAGTGTGACAAGATTCTCTCCGAGATTACGGAAGGAGAGGCTCGGTTGAACGAAGGTGACGGAGCGCGATCGAAACTTCGCGCGCGTTTGGGCCTGGCAACCGCCAGCGCGCCGGCGCCAGGTCTCAGTGCTCCGGCTGGTACGGACGCTCGGCACAAACTGAAACCCGGGCATCGGAAGCCTGCGAGAGACCCGGTAGGGCAGCCTGTTTATGCCGCATGCGTTTGAGTGCTGGGATCTGACAAGTCCTCCGGTGCCACCGCGGAGTCCGCTTTTCCCGCTTGAGCCGATCGGCATCGGTACTCCGTTTGTTGAAAGTTTGACGAGCTACGTCTCCAGATTGGCCGAGGTCCATGCCGTCACGGTTTCGGATCTCGTTGGCTATGTTCTTGCCAAGTGTGCTCCTTGCGATGGACCGATCGTCTCGGCACGGGCTTGTGATTACAGGTTCGGCTCAGGCTTTCATCCCGGTATCCATGCGATCAACGGATTGGCGGAAGATGCCCGGCGATGGACCGCGGCGGTCGAGACGGCGACGGGCCTGAGCGGGCTGCGCTTCTTAACGTTGGCGCCACTCAGGCAAGTCTTCTGTAAACAGTTTCTGTTCCGCACTGTCCAGGCCTGGTGTGGGGACTGCTTTGCAGACTGGCGAATGAATGGGTTCCCACTATATCTGCCATTGGCGTGGAATCTGCGGATGGTCGGAACTTGCGCGAAACATGGGTGCCCCTTAGAGGACACCTGCCCGAACTGCGGGAAACGGTTCGGGCAGCTCGACGCACGAGCTAGAGCTGGCTATTGCTCACGTTGTGGATGTTGGCTCGGTCGGTCGATTTCATCACGATCCGAGCCATCGCAAGAGGCACCTTACGGAGATGCTCTATACGTCGCTGTTTCTGTCGGCGACGTTCTGGCATCGTTGCCGGAGCTTGAGGAGGACCGCCTCCGGGACATTCTACGGGAAAACATAGCTGCGCTCGTAACGCAGGCGGCGAACGGAAATCAACGCGTCTTTTCCAAGTTCACAATGCTTCCCGATAACGCTATCTGTGGCTGGATAAGGGGTGCACACCGGCCTCGACCCGATCAACTGTTCCGCTTTTGTTGCCGGCTGCGCATCCCGGCTTGCGAACTCTTGCATCGACCTGGCCGCTGGACCGTTCCAGCGGAAATCGCTACCGCAGGAATCATCGCCAGCCGGCGTGGGGCGTGGCGCGACGATCCGGAGACGCTCAAAGCAGCCTTGCTCAAAGCAGTCAAGGAAAATCCGCCGCCGAGTCTCGCACATGTTGCGCTCCGGCTGAAGTATAAAACCTGTGCTCCCTTGAAGCGACTGGATGCGAAGACTTGTCGGCAGATTACCCTACGCTACCAGGCTTTTCGTCGAGGGCCTGGCGGCGGAAAGTGTGCGCCCGAACAGATGGAGAACCGCCTGAGGGAATCTCTGGCTCTTGAACGACCGATTCCGGTGAGCAGGATCGCGGCGGAATTCGGTTATCAATCCACATGTGTGCTGCACGCGCGGTTTCCGGATTCCTGTAAAGCCATCGCACGTAAGGAACTCCAGAATAGACAGGTGTGGCGGGCACGCCTCCGAGCAGGGTTATTAAGCGCCATCGCAGAAGAACCGCCACCCGTGATCGCCGCTGCCGCGAAACGCCTGGGCTGCAGCCATGTATATCTGACCCATTATTTCCCTGATCTATGCCTTCGCCTGCGCGAAGCCGGGAAAACCTGGAGGCTCAAGCAGCGGGACGCAATTCAGCGTGGCATCGAGAAAGTGGTCGGCGAAATGCCTGGCGCGAGCGTGCCCGACATCTGTAAAGCAACCGGGGTCAGACAGATGTTCCTCTATGTTCAATTCCCGATGCTCTATAAGCGAATCGTTTCGGGTTTCATAGCACACCGGGACGCGCTCCGAAAGCAGAGACGCGCAGTGCTTCGCGATGATGTCCGCAAGGCGGTCGCGGAACTGCTACGGAGGCGTTTGCACCCCACCGTGAATAATATCGTCCCATTTCTCAGCGATGAGGCGGGCCGAGACTGGAAACGGATTCAAGAAGAAATTGACCACATAATCCGGGAGCGCGCCGCGGGCGGGGAAGCATAACCTTGCCAAATGGCAAAGTTATGGGTTAAGTCACAGGGCATTTCGAGAAACAGATTAGGGAGGCACCATGAGCCAATACGAGGAACTCACCACAACCATGACCGACCAGCAATACCTGGTCGAGGCGCTGACGGAGATGGGCTACAAGCCCGAAGCACAAACAGAGGGAACGGCCTTACGTGGGTACGGCGGGGTCAGTTGGAACAGACCAGTACAGGTCACAATCCCGAGGGAGCAACTTCGCGGCGCTTTGGCGCCCGTCGGCTTCGGTCGGGACGAAGCCGGAGTCTTTCAGGCCGTCATCGATGACCTGGACCGGAAGTGCAGCGGGTTCGACGAAAGCTGGCTCGGCCGGGTCGCGCAAGCCTACAAAGAGCGGCAGACCATGGCGGTGGCCAAGACCAAAGGCTACGTGTTCCGGGGCCGCGAAATAGTTCAAACGCCGCAAGGACCAAAGGTGCAGTTGCGTTTCGCTGTTCGCTAACGAAGGGGCGTGGAGAACCGTCATGCAGGAAAAACTCATCACCGT
>Ga0210409_10007638_pt1 | contig 11116 bp, 7 predicted proteins | sample IncBWH17MmetaG_FD_161649 | JGI IMG/M metagenome (GOLD analysis project Ga0210409, IMG submission 161649) | Forest soil microbial communities from Barre Woods Harvard Forest LTER site, Petersham, Massachusetts, United States - Inc-BW-H-17-M | ecosystem: Environmental > Terrestrial > Soil >...
CGGATCATCCTGCCGCCTTCCACTTACGCTCAGGAACGGGAAAAGATCGAGACGCGCCTGCCGGCGGCCGTGCGCTTCATCGCGGAGCAGGAGCTGAACGAGTTCGCCGCAGGGGAGGCCGCCGCCGACGTCGGCATCGTTCTGCAGGGCGGGCTGTATAACAACACGCTGCGCGCCATGGAGCTCATCGGCTGCGCGGATGTGTTCGGCGTCAGCCGCATTCCTTTATATGTCCTCAACGTCACCTATCCGCTGGTGGCCGCGGAGTGGCTCAGGTTCTGCAGTGGCAAGCGCGCGGTGCTCATCATCGAAGAGGGCCAGCCGGAATTCATCGAACAGGCTGCCAATCAGATGCTGCGCCGGGCGGATGTCAATACGCGGATCGTCGGTAAAGAGCTGCTGCCGGTGTTCGGCGAATGCACCGTGGATGTGCTGCGCAAGGGAATCAGGGCGTTTGTCGAACAGTGGGCTCCCGGGATGAGTACCAGCGGCACGCCGACGGCGCAGCGAAAGACAGAAGTCTCGCCTGAGGCGGCCGCGAAGCTTGCGGCGCTGGTGCCGGCGCGACCCTCGGGGTTGTGCACCGGCTGCCCCGAGCGCCCGTTCTTCGCGGCGATGAAGATCCTGCAGAAGGAGATCGGGCCGCTGCATATCAGCGCGGACATCGGCTGTCACTCCTTCGCGACGCTGCCGCCCTTCAACATGGGCAACAGCATCATGGGCTATGGCCTCGGAGCGGCGGCGGCATCGGCCTTTGGCACCGAGGGCGGCAAGCGCGCGGTATCCATCATGGGGGATGGCGGCTTCTGGCATAACGGACTGACCAGCGGCATCGGCAACGCGGTGTTCAACCGGCACGATGATCTGACCGTCATCATCGACAACGGCTACTCGGCGGCGACCGGCGGTCAGGACATTCTGTCCTCGCGCGCCGCCCCCGGGCACCGGCAAGGCAACCACTCGATCGCGGATGCCGTCAGGGGCATCGGAGTCAAATGGGTCAGGCGCACCCATACCTACGACATGCGCGGCACGCTCAAGGTTCTGCGCGAGGCGCTCGCGACGCCCGAGCGCGGCCCTAAGGTCGTCGTCGCCGAGGGGGAGTGCTCGCTCAACCGCCAAAGACGCGTGCGGCCCCTGATGCGCAAAGCCATCGAGGATGGCGCACGAGTCGTGCGCGAGCGATTCGGGGTCGACCCGGACACCTGCACGGGAGACCACTCGTGTATCCGCCTGTCGGGATGCCCGTCCCTGACGATCAAAGACAACCCGGATCCGCTGCGCACCGACCCGGTCGCGCACGTGGACAACAGCTGCGTCGGCTGCGGCGTATGCGGTGAGGTGGCGGAAGCCGCTGTGCTGTGTCCGTCCTTTTATCGCGCCGAGTTGCTCTACAACCCATCGCGCTGGGACCGTGTGGCGAATGCCGTGCGCCACTGGGTGATCGGCATCCTGCAGCGGCGCGGCGCGCGGCGCCGTTTGCGCTACGCGCTGTAGAGACTGACGCACCTGCATGGCCGAGCGGCCGATCAAGCTGACAATCGCGGCCCTGGGAGGGCAGGGCGGCGCCGTGCTCGCGCAGTGGCTGGTCGGGATCGCGAAGGCCGAAGGATATATCGCCCAGTCGACGTCCGTTCCCGGTGTGGCGCAACGAACCGGCGCCACCCTCTATTATCTGGAGTTCTTTCCGCGCGCCGCTGCCGATCGGGTCGGCCGCGAGCCCGTCCTGGCCCTGATGCCGGTGCCGGGCGACGTGGACTGTGTCATCGCCTCCGAGCTTGCCGAGGCGGGTCGCGCCATCCAGCGCGGGCTCGTGACCCCGGAGCGAACGCTCCTCATCTCTTCAACTCATCGCTCGTACGCCATCGCGGAGAAGAGCGCTATGGGCAGCGGTGCCACGGATGCCAGCGAGTTGGCGGAACTGATACGGCGCAGCGCGAGGCGGGTGATCCTGTTTGACATGGAAGAGACCGCCGAGCGCAACCACAGCGTCATCAGCTCGGTGCTGCTCGGCGCATTGTGCGGCAGCGGCGCGCTGCCGTTTCGCAAGCAGACTTTCGAGGAGGCGATCCGCAGCAGCGGCATTGCGGTCGCGGCGAATCTCGCGGCCTTTGAGGACGCAAATCAGCGCGCGCAACGCCAGGACAGCGCCCTTACTGGACCGCCGGCGCGCACCCTGCCGGCGGAGATCCCGGCGACAGCCCGGGCCCCTCAGGCGCAGGCGCTGCTCGACCGCGTCAGAGGCTTGCCGCTGGCCGTGCAGCCGCTGGCGCTCGAGGGCACGCGACGGGTTACTGACTATCAGGACCTGCGGTACGGCGCGTTGTACCTCGAGCGTCTCGAGAGAGTCGCGGCGCTCGAGGCCCTCGCGGGGACGGAGGCTGGCGCTCACGCGCTGCTCGAGGGCACGGCGCGCAGCCTCGCGCTATGGATGAGCTTCGAGGATCCCATCCGGGTCGCCGATCTCAAGACCCGCGGTTCGCGATTCGTACGCGTCCGCGAGCAGCTGGGTGCGCCGGTTGGACAGCTGCTCGGCATCACTGACTTCCTGAAGCCCCGGGTTGAGGAAATCGCCGCGACGATGCCGGCCCCGCTCGGTCGCTGGCTACTGCGTTCCACACACCTCGGCAGGTGGCTCGCGCGCGCCACGGGCGGCTGGCGGATCCGCACCAGCACGGTGAGCGGTTTCCTGTTGCTCTATGCCGTCGCGGGACTGAAACGCTGGCGACGCTCCACCTTGCGATTTCAAGAAGAGAATGCGCGCATCGAGGACTGGCTCGGGCGGATCGAACGGTTGGCGGGGCGAAACTATTCCCTGGCCGTCGAGCTCTCGCGGGCCCAGCGCCTGATCAAAGGCTATGGCGAGACTCACGAGCGGGGCTTGAGGAATTTCTCGCTGCTGCTCGGGCAGCTGGGAACGCTGACGCCGCGCTCCGATGGCGGGGCGCTGCTGGCACGCCTCATCGACGCGGCACTGGCGGACGAGGAAGGCGCGGCGCTCCGACGCGAGCTGGCGCTCCTGCAGGCTCGATGAGCAGCGCTGTAGTTGCGCGGCCGAAACCGTACCTGGTGCAGGTGCAGCCGGGGCGGACCTATTTCTGGTGCCGTTGCGGGCGTTCGTCGAATCAGCCGTTTTGCGATGGCTCGCACAAAGGGACCGAGTTCAGCCCGGTGAGATTCGTGGCCGGCCCGCAGGACGAGGAGCTGCTGCTGTGCGGCTGCAAGCAGACCGGCGCGGCGCCGCTGTGCGACGGCGCACACAGCAGTCTTCCGGGAGGCGCACCGTTGGATGATCCGTGCAGCGCGGCCAACCGCGACATCCCGGTGGTGACCGAAAGGGACGGAGCGCGCGCCCTTCTCAATGGCGACTGTTACGTGTTCTCGCCCGACCTTGCTGTGATGATGTCGCGTGGCTCGCTGCGCTACTGCTACATGGTGTGCGCGGCGCTCGGCTCGGTGTATCAGACTCAACTGCTCATGGAGGTCAGGGGCGCGCCCTCGCCGCTCATGACATTCGGCGAGCGCGACGTGATTCTCTTCATCGGCGGGGGAAGCGGTACGGTGACCATCTCGGGCCGCAGCTTCGCGGTCAGGACCACGGACGGAATCTACCTGCGTCCCGCCGAGGCGCTGCAGCTCAGCGCCGATGCGGGCCAGATGCTCAGGGTGTTCGTGCTCGCCTGTCCGCCGGGCGAGATCGCCTGGCTCGGGGCCATGCCGGGCAATTTCGACGCAAGCTACCCGCAGCGGGTGGTATCGGTTGACGCGGAGCAGCGCATCGCGATGGGCCCCCGGTATTTCCAGCTGCTGGTGGACAAGCGCATCGGCTCGCGCGTCATCACTCAGTTCATCGGCCACATACCGCCCTCCAAGGCTGCACCGCATCGCCACCTGTACGAAGAGGCGATCATCGTGCTGTCCGGTGAGGGATACATGTGGACCGAGGACCGCAAAGCCCGGGTGAGGGCGGGAGATGTGATTTTTCTGCCGCGCAAGCAACTCCATTCGCTGGAGGCGACGTCCGCGGGGGGCATCGACGTGGTCGGCGTCATCTGCCCCGGTGACAATCCCAGCATCAACTATTACGACTGACGCGCCGCACGTGCGCCCCTCGATCGCCGAACGCGAAGGCGGCTTGCAGCGAGGCTTGAGCAAGGGCCAGATCGTCATGATCGGGCTCGGCGGTGCCATCGGCACCGGCCTCTTCATGGGCAGCGGGCTCGCCATCGGCTACGCCGGTCCGGCCGTGATCGTCAGCTACGCCCTGGCGGGATTCGTGGCGCTGGTCATGGTCTTCAGCCTATCGGAGATGGCGGTCGTGCATCCGACCGCGGGCTCGTTCGGCACCTACGCCGAGACTTATCTCAACCCCTGGGCGGGTTTCGTCGTGCGCTACACCTACTGGATAGCGCAGGTGATCGCCATCGGCGGTGAGGCCGTCGCGGCGGGCCTGTATATGACGTTCTGGTTTCCACGGGTGCCGGTATGGAGCTGGGCGCTCGGTTTCTGTCTCATTCTGCTGTATTTCAATTCCCGCTCGGTGCGCAACTTCGGCACGGTGGAGTCGTGGCTCGCTCTCATCAAGGTGTCGGCCATCGTGCTGTTCATCATCCTGGGAACTGCCAGTATCTTCGGCCTGGGCCTGCCCGCGGTCGGGTTTCACAATCTCACCGGACTCCCCGGGGGGTTCATGCCCACGGGCGTGCGTGGCCTGTGGATGGCGGTGATCGTCGGCATCTTTTCATTCAACGGTATCGAGGTCATTGCGGTCACCTCCGGCGAGGCGCGCAATCCCCAGAGCGCCATTCCGGCGGCGCTGCGCAGCATGGTGGCGAGGCTTTTTCTCTTCTACCTGCTGGCGCTTACGATCATCGTCACGACCGTCCCCTGGACCGCCACCGGCGTCAAGATCGTCGCGCAGAGTCCCTTTGTCAGCGTGTTCCAGCACTCCGGGATCGTTCACGCGGCCGGGATCATGAACTTCGTAGTGATCAGCGCCGCGCTCTCCAGCATGAACACCAACGTATACCTGTGCTCGCGCATGCTGTTCTCGCTGTCTCGCGGCCGTTACGCGCCTGAGCGGCTCGGCACGCTGAGCAGCAGGGGCAGTCCGATCGCCGCCATCCTCGCTTCCGGCGCCTGCATCCTCATCGCGGCCGGAGTCTCGATTTTCACACCCAATGCCTACGCGTATCTGCTGGGCGTTGCTCTGTTTGCCGCGATACTCGTGTGGATCTTTGTCCTCGCCAGTCACCTGAGTTTCCGGCGCCATCATCGTGCCGAGGAGCTGCCGGTTCGCATGCCCCTCTTTCCGTGGATGCAGTACGCGGGGCTGGCAATGCTGGCCGCCATTCTCGTCACCATGGGTGTGGACGAGAATCTCTACGTTTCCTGGGTGTATGGCGTGCCCTGGCTCATCGGGATCTCGGCGGTCTATTTCATCTGGAAGGCGCGGCACCGCGGCGAGGGCGCGGCGCCGCCGGCGTAGCCTCATAATAGTAGTGAGTGCGGACGGGGTGGCAGCGTGAATCCATCTGCGAGTGAGGGCGGCGAGGCGCGAAGTGGCGGAAGCGCCGACTTCAGGGCGCTGCGTCGCAGGTTCCCGGTTCTCGAGCGCAAGACGTACCTGAACAGCGGCTCATATTGCGCGCTCGCCGCCAGCGTCAAAGACGCCATCAACAGCTACATGGAAGACCGGCTGCTGGTCGGCGCGAACTGGGACGTGTGGGTCACAAAGAACGAGGCAGTGCGCGCGGCGATGGCCCGGGTGCTGCGCACGCGGCCCGATGAGATAGCGGTGACGGCCTCCGCATCTGCGGGGATCAACGCACTCGCCAGCGCCTGCGATTTCTCCGGCCGCCGCAACAAGGTGGTGGTGAGCGACTTCGAGTTTCCGACCAACGCCCAGATCTGGCACGCGCAGGAGATACGCGGGGCGCGCGTGCTGCACGCACGGCGGGCGCCGGATGGCTACATTCCGCTGGAGAGCTTCGAGAAGCTCATCGACGATGAGACACAGCTCGTCGCCGTGACCCAGGTCTGCTTCCGCAACGGGGCGATGCTCGATATCGCGGGCATCGCGCGCCTGGCGCATGCGCGGGGTGCCAGGATTCTCCTGGATTGCTACCAGGCGGTCGGCTCGGTCACGGTTGACGTGAAACGGCTGGACGTCGACTTCGCTGTCGGCGGGATGCTCAAGTACCTGTTGGGAACAGCGGGGCTCGGGTTCCTGTATGTGCGCGGCGAGCTGATTCCGGAGCTCCTCCCCAGCCACTCGGGCTGGTTCGCGCAGGAGGACATCGCGGCGATGGACATCAGCGCAAATCGGCCGGCGGCGAGCGCGCGGCGGTTCGAGGCGGGCACGCCGGCGGTCGTCAACTGTTACGCCGTCGAGGCGGGGCTCAAGATCATTCTCGAGGTGGGCACCGACCGCATCGAGAGCCGCATCCGGCAGCTGACGCGGCTGTGCATGGATCGCCTGGAGGAGATCGGCTGGCCCGCCGTGACCCCGCACCAGCAGGAGCGCCGTGGTGCGATGATCTGCGTGCGTGCTAGGGACGTCGAGCAGCTGTGCGGCGCGCTGATGGAGCGGGATATCGTCACCTCATTCCGCGACGACAATCTGCGCGCCACCTTTCACTTCTACAACTCGGAGGACGACGTTGAGACCTTCGTCGCCGCACTGGCCGCTCGCCGCGCGCGGTTCCGGTAACCGTTGCCGACCATGAGCGCGCGCAACGGGGCAGGTACCGCGGCCGCGGGCGATGACTTTCCGGCCGAGGCGCTGCGCGCCGAGTTCCCGGCCCTGCAGCGCGCCCGGTCTTTCGTCTTCTTCGACAATGCCGCCGGTGCGCAGGTACCGCAGCTGGTGCTGGATGCCGTGAACCGGCATCTGCTCGATCACAATGTGCAGCGCGGTGGTCGTTACGCGCGGAGTCTCGCGGTGGATGACAGCATCGCGCGCGCGCGGGCCGCGGTGGCGGCGCTCGTTGGTGCGCTGCGGCCGGAGGAAATCGCCTTCGGCATGAATGCCACGTCGTTCATCCGGCTGATGAGCCTCGCGATCGGCCAGACGCTGCGGGACCGAGACGAGATCATCGTCACGGACCTCGACCATGAAGCCAACATCGCCACCTGGCTGGCGCTGGCCGACAGCGGAGCAAAGTTCCGGTGGTGGAAGATGCGTGGCGATGGTTGTCTGCACAGCGAGGATCTCGCGCCATTACTGTCGGGGCGCACGCGCCTGGTGGCGTGCAGCGCGGCATCCAATGCACTCGGATCGATCACCGACCTGCGGTCGGCCGCGCATCTGGCGCACGCCGCCGGCGCGGAGCTGTTCGTCGACGCCGTGCACTTTGCTCCGCATGCACCGCTCAACGTGCAGGCGCTCGATTGCGACTACCTGGTGTGTTCGGGATACAAGATTTTCGCGCCCCACATGGGCTTCATGTGGGGCCGCTATGAGCTGCTGCGAGCGCTGCCCACCTTTCGCGAGGAATTCATTGCCGATGAGCCGCCCGGCAAGATCGAAGCCGGCACGTTCGTTTACGAGAACGTGGCGGGAATGGATGCGGCGGTCAACTACCTGGCGCGCATCGGGCGCCTGGTGACGGGCCGGGCGGGAGCGCCGCAGGCGCAGACGCTCCGCGAAGACACGCGCCACGCGATGCAGGCGATTCAGTCCTATGAGCGCACTCTTTCATTGGAGCTGGCGCGCGTGCTAGAGGACTGCGGGGCGCGGATTTACGGCATCGACGACCCCGCGCGTGTCCCGGAGCGTGTACCGACCTTCTGCTTCAACATGCCGGGATTTCTCCCGCAGGCGGTCACCGAGGCGGCGGCGCGCGCGGATATTGGTATCCGCGACGGGCACATGTACGCCCCCCGCCTGATGGCACGCCTGGGTCTGGCCCGCGAGAGCGGTGCGGTGCGCGTCTCGCTCGTCCATTACAACACGCTGGCGGAGATTCACCGCCTCGGAAACCTGCTGTCGGACCTGAGGGCCACCGAGCCTCGAGGCGAAGCGTAAGGCGGAGTAACGCTGCCTGAGTCGCGGCGGCGTGCTCCCGCCTGGCGAGCTGCTAGTGGCGCGAAGCTTGCGGGGACTGCCGGCCTCCGAAGTGCACCGCCAGCCCTACGAGCGCCATCGCCCATACGATGACCGGACTCGAGGGCAGGTCGAACACCGCCGACAACACCAGTCCGATCACGTAGCTCGCCAGGGCGAGCGCATAACCGAGCGGCAGTTGGCGCCGCTCGGGGTAGCGGTAGGTGGCCACTGCCGGGACGATGAGGGTCGTGAACACCAGATATACACCCACCAGCTGCACGGAGATCGTGACCACGAGGGCGAAGATGATGTAAAAGCCGACGCGGCCAAGCTGCAGGCGGAAGCGGAACCACGCGACCAGGAACGCGAACGTCACGATCGTGCCGTGCACGAGCTGCTGCGGCGTTACCCACAGGATTTGACCGGCCAGCAGGTCCTTGAGGTCCTCGCCTCCGTGTGGGTCATTGGCCAGGATCAAAATCTGCGCGGTGGAGGCGAGCACGAACAGGATACCGATGAGGGCCTCCTGCGCCTCCGGCCGCTTGCGCTCGGTCCAGGTCAGCAGCAGCGCGCCGCCGAGCGCGGCGGTCGCGGCGGCGACCTGCGTACTCCAACCGCCGGCTCCGAGCCCGAAGCTGTGTGCGGCGATGACCCCGAGCCCCGCGACCTGCGCGATGGCCAGATCGATGAAGACGATGCCGCGCGACAGCACTTGCTGACCGAGCGGCACGTGCGAGAGCACGACCAGGATGCCGGCCACGAGCGCCGGCCACAGTATGCTCAGCTCTACCTCCACCCCGCTCATTTCGCGCCCGCCAGCAGCCGGTTGATGGTGTCCTCGAAGAGACCGAAGAGATCCTTGGCCTCGGGCGTGCCACCGACGGTGTAGGGCAGCAGCACCACGGGCACGTGGATGCGCTCGGACAGCCAGTCGGCAGCCTTGGGATCGTTGTAGGCGTTGCGCAGGATCATCTTCGGCGGCGTGGCGCTGAGCTTGGTGACCAGCTCGCCCAGGTACCCGGCACTCGGTGGCACACCGGGCTTGGGCTCGATGGCGGCGACTTCCTTCAGTCCGAGCCAGGTGCACAGATAGACCTGGTCGCGGTGGATCACCACCACGGGGATGCTCTTGAGCGGTGCCGCCTGGCTTTCCCATTTGGCCGTTGCCGCCGCCCAGCGCTTCTGAAAATCCTCACTGCGCGCGGCGTAGTACGCAGCATTACCCGGGTCGACCTGCGGCAGCCGCGCCGCGAGCGCCTTGGCGATGATGGCGATGTTGCGCGGGTCGAGCGTCACGTGCGGATTACCGAGCGGATGGATGTCGCCCATGGAGCGGTCGACGGCCGAGGGCACCTCGAGCAGATGCACGAGTGGGGCCGCCTCGAAGTAGCCCGGACTGCCGGGCTGGATCCTGGTGTTGCCCGAGTCCTGCAACAGCACCGGCAGCCAGCCGATCTCCAGGTCTGCGCCGGTCGCCACCACCAGATCAGCGCTGCGTGCGCGCGCCACGAGGCTCGGCTTGGCGTCTACGCGGTGCACGTCCTGAAACGGGCTCGTGGCGGTGTACACATTGACCTTGTCGCCGCCGAGCTCATTCAGGAGCGACGCCCAGTCGGGCGTAGTGGCGAGCACCTTGAGCGCCGCGTGCGCGGGCAGCGCCACCAGCACCGCCAGCAGCGCGGTCAGGGTCAGGAGACGAAGATCTCTGAGCATGTGTGCTTCCTAGAACTTGTGCGCCCCGTGGGCGCCGATGGCGAAGATGTATTGCAGGAACAGCTGGTGATCGAGCTCGTGCTCGGCGCGTGCCTCATCCCAGACGTACTGCGCGCGCAGGCGTGAGAATTCACTCAGGCTCCAGTCGAGCATGATTGACGTGCGCCGCGGTGTACCGGCCAGCAGCGCCGGGAAGGCACTTGCGGGCAGCAGCTGCGCATCCACCAGACCGATGCTGGACGTGCCAGAGTTCATCGAGTCGTAGCGCACACCAGCGCGCCAGCGCTGGATGAACTCGTACACGGCCTGCAGGTACCAGCCCGACTGCGAGCTGCTGAAGGCGTCGGCGAGATTGGCACCGGTGACGTCAAAGGCCAGCTGCCCGTTTTCGGTACGATGCATGTATTCGCCCTGTACCTTCAGCTGCTGGTGAGTAGGGTCACCATGTGGCGCCCACTTAAGCGTGCCGTCGACGATCCAGGTGCGGGTGGTACCCGAGAATGTGTCGGTCACCGCAGTCCCGAACTGATCGGTGTCCTGATAGGCGCGGTCGCTCGAATGCGCTTGCAGCCAGGAGAGGCCGAACCTCCAGCTGGTGGAGTCGCCGACGTCGCCGCCCGCGTGCGCGAACAGCGCGGTGCTGCCGAGGGCGTTGGAATCACGCTGCGTGCCGGGGAAGCTGCGACCACTACCGGCTTCCGCTCCGAGCTCGATGAAATAGTCGGTTGGCGCCAGCCAGCGCAGCTGCGCGCCGTCCTGCGCCAACTGGCCGGCGAAGAACGCCTGGTAGACCAGAGGCTGGTCCACGAAGTCCCAGTTGTGGGCGTGCACTTCGTTCAGATAGCCGGTCCCGGAGAAGAAGCGGCCGCCCTTGAGCGTGAAGCCGTGGTCGAGGGCGAGCGTCTTGAAATAGCCCTCCTCGATATCGATGCTGTTGTCGCCCTGAATGGTGGCCGTGACGTTGGCGAAGAAATACGGATCGACGTTGGCGGCGACGGTGAGCTCCGACTCGCCGAGGTTGAAGCTACGGTCGCCCGGACCCTCGCCCTCGGGCGGTGGGATGAAGCCGGCAATCCGGTACGTCGAGGGGTCACGCGAGAGGTTGTTGTAGTTACCGGTGATGATCATTGAGATGGCCGGGTTGAAGGCCGTGGCGTTACCCGACTTGCCCGCGGGCGCCGGGAGGGACGGCGGGGGCGCAGGCTCGAATGCAGGCGGCGCGACTGCCGCGGGTGGCGCCGCAGCCGCCGCAGGCGCGGACGCAGATGCCCGAGCGGCGGCTGGCGCGTTCGCCTCAGTTTCGAGGGCCTTGATACGCTGCTCGAGCGCCTGCACGCGGGAGCTGTAGTCGCT
>Ga0210409_10007639_pt1 | contig 11114 bp, 8 predicted proteins | sample IncBWH17MmetaG_FD_161649 | JGI IMG/M metagenome (GOLD analysis project Ga0210409, IMG submission 161649) | Forest soil microbial communities from Barre Woods Harvard Forest LTER site, Petersham, Massachusetts, United States - Inc-BW-H-17-M | ecosystem: Environmental > Terrestrial > Soil >...
AACTGCGAAGGCCCACGGCGTTTGGAGCCGAGTATCTCACTTATGTTCTTTGGGCGATCTCTCCCGAGGGCAGCGCCGTCAACCTGGGCGAAGTGCTTGTTGGCGGGAATCACCGCAGCAAGCTCAACGTAACCACCGATCTCCAGGCATTTGCTCTGATCGTAACGGCGGAGCCTTACTACGCCGTTCACCAGCCCAGTAATGTCGTTGTGCTTGAGAATGTGGTTCGCATCGATACCAAGGGGACGAGCGAAACGGTCAATGCCAAGTTTGAACTAATGGAGCGCGGAAGCTACATTCCCAGCGGCTACAAATTCGACCCTGTGGTTCTGGATGCGAAATTGCCGCTCGAATTTCTCGAAGCACGAAATGCGCTGCGCATCGCTCAATCCCAGGGCGCCGAAAGATATGCCAGTGAAAGCTATCAACACGCATCCAGACTAATGGACACCGCGGATGGATACGCTACGACGAAGCACTCCTCCAGGAAGGAACTGATCGCGACCTCTCGCGAAGTTGTGCAGACGGCCGAGGATGCGCGCACGATCGCGGTGAAGCATATGGACGAGGAGCGTCGCGCTGGTGAACGTCAGGACTCAGCTGATGCGCAGGCTCGATCGCAGGCACAGGCTGCCGACGCCACCCGGCAGAAGGAACTAGCCCAGGCGGATACGGCGAGGGCGCAGGCGGATACTGCGAGAGCCCAATCTGACACCGCGCGGGCACAGTCTGACGCGACAAGGGTGCAGGCCGATGCACAGGCGCAAACTGACAATGCGACCCGGCAGAAGGAACTCGCCCAGGCGGACACGGCAAGAGCCCAATCTGACACCGCAGCCGCCCGATCGGATACCGCAAAAGCCCAGGCGGACATGACGGCTAATCAGGCCGCATCGGATGCCAACCAGGCGTTAGCGACCGCCCAGGTAACTGCGGCCCGTTCCGATGCCGATCAATCGCGTCAAGCAGCACAATTAGCAAAGCAGAATGAAACCCAGGCTGTAAGCGACAAGGCGGCCATGCGCGCCCAGTTGTCGGAGCAGTTGAACAAGGTGCTGCAGACACGCGATAGCGCGCGAGGACTCATTGTCAGTATGTCCGATGTGCTGTTTGACACGGGGCAATTCTCCTTGAAGCCGGGCGCTCGCGAAAAGCTGGCAAAGGTTGCAGGAATACTCATTGCCTACCCGACGCTGGACATCGAAGTGGGTGGCTACACCGACAATGTCGGCGGCGATGAGATGAACCAAAAGCTCTCTGAGAACCGTGCCGGCGCAGTGCGCGATTATCTGGTGGAACAAGGCGTGGCGACAACGTCGGTCAGCGCTAAGGGATTTGGCAATGCTTCACCGGTAGCCTCCAACGACAACTCCGCAGGTCGTCAGGAGAACCGGCGGGTCGAACTGTTGGTTTCTGGCGATGCGATTGGCAGCCCAGCGAATGTAACCACGGGCAGTCTCCGCTAGCGCGATATGGAGTCAAGATTTCGCCCGTGTCCCGGAAATCGCAGCTATCAGCAATCGGCGCGGTCTCAAAACGGGGCTGCGCCGAAGTGTCTGAGCTTAAGAGGAAGAGAGGGATGAAAGATGATCACAACCGTACTGATCGTAATTCTGGTACTGGCCCTTTTGGGTGTGTTGCCACGATGGAACCATAGCCGAAGCTGGGGTTATTACCCGACCGGAGGACTTGGTCTGGTCCTCTTGATCGTCGTTGTCCTTCTGCTGATGGGGCGGATTTGACCCCCATCAACAGCACGAGGCCGCATTCAGTGTTCTCGTTAATGGACCGCACGGGTGCAGTTTAAGGCGTATGCTCAAAGAAGCTAGACCTATTTGATTCTCGCCTTTGGCAATCCCGGCTTTGCTCCAGACGAGCACCCTTCAAGCACGCAAACGAATGATTGGAGTTGTCTGGTGCTCATAAAGAAGAAAGATGTAGAAAGCTACTTCGCCGCTCGCAGGGCCCGCCATCCCCTTAGCCCAAAACAAGCGAATCCTCTTGCCGCGACCAAGTCCTCGAAGGTCAAGCATGACAGCAAAACCACGAGTTTAGCTGCCGCGATTGAGGTGCCAGCATCGTCAGCCGGAACCGCGGATTCGCATGTTTCTGCCTTCACAAGTGAGCGCGGATTCATTGACGCGCCACCCCCAGTCGTAACGAGATGGGCGAAGACGTGAAGCGGCACTCCGTGTTTCTCCGCAAGGGATGTGACATGCCGGCCCACTTAGATCTGGGGCAGCAGCCATGTGCGGACAACTGGATGCTGCTGGACGAAATCGGGGCCCCGGTACTCGACACCATGATCCGTCATGCGGGCTGGCACTTCGTTTATTTGCAGGAGTCCTATTCGCGTTCGGGCGTTGGTCGATCACGCGATACTGCGACCCTTCGCGCCCTGGCTCACGCCCTCAAAGGGCTTGACATGCGATTCAACGCTGCCGAACTCGAATCGGTTCAAGTGTCGAGCTATCCTCTCTTCCACATCGCAAAAGTCACTCTATATGCCCGCCACATCCAGCAACACACTTCCCTCGAAATGGCCATCGAAGACGACGCCCGGGCTGTACCAGCGCGCTGATTGCGAACCCGAATGAAAGCAGGATCTAGTGTCATTCAATGAAATACCGCAACCGGTCCAACCGGCAGGAAGACCTCACCCGGTGCCGTCGGTCGCGGATGAGTCGCAGGTTTCCCGCGTCCCCTTGCCGACGCGAATTGCTTTTGTCGGGAATTACCTTCCGCGTGAGTGCGGCATTGCTACCTTTACGACCGACCTCTGCACAGCGCTCGCGGCAGAGTATGGTAAGGATCGCCTGTTTGCCATTCCCGTCAACGATCCCGATTCACGCTATGACTACCCCGAACAAGTGCGACTCGAGCTTACGCAGGAAGACCTCAGTTCCTACGAACGGGCCGCCGACTTCCTCAATTTCAATGGCAATGATCTTGTATGCATGCAGCATGAATATGGCATTTACGGCGGTATCGCGGGCAGCCATATCTTGACGTTGCTTCGCAAATTGAAAATGCCATTAGTTACAACGCTACACACCGTTCTTCGCGAACCGGATGCCAATCAACGAGCCGTGCTCGAAGAGATCACGCGGCTTTCCGATCGCTTGGTGGTCATGAGCGAACTCGCGGCTGAACTTTTGCGGGACATATACGCGGTTCTAGGCGGAAAAATCGACATCATTCCGCATGGTGTGCCGGATATGGCCTTTATGGATCCCAATTACTTCAAAGATCGGTTCGGCACAGAAGGAAAGTCGGTCTTACTTACATTTGGCTTGTTGTCTCCCAACAAGGGTATTGAAAACGTCATACGCGCACTTCCCGCAATTCTAGCAGCACATCCGAACGTGGTCTATCTCGTCTCCGGAGTCACGCATCCCCATATCCGGCGACGCGAGGGGGAGCGCTACCGCGAAGAGTTGAAAACGCTGGCCAAACAACTTGGTGTATCGTCGCAGTTGATCTTTAACAATCGCTTTGTAAGCGCCGAGGAATTGGTTGAACACGTTGGCGCCGCGGATATATACATCACGCCTTACCGGCAGGAGGCGCAGATTGTTTCCGGCACGCTCGCCATAGCCCTAGGCGCCGGGAAAGCGATCGTCTCGACACCATATTGGCACGCGAAAGAGTTGCTCGCGAATGGGAGAGGTAAAATTGTCCCGTTTGACGATCCTGGTTCTATAGCGACAATAGTAACCGAATTGTTGGAGAGAGACGCCGAACGCCATGCCATGCGCAAGCGAGCGTATCTGCACTCACGCCAGACAACATGGCCGAATACGGCACGGGCTTATATGGCGAGTTTTCAGCGGGCGCGTTTCGAACGCAGTTTGCAGCCGAGGCCCACGCAACACGATGAAGTCGTGGCGGAGCCTCAGGATGAGCAGTTTCCGCCCCTGAATACCTCGCACCTGTTCAACATGACCGACGATACCGGAATGTTGCAGCACGCGATATTTTGTGTGCCAAACACGCGTGAGGGCTACACCACGGACGACAATGCGCGTGCGCTGATTGTATCGAATCTTTTGAATGAGGCTGCGATGTATGAGAGCGGAACGCGATACGCACAGCTCGCTCATCGCTACCTGGCTTTCTTGTGGTTCGCATTCCGCCCCGATAACGGGCGGTTTAGAAATTTCCTCGGATACGATCGAATATGGCTTGCAGATGTAGGCTCGGAAGACTGCCATGGGCGAGCGTTATGGGCATTAGGAGCCGTGCTCGGCCACTCGCAGGACGCAGGATTGCGTGGTGCGGCCGGTAGATTGTTCGAAGCCGCCGTGCCTGCCGCTTTGACATTCAGTAGTCCACGCGCTTGGGCTTTCAGCATTCTCGGGATGCAGGCCTATCTGGATTGGTTTCCGGGCGACAGGGCCATTCAAGGTGCGCGCAACCTGCTTGCCAATCGGCTACTGGATATCTACGAGAGAAGTCGCACGGAGAACTGGCATTGGTTCGAAAAGAGTCTTGCTTATTCGAACGCCCGATTGTCGCAGGCGCTAATCCTGGCCGGATGGCGGGGTGAGAACCAGACGATGGTCGGAATGGGAATCGAGTCTTTGGAATGGCTGGTCGCGGCACAGCATCGTGGTGACGTAGAGGTTTTTGTGCCCATCGGCTCCAGTGGTTTTTTCACACAGGGCGAAGAGATGGCTCGATTCGATCAACAGCCCGTCGAGGCTTGCGCGACGGTCTCAGCTTGTTTGCAGGCTTACAGATTCACACATGACAGCCGTTGGCTTGTGGAAGCGCAGCGAGTCTTTCGTTGGTTTTTTGGCAAGAATGATCTGCGAGTTCCACTTTACGATGAAGCGACAGGCGGGTGCAGAGACGGCCTCCATCCCGACCGCGTGAACGAAAACGAGGGCGCGGAGTCAACTCTTTCGTTCCTCATGGCTCTCCTCGAAATGCAAGAGGCAAAAGCGTCAACCGCAGACGAGCTCCTTCAGGAAATGAGCGTTTCCCATTGAATCCAATCGCCCCGCCAGATGTATTGTCACAGGCCACCGCAGTGGCACACCTGAAACCGACAGAATGCGCGGATGGTCCCCTGCTTGTGCGCTATGGCGGTAACCCGATTCTCAGCCGCGACAATTGGCCTTATCCCATCAACAGTGTCTTCAACGCAGGAGCCGTTCGGTTGGCCGATGGAGAGACCCTGTTGCTCTGCCGCGTCGAAGATCGGACTGGGCTGTCGCATTTATGTGCGGCCCGCTCTGCAAATGGCATCGATGGATGGCGCATTGACCCGGAGCCCACACTTAAGGGAAATCCGCGCGATTATCCAGAAGAGATCTGGGGTATCGAGGATCCCCGCATTACCTACGTGCCGGAACTCGAGCAATATGCCATCGCTTACACCTCCTTTGCCCGCGGTGGGCCCGGCGTTTCGCTCGCGCTCACCAAAGACTTTCAAAGCTTTGAACGATTCGGCGTAATCATGCCGCCTGAGGATAAGGATGCGGCTCTTCTACCACGGAGGATTAACGGCTACTGGGCAATGATCCATCGGCCAGTAACGAGCCTTGGTGCGCATATGTGGATCTCGTTCTCGCCTGATCTGCGGCACTGGGGAAGCCACAAGATCATTCTGGAAGCGCGGCGTGGCGGCTGGTGGGACGCAAACAAGATTGGTTTGTGCTCTCCGCCGATTGAGACTTCCCAAGGCTGGCTCATGATCTATCACGGAGTCCGCCAGACTGCCTCGGGATGCATCTACCGCCTGGGCCTCGCTCTCTTTGATCTCGATCGTCCGGATGTCTGCCTGCAGCGAGGCGACTCCTGGATGTTCGGTCCAGAAGCTCCTTACGAGCGCGGCGGAGATGTCAGCGACGTTGTATTCCCCTGCGGGCAAACTATCGGCGTGGACGGAGACACGATCCGCCTGTACTACGGCGCAGCCGACTCCTGTATGGCCATGGCCACGGGCAGCATTCGCTCGTTACTCGCATGGCTGGACTCACACTCTGGCCCGGAAAGAACGACCAGCCGATGAAACATCGGAGAGGATGCTAGGATGAACACGATAGGCTCGAAATGGCCCAGTTGGCTACCCCATCTGCTTTTTATTCGCCACGCGTGTCCTCGATGCACATCGATTGAATTCAAGCCAGCCGAACTCCATTCGTCCGACGGACTGCTGAGCCTGTTTGCTCTTCGGCCTTTCCGCTGTATGTGGTGTTGGCGACGCTACTATTGGTTTACGTTCCATGGGGCGAATGCAAAATGAGATTGCCGATTTGGGCCGGGAGTCAACTTACATGTTTTGGAAATACATCCTTCAAACCTATCAGAATTGACACCGGAAGCTGAATTGTTCGTATCGTTGTTGGATCATTTCCGCTGATGGCACGAACTGCGACGCAATCACCATCGGCAAATGGATCTGACACTATCTCAAGATGTTCTCCATATAGATTCAGCCGCTTACCTGCAATGTAACCGAGCTCCTTTATTCTTGCGCAGTTCCTGGAATGTGACAGGTCTCCGATTTTCGCATCCAGAACACCTGGAGACTTGAGAGAGAAGGCCGGCATCTTGTACCTCGACGGGGACATCAGGCAGCTTGTTGAGGTGTCGCAGTTAAGATATTGCACTTCAGATAGACTGACCTAACTCTCGGACCTGACCGCATTGGAGGACCCGAGGAGTGAAGCATCCCTGGGGTCCAGCAGTGCACCTGCAACTGACTTTTTTAGTTCGCGGCAATCGCCTGAGCCTTTGCGTCCCTGACTGCATCCAGGAACGAATGAGCCGAGGCAGGAGTGGCAACATCACCTCTCAGAATCTGGCGTGTAGTGACGTCGCGGCCGTAGATGGCCTCCGTGGAATCTTCATCACTGCGAATCGACGCACCGTTCAGAGTGAGGCCGGCGAAGGCTCCCTTGGCCCGCGAGTAGGTCAGGATTTCCGCATCAAGCTTCCAGTTAGTATTAGCAGAGGCATGGCGGCCAACCGGCCCGGCTGCCGCTGAAGCATCCGCACCAAGCTCGACGCCGCTACCAATCAACCGCTGCATTCCCTTCTCATTCTGGACAATCATGACCAGGTCAACACCTTCCAAGCCGATCTGCAAGCCCCAGTTGCCGCCTGTTATCGCAAAAAACGCCGGCGCGCTCCACCCGATCGCGGTTCGGCACGTAGCCACTCCCCGGCCATTTTCCGCACCAAACACAAATCCACCCTTGAGCAGATTCGGCACGACGGCCACGCACTTGGCGTGTTCCAGAACCTCTTCCGGAATGCCGCTATCCGGCGCGGCCATGATCTCGTGCAGCACCCTGGCGGCATGGTCCAGCCGGTCGATCGTTGCTTCGCGCGACGATCCGGCCCAGCCGATGCTTGTCAAACTGAGTAGTGCCACTAACGTCATAATTTTCTTCATGCATATCACCGTTTTCTACCTATGCGCGGCGTAACTTGTTTGGCGTACTGCGGCGCATAGGGTACTTTCAACAATAGGGTGATCGCGTGGCACGGTCTGAGCAATAGCGCTCTAAGGTTTAGAAGACCGTCCATCGGATGGTTTGAATATCCGATCGAATGTGGAATTATCCCCACATTTAGCGGCGGGATGATCAATTTTGATCATCTCTTACCGTGGCTCTCGTGCTGGAATGTTAGCTTGGCCCAATTTCGGATGTAAACCGATGGAGAAGCAAGCCAATGTCTTCAACCCGAAAGTCTTCCTCTTAACGGAGGTCGAGGGCAGGAAGATGATGCTCTTTGGCGAGGTTCAAGGACCCAGGCTTAATCGGTGACAAAATCAAAGATCAGGCTCTACGAGTCCGCCGTTCCCTTCTTACTTTCTGCCCCCAATAGCTTCCGCTTATTCGATTTCCAGAAAACTAACCTGGCGACATGGACATTGGCGCCCGGAATACGTAATGCTAGGATACGAAAGGCGTTCACACAAACCAGAAGAACTTGATTTTCGGGAGTTTTGCCATGCCCCGCGCTAAGCCGAAAGTCGCTCGCATCCCGCTCCCCAAGGCGCCCACAGGAATTCAAGGACTGGATGAAGTGACAGGCGGAGGCCTGCCGAGAGGCCGTGTCACGCTCGTTTGTGGCAGCGCGGGGAGCGGCAAGAGCTTGCTGGCAATGGAATTTCTGGTCCATGGCGCGGTAAGATACGGCGAGCCTGGCGTATGCATGGACTTCGAGGAAACCGAAGAGAAACTGACGGCCAACGTCGCATCGCTGGGTTTCGATTTGCGTGAGCTTACCAAACGCAAGAAGCTGCTGGTGGATTACGTCTTCGTTGATCGAAGCCAGATTGCGGAGGCGGGAGAATTCAACCTCGACGGGCTGTTCATTCGTCTGGACCACGCAGTCAATACGATCAAGGCCAAGCGCGTTGTCCTGGACAGCATCGAGGCTCTTTTTATCGGAATACCCGACGAAGCGATACTGCGAGCGGAATTGCAGAGGCTGTTCCGTTGGCTGGAAGAGCACAAGCTTACCGCAATTGTTAACGGCGAAGCAGGAATCCACACATTGACCCGTCACGGGCTGGAGGAATACGTTGCCGACTGCGTGATCTCACTGGACCATCGTGTAACCGAGCAGATTTCCACCCGCCGGCTGCGAGTCGTCAAGTACCGGGGCACTTCTCACGGCACCGATGAGTATCCGTTCCTGATCGATGAAGATGGCCTCTCGGTGGTGCCCATCACCTCTCTCGCACTGACTCACAAAGCTCTCATGGACCGTATTGCAACGGGAATTCCCGCGCTGGACGAGATGATGGAAGGCAAGGGGTTTTTCCGTGGAAGCAGTGTGCTGGTCACCGGCACGGCGGGAACCGGAAAATCCAGCGTGGCGGCGAATTTCTGCGCCGCCGCCTGTGCCCGCGGTGAACTTTGCCTTTATTTTACTTTTGAAGAGTCTCCCAGCCAGATTCTCCGCAACATGCGCTCGGTGGGCCTTGATCTGGACCGGTGGGTGAAAAAAGACTTATTGCACTTCCAGGCGATGCGTCCAACCAGCACTGGCCTGGAAGGACATTTGGCTGCGATTCACAAATTGATCGCCAGGCTCCGGCCAAGCATCGTGGTCATCGACCCGATCACGAACCTGATCTCCTCCACGGGCACTTACGATGTCAAATCGATGCTCGTGCGCCTGGTCGACTTTTTAAAGGTGGAACAGATCACATCGATGTTCACAAATCTTACCTTCGCAGGAGACCCCCAGGAGAGAACCGCGGCGGCCGTCTCCTCTCTCATGGACACCTGGATCGTGTTGCGGGACAGCAAGCCCAATGGACGCCCGAGACGCGAGCTTTACGTTCTGAAATCCCGCGGCATGGCCCATTCGCGTGAAGCCCGTGAGCTCATTGTGAGCAAGAAGGGCCTGGAGTTGGGCCTCGTGCTGAGGGATCATCCGCCGGCCTCGAGGGTCGAAGCCCCGGGTGTGGTGCCTGCACCCAAGTAGCAAGATAGACCCATCTGGGCCGGAAACCGAGCATGGACATGAAGACGAGCATCAGTATCAAGAAAAGCTCAGCAAAGAAGCGCGTTGCCAAGACCGTCGGCACCGACTTCTTCATATTGCGGCTCTACATAGCGGGCCAAACTCCTAATTCGGTTACCGCGATCGCCAACCTCAAGAAGATTTGTGAGGACAAGCTGAAAGGCAAGTACCGTATCGAAGTCGTCGACTTGCTTGTAAAACCACAGCTCGCCAAGGGCGATCAGATCATTGCGATTCCGACACTTGTGAGAAGGCTCCCGCCGCCGGTCAAGAAAATCATTGGGAACCTTTCAAAGGCCGAGAGTGTCATCGTGGGGTTGGACCTTCAGCCGGCACGTTGAAGTAAGGACTCGAGTAACCAATGTCCAACAAGCGAGCGCATCCCGATGCCCGACTCCTCGATGCAGGACTGTACGGCAAGGTCGACGTGCCGCAAGCAACTCACAGAAGCCCCGGACCTGCCGTGCGCAAACGGCCGGCATCCACACCTCCTGATCAACTGACAAAGCTGCGCGCCCGGTTGAAAACCGCGGAGGAAACTCTTCGCGCCATACAGTCCGGCGAAGTGGATGCATTGATGGTTTCCGGACCCCGCGGAGAGCAGGTGGTTTCTCTGCAAGGCGGCGAACCCAGTTATCGCATGCTGGTGGAGGCCATGAGCGAGGGCGCGGCGACTCTCTCACGGGATGGCGCGGTGCTCTACTGCAATCGCAGGTTTCGAGAACTGATTGGCAGGCCACCCGGTAAGATCGTCGGAATTGCGGTGCAGTCTCTTGTTGCAACGACAGACCGGGACAGATTTGAAGTTTTGCTTGCCGACGCTCAGAAGGCGGTTGTGAAAGGCGAATTCAACCTGCGTTGCACAAATGGTCTGATTCCGGTCTATCTGTCTCTAAACCCGTTTCGTGGATACAAGGGCCATGCACTGGGCATGGTGATCACCGATCTAAGCGAACAAAAACGCATCCAGGTTGCAGAAATCAAGCAGGCCGAAGCGATGCACCGCCTCCTCCTGGAACATACCCTTTCGGCGCAGGAGGAGGAACGCCGCCGGATTGCGCGCGAATTGCATGACGAAGCCGGCCAGTTGCTGACCGCTCTCTTGGTCGGCCTGAGAACCCTCGAAGATGCTCGGAAACTGGCTGATGTCAAGGTGCAAGGACGCCGGCTCCGCGAAATTGCCGCCCAGGCCATCGACGAGGTCGGCCGGCTCGCCCGCGGGCTTCACCCAACGGTGCTGGACGACCATGGGCTGGATGTGGCGCTGAGCCGGTACGCCAGCGAGTACACAAAGACCCACAACATAGATGTGGATCTCAATCTCAATGAACTTGACTCCAGCAACTTGCCGTCAACAGTCCAGATCGCGTTGTATCGCATTCTTCAGGAAGCCCTGACCAACGTAGCCCGACATTCGGGAGCCAAGTCAGTCAGCATTGAATTCGCCCGTTTGGCCACCGCCATGGAAGTGGTCGTTATCGATGATGGGTGCGGCTTTGACGCCATGGCCGTCGCTGTCTCCTCGCAGCGCCTGGGGATTCAGAGTATGCGCGAGAGAGCGGCAATGTTGGGTGGAACCATCAGTTTCACTTCACGGCGCAAGGGAACCAGGATTT
>Ga0210409_10007640_pt1 | contig 11113 bp, 6 predicted proteins | sample IncBWH17MmetaG_FD_161649 | JGI IMG/M metagenome (GOLD analysis project Ga0210409, IMG submission 161649) | Forest soil microbial communities from Barre Woods Harvard Forest LTER site, Petersham, Massachusetts, United States - Inc-BW-H-17-M | ecosystem: Environmental > Terrestrial > Soil >...
GGCAATACGTCTCGACCATTTCGCGCACCACGTCTTCCGCAATTTCCAAAACGTAATCGCGCTGGTCTTTTCCTTCCAGCGCGGAGCGGCGAATCGCGTAAATCGTCTCGCGCTGTTTGTTCATCACATCATCGTACTCAAGCAAATGTTTGCGGGCGTCGAAGTTTTGGGCTTCTACGGATTTTTGCGCATTTTCGATGCGATTCGAAATCATACGCGATTCGATAGGTACACCTTCAGTCATACCCAAGCGAAACATCAGCGCCTTCATGCGCTCGCCGCCGAAGATGCGCATCAAATCGTCTTCGAGCGAAAGAAAAAATCGCGAGGAACCGGGATCGCCCTGGCGTCCCGCGCGCCCGCGCAACTGATTGTCAATGCGGCGCGCTTCGTGGCGTTCGGTGCCGAGAATATGCAAGCCGCCGAGAGCCACGACTTCGTCGTGCTCGGTTTTGCATTGCGCGGCGAATTGTTCGATGACGGGCTTCCATTGATCGGCCTGGACTTGAAAAATTTTGCCTTCGTTTTGGAAGAGCACCATCGGAGCCGCGGGCTGCGCGCCGTTGCTGTCATTCGAATCGGCGGCGATGACTGCCGGCGCCGCCGCATACGGAATGGCCAGCTTGTTTTTCAGGAAATGATCTCGCGTCATCTGCTCGGGATTGCCGCCGAGAAGAATGTCGGTTCCGCGGCCGGCCATGTTGGTCGCGACGGTCACTGCGCCTTTGCGTCCCGCTTGCGCCACGACGCGCGATTCGCGTTCGTGCTGCTTGGCGTTCAAAACTTGGTGCGGGATTCCGCCCTTTTTCAGCAGCTCCGCAATGGCTTCCGACTTTTCAATGGAAATTGTGCCGACTAACACCGGCTGGCCGCGCTCGTGATAGTGACGGATGCCGTGCGCGAACGAATCGTCTTCCTGCATGATGCCGTTCACAACCGCAGTAAATTTTTCTTTCTCCGTGCGGTACACCACGTCAGGAGCTTCGATGCGAATCAACGTGCGGTTCGTGGGAATCACGGTGACGTCGAGGTTGTAGATTTTGCCGAATTCCGCCGCTTCCGTTTCCGCCGTTCCGGTCATGCCGGAAAGTTTTTTGTACATACGGAAATAATTCTGAAACGTGATGGTCGCCAGCGTCTGGTTCTCGCGTTCGATCTTCACGCCTTCCTTGGCTTCCACGGCCTGGTGCAAGCCGTCGGACCAACGGCGGCCGGGCATCTGGCGTCCGGTGAATTCGTCCACGATGATGACTTCGCCGTCTTTCACGACGTAGTCCACGTCGTTTTTGTACAAGGTGTGCGCGCGCAGCGCCTGGTAGACGTGGTGAATCGTCTCCATGTGCGCGGGATCGTACAAATTGCCGAGACTCAGGAGGCGCTCGCATTTGCTGACGCCTTCTTCCGTCAACGTCGCGGTGCGGTGTTTTTCGTCGATGGTGTAATCGATGTCCTGAATCAGCTTGGGAATGATTTTGTCGATCTTGGCGTATTTGTCCGTGGATTCTTCCGAAGGGCCGGAAATAATCAGCGGTGTGCGCGCTTCGTCAATGAGGATGGAGTCCACTTCATCAACAATGGCGAACTGGTGGCCACGCTGAACGCACTGCGCCAGGTCGTACTTCATATTGTCGCGCAGATAGTCGAAGCCGAATTCGTTGTTCGTGCCGTAAGTGATGTCCGCGCCGTAAGCCGCGCGGCGCTGCTCGTCGTCGAGGTCGTGCACGATGACGCCGACGCTCAAGCCGAGGGACTTGTAGAGCGGGCTCATCCACTCCGCGTCGCGGCGCGCCAGGTAATCGTTCACGGTAACGATGTGCACGCCGCGCCCGGCAAGCGCGTTCAAGACCGCGGGCAGCGTGGCGACAAGCGTCTTGCCTTCGCCCGTCTTCATCTCGGAGATTTTGCCTTCGTGCAGAACGATGCCGCCAATGAGCTGCACATCGAAGTGGCGCATGTTCAGGAAGCGGCGGCCCGCTTCGCGCACCAGGGCAAACGCCGGCACGATGGCCGGCTCCAGGGCCTTCTGCAATTGCACTTTGTAAGCGGCAGACTCGGCCGGATCCGCGTCCTTCAACTCGTCCTGAACCTGCTTGCGCAGTTCGGCGAAGCGCGTCTTGAGGCCCTCGTCAGAGAGGGATTTCACTTCCTCTTCGCGCGCGTTGATGGCGGCGATGACCGGCTGCAATTTTTTGATGTCGCGTTCGTGCTTGGTGCCGATGAACGATGCGACAACCCTGTCGACAACCTTGGCTACATCCATGGATGGTTTCGCCGTCTCCTGACGGTCACTAGAACTACGTTCGCAAGGGCTGCTTTCTTACCACAAATGCAAACAATCTATTGTAACTGGTGGGGTGCGGAAGAGCCAAGAATCAGCAGTGGCCCCTCGAAGATCCCTTCGGAAAGCGCTCAGGGCAACCGGGGTAAACGAGTGGCGGGAGAAGAGTTGGAAGGTTCGCAGGGCAGAAGAAGCAAGGGAAAGTCAGCCCACCGGACCCGGTCTCCCGCTCTCTCGGGCCACCTGCCGTCGTCCCTCGTCTGTCCCCCTCGTCGCATCGGTATAATGACGCCAAGATGCAACAGGTGTAATGTTGTCTCATCGTTCATGCGAACGGAATATGCCTAAGCCTATCGAAATCTATGAGAATCCGGGTGCCTACTGGCACCTGATTACCACGGCGAAGGATGTGGATTTCGAGGATCAACATTTCGACCGAAAAGAGGCTGGGCGGCCAGATCCGGCGGGGCATCTACCGTCCGGCAAGCTCAGCGAAATCATCACACAAGCAAAAGAAACGATCTCAGCCTTCGCTAATGCCAATCGGGACGGCGGCCTTCTTGTGGTTGGTGTTTCGACGACCGGTGAAGTTAAGGGCCTCTCACACCTGAATGACTCACAGCGGAATAATCTGCTGGACTGCCAGTCTTGGCTGACAAGCCACACTTCGAGATGTAAATTGCACGATTGCACTGCCCCGGCGGGCCCCACCAAAGTCGCTCTAATCTTTACCCCCTACCTCGCAAATTCGATCTGCGAGACTCCCGACAAAGACAAGCGTGCCTGGTTTCGCCAAGGTGCACAGAACATCCTGTTGAACGCCGATCAAAAAGATGCGCTTCGGCGCGACAAGGGGATAACCGTTTTCGAGAACGAGAAGTGTTGCGAGTTCGACAAAAACGATCTCGACATGGCCCTGCTGGGCGAGTTTCGAAAAGTATTTCCCGCATCGGCGGGTTATAAGTATTCGGATGAAGAATTGTTGTACCAGGCCGGGGCAATCATTAGAGATGGTGGTAAGTACTTCTTCAACAACGCTGGTTTCCTGTTTTTTACATCGAATCCACAGCGCCTGATGAGTTGGGCCTACGTTCGGTTGCTCAGATTTGAGGCAGTACTGGCGCGAGCGAGTGAACTCGGCCTTGTATCGGGCGAACGCAAATTCCTCGGCCCGCTTCCAACACAAATACGAAACATTCGATCCTATTTTCAGGAGTCCGAATTTTTCAAGAAGTATCAAGTCCGCCGGCCGGGCATATCCGGGTTCGTTGAGGAACCTGAGTTCCCGCTGGTCGCTCTCGACGAGGCCGTGGTCAATGCGGTCGTCCACAGGGACTATGCGGTTCATTTGCCAATCGAGTGTAGGAAGTTCACCGACGCTTTCGTGGAAGAAAATCCCGGTCGCGTGTTACAGCGCGACCATGAAGTACCGAGTAATTTTTCGCTGTCTGACGTTGAGCTGGTACACACTGCGCGGAATCCAAAGATTCTCGAATGGTTTAAGGCACTTAGAGATGAACACGGTGCCGAGTTCGTTCGTGCAATCAGTGAAGGAACTCGAAAAATGCGAGATGAAATGCAACACCTTGGGCTTCCTTCGCCGAAGTTCTATGTCAGCTCATCAGCAACCACAGTCACGCTTTTCAATAATATTGCTGAACGCGAAGCGGCGCTGAAATCTGTGCAAGGCAAGAAAACGGAGTTTACAAATCTTTACGTTCTTCAAATCACGGGTGCAAACGTCAAACTACAAGACTTTCCGCTCATCAAACGAGAAATCGCTAGTGCCATCAACGCTAATCTTGAAAAGAATGGATGGTATATCGATAAGTTCGCGTACGGTCGGGTCATCGCCCACAGGAAGGGAAGCGACCTGCCTCTGCCTTCGAATGTCTCATCGATCCTGCGAATGTATCCGGCGTTTAGCTTTCAAGTCAGGCGGTTTTGGGATGTCCTTTATCTGACGCTGGACTTCGATTTGCAGGTCAAGAATGTGCTGTCTGCTGCCGAACTACTCCGGTTGCTTCCCGCGGCTGGCCTGATAGGGCGCTCCGGGATCGCGAACTGGAACGGTTGGCAGCGCGGCAAGATTATCGACATCAATGAGGGTCTTTGCGTGATCAAGTTTTTCGACATCGAGACGCCGCAGGGCGTTCCCGCGGAAAAAGTGATCCCGAATATCAAGACGCGAACTCTAGACGGAATCCTGGCCAAACGCGGTGTCACTTTTGACTTGGGCAAGATGATTAAGCAGGCCAGCCTATCGGCACAACCCAACGCGGCGCGAACGCGTTCCGCGAGGACCGAAGCCGCTATAACGGACATAGCCTTGACTGTTTTCCCGATTACGTTGCCCACGGGTCCGACGGTATCGCTGCAACCGACCCCCGCATCGATATCGAGAGACGCAAATCCGCTTTCCAATCTGAACGCCGAGAGCGTGTCCGAACCTGTAGTTGAGTTTCAGCATCAAAAGGAAACTGCAAATATCCGTGAGGGAATTACGCAATTCGGTGCGTGGGACAGCAAGACTCACGACATTGAACTGGTCCCTCTTTGCACAACGGGGGCGCGCGAACAGATGGCGGCGCTTATTCAGCGGTTGAAAGTCGGTAAGTTCAAGTTTAAAGGCGCAGAGAGAACGTTCAGTACGAAGTTTGCGTACTCGTCGATAATTACGGCGCCGACTGCGGAAGGATTGGTGGGTGAGTGTGATCGCGTTCTGAGCGAGCATCCGGCATGGGCGGGAGACAAATCCCTGGGTCGCCTCTTCCTCGTCCAGACGCCGGAAAGCGGATACTCGCTCGACGACGAGAATTCGCCGTACTACCAACTGAAGCGCAGGCTATTGGAGCAAGGTGTGCCGTCTCAGATGGTGGATACGCCGACGCTCCTAAACCCGGATTTCAAAGACCTCAACCTTGCGCTGAACATCATCGCAAAATGCGGTGTCGTGCCTTGGGTGCTTCCGGGTGCTATCCCGGACGCCGACTTCTTCGTTGGGCTCTCTTATACGCAGAATTACGAGCGTGGCACAACGCGGACGATGGGATACGCGAACGTCTTCAACAACTACGGGCGGTGGGGATTCTATTCAGCCAACACCGAGACGTTTCCGTTTGAAAAGAAGGCTGAGTATTTCTCTGAACTGGTACGAGCTACGTTGGACAAACTCCCTCTGTCCGATAGTCCGTCCGTGTACTTTCACTACTCAGCCAAATTCAAGAAGGAAGATCGCGACGCGATTATTGGTTCGGCGCGCAAGGTTCGCCCTGGTGGGACCTACTCATTCGTCTGGATCAACACTGATCACAATGTCCGTTTCTACGACAGTCGGCCAGAAGGCGACGGGAGTCTTAGTCGCGGAAGTTTTGTCAGGACATCACCTTCACAAATCTATCTTTCGACTACGGGGTATAACACGTACAGAAAAACTCTTGGCACACCGCAGATGCTTGAACTCAATATCTTCGCGGAGGGTCCAGATCGACGTCCTCGGACTCACCACGATTTGCGCGCGCTGGCGTCTCAGATACTGAGCTTGACGAAACTCAATTGGGCTTCGACAGACTCTCTCTGCGGCGAGCCGATCACCACGAAATATGCAGGAGATATCGCATACCTGACGGCTGCATTTCTCCGTCAGGAGAACAACTTTAAGGTTCACGTCGCGTTGGAACAGACGCCGTGGTTCATCTAATGTTCGGCAGCCTTCAGGTTATTCTCTTTCGTCGCTGGGACGGGGACGGACGGGAGGTTTTCCGATTTTCGCGTGATATCGATCATTGGCTCCTGGCAGCAAACTAGAAACTAGAAATCAGAAACTAGAAATTGGAAATTAGAGAAGGGAGAGGGGTTCCCCTCTTAGCAGTGCGCGACTTTGGGAGAAAACCAAAAGCCCCAGGTAGAAAAGCGCAACCTGGGGCACCCGCGATCCGGAAAAGTCAGTCGGAAAAGTCAAAATCCCCACACGCAAAATCGGCGTATGGGGCACCCGGCAGCAAACTAGAAACTAGAAATTGGAAAATGGAAATTAGAAAAGGGAGAAGGGTTCCCCTCTCAGCAGTGGGCGACTTTGGGAGAAAACCAAAAGCCCCAGGTAGAAAAGCGCAACCTGGGGCACCCGGCGCCTGGCGACGGTGAAACTCTTCCTGGAAATGTGGAATAAGGACAAATGAAATTGCTTGAGCCTACTTGACCCTTTCAAAAGTCATTTCTGGCATCGTCTTGCCTGAGGCATTTTTTCTGATCAAAGCCATTTTCTGGCCGTCGCCGGAGATCTTTCTGGTCAGAGAAAACGTGACTTTTTCATTTTGTCTTAGCACTAGCTCATACGTAAAGGGATCCGTGATGCGGCAACTGTAGACCGTGTTTACTTCGGTGATCTCGGGATGATCTTTGCCATCACAGTTTCTTTCGATCGTGATTCCGCCCCACTCCTTGATCGTCAGCATGCCGCCCTCCAGTGCGACCGTGGTAAGGAGAGCGTCGGACTTGTTCCAGTTGAGCTTCCAAAAGCCGATAAATGGATCATCCTTGGAGACAGGTCCTCCACTTCGGTCGTACGCAAAGGCGACATCCTTTGATCCCGCAGGGTTAATGTAGCGGAAGGTTCTCGTTAGCGTGTTCCCATCTGGCGAGAGTTGCCACATGACTTTGATGCTCGGCTTGCCACTCGAAAAACCATCCTCTTGCATGGTTTGAGGGTCAGTCTTTCGGAAGCTGGCCTCCCAAGCAGGGTTCCCCGCTTCCTTGTAGGGCTTCCCGTCATAACTGACGGTGATGATCTCCGGACAGGAACCATCTTGCCTGCAAGCGAAACTCATCTTGATGCCGCCTCCTTCGGGCTCGACCTTAAGTGTGGTAGGGCCATCGGGTCCGGGAACCTGTTTCCAAGTGCCCAACAGCTTTTCCCAGGGCTTCGTCTTGAGTTCAGTTACAGACTGCCGCGCCGCGAGAACTCCCGACAGAGATAGAGACAACAAACCAATCAAGAACAATCCTCGACGCATATTCACCTCCTCGCCATGGAAATGGACCTGGCTGTGGGCGAACCGTATCTCTGGAAGATACTACTGTCAAGGCGGTTCGCTGAACTTCGCTGCAATCTTGCGCCTGGGAAATCGGGGGACAGGAATCGGGGGAATCGGGGGACAGACGGGACGCTTTCTGATGTTCATGTGATACCGATCGTTGGCTCCTGGCGGCAAACTAGAAACTAGAAATCAGAAACTAGAAATTGGAAGAGGGGCAAGGGGAAGAAAAAAGCAGATTCCTCCCGCCGCGGCGGGCTCGGAATGACAGATTTTGGGTGATGCGCGACTTTGGGAGAAAACCAAAAGCCCCAGGTAGAAAAGCGCAACCTGGGGCACCCGGCTCGCGTGCGAGACCGGACGATTATGTCGTTGCTTCCATTTGCCATCATGAGTGTAGAATCTCGCCTTTAGTTAGGCACCAGAATCTGTGCGCGAGAGCGGAGAACAACTCATGTCGACCTATGAAGCGTTCAAGAATTTGGCAGCTGGCATTCAGAGTATCGGGGTGACACTGGCCGTCATCGTTGGGGGCATTTGGTCCGTATATACTTTTTCGGTGCTCCGGTTGCGCAAGAAAGCTGAAGCAGAATTGTTTGAGCAAGCCGTACTAGACATTACCGTCGATGCAAAGCAGGAGCATCTCCCAGGCAATCAGCAATACTATATTGCGGCTGTAGCAACCGTGGTTAACAAGGGCAATCGAAACACGTTCCTAGATTTTCGCGGTACGCACGCATTTAGGTTGTCAAAGGTCGGGTTCAAGGACTCAGGTGAAGGAGTCGGGCAAACCCTATTGGAAATGGAGTGCGAAGCAACTTATTTGACACTGAGGCGAGGAGCGTCGTGGCGCTTCCCAGTTCTTCTCAGGGTGGCCGAGAAAGGCTTCTACCTCATAGAGTTCTCGGCGAGATTGAGTGACGAAGAAGTACTTGTTCACGATGAGACAGCGCACGACGACACCAGCCAGCGTCCCGGAGCCCTAATCTTCTGGAGTGGAACAAATTATGTCAGCGTTTCTTAGTAAATTCCGCCCTCCCCTAGAAAGCGCGGAGAAAGCGGCGGGGCGAAGAACAAAAGGTCAGGGCCGCCCTAAAGGGCGCCGCTACGTTTAAGAAGGGCGCAGCGGTGCTACGCCCCTACAAGAAACCCGGGTGGACGGCCTTTGCGGCCGATGGTGTTGGCGATGGGTGTCAGGGGAAGTCGGAGTCTGGCGGTGGCGTGTGACCCCTCGCGGCTCGGGCTAAGCGAATGGCGAGAAGAAGATGCACAGCCAAGAGAAGTGTCGGGGTGGAGGACGGGAGGGGGGAGCTTGCCGGAGGCGAGGGCGTCGAGGGCGCGGAGACGGGCGTTGAATTCGGCGGAAGTCAAGCGGCGCTGGCGGTAGAGCCAGCGGAGAAAACCGGGGGCGGGACGCTCGCCTTTGAGCGAATTGCATTCGAGACAGCAGGAAACCAAGTTGCGGTAGGAGTTGTGCCCGGCCTTGACGCGGGGCACGACGTGGTCGAGGCACTGAACGCGCGCGTCGGTGCGGCGCAGACAATAAAAACAATGGCCGCGTTCGCGGAGGTGGATGGACTGGCGCAGGGCGCGGGTCTTGAGGAAGTCGAGGTCTTCGAGATTGGCGGATTGCGGCTGGCTGGCGGGCCCGCGGGCGGAGATGGCGCCTGCATCGGCGGGGAGGCCCGCTACCGCGGGTAAGCCGGGGCGGAGGCCGCGAATCTCATCGGGCAGGAGCACGCGAATGACGTGGCCGGCTTTGCTGCGACGGATCAGGCGGAGCACACCGAGGACGACGAGGCGGCGGACGGATTCACGCACGGGGCCGGTACTGATGCCGATGCCGCGGGCGAGCCAGGGCATGGAGAAATGGAGCTCGTGCCGGCCTTCGAGACGGCTGTGGCGGATGAGATGCGAATAGACGGCGCGGTCGGTGATGGAGAAATGGAGGCGCGGGAAGAGGAAGTCCTCGCATTGTATCCAAAGTTGTTTGAGATTCAGTTTTTTGCGTTTCATGGCGGATCCTTGAAGGAAGTTTTCAGTTGTTAGTTTTTTAGTTTTTGGTTCAGAGAAGAAGATTCAATACAGGGAACACTCCGACCCGGTCCCGACAGGGTCGGGATCTTCGATCGGGGTAAGCGCCGTCCGCAGCACGGAGGGGATGACAATTCCTGGGATATGGGCGGGGCCTAAAACAAAAACGCCCCGACGGGAGTCGGGGCGCACTTTTCTACGCTCATAAGTTTATCACAAGAATAATCAGTTGTCAAGACAAATTATTGCTGAAATGATAAGTACTTTAGATACTTAGCGTTACAATCCGAGGAGAAGACGCTTCCGCGCGAGGTGGGAAAACGAGGCATCTGGCAATTTTTCTGTAAACCTAAATTCTTCAAGGACTTGGAGCCATGGCCACAATTTCGCGCTGGAATCGGTGGACAGACGGGACGTTTTCTGATGTTCCTGCGATATCGATCGTTTGGCCGTGATGATTGGAGCAGCAAACTAGAAATCAGAAACTAGAAATTGGAGAATAGAAATTAGAAGAGGGCCACCCAAAAGCGTTTTTCGGAATGAAGGCGCGGCCACCCGCCAGGTAGAAAAGCGCAGCCTGGGGCACCGGGCCTGCTTTACATCAATTACGCAACCCTAGGCGGCGAGAGCGCCACCTTCAATGAACCGCTGTCCTGGAGTGTTTCACGGTCCAGTCCAGTTTCATCGGCCCGTCGTTCTCGCTTCGATAAAACGTCGCGGTGAATGAAGATGGCGATGTGGCCGTCAACACCTCTTTGACCTTTACCTTCTTTTTGTCTTTGGTCTCGAATTCACTCTGGGAAACCCAATCGGCGCCTTCCCAGTTTCCCAAGCCGTCATACACGGAGCAACCGCTGGGGTCGCGGTCCTCGCAGAACATAGTCCGGTAGCCTTTTGCTTTACCGTCCCACCAGAAAATTCCCAACGCGACTCGGGTGCCCTGGTCGCCCTGCGTGCGGTAGTCTTCGATCAGCGCAAGTTTGCCGGGACCAAAGCGGATCACACTCTTGCCGAAATCCTTGCCTGCTTTCGACCCCGCTTCGCGCGGCTCCGAAGTCGCATCGATCTCCCATGTCCCGACAATCATCCTGCCCAATTTTTCGATCGGCGCCTCCTCGGACGCGGCTGGTGTTTCACCTTTACCCTTATGAGGGCTAGGTTTCCCCTGCGCGTTCATATGAGTCGTTCCGGCACAAAGAACGAGGAAAAGGACGAAGGTGATGGTGGAGGCGAGTAGCCATCGTAACTGGGGAAAATACCTCATGTCGAACCTCTCTGGTTGGGATAGCCTATCCTTCCTTCAACCCGCTGACCCACAAACGTGAAGATGCTACTCTGAAACGTGTACGCAGCGATGAGGCCGTTTCCCGCTTCGAATATAGTCGCGGATGGCGATTGGCGCGACACCTCGATTACACACGGAACGACGGCTCGTTCCGTCCTTCTGTCATAACGTTTGAATTTCGGCGCTCTGAGTAGTTCCGGAATCGCCTCCGATTCGGCAAGAGAGTCTACGCGGTTCTCCAACGAGTCCTGCGAAATCAGCTTGTGGCCGTGCTCGAAAGGCGCGGGCGGCCGCGGCGGGCAGGGTGGTTAGGGTCGGTGAATTCGAGCAGTTCGATGGGCGCGCCGTTTTCGACAATGAACGCGACGCGGACGCCGTCGGATGGGCTGTTAGGAGGAATCAGGATTTCGCGGCCAGCAAGCTCGGAGGCGAGATCAGGCACTTCAAACGCGACGTGCGGAACGTGCCGGACGAGATCAGGGA
>Ga0210409_10007641_pt1 | contig 11113 bp, 12 predicted proteins | sample IncBWH17MmetaG_FD_161649 | JGI IMG/M metagenome (GOLD analysis project Ga0210409, IMG submission 161649) | Forest soil microbial communities from Barre Woods Harvard Forest LTER site, Petersham, Massachusetts, United States - Inc-BW-H-17-M | ecosystem: Environmental > Terrestrial > Soil >...
CCCGGCGCCGCAAACCGCGCTGCCGCCGCTGCAGGGCCTTGTCGTCGATGGCGCTGCGGTGCCCGGGCTCGATCCCGCTGTCTTCAAGGGCAAGGTCAGCATCGTCAATGTCTGGGCTTCCTGGTGCGTGCCGTGCCATGACGAGGCGCCGTTGTTGACCGAGCTCGCAAAAGACAAGCGCCTGCAACTGGTCGGCATCAACTACAAGGACGCGCCCGACAACGCGCGGCGCTTCCTCGGCCGCTACGGCAATCCGTTCGGCATCGTCGGCGTCGACGGCAATGGCCGCGCCGCGATAGAATGGGGCGTTTATGGCGTGCCGGAAACGTTTATCGTCGGGCGCGAGGGCACCATCGTCTACAAGCTGGTCGGCCCGGTGACGCCTGAGAACATCAACACCGTGCTGAAAGCCGAGATCGACAAGGCGCTGAAGTGACGACGTAGTCGTCATTCCGGGTTCGGCTCTCCGGGCCGCCGTGGAATGACAATGAAAATCACCCCTTCCTCACATCCCCGGCTTCGGCGTCGCTCGTCTCCAGCGAAACCGGCTCCAGATGATAGCGCTTGGTCAGCGGCATCTGCGCGATCGCAAAGATCATCGTCAGCGGGATCACGCCAAACGCCTTGAAGCCGACCCAGAAATCGGTGCTCTGGGTGCGCCAGATCACTTCGTTCAGGATCGCCATCGCCAGGAAGAACAGCGCCCAGCGCATCGTCAGGATGCGCCAGCCCTCCGGCGTCAGATTGAACATCTGGTTGAACATGATCGCGATAAAGGAGCGGCCGAACAGCAGCCCGCCGCCGAGCACGGCTGCGAACAGGCCGTAGATGATGGTCGGCTTGACCTTGATGAAGGTCTCGTCGTGCAGCACCAGGGTCAGCGTCCCGAAGATGATGACGATGATGCCGGTGACCAGCGCCATCACCGGCACGTGCCGCGTCACCACATAAGAGGCGATCATCGCGGCGACGATGGCCACCATGAAGGCGGCCGTCGCGACGAACAGATGGTACTTCGCATTGGTGACAAAGAACACGATGAGCGGACCGAGTTCGGTTAAAAGCTTGAACAGCGGATGCGGCTGGGTCTTGTCCATTACGTAACCTATGTTGCCGTCATCATCCCGCGAGAGCGGATGATCCGGTGTTCCGAGCCGCTCGTTTCCCCACCGACGGCGCGGCGTACTGGATGCCCCGCTTTCGCGGGGCATGACAAGAGAAAACTCAAGACTCTATCCCGGCAATGGCTTGTGCAAACTCCCGCGCGGTGAATGGCGCAAGATCGTCGATGGTCTCGCCGACGCCGATGAAATGCACCGGCAGTTTGAATTTCTCGGCCAGCGCCACCAGGATGCCGCCGCGCGCCGTGCCGTCGAGCTTTGTCATCACCAGGCCGGTGACCCCCGCGGTGCGATGAAAAGCCTCGACCTGCGATAGCGCATTCTGCCCGACGGTAGCATCCAGTACCAGCAGCACCGCGTGCGGCGCCGAGGCGTCGATTTTCTTGATGACACGAACGACTTTCTCAAGCTCGTTCATCAGCTCGGCCTTGTTCTGAAGGCGTCCTGCGGTGTCGACCAGCAACACGTCGCGCTTTTGGTCCCTGGCTTCGGACAACGCGTTGAAAACAAGGCTTGCGGAATCCGAACCCTGGCTGCCTGCAATGACAGGCGATTTGGTACGTTCGCCCCAGACCTTGAGCTGCTCGATCGCGGCGGCGCGAAACGTATCGCCCGCCGCCAGCATCACGCTGCGGCCTTCGGATGCAAATTTGGCGGCAAGCTTGCCGATGGTGGTGGTCTTGCCGGAACCGTTGACTCCGACCACGAGAATGACGAACGGTTTTTGCGTGTTGTCGATCACTAGTGGTTTCGCCACCGGTGCAAGAACTTTTTCCACTTCGGCCGCGACTACGGTCTTCACGTCGTCCGCCGTGATCGCCTTGTCGTAGCGGCCAACGCCGACCGCCGCCGAGATGCGCGCGGCTACTTCGGTCCCCAAATCAGCGCGCACCAGCACATCCTCGATTTCCTCGAGCATCGCGCGGTCGAGCTTGCGCTTGGTGACGAGATCGGCAACCGCCGTGCCCAGCGAACTCGAGGTTCGCTTCAGGCCGCCGGACAGCCGCCGCCACCAACTCAGTTTGGGTGTGTCGTTCATGGCGCGGACGTGTTAGCGGTTTCGCGCCATGAGCGAAAGTCTTGACCGCCCGATAGATGTTCCCCAACTGACCGCCGAAGAAATTCAGGCGCGCCTGCTCCACCGTGACGGGCTGATGCTGGTGATCGACAAGCCGGCCGGGCTCCCGGTCCATCGCGGCCCTAAGGGCGGCGCCAATCTGGAAGCTTCGTTCGATGCACTGCGCTTCGGCCTGCCGCGCCCGCCGGTGCTTGCCCACCGGCTCGACAAGGATACGTCCGGCTGCCTGGTATTGGGGCGTCATCGCAAGGCAACGGCCTCGCTCGGGCTGTTATTCAAGCATGGCAAAGTGGCCAAAACCTATTGGGCGGTGGTCGAAGGCGGCCCCACCGAAAACGAAGGCATCATCGAGATGCCGCTCGGCCGGCTGAACGCCGAGCGCGGCTGGTGGCAGAAGCCGGATCCGGAAGGGCAGAAGGCCGTCACCCACTGGAACGTGCTCGGACGCGGGAACGGCCTCGCGTGGCTCGCGATGGAACCGGTCACGGGCCGCACCCATCAATTACGCGTGCATTCGGCCGCCACCGGCTGGCCGATCGTCGGCGACAATATCTACGGAAACGGTCCGCGCTTCGGCGAACCGCGCCTCCATCTGCACTCTCGGGAGATCGGGATTCCGATTTCAAAGAACAAGGAACCGGTGCGCGTGGTCGCGCCGGCACCGGGCCATATGCAGGAGCGGCTCAGGGCCTGCGGGTGGAATGGGGAGTAGGCCGCGGTCTTGCCCACTCTCCGTCGTCATCATCCGCGAAAGCGGATGATCCAGTATTCCAGAGACACCTGTGATCAACCGATAGCCGCGGCGTACCGGGTCGCCCGGTCAAGCCGGGCGACCAGTGGAGTTCAAACCGTCAACCGCGCGCGGTCGTTTCCGGTAATCGTCAGTACCCGCACCTTGCCGGGCGCCTCACCGCTGATCGCCACGGGAAGAAAATGTTCGGTGCGGCCCTGGGTCGCGCTCTCGATCAGCACTTCGCGGGTCGCCCCGATCTCTTGCGCTAACCGGCTCCGCAGCGCCGCTTCGCCCGCCTCCCGCAATCGCTTCGCGCGCTCTCTGATCGCCTGACCCGCCACCTGCGGCATGCGCGCCGCCGGTGTGCCCGGGCGCGGCGAATACGGAAACACGTGCAGGAATGTCAGATCACACTCTTCCACCAGCGCCAGCGAGCGCGCAAACATTTCGTCCGTCTCGGTCGGGAAGCCCGCGATGATATCGGCGCCCAGCGCGATATCCGGCCGCAACCGCTTCACCTGCGCGCAGAAATCAATCGCATCGCGCCGTGAATGCCGGCGCTTCATCCGCTTCAGGATCAAATCGTCGCCCGATTGCAGCGACAGATGCAGATGCGGCATCAACCGTTCGTCATCCGCGATCGCATCGAGCAGATCGCGGTCGGCCTCGATGGAATCGATCGATGAAATCCGCAAGCGCTTCAGCTCAGGCACGTGCCGCAGGATCTGCTTGGTCAGCGTCCCGAGTTTTGGCGCGCCCGGCAGATCGGCGCCGTAGCTTGTCAGGTCCACCCCCGTGAGTACGATCTCGGCATGACCGCGCTCGATCAGCGCGCGAATCTGATCGACCACGGCGCCCATCGGCACCGAGCGCGAATTGCCGCGGCCGAACGGAATGATGCAGAAGGTGCAACGATGATCGCAACCGTTCTGCACCTGCACAAAGGCGCGCGGCAGGCCGCTTTGAAACCCTTCGATCAGACGCGGGGTCATCGCCTTCACCGCCATGATGTCGGTGACGGCGATCTTTTCAATTTCTGCGTCGGCGCTGAACGCCTCGCGGGTCAGGCGCCAGGCTTCGCCGTGCATCTTGTCGTCATTGCCGACGACATGGTCGACCTCGCTCATCTCGGCAAACATGCTCGGTTGGGTCTGCGCGGCGCAGCCGGTCACCACGATGCGGGCGTCGGGGCGCTCGCGCTTCAGCCGCCGGATCGATTGCCGCGCCTGCGCCACCGCTTCATTGGTGACCGCGCAGCTATTGATGACGATGGTCTGCTCCAGCCCCGCACGCTTTGCCTCGCGTAAAATCACTTCGGATTCGAAGGCGTTGAGGCGGCAGCCGAAGGTGACGATCTCGACGGTCATCTTACGCGGCAAACAAAGCCGGATCGAAACGGCTTTCATATTCGAAGGTCGCCGTGCCCGTCATCAGCACGTGATCGTCGCCCTCGCGCCATTCGATTTCGAGGTCGCCGCCGGGCAGTGAGATCTGCACAATGCGGTTGGCGCGCTTCAGCCGCGCCGCCGCGACCGCGGCCGCACAAGCCGCCGAGCCACAGGCCCTGGTCAATCCCGCACCGCGCTCCCAGGTGCGGATCGTGATGTGGTCGCGATCTCTGATATGCGCGAGCGTGATGTTGGCACGCTCCGGAAAGATCGGATGATTTTCCAGGAGCGATCCGAACCGCGCGAGGTCATAGGCGTTGACGTCGTCGACCCAGAAGATCGCGTGCGGATTGCCCATGTTGACCGCGGATGGCGAATGCAACAGCGGCGCGTCGATCGGGCCGACCTGGAGTTCGATATAGCGCGTGTCTCGGAACTCCTCGGCTAGCGGAATGTCCCGCCAGCCGAATTTCGGCGGACCCATGTCGACGGTGTAGAGATCGGGCGCCGGACCCTGCCAGCAATTCAACAGGCCAGCGCGGGTCTCGAAACTCACCGCAGTCTGGCCGGTTGCTTCGAACAGCCGGCGCACCACGCAGCGCATGCCGTTGCCGCAGGCGCCGGCCTCCGAGCCGTCATTGTTGTAGATGCGGATGAAGGCCTCGGTGCCCGCAAGCCGCGGCGGCAGCAGCACCATCAGCTGGTCGTAATGCACGCCGGCCGGCGCGGCCACCGCGCGCGCATCCTCCGCCGTGACGGCGGCCTTTGAATCGCGCAAGTCCACCACGACGATCTCGTTGCCGATACCGTTCATCTTGGCGAATGCGTGGTTGGCCAGCGCGCTCATGAAATTTCCCGAATTATGCCAGCTTATATGGCGAATGATGGCGGGTTGACCAGCCTGCAACGCAAAGCGACATGACCGATCTGTCATGGGACGAGGCCACGCCTTGCGTGTTAATCTAAAATGGCTCGGGACACTGACCTAAGGCCACGGAGAATACTGGATGAATCTCCCCTTGCTTCACCGCCTTGCCATGGCCGCATTGATCCCGGCCGCCGCGATCTGGCTGGGGCTTTCGGGAGCGCTGGCGCAGTCGCCGCCGGCGGCCAGCACCCCGGCACCCGCCGCAACGCCCGCGCCCGCCGCAAGCCCTGCTCCCGCGCCATCGGCAACGCCGGCACCAGCCGCAAGCCCGGCTCCGACCACCCCGCCGGCGGCCGCGGCGCCGCCGCCCGCGGCCGCCCCGGTCCAGACCGCCGATCCCTTTGGTGAAGAGATTACGCTTGAGCCCAAGAAAGTGGTGATCGTAAAGGGCACCGCGAACTGGGATTCGGCTTTCGATACCCTGATCGATTCCTTCAAGGCGCTGTCGGCGCTGCTGGAGAAACAGGGCATCAAGCCGTCAGGCAATTCGATGATCGTCTACACCTCGACCGACGACACCGGCTTCACCTATCTCGCGGAAATTCCGGTCGAGCAGGACCCCAAAAACCTTGCCAAGGAGATGAGCATCGGCAAATCGCCCGACGGCAAGGCGCTGAAATTTGTCCATCGCGGTTCCTATGACAACATGGACAATACCTATGAGGCGATCACCAACCATCTCGACGACAAGAAGCTGGAAGCCAAGGATACTTTCATCGAGGAATACATCACCGACCCCTTGAAGACCGCGGAGGACAAGCTCGTGATCAACGTCTATGTGCCGTTGAAATGAACGGGATGATGCGTCACAGCCCGATCGTTGCCGCTGCTATGGCCGCCGCGCTGCTGGCGGTACCTGCGGGGGCGCAGGCGCCGGCCGATTTTCCGTCCGCCATCTCCGTCACCGGCGAGGCCACGGTGTCGGTGCCACCGGATCAGGCGCAGGTCGATGCCGGCGTGACATCGGATGCGAAAACCGCGCGCGAGGCGTCCGACGCCAACAACGCGGCGATGGGCAAGGTGTTGTTGGCGCTGAAGGGCGCCGGGATCGAGCAAAAGGATTATCAGACCTCGCGGCTGGCATTGCAGCCACAATATCCGGCGAATCGCTCGGGGACGTCGCCCATCGTCGGCTATCGCGCCAGCAACCGCCTCACCATCCGCGTCCGCGACGTCACCAAGATTGCCAATGTGATCGACACGCTGGTCGGCGCCGGCGCCAACGATATCGGCGGCATCAATTTCTTGGTGTCGCAAGCCTCGAAACTGCTCGACGATGCCCGCACGCAAGCCGTGGCCGATGCCCGCCGCAAGGCCGAGATCTATGCCAAGGCTGCCGGCGTCACGCTTGGCGCACCGCTGAGCATTTCCGAGGAAGGCACCGCGCCCCGTCCGGTATTTCGCGCGAAAATGGCCGCGGAGATGGCGGCAGCGCCGGTGGCGCAAGGCGAAGAAACGCTGTCAGTCACGGTGAATGTGTCCTGGGCGATCAAGCCGGGGGACAGTAGTCGCTGAGGAATGCTCTCTGTGAGGTCGTCATGCCGGGCCTTGTGCCGGGCATCCACGCCCTTAGTTGAGCCTGCCGCAACAAAAGACGTGGATGGCCGGGGACAAGCCCGGCCGTGACGGGGTGAGCGATCTGTTAAATCTCCACCACCTGTCCCGGCTTTAGCACCGCAAACCGCTCACGCGGGATTTTTGCCACGTCGAGCGCCTCGCCGAGCGCGATCGCCGGCGCGTCGATGGCCTCGTCAGTGAGCTGGAACGTGCCGTGGTGATGCGCCAAGGCCTGCTGCACGCCGCAATCGGCCAGCGCCTTCACCGCGTCAGAGGGGTTCATGTGCTGGTCGCGCATGAACCAGCGCGGCTCGTAGGCGCCGATCGGCAGGATCGCCAGCCGCAGCGGGCCGTGGGCTTGCGCGACGGCCCGAAAATGCTTGCCGTCGCCATAGCCGGAATCGCAGACGATGTAGAGTTTGCCCGCGGGCGTTTCCAGGACAAAACTCGCCCACAGCGCCTTGTTGCGGTCGAACAGGCCGCGCGCCGACCAGTGCCGCGTCGCCACCAGCGTCACCGCAACGCCGTTTCCGAGCGCGACGCGGTCTTTCCAGTCAAAGCTTTCGGCTTTGATCGCGGCATTCGCCTCGCGCATGGTGACGTCGTTGCCGAGCGGCGTGATCACGCGAGGTGAAAATTTCGCGACCAGCTTCGACAGCGTCGCGACATCGAGATGATCGTAATGGCCGTGCGATACCAGAACGACATCGATCCTGGGCAGCGCGTCGAAGGCGATGCCGGGATCGTTGTGCCGTTTGGGTCCGGCAAAGGAAAACGGCGAGGCGCGCATCGACCACACCGGATCGACCAAAATGTTCAGTCCTGCGGTCTGGATCAGCCAGCTCGCATGGCCGACGAAGGAGAGCCGCACTTTATCGCCGCCCACGCTCGGCGGCGGCGTGTCGGCATGGGGGCTCGGCACCCAGTCGGGCCAGGCCGCACGCTGCCGGCCGCTGCCGAGCTGCCAGCGCAAGACTTCGCCGATCGATTTCGGCGGCGAACCGTCGGGATCGAAGAAATGCAGGCCGTCGAAATGATCGGAGACGGGACCTTCATAATTGCGCATGCGGGAAGCCCAAATGGCTGACAGTCCCGACGCGGCCACGAGACTTGCAAGTGCGGCGAGAAGCCGGCGGCGGGTGAGGAACACGTGGAGAGGCCACAGAATCGGGTGGGAGGGATGCAAACCTCGGTCCTATATGGTTGTCTGAGGCCATAACACGAGAGCGGAAATGGACATTTATAACGCGTGGTTTGACCTGAAGGCGGGGGTGTCCGATGTCGAATTCTCCGACCGGCTCAAGACCTACATGGATGCCTTGAAAAACGACGGGCTGATGCAGGACTGGCGGCTGACGCGGCGCAAGCTCGGGCTGAGCGCGGCACCGGTCGGCGAATTTCATTTGATGATGGAATTTTCCGATCTGGCCCAACTCGATTCCGCATTCAACCGTGTCGGCAGCCGCCGCGAGCCGATCGAGGGCGTGCATTTCGCGGTCAATTCGCTCGTGCAGAACGTGCAATTCGCGCTGTACCGCGACTTTCCCGATTCCATAAGGCACCGGGGCGACGAGAAATTCTGATTGCTTGGGAAGGAGTTAGCGCGAAAATCGCGGAGCCTTCTGACGAGAACTTTCCTTGACTTGGCGCACCCATCCCCTGTAAACCGCCCGCACTTCTCGGAAAGAGTTTCTTTTCGACCCGCCGCCCGGCCCCGGAGGCCGGAGGCCAACGCCCGACAGCGCGATGCGCCCTCGGGCGCGAAAATGTTTGGAACATAGGACAACGGCATTGTTCGACAATCTGTCGGAAAAACTTGGTGGCATTCTTGATCGGCTGACGGGGCGCGGGGCGCTGTCCGAAGCCGACGTTGATGCTGCGATGCGCGAGGTGCGCCGCGCGCTCTTGGAAGCCGACGTCTCGCTCGACGTGGTCCGAGGCTTTACCGAACGCGTCCGCGAGCAGGCGGTCGGCGCGACTGTCGTCAAGTCGGTCACCCCCGGCCAGATGGTGGTCAAGATCGTCCATGATGAGCTGATCGCAACGCTGGGCTCCGAAGGCCAGACCATCGACCTCAACGCGGTGCCGCCGGTCGCGATCATGATGGTCGGCCTGCAAGGCTCAGGCAAAACCACGACCACTGCCAAGCTGGCGCGGCGCTTGACCCAGCGCGACAAGCGCAAGGTGCTGATGGCTTCGCTCGACATCTACCGCCCGGCGGCGATGGAGCAGCTCGCCGTGCTCGGACGCGACCTCGATATTCCGACGCTGCCGATCGTCGCGGGCCAGATGCCGCCGCAGATTGCGAAACGCGCCCTCGAAGCCGGCAAGCTCGGCGGCTACGACGTGGTGCTGCTCGACACCGCCGGCCGCACCACGCTCGACGAGGAGATGATGGCGGAAGCAGCCGCGATCAAAACCACGGCTAGTCCGCATGAAGTGCTGCTGGTCGCGGATTCGCTGACCGGCCAGGACGCCGTCAATCTCGCGCGCGCGTTCGACCAGCGCGTCGGCTTGACCGGCATCGTGCTGACGCGCGTGGACGGCGACGGTCGCGGCGGCGCGGCACTGTCGATGCGCGCGGTCACGGGTAAGCCAATCAAGCTGATCGGCACCGGTGAAAAGACCGACGCGCTGGAGGATTTTCACCCGAGCCGGATCGCCGGGCGAATTCTCGGCATGGGCGACGTGGTGTCGCTGGTCGAGAAAGCAGCGGCCAATATCGATGCCGAGAAGGCCGCGCGCGTTGCGGAGAAAATGCGCAAGGGCCAGTTCGACCTGGCCGACATGCGCGAGCAACTTTTGCAGATGGCCAATATGGGCGGCATCTCCGGGCTGATGGGCATGATGCCCGGCATCGCGAAAATGAAGAATCAAATCGCCAACGCCGGGATCGACGACAAGATCATCAAGCGCCAGGTCGCGGTGATCGATTCGATGACGCGGCAGGAGCGCAAAAATCCCGACATCCTGAAAGCGAGCCGTAAAAAAAGGATCGCCGCGGGCTCCGGCGTCAAGGTCGAGGACGTCAACAAGCTCCTCAAGATGCACCGGAACATGGCGGACGTGATGAAGGCCATGGGCTCGGGCAAGCGCGGCCCGCTTGCCGGCATCGCGCAGGCGATGGGTTTTGGCGGCGGCATGCCCTCGCCTTCGCCGGAGCAGCTGAAAGCGCTTGCCGAGAAGATGCCGGGCGGCCTGCCGCAAGGTGGCATGCCGTCGCTGCCGAAGGATTTGCCGACCGGCCTGCACACGGGATTGCCGAACCTGCCGGGACTGACGGGACTCAGCGGCAAGCCGACTTTGCCGGGCCTGGGTTTCCCGGGGAAGAAGAAATAAGCACTCGAACAACACTTGAGTTTCTGAAGGAGAACTAAATGCCAGTTGTTATCCGCCTTGCTCGCGCAGGCACCAAGAAGCGTCCGGTCTATCACGTCGTCGCCGCCGATTCGCGCTTTCCGCGCGACGGCCGCTTCATCGAGCGTCTCGGCCATTTCAATCCGCTGCTGCCAAAGGACAATGAGGCGCGGCTGAAGCTCGACATGGACAAGGTCAAGTCCTGGCTCGCCAAGGGCGCGCAGCCGTCCGACCGCGTGATGCGTTTCCTCGACGCTGCCGGCGTTGCCAAGCGCACCCCGCGCAAGAACCCGGAAAAGGCCGTGCCGCGCAAGGAGCGCAAGGCGCAAGCCGAAGCCGCCGCCAAGACCGCGTAAGCGATCAAGGGCGGACGAGCGTGGCCGCGCCGATCTGCGTCGCCCGGATCGGCGCCGCGCATGGCGTGCGCGGCGCGGTAAAACTGTGGACGTTTACCGAAGACCCGCTGGCCGTGAAGGCCTACGGGCCGCTTCGAACCAAGGACGGCGCCCGTCAGTTCGAGGTGACGCATGCAAGGCAAGCCAAGGACCATCTGGTCGCGACGCTGAAGGGCGTCACCACCCGCGACGAGGCCGAGCGCCTCAACGGCCTGGAGCTCTATGCCGCGCGCGAACAATTGCCTGATACCGGCGACGACGAATATTACCACGCCGACCTGATCGGGCTCACGGCTGTGACCACGGCGGATGCGCCGCTCGGCCGCGTGGTCGCGATCCATAATTTCGGCGCCGGCGACATCATCGAAATCGCGCCGCCGCACGGCGCGACCATGCTGCTGCCGTTCACGAACGCTGTGGTGCCGATTGTCGATCTAGCGAGCGGCCGCGTGGTGATCGAACTGCCGGACGAAATCGACGGCGACGAGCCGGAACTATCCGATGGTCGTCCCCGCGAAGGCGGGGACCCATAGCCGCAGGCCGGCATTGTGCGAAG
>Ga0210409_10007642_pt1 | contig 11112 bp, 9 predicted proteins | sample IncBWH17MmetaG_FD_161649 | JGI IMG/M metagenome (GOLD analysis project Ga0210409, IMG submission 161649) | Forest soil microbial communities from Barre Woods Harvard Forest LTER site, Petersham, Massachusetts, United States - Inc-BW-H-17-M | ecosystem: Environmental > Terrestrial > Soil >...
TTCTTTGAATGCTCTGGTCCTCGAGGAGGAGCATGAAGGCGACGATCAAGATAGTCTTAGTCGTGGGTTTGCTCACACTGGTCCCACTTTGCAGTGAAGCGCAATGCACGAATAGAGCTACGGCTTGTGGCCAAGGGGTGCCCCGCTTTTTGAGGTTTGGCGGCGCATTAAAAAATGTTGCTGCCGCACCCCGCACCGGTATTGTCGCGGTCAGGTTCGTCATTTACGGTGATTCAACCCAGGGAACGCCTTTGTGGCAGGAAGTACAGAATGTTGAAATTGACCAGCAAGGACACTATGAGGTGACGCTCGGGGCCACCGGGAGCGAAGGAATCCCGATGGAGTTGTTTAGCTCCGGAGAGCCGCGCTGGTTAGGAGTACAAGCGCTGTTACCGGGAAAAGAAGAAGAACCGAGAGTGCTTTTGGTTAGCGTGCCATATGCTCTGGAGGCGGCGGACGCACAAACTTTGGGCGGATTGCCTGCCTCTGCGTTCGCTAAGGCTCCCGGTGTCTCGTCCGTACCTACATCAGGCACAGAAACCGTGATCGCGAACACTGGGGTTCCAAGTACAACTGGAACCGCTGTTGAATCGGCAGCTTCCCTTGGTTCGGCTAGTGCAGTCGGCGGGGGTGGACTCGCAAGTTCACAAATAACGGATGCCAGCGGGACGGTCAGTCTGCAGAATCTTTCAAATATTCTATTTGCTGACCGGTTCCCCGGTGGGGTGCCAGACGCCATCCATGCGTGCCCCGCGAATGGGTGCATCATTTACGCGCTTGCACCGAAGGTTAATCGAAATCTGGGAAGTATCGATCCTGGATCCAAGGCAATTACCATCTATCTCGGTCCATACACGTTTACGGTGAAACAGGTCATGTTACGTAAGGCGCTGAAGATTATCGGCATGGGTGCATCGGGAGGAACTCACCTCCCCACGTGCAGCAATGCAGCGCCGTGCAATGGAACTACACTGCAATCGATCAACGGGAATAATCCAGTCTTTGTTGTCCCGCAAGCCAACAACGCTCCAGCGTCGAACGTGCAACTTTCCGGCTTCCAACTCTTGGGGTCCGTTGGCAATACTAGCGAGGACGGGTTCTTTCTGGATACTAGTTCCTCCCTGAATTCAGGCCTGTGGTTTTCAACTTTCGACGGCATTTCCGTATCTGGCTTCGCTGGAATCGGAATCCATATACGAGGACGGAGCACCGATTTCCTATCGGGCACTCAGTGGATCCTGTTTAACAATGTAGTTGTGACCCGCAATTCGGGCGGCGGCAATGCGTTAAGGCTGGAGGGCGCTGTTTTTGAGCTGCGATTCAGGAATTGTGAGTTCGATGGACAGGCGCCCGGAGATGGTACCAACATCTATATCGGCGGCCTGTCTAGTGGGTCCACCGGTTATCCCATGACCATCGTATTTGAAGGCTTGGTATCTCAGGCGGCCGCTTTAGCCGTGCACATCGATGGCGCTGTCAATCTCGCGTTCTATGGTTCGCATCATGAGAAACTCTGGGGCGGATACCACATAGTTGACACGACCTTAGTCCACACAAAGGGATTAACAATTAGCGATACTAATTTTGCAGCAAACGTTGGGGTTAACGGGGGAGCAGGTTACGCGCTGAATGTTGACGCGACGACCGCTTCGGGGATCTTTTTCGTACATAATCGGATTTATGGCAACCCCGACTTTGTTGTGAAAGGGACGAACATCGCCAGTGTGGTTTATCAAGACAACCTATGCTGTGAAACGCTAAGCGGTCCGAATACTTCTGGTATCACCACGCAAGTCTTGCCTGCAAATTCGATCAATATTCGGGGAGTTCATTCGATCGGCCTCAACGCATCCTCGACACCGATTACCACGATCCAGAGCGGTTTGGGTCCGGGGGAGATGGTGACGTTCTTCACGTTGGGCGGAGCGGTGACATTTGGCGCAGGAGGAAATATCGATCTGATGGGCATGAGTACGCTGAGTGTTAACGGCACAATTACATTTGTAAGAACCGACCTTGGAGGGTTGTTATGGAAGCCGGTGTCGCAGTGGAGTCCAACTGCGACTGTTCCGACAGCGCAGTCTCAGAGAGTGACGGACGTCCGTCAGCCTGCTGGTTCAACCGAACGCGCAGCTTTCGCGGAATCTCGTCTAGGAGGCTCTGCTCGAGAAAAATAACGCGGCGGAGAGAGCGTTCCTCCACTTCATTCATGACTGCCCGCACAGCCGTCATCATCCTGAACTGGAACAGTTGCGAGATGACGGCGGAGTGCGTCCGCAGCCTGATCGCGATGAAGGGCGATGATTACGAGATCCTCATTGTGGATAACGGCTCGCGCGATGGCTCAGTGGATTACCTGCGAAATGAATTTCCTCAGATCACGTTATTTCCACAAGAGAGAAATCTGGGGTTTGCTGCAGGTTGCAACGTTGGAATGCGGCATGCTCTCGCCGAAGGTTTCGAATATGTTCTGCTTATAAATAATGACACCGTAGTTGATCAGCCGTTTCTAAGCGCGCTCCTCGATGAGGCTCAGAGAATCCCGGACGCAGCGATACTGTCACCTAAGATCTATTGGTACGACTCGCCTGACCGATTTTGGTGGGCTGGCGGAGCCTTCAGCCTTTGGGTGGGAATTGCACGGCATGTGGGTCGCAAGCAGGTTGACACCGGCCAATTTGATTCGCCGGGTCCGATTGACTGGGCGACTGGTTGCGCTTTGCTGATCAGGTGCGACGCGTTGCGGCAAGTCGGACTTTTCGATGAGCGGTTATTTGGCAACGGAGAAGACCTAGACCTCTCCCTTCGAATGCGAAGGGTTGGGTACCGCATCTGGTTCGTTCCGCAAGCGAGGATCTGGCATAAAGAAGGTGTGGACTATCGCAAAAATGCGGGTGAGCACGTTCGCAAATTCACCGGGACGCGCAATTTGCTTTGGATCATGCACGAACATGCGTCGACGATACAATGGATTTCGTTTTTGCCGAATTTCGTATTGAGATACGCTTTGTTCTACATCCTCATGAGCATTTGGCGCCGTGACTATCGCTCTGCGAAGGCTGTTTGTGGCGGGATGCTAGCTTTTTTGCGAATGCGTTCTCATCCGGGGCTCTCTCCCTTGCCTGCGGAGCTTACTGACCGCAGGGAACCGGCGACACCAGAGAGACCTTCCGTCAAAGAAGGAACTGCCGAAACTGAATAGCGCCAAAATTCGCTGCTAAGGTTCATATAGTGATCCTAGGTTACCTCTTGTCCGCCCATTCTCGAACGGTTACCAAATGCAGCAGCGAGAACCACAACTTATCCTTCGTAAAATCCAGGTGTCCATTTATGTTCGGAATCGTTGAGAAACATAATTTGTGGCTCGCTGATTCTTTTCCGAATCCTACTGCTTCGAACACTACGTCATGACCAGCGAAATGCAAGGATCCCTAACGATTTTGTCTAACGGAAAGCATCATCCCATGCGGGTTGGAATTGACGCACACTGTATAGGTCATGGCAAGACCGGCAACGAAACCTACACATATAACCTCGTGAAAAATCTATCGCTCCTCGAGCCTGACGATATCAACTACTTCATTTATCTCACTGCCAAGGGGAAACGCGAAGATGGGCTCTTCCTTGAATCGCGCTTCCGCGCCCACTTGATTCGTCCAGAAAGCCCTTATATTCGAATTCCGATTGGTTTCGCGATCGAAAGCCGGGCACACAAGTTGGATTTGTTCCATGCCCAGTACCTATTACCCTATCAGTTAAAATGTCGGACCGTGCTCACGGTCCACGATGTGCTTTACGAGCGGTTTCCCGAGTTTTTCACAAAAGCCGATTACTACCGCAACAAGATTGGAATTCCTTGGTCGTGCCGTCGAGCGGACCACATCATTACTGTTTCAGAGTCGAGCAAGCGCGATTTAATTCTGTTTTATGGACTGGATCCAGAGCGCATAACGGTAACCTATCATGGGGCGGATGACTGCTATCGGCCAGTAGATAAGGCGGAGGCCAGTGAGAACCTCCGAAGATACGGGATTGAAGGGGACTTCATCCTTTATGTGGGAACGATCCAACCAAGAAAGAATGTTCCACGGCTTCTTTCGGCGTTTGCGCGCCTTAAGAAGCGGGGCCTGCCACATAAATTGGTTATTGTTGGTCCAAAGGCTTGGCTTTCGGAAGAGGCATTCCGGGCTCTGGCGGACAATCCTGCCAAGCGCGACATCGTCGTGACGGGTTATGTGCCCCGAAGCGACCTAGCTTATTTTTACAATGCTGCCGACGTGTTTGTTTACGTATCCATTTCTGAAGGCTTCGGACTGCCTGTTATAGAAGCGATGGCTTGCGGCACTCCTACGGTCACGTCCTTTGGGTCTTCACTCGAAGAAATTGCCGGCGATGCAGCTGTTCTTGTTAATCCTCTGGATGATTTAGCGATTGCGTCTGCTATTGGGGATGTCCTATCGGACGCTGATCGAAGAACAAAGCTGCGAGAGCTAGGATTGGCGCGCAGTAAGCAGTTTAGCTATCGCAAGATGGCAATCCAGACGCAAGCTATCTATCAGCACCTGATGTCTTAGCCTGTGCCAGTGGATCGACCGATATACAGATCCGTGCGGATTTGTTAGTAAGGTTTTTAGGCCGAGGTATGCAAAGAAAATTGAAGATTGCGATGATCGGAATTAAGGCGATTCCGGCACGATTCGGCGGATTCGAGACCGCCGTGGACGAGATTTCCCGCGGGTTGGTTGGGCTGGGACATGACGTGGTGGTGTACAACCGCGCGGGAATGAGCAAGCACCCTGGAAAGTACTACGATGGCGTGCAGTTGGTGACCCTACCCACATTGAAGTCCAAGAATTTGAGTACTATCGTCCATGCGTTGTTAGCGACACTGCATGTTGCATTTCACCGGGTGGACGTAGTGCACTACTTCACGACAGGCACCACGGTGTTTGCTCCTATACCGCGGCTTTTTGGCATGAAAGTGGTGTGCTCCGTGGATGGGACCGACTGGCAGCGCGGGAAATGGGGATGGTTTGCCCGATGGTACCTGAGGGTATCCGAACGACTGGCCACCAGGCTCTGTGATGTCCTCGTCTCTGATTCCCAGGCGGTCTTGCGTTACTACCGCGAGACGTACGACGCGGACTCGTTTCTCGTTACTTATGGTATGCGTGACTCAATGTGCGAAGGACAGGAGTGGCTGGAACGCTTTGGATTGACCAGCAGGCAGTACGTTCTGTTTGTGGGACGCCTAGTGCCCGAAAACAATATCCACCATTTGATCGCGGCGTTCGAGCATACGAAAACGGACCAGAAACTGGTCATTGTTGGGGATGATCCTTGGGAGAAGGAATACGTGCGAGCACTGAAATCTACGCAAGATCCTCGCGTTGTGTTTACCGGAGGTGTCTATGGGGATGGCTATGAGCAATTACAGAGAAACGCCTACCTGTTTGTGCTGCCCGACGAAGTCGGCGGGACCCATCCTGCTTTAGTCGAAGCCATGGGTTATGGAAACTGCACGCTGGTGAACGATACGCCATCGAACTTAGAAGTCATTGGCGACGCCGGATTCCGCTACCGCGGGGCCGAAGAGGCTGATGATCTTGAGAGGCAACTGCAAATGCTGGTTGACAATCCTCAAGTCGTGCAGCAGTACCGGGTTAAGGCCAGTCAGCGCGCGTTGATGCACTACCGTTGGGAAGACGTGATTCGATCTCATGCGGATCTCTACCAGCGTGCCCTCAATGGGAAACTGTTGGGCGCCGTTAAAAGGATCTCGTGATCAGTCCCAAATGTCGCCCGAGGTCACGCACCGAGGAATTAGCGACCTGCCTCAGCTCTACAGCCTGCTCAAGGCGACATGCTCTTGCCGCGGGCACTTCAAAGTTGACATCGGAGGAGCGCCACCACGCTACTTTCGCAAACACTGGAGCGACTAATACGTCCAAGCCCACCCAGGGTTACGCTTAGGGCGACACCAAAATTCAGGAGTCAGCCGCTCGTCGTCCGCCTGTCGTATTTTAGTCTTCTTGCAGACTTGGCCTTAGGGAGAGGAATAATGCCGCTCAAGATCGAATCACGCCATCTGAGTGAAGTCGTTGTGCTTACGCCGCAAGTCTTTCAGGACGAACGCGGCTATTTCATGGAAATGTTTCGAGCCGACAGTTTCAAAGATCTAGGCCTTCCTCAAAACTTCGTCCAAGAAAATCAGTCCTATTCGAAAAAGGGAGTTCTGCGCGGATTGCATTTCCAATGGGATCCGCCCATGGGAAAACTGATGCGCGTGACGCGAGGCACAGCTTTTCTGGTTGCTGTCGACGTGCGCCCAGGCTCGCCAACCTTGGGAAAATGGGCAGGAGTGGAAGCATCCGAGCAGAACAAGAAGCTGGTCTGGGCGCCCGCGACTTTCGCTCGAGGGTTTTGTGCTCTCAGTGATGACGTTGAAGTCCACTACCTTTGCACGGGTGTTTACAACTCGATGGCCGAATCAGCTATTCGATGGGATGACCCGGAAATCCGGATCGAATGGCCCATCACGCCCAGCATCATTTCCGATAAAGATCGTAAGGCCCAAACACTTGCGGAATGGTTGAGATCGCCGGACGCTAAACACCTCGCTTATACCGGCCAGACCGTCGGCGCTTAAAAATTCACCGAGACCATTGAATGGAGAGTACTGATGCGATTACTGATCGCTGGTGGGGCGGGTTATGTCGGTTCAGCGCTGATTCCCCGTCTGCTCGAACGCGGATACCTCGTCGATGTCGTCGATTTGTTCTGGTTCGGGAAGTACCTGCCGCTGGAGACCGGCATCCTGAACAAGGACTTGTTCGACGTTACGGTAGATGACCTAAAAGACTACGATCAAGTGATTTTCCTTGCAGGTCTGTCGAACGACCCGATGGCCGAGTATTCACCCAGCAAAAACTTTGTCTACAATGCCGCCGCGCCGGCGTATTTGGCTTACACGGCGAAGAAGGCCGGGGTGAAGCGCTACATTTACGCGAGTTCGTGTTCGGTTTACGGCTACACCGTGAATGAGCTCTATGATGAAACGCGGCCTGTTTCTTCCTCCTATCCCTATGGAATCTCTAAGCTGCAAGGCGAACAGGCCGTCATGAACTTGCTCGATGACCATTTCTCGGTGATCTCTCTGCGCAAGGGCACAATTTCAGGCTACAGCCCTCGGATGCGTTTCGACTTGATCGTTAACACCATGTTCAAGTCCGCCTTGCGGGACGGTGCGATCACGATTAACAACCCCACGATCTGGCGGCCAATCCTCGCGATCGAGGACGCGATTAGTGCCTATACGAGGGCTATTGAGGCTCATGAAAAGATTTCGGGGATCTTTAATGTCGCGTCGGACAACTACACCGTGGGCGAGGTCGGCGACTTGGTTAAGCACGAAATCGAAGACCATCTCAATGTGAAGGTCGGTCTGACCATCTGCCATATCCAGGACGTCCGCAACTACAAGGTGAACTTCGAAAAAGCAAAGAATGTATTGAGTTTCCACCCGCGGCACGACGTCAGGAGCATCGTCGGCCATCTCATCAAACACAGAGACAAGTGTTCCGACTGGGACAATCCTGCTTACTACAACATTCGGACCTTCGAGTCTCTCGAAAATGACATTGTCGCACCGACACTCACAAAACTAGCGGGAGTGGCCACATGAAGGCCGTCGTAATCGGTGCTACCGGACAGCTGGGCACAGACATAGCGGAGGAGTTTGTCCGACAGGGTGACGACGTCTGTCGACTTGCTCACGGCGACATCGAAATATCGTCGCTGGACTCTGTGTGTGGTGTGTTGACTGCCGAGCAGCCCGCATTGATCATCAATACCGCGGCTATGCACCATGTGGAGAGTTGCGAGAAAGACCCGTCTAAGGCATACCTTGTCAATGCCGTCGGCTCACGGAATCTGGCTTCAGTCGCGCGCGATCTCGGCGCAGCGTTGATTCATATCAGTACGGACTATGTCTTTGACGGATTAAAGAATGCGCCCTACGTAGAGAGCGATCCGGCACGGCCGCTGAACGTCTACGGCAATACCAAACTCACGGGCGAAATGTTTATTCAGGCCACCACGGATAGATATTTCATCCTGCGAACGTCTGCTTTGTATGGAAGGAGCCCGTGCCGGGCTAAAGGAGGGCGGAACTTCGTCGACCTGATGCTGAAACTCGCTGTGGAACGCGATGAGTTAAGGGTCGTCGACGATGAAATCGTTAGTCCCACCTCCACTGCGGAATTGGCCACCCAGGTGGTGACACTCAGTCGCACGAACAACTTCGGCGTGTTTCACGCTACGTCCGAGGGAAGCTGCACCTGGTATGGATTCGCCAAAAAGATCTTTGAACTTAGCGGCACAAAAGCTAATCTAGTAGTCGCAACACCGAATGAATTCCCAGCCAAGGTCCCGCGCCCGAAATACTCTGTGCTAGAGAACTCCCGGCTCAAGACTCTCGGATTGAACCTGTTTCGGTCTTGGGAGGACGGCCTTCGTTCGTACCTCGCATCGACTCGTGACGTTTGGCAGGCCAGAGCAAGTTTTGCGCCTTAACATTTTCAGCGTCTGTCTTGGGAGAGACGATTGACGGCTACGATTTGTTCTTAATCTTATGTCGACAACACAAGTAGAAGGGCTCGTCGGGCAGGGCCGTTCCTCAAATTGGGACAAGCCATTGTTGGTAACTTGCAAACGGGCATTTGATTTCGCAGTTTCTCTTTTGCTCCTCATACTGCTTGCGCCTCTTTTCCTGGTTCTGGCAGTAGCCGTAACGCTATCTTCGCATGGTCCGGTTTTTTATCGTTGGCGGGTGGTTGGCGAGGGAGGCCGCCACTTCACCGGATATAAGTTTCGTTCTATGTATTCAAATGCCGACGAATTGAAACAAAAACTTCAGTCTTTGAATGAAATGTCTGGACCTGTGTTCAAACTCACGAACGATCCTCGAGTGACCAGGCTCGGTGGTTTTCTCCGCCGTTACAGCTTGGACGAATTGCCACAGATCTACAGCGTGCTCAAGGGTGACATGAGCCTTGTCGGCCCGCGGCCTCCACTGGTTACGGAGTACGTTCGGTTCACGGATTATCAAAAACAGAAGTTGGCGGTTAAGCCCGGCATCACATGCTTGTGGCAGGTCAGTGGCAGGAATGACATTCGCGATTTCGACGATTGGGTAAGACTCGACCTCGAATACATTCGCAGGTGGAGTTTGCAACTGGACTTCTGGATTTTGATGCGAACCGCTCGCGAAGTTTTCGCCGGGTCGGGCAAATAGGGACGCGGCCATTCGATGAATGTTTCAGATTGCTTGATCAAGAATCGCGTGATGGCTCTTCGGGAGGCTTTCTAGGATGCGAGTGCTAGTGACGGGCGGAGCGGGCTTCATTGGATCGCATCTCGTGGATCGGTTTCTCTCTTACGGGTTCAAGGTGCGGGTCTTGGATAGTCTCGATCCAAAGATTCATCCGCACGGGCTTGTGACGAGCTTCCCGAAAGGAGTCGATTTCATTCAAGGAGACACACGGGATCCGGATACGCTATTGGCGGCTTTGCGGGACGTGGACGTGGTATCGCATCAAGCCGCCTACCAGGATTACATGCTCGATTTCTCACGATTCATGGATGTGAATGCGGTTTCAACGGCGTTGATTTACGAGTTGATTGTTCGAGAGAGATTGAAAGTCAAGAAAGTCATTGTGGCTTCTTCGCAAGCCGTGTATGGTGAGGGTCAGTATGACTGTGCTGTTCATGGCTTCTTCCAGCCGCTGCCCAGGAGTCAGCAACAGTTAGCCCGCGAGCAGTGGGAAGTGCGGTGCCCGGAGTGCCATCAGCCCGCCCAGGCCCGCTTGCTGGAGGAAGGGCACACAAACCCGTTCAACCAATATGCGGTCTCCAAGCTGGCCGAGGAAAAGATCGCGCTAGGCCTCGGTTGGCTTCACGAAATTCCTTCCGTCGCCCTTCGTTATTCGATTACGCAGGGCCCCCGGCAATCCCTCTTCAATCATTATTCGGGAATTTGCCGCATTTTTGTCGGTCGGGCTCTCAAAGGGAAACCATTAATTGCTTACGAAGACGGGCTGCAGACCCGAGATTTCGTCCATATCGAAGACGTCGTGGACGCCAATATGCGCGTCCTGGAAAGCGACGACGCCAACTTCCAAGCCTTCAACGTTGGTAGCGGCAAACCTACGACCGTTCTTGCCTATGCAGAACTTGTCCTCAAGAAGCTTTCTTCCCGTGTCGGAATAAGCTACACGGGAGAATATCGCCGGGGGGACAACCGGAACAGCGTTTCTAGTGTTAATAAGCTTAGGAGCATCCGGTGGGAGCCTAAACGCGATCTGTCCACGATTCTTGATGACTTCTTGGCATGGGTAGAGACGATTGGGGGAAACCCGAGCCAAGTCCAGGACGCTTACAGCGACATGCGCCGGGCGGGTGTCGTCGTCAAAGGAACGGTCGGCCGTTAGCGTCGCCGGTGTTTTGCGCTTAAGGTGGCACTTAGCTTCCGGAAGGGGGGTATCCATTAAGCGAACTATCGATGGCTTAATATTTTAAAACTTTGACAATCTCTGCCAAAATCTTACACGGAACTTTCATTAACCAAACAGTTAGTTGCAAGGTCATCGAAGCCATTTCTGGATTCGAAGTTGACCAGCAAGCGCGAACGGGCGTGCGCGAGATGCTCGTCTTCCTGGAGGACGTTGAATGAACGATCGCATCGAGGTTTTAGAAGCAAAGCAATATTTCCAAGAGCTGCAGTACGTCGCCGGTAAGGTTTGCCTTGACGGTATCGACCAGATTGCAGATACACTGGTAAAAGTCTATGAATCGGAGCGAACTCTTTATATCTTCGGGAACGGCGGAAGCGCCGCCCTCGCATCGCATTTTGCTTGCGATCTAGGAAAAGGCACGGCCTATTGTAACGGCGGCAGAAGATTCCGCGTGCTCGCTTTGACGGACAATGTTCCAACACTGACTGCTTGGGCAAACGACTCTGGTTATGAGGACGTTTTTTCGGAGCAGTTGAGGTGTTTCGTGCAGCCACAAGATATTGCATTCGGCATAAGCGGGAGTGGAAACTCAAAGAAT
>Ga0210409_10007644_pt1 | contig 11110 bp, 8 predicted proteins | sample IncBWH17MmetaG_FD_161649 | JGI IMG/M metagenome (GOLD analysis project Ga0210409, IMG submission 161649) | Forest soil microbial communities from Barre Woods Harvard Forest LTER site, Petersham, Massachusetts, United States - Inc-BW-H-17-M | ecosystem: Environmental > Terrestrial > Soil >...
AAAAAACGGGTTTCCCGGATGCGGTTGCATTTCTCGAGAAAGTCAATCTGATTCGGTGGTCCACCACCATTACGTCGAACGTTCTCGCCGAGCTGCGCGGGCCGCGGATTGGATTGCTCGTCACGCACGGGCACGAGCAAAATCTGTACGGCAAGAACGGCCGGAGTGCCATTCTCGGCCGGCTGGTGAATGACCGTGACGTCATCGGTATCAACGGTTCCGCGCGGGACACCGATATCATGAATGCGGCACGCTCGCTTTTGGACAGCGGCGTGCGCCGGATCTGCATCAGCCTGAACAATTCCCACCGCGATCCCGGACGCGAGATCGCGTTCAAACGCATCATCGACCAGCAGTATCCCGACCATTTTCTCGGATCCGTTCCCGTGCTCGCCGGAAGCGACATCTCGAAGAGCGCCGACGACCGGACGCGCACCTACTGCGCGGCGATCAATGCCTACACGCATGGCGCGCTCGCGGCCACATTGTTCAAGGCTGAAGACGACCTTCGCGAAACTTCGAAGTATGCGGGAACATTTCTTGTCGGCCACATCAACGGCGGCTTCGCCGGAATTGCGAAAACCAAGGCAATTGACACGATTGAATCCGGGCCGGTTCTGGGAATTCTCGGCAGCGCGCATCTAGCGAAGCTCTACAGATTGACCGATGTGATTGCCATGGATATCGGCGGCACGACGGCCAAGATCAGTGTTCTCTCCGGCGGCGAGGCGATCTATCGCAAGCCCTCGGACCTTTTCGGCACTCCGCTCGAACTCGCGCTGCCGTATTTGCGCTCGATCGCCCTCGGAGGTGGCAGCGTCGTCAAGCCGCTCCATGGCGCGAAAGCAGCGGAAGTGCACCTCGGCCCCGAGAGCATGGGCTCGTTTCCTGGGCCCGCGTGCTACAGCTTGGGCGGCGACCAAGCAACCCTCACGGACGCATTTGTCGCTGCGGGCCTGATCAATCCGGAATATTTTCTGGGCGGGACCAAGCCGATTGATCGCGACCTCGCGCAGAAGTCGATCGAGTCTCTTGTTGCGCACCCGCTGCGTCTCTCGGCGGAAGCGGCGTGCAAGATGATTATTGACCGCGCGTGTGAATCCGTCGCGAACCTGATTGCGAGCGCGCAGGCGGAACTGCGGCAGGATTTGTCGCGCTACACGCTCTTTGCGTACGGCGGGAACGGCGGCCTTTTCGCCGCGGGCGTGGCCGAAAAGGCGGGGCTGGAGTCCGTACTGGTCTTCTCGCTCGGCCCACTGTTCAGCGCGTTCGGCTCATCTGTTTCAGATATTTGCCACGTGTACGAGCGCTCGATTCCGGAACCCGATATTTCCGAGGCCAGCGCTGTCAGGCTTCGGCAATTTTTCGACGAAATCAAATCGGAGTGTGTGAAGGACTTGCTTGGTGAGGGAATTCGTCCCGATGATCTGACCTACGCGCTCGAATTTGAAGTCGCAGGCGGCACCGGACATTCCGTTACGCTGGCATGCCCGGAATCCGCTCTCCGAGGCGCGTCAGAATTGAAGGCCGCGCTCTCCGCTGCTCTGGCAGCGCGCGGCGAAGCGCGCCCTGGCGACACTTCTCTCGAGATGCTGCGCGTTCGCGTGAAGAAAGCGATGCCGAAGGCGCGGCTCGTTGGTCGAGCGCTTCAGGGCGCCGATGCCTCGCAAGCTCGAATCGGGACTCGCAATGTTTCGTGGGGAAGCCGCGTCGGCGAAGCCCAGGTGTATCGCTGGGAGTCGCTGCATCCGGGCAATCGGGTGGCGGGTTGCGCGGTGCTCGAGGGCGTTAATACGACTTATCTCCTTCCCGACGGCTGGGCGATGACCATCGATCCTTACGGCAACGGGAAAATGACGCGGGTTTGAAAGCAACACGCACTCAATAACGTGGCGCGAATGGGAGCTGACGATGTCGCCTGAGACTCAAAACCGCCTTCGAGTCACCGAGTATCTCGACTTGGACCTCGACCGGGAGCAGTGGATGTGCAATCGCTGTGGGCGGTCGCTCGGTTCGGTGCGGGAAAATTACAAGAAGGGTTGCCTCATTCACAACCGTGACCCCCGCGAAATCCATCCGACGATTGTTCCGGGGGCGTTTAATTTTTCTCCCGATCCGCTGTGGGTTCGCATCGTGGAGTTTTATTGTCCGGGCTGTGGCACCCAGGTCGAAACCGAATACTTGCCGCCAGGCCACCCGATCACCCACGACATTGAAATTGATGTCGAAAAGCTCAAGGAACGGTTGCGCGATGGAGAATTCGTCATCCGCGGCCAGCGTCTCGAGGTCGCCGAATGAACTCTATCGATATCGACGTGGGCGGAACTTTTACCGACCTCGTCCTCAATTTCGGCGGTAAGGCGCTGATCAAGAAAGTACCAACTACGCCCTATGATCTCTCCGTTTGTTTCTCTCGCGTGATCGAAGAGGGGGCCAGCGCGGTCGGAAAGAAGATGGAAGAGCTTCTGCCGGAAATCGAAATGATCCGCTACTCGACGACGATCGCGATGAACCGGCTGATCGAACGAAAGGGGCCGCGTCTCGCGTTGATCACCACGGAAGGCCACGAAGACGTCGTTCTCATCGGCCGAGGAGCGCAATGGATTGATGGCACGCGCGTTTCCGAGCGCCGAAATCTGGCGATCCAAAAGAAGCCGGACCCGCTCATCCCGCGTGACATGATCTTCGGCATCAAGGAGCGCGTGGATTCGCGGGGCATAGTGATCCGCCCACTCGATGAAAATGACGTCCGCGAGAAAGTGCGCCAACTCGTAAATCATGGTGCGCGGGGTATCGTCGTGTCGCTGCTCTGGGGCTTTTTGAATCCAGTGCACGAGCGGCGCGTCAAGGAAATCATCCGCGACGAATACAAGGAATTCCACATCGGCTATCTCCCGGTCGTTCTTGCAGGGCAGGTGAACGGCAAGCTCGGCGAATACGAACGCACACTCGCCGCGATCCTCGACGCGTATCTGCAGCGCTCGATGCAGATTGAACTCTCCGCCATGTGGGACAAGCTGCGCGAGCGCGGTTACAAGAAGCCGTTACTGATGATCCAGAGTTCTGGCGGCGTCGCCGAAGTGTTTCGCACCACCGCGAGCCGGACGTTCAATAGCGGGCCTGTGTCCGGCCTGATGGGTGCGCACCACGTCGCAAAGTCGCTTGGCTACCAAAACGTCGTCATGACCGATATGGGCGGCACGAGCTTTGACGTGGGATTGGTCGTCAAGGACAGCGTTCGCAGCTATGATTTCCGCCCGATCATTGACCGTTGGATGGTCGGAATCACGATGATCAAGACCCTCTCGATCGGCGCGGGCGGCGGCTCGATCGCATCCATCAACAGGCTGCTTCAGAATCGCGTGCAAGTCGGCCCGAGAAGCGCGGGTGCGATGCCGGGGCCTGCGTGCTTCAGCCTCGGCGGAACCGAGCCGACCGTCACAGACGCCGACGTCGTGCTCGGCTACATCAATCCCGATTACTACTACGGCGGCAGAATGCGCCTCGACAAGAATCGCTCGATTCAGGCAGTCCGCGAGAAAATTGCCAAGCCGTTGGGCGTGAGCGTCGAAGAAGGCGCCGAACTTATTCGCAAAATCGTCAATGGCAATATGGCTTCGGCGATCATGAAAGAAGTTCATCTTCGCGGCTATAGCCCGGAAGATTTCATTCTCTTCATTGGCGGCGGTGCCGGCGCCACGCATGCCGAGGGATTCAAGGGCGACATCCGCAAGGCCGTGACGTTTCCGTTTTCGCCGGTGTTTTGTGCGTATGGCTCGTCCACGATGGACATCATGCACGTCTATGAGACTTCGAAGAAGCTCACGCTGATGTCTCCTGGGAGCCAGCGACTCACCCAGGAATTCGCTACGTTTAACAGCACGGTCGAGAGCCTGCTCGAACAGGCTGAGAAGGATCTTCTCGGCGATGGCCTCGATCCGGAGAAAGCGAAATTCGTTCTAGAGCTCGATATGCTCTATGGCGGCCAGTTCCACGTGAAGCGCGCACTATCGCCACGAATGTCTCTGCGCGCTCCGGAGGACGTCCAGGCGATCTGCGACGCTTTCAACAAAGAATTCAGCGAGGCGTTCAGCCCGTTTGTCGTAAATCCCGAGGGCGGCATTTTCGTGGAGAGTTTTATTTTGAAGGCCATTGTGGCGACGCCGAAAGTGCACCTGCCGAAAATGCCTCTTGGGAAGGGCGACCCCTCCTCGGCGCGCAAGGGCGAGCGACCGGCCTATTGGCCGCAGACGCGCGATTTTTGTATGACGCCGATCTTCACCCAGGAGTCGCTGCGCCCAGGTAACGTGGTTGAAGGCCCCGCGATCATCGAAGGCGAATACACAACGATCGTCGTGCCCCCGGCGATGCGTTTTTCAATCGACACGCAGGGGCTCGGACTTTTGGAAGGGTCAAGTCGCGATTAAGAGCGAGGGAAAAACATGCCGATCCCGACACTGGCGGAGAAACTCGAATGGCTGAAGCCGGCGCCAACCACCACTCATGAAAGAGAATGCGCCGCAAAAGTTCGGCAGGGCGACTATGAGATCGGTGTCCAGATCACGAATGACATTCTCGACGAAGCCATGGAAGTCTTCGTGCGCTCCTCGCGGAGTTATTTCGGCGTGTCCGGCGATTCCATGGTCGCGATCTTCACCGCGAACGGCGACCTGATCAACGCATCCTGCGGCACCTATCTTCACGCCATCATCCAGCCGATCGTTATCAAGTTCATTCAGAAGTATTACCAGAACAACCCCGGCATTCGCGACGGTGACATCTGGTACACGAACGACGCCCTCTACGGCGGCATACACAATCCGGACCAGGTCGCGCTCATGCCGGTCTTTCACAAAGGACAATTGATTGCTTGGGCGTCTGCGGCCTTGCACACGACCGAAACGGGTGCGATCGAGCCCGGCGGCATGCCCGTAAGCGCAAAATCGCGCTTCGAGGAAGGGCTCAATTTGCCGCCGATCAAGATCGGCGAAAACTTCGAGCTGCGCAACGATTTCCTCGAGTTTTACTCTGTATATGGCCTTCGGGCGCCGGCCATGTTCATCTCGGATTTACGCGCTCGTTGCACCACGGCGGACCGCGTTCGCGTGCGCTTGCTCGAGCTGGCCGATAAACGTGGGCAGGATTTCGTCGTCGGGCTGCTGCGCCGGATGTGCGAAACGGCGGAAGAAGGCGCGCGCAAGAAAATTCGGGCGCTGCCGGACGGAAAATTCCGCGCGGTCGTCTTTAATGACGCGATCGGATGGACGCCGGCGCTCGTCCGTGCCTGCTACCTCACGCTGACGAAGCAGGGCGAACGTCTCGTTTTCGACTTCCACGGCACTTCGCCTGAGAATCCATCCTCCTACAATGTTCATCCGCAAGCCGTCGTCGGGCACATCGCCAATTTCTTCTACGAGTACTTGTTCCACGACCTGCCAATTTGCAGCAGCACATTTGCGCCGATCGATTTCGTGTTTCCGGAAGGTAGCATTCTGAATCCGGACAAGTTGGCCGCAACGAGTTGCTGCGTGTTCATCGGCATGCAGACGCGCTGCGCGACGCATAATGCATTTGCGAAGATGGCATTTTCGAGCGGGAGCTTGTGGCAGCAAATTGCGGCGGCGCCCGGCAGCCAGCACACTTCCCAAATTTGCGCCGGGCTATCGCAATGGAAGCTTGCGGTTGCTGACGTGCTCTCCTTCTCGCTCAACACGATGGGACAGGGCGGGCGCGCGGCTTCCGACGGCATGGACGCCTACGGGTTTGCGTGGTGCGCTTTTGGCCGCGCTCCCGATTCCGAGCAGGTCGAAAGCGAGCTGCCCATTACGGTCACCCTTTCGCAGCATTGGAAAGACTCCTGCGGACACGGGCTGCATCGCGGCGGCTCGGGCGGCGTGCAACAATGGATGATCCACAAGATGCCGGAACTCGTCTCGATGTGTATGGGCAACGGCACGAAGGTGCCGCTCGGCCAACCGCTTTTCGGTGGCTACGCGTCTGCGCCCGTTCCGGGCATTAGCGTGCGAAAGGCGGACCTGCTTGAATCGATGCGCAAGGGCGATTCGAGCGTGACGCTCGATCTCCGCGCAATCCTTGAAAAAGACACAATCCACGGCGAGTGGAATTACGAGCTCGTCGCACGGACGCCGAAAGTCTATGAAGAGGGCGATTTGCTGTTCGGCTTCAGTGGCGGCGGGCCCGGCTACGGCGACCCGCTCGAGCGCGACCCACATGAGATTCTCGAAGATCTTCGCAAGAACATCATTTCGGACTGGACGGCGCAGAACATCTATCGAATCGCCTACGATCCTGAGCGGCGGAAGCTCGACCCCCAGAAAACCAACCAGCAGCGCGATGCAGAGCGGCGGGCGCGGCTCGCGCGGGGAAAGTCGTACGATGAATTTGAACGCGAATGGAATAAGCTGAGCCCGCCAAAGGAAATCCTGCAGTGGTATGGCTCCTGGCCTGACGCGAAGCCGACCGGACCGATTTTCCGGCCCTGAATTGATGATGGTGGAGACATTCAACCCTCGACAGGCGGTCAAAGGACTATTGCAGGGGATCGCGCCGCCACGCGCGCTTTTCCTCCCTATCGTGTTTTCGCTCGGGGCGCGAATCGAGAGTCTTCCGCTCCGCAATTTCCTTTCGAATCCCACGAAGATTTCGAACGCTTTGCGACAGATCCGCACGCACTTGCGTTCGGATGGCGTGACCTGTTATTTCGATCCGTTTCTCGAAGCCGAAGCGCTGGGTGGTGCGCTCGATTGGGACGCGCAGGGACAACGGGCCTCATTACGCTGGCCGCAACCTGGCGAGAACTTTGATTTGCCTGGCGGGCTTCGCTCACCAGATGAGGTCGCGAAGAGCGGGCGGGTTCCCGTCGCCGTTGACGTCATCGCGCGGATGAAACCCCTCGTCAGAGGTCAATCCTTGTTGATAGCTGGCGTGACAGGGCCGTTTACGTTGGGCGCGCTTCTTACTCAAACGAATGATACGAATGGCAATCGTGATCGGGACCCAGATGCTGCTGCGATGAATCTTGCCGGTGAAGTGACTGCGGCCGTCGCTCGTGCGTTTGTCGAAGCTGGCGCCGATACAATTTTCGTTCGGGAGCAGGTTCCACCCACACTCCCGGCCGAAACCGTCGCGGAGTGGGCCTTGCGCCTCGCGACGACAATCAATATCGTCCGCTTTTATGATGCGCTTCCTGTTCTGCTGCTGACTTGCCGGGATTCAATGGGCACGATCAGCAGTTTGATCGCCGAGCAGGCATGGGGATGCATTCTGTGTCCCGAGACGCGCTCCATGTCGCCGAGCGGATTCAGATCGCTCGCCGCGCTCGGGCCTTCGAGATTCGGCGTCGCGCTCCCACCGGCAGTATTCACATCGGAGGCATCGAACACAGAAGAGGTGGCGGGGCCGGTCTCGCCAGCGATTCTCGATTTACATCCCGCCGTCATCACGACGGCCGGTGACTTGCCCGCGAGCGTTGATTTGAAGCCGTTGAACAGACTATGGGATGCAGTGCGTTTCTGACTGCAACACATGTCCCGCGCGAGGGCGGAGGCGCCCGTCGGGTTCGACTTCGCACGCCCGCCACCACATTACAACAGCTTCCCACCGGAAGAAGAGCTGCGGCCATATACGAAAATCTTGACCGACCCGGCGGCAAAGCTTTCACGGACAAAGTGCTGGGCCAAAATGTATCGGCGAACGGCCCACGGAAAGCCTTTCGAGCTAGCCGATCACTCGCATCAATCGAGGATTGCATGGCCGTGTGGTTCGGCAAAATTCAAGACGGCTACGAGGTTGGGCATTTCAAGAATGTAGACGATTTTGTAGCTGCGAAAGCACCAAGCTTCAACAAGACTCAATCAACTCCAATAAGCAGGCCGCAAACGATTCAACAAGATTCACTTAGAATCAATAGAATTCAATAAGTTTCAGCAAGCCTTGTCACCTGGTTCGGGACCAAGAGGCCGGGCGTGGACGGTTGAATGACAGGCGTGCAATCACTTGCGCCTTCCAGCGAAGGACAGGCGATGTCAAATTGCCAAAGAGCCCGTGACAGGGAATCGGCATTCCCTGTTCATTCCCTGAATGATCCCTATTCCGATGGACCGCAAAAACGCATTTTCCCTCGCTATAGCCCTCCTTGGTTAGGACTTATCTTCGAGGCAGTGCGAATGATGGTGCAAAACTCCCTGTATTTTTCCCTGTTAGCAGGGAATATGGCGGAGAAGAGTTCGCGTGAGACAGCATCCTCCGCATGGAGAGATTCTAACTTCGCTGCCGCCCCAGTTGGACGTCAAGATTTCCTGATCCCGAGGGCAGGGAATCAGCTACTCCGTTCCCGTGCTGGCGCGCAACTTCGATTCTTCGAGAGACGGCGCACCGATTTGCCACACAGCATTTTGCGAAGGAGATTGGCGCGCGTTAGCCGGGTACTCAGCCCTTGGCTATGTTGTTGCCGAGGCGCCGAACATTTGATATTGAGCAGGACTTCAGAAACCGGCGTGACCATTTCTCTGGCATAAAGACCCTTCACTAGCTAACGAAACGAAAGGACTATATAGTTTCGTTGCGAGGTTCCTAACGAAACGATGGTTTTGTGATGGCGATGCCAACCAAACCGAACAGCCGCCTGGGGACCTATGTCGTCAAGTCCTTCAAGGACGAGTCGTTTAGGCCCTATGTGCCCCCGCCATTGCCACCGAAGCGACCTCTAACCATCCGCGCTATGGCCGCGTGCTGATGGCCACCAGCCGTGACGCCTCGGACGTTGCCATGACGACCTCGTTTGGGATGGCGATCCTGATGCACTACACCGTGATGACTGAAGAACTAACACAAGAAAAAGCGCGCAATGATTAAGATTCTGATGGCCCGGATCCTACAGAAAGGCGCAGTCATTTTCCCCGTGCCTCACGAAAATGGAGCGGATCTCTCAGGTTCTGCAATTCCCGGTAATAATAGAGGGGAGTCGGCCGTTTTCCTTTGATCCTCAGATGTTTCAGGAATTCGATTTCATTGGAAGTGGCATCGCCCCTCAGCGAAGGGTCCTGAAGAAATTCTCGCAGCCCGGGTTCTTCCTCAGGTCGGCCGGATTCTCTCTCTACGTATTCGAATTTCTTGGGATCTCCGGGCGCAAGTCTTCGACTGAGCACAATTTCCATTCCGAAGGTCGCAAGGTCGATATCCCAGGACTCAATGAGCGGCTCCAGAAAGGACACGCAGTTCTCATCCGACACGTTGAAAAGATCTGTATCCAGGAACTCGAGGATGTTGACTCGTGTCTGCTCATAACTGCGGCCGCTGAGTCGAGCCACCAAATGGAGCCAATTCTCACTTTCCAATTCTTCTTTGGCGACCCTTTTAACCACATCCAGTAGTTTTTGTGTGGCGAGGCGTTCCAGCTCTCCAAAGGGCTGCTTCTCAAAGATCGCGCGAACTTCTTTCCGTTTTTCAAGTCGGCATTTCCCTAAGATTAATTCGCGGGTTTCTTGAAAGAGGGGAGCCGGCGGGTCACCCAAATTTCTCCTTAGCTCTTCCTTTCTTTGCGAGTCGGCCAGATTGGAAAGCTTACCGGCAGGGAGCTTCAGAAACTTGCCCATCCTTTCGTAGATATCTGTTCTTTCTGGGGCCGGAGGCCCCTTCTTGCGGGTCAATAGCTGGGAGATGTAAGACTCCGTAACTTTAGCCGCGGCTGCCAAATCTCTCTGTTCGAGCCCTAACTCCTCTAACCGCTGCCGAATCAACGAACAGACATCCACGACGAACCTCCTGCCAGATAACTATATTTGTTAATCTTTAAAATGATTACATTTTGTACTTGACTCGTCAAGTAAATTAACTCATCGTGGTTAAGCGAGTAGGTTAACAACCCGGCAGAGTCAACCGAAATAAGTTCTGTGAATCACCGCTTGCAAAAAGCAAGGAGACTGCCATGTTTGCACGCAGAGTCTACATGCACCTGAAACCGAATAGCGTCGCTGAGTTTACCCAAAAGATGGAGGCCGAGATCATTCCCCTGCTTCGCGAGCAGAATGGATTTCAGGACGAAATCACATTCGTTAGCCCTGGGGGTAAGGAAGCGTTTGCGCTCAGTTTGTGGACCAGAGCAGAAGATGCTGAAGCCTACCACCGCGGGTCCTATCCGGGCGTGGCGAAGATCATGTCCAGCGTGATTGAGGGGAGTCCTCGGATTGAGACTTTTGACGTTGCGAACTCCACCTTCCACAAGATTGCCAATGTCGCCCTCAGCTGAATTCAGCAGATCGCAACGATTCGGGTTGGCGCAAGAACAGGGTCGCAACGGATTACTACCCGTAGCGTTCAGAAACTGAAGGCAACCTGCCCTACGTCGAGAGTCACAGTAATTTTTGCGGAGGCTTAAAATGCGAGAATTGATCAAAGAGGGCACGGTCCTAATCAAGGAAGGCACACTTTTTCCAGGCAGCCTCACGATTGAAAGTGAGTCGTATTCGCCGGGTTGGCGATCGGTCACAGGTCTAGATGGGTATGCGATGGATCGTAAAATGCACGACACTGGATGGACCTTTTTCTTCTTGGCCGGCGAAAGCAAAGCTACCGCATTCGGCCGTGACGGGCAGGAAACAGTTCTCAGAGCAATCAGGAAAATTCTGGCTGGGCTGAAGTATGGGAATTTCAACTCCCTGGAGATTACGCGCGTGGCCTTTAAACATTTTCTCGGAGTGCCATATGCGAGAGTTTCCTTCCACTTGCGCAATTTGCAGGAAGGCATGTTTCTCTCCGGGAGGGGAAAATCGGATGCGTGGAAGGATGCAACTCTTGTTGCGGCTTGAACCCGAGCGTCTCGCTCGCCGAAGTCGTAAAGGAGATTCAAAAATGAAAATATTAAGCCGTGGAGTACTTGCAGCAATCATGATTTTGATATCGGCCTCTGTAATTCACGCCCAAGATCTCTCCAAGTACAGGAATTTCTCGTTCGGGATGAGCTTGGCCAGTGTTTCAAAGCAGATTGACCGAATGCCGATTGAGGCAGAGGTGATGCACCAGCAGCCGGCATTAATTCAAGAGTTGACCTGGTATCCGCCGCAACCTTATGGTTCCTCGCGCCCGGCAGAGC
>Ga0210409_10007645_pt1 | contig 11109 bp, 6 predicted proteins | sample IncBWH17MmetaG_FD_161649 | JGI IMG/M metagenome (GOLD analysis project Ga0210409, IMG submission 161649) | Forest soil microbial communities from Barre Woods Harvard Forest LTER site, Petersham, Massachusetts, United States - Inc-BW-H-17-M | ecosystem: Environmental > Terrestrial > Soil >...
TGGGGCTCACTCCCGAAAAACACAACCTCGACGCTTTTACAGTGTCGTTCCCGGACCATCCTGAGTATAACGAGGTTCTGGCGGCTAAAGTCGCGGCGGAACGTTTCGGCGTGCGGCATCACGAATGTCCGGTTAGCGACAAGACTGCCTCGAATTGGATTCACAAAGCTCTGGAATGTATGGATCAGCCCTCGATGGATGGCTTCAATTCCTATATTGTGTCCCGCGCAGTCCGTGAACATGGGATCGCAGTAGCCCTTTCCGGGCTGGGTGGCGATGAGGTTTTCGGAGGCTACGAACTATTTCACCGTGTGCCCCGAATCTATAACGCTCTGTCTTGGCTCATTCCCTTTCCGGAATCAGTGCGTACTACTGCTGCTTGGCTCGCTACGGTATTCACCAACGACACCGTCAGACAAAAAGCGCACGAGATCGCTAAAGTTAATCCAGGATTGATAGGGCTGTACTTCCGGCAGCGTCGCTTGATCGGCGACTCAGCGTTAGAAGCATTTGGCTTTCAGGCCGAAACGCTCTGTTTGTCAGAAGACTTTCAGGTTCCGGAACTGCAGTATGAGGGTTGTTACTCTCCCGCTGATTTGTTGGCTTCCGTGGCCCGACTGGATGCTGCATTTTACTTGGAGAACATTCTCCTGCGGGACAGCGACGTCTTCGGGATGGCAAACTCGTTGGAAATTCGTGTGCCCTTTCTCGACCGTGACCTGATTGAATGGGCATTTCGATTGCCTGGAGATGTCCTGCTGCCCAAGGGTGCTCCTTTGAAGTATCTTTTGCGAAAGATCTGCGCTGAGGTCTACGGGCAATTGCCTGTCGCGTCTTCCAAACGGGGCTTCGTGGTTCCGATCTCCGCTTGGCTGCGGGGGCCGTTGCGTGAGGTCATGGAAGTGAGTCTTGGCACCCTCCGTGACTCGGGATTGCTTGACACAACAGGAATCGACGACGTCGAGGAAATCTTCCGTCGCCAGCCAGACAGCCCGGCCTGGTCACGATTGTGGGCTCTGGTTACTCTTGGGTTCTGGCTTGGGACCCAGCATGCAGCGGCACCAGGAGTGAAGCCAATGGTTCATTCCAGCGCAGAGTTGATTTCCGAAGCACAAAAGTGCATACCAAGATTGGACATGCAAGGAACGGGCCAGACTATCCCACTCTGAGGGCCCGTGCTCGCGTTGGCAGTCATCGGCTCTCTGTACACGGCATAAATTTCAGCTCTCCAGGTCTGCCTTGACGACCTCAGTGCCTGTCCTATAATAATCGCAGGTCACGTCCAGGTCGTGCGGAAATAGATTTTGAGTCTAGCCGACGTCGGTCTTGGTCCCTGAATAAAACTCAACATGCAAAACCTGGCGGACACTCGGACAGCACCCTCGTGCAGCGCAAACTCCGATTCCATTGCTGTCACTGTCGTGATTCCGACACGAAATGAGGCGCGCCACCTTGCGCGTTGTCTGGACGCGGTGCGACGCTTCTCCGAAGTCTATGTAGTGGATTCGCACAGCACGGATTCAACTGTTGAAATAGCCCGTGCTTTTGGTGCAGAAGTGGTGCAGTTTGACTACCATGGAGGCTGGCCGAAGAAGCGGCAATGGGCGCTCGATTCGCTTTCGTTCGAGAACGATTGGGTCTTGCTGTTGGATGCTGACGAGGTTTTAACGGCGGATTTGTGTAATGAGATTGGAGAGGCCATTCGCGATCCCAATCTCAGCGGGTACCAAGTTTTCCTTCGGATCAATTTTCTGGGGAGGGAACTTCGCTTTGGAGGAAACGGTTTCTGGAAGCTGTCTCTTTTTCGGCGCGTCAAAGGACACTTCGAGTGCCGCTTGAGAGACCAAGATCACTCGATGAGTGATATCGAGGTTCATGAGCATGTAGTCGTGGACGGTCGTGTCGGCAAACTGCGGCATGCTCTGCCCCATCACAATGTTGAATCTCTTGACCGGTATTTGACGAAACACAATGAATATTCAAACTGGGAAGCGAGGGTTCTTTCGCAGGCCGCGGAGCAGGCTGACGAATTGCCTCCCGCATTGTTTGGGAATCAGGCGCAGCGCAGAAGGTGGTTGAAGAAGCGCTATTTTGGGCTGCCGGGCTCACCGATCTTTTTCTTCTTGTATAAATACATATTATGTTTGGGTTTCTTGGACGGAGTGCCAGGTTTAATCTATTGTGCTCTCCAATCGACACATTTTTTCCACATCAAAGCGAAAATCTATGAAATAAAATGCGCCGCGAGATCTATAAGGTAGAGGAATTGGCAACCGTTTCACCATATCCACACAAGTCCAATCAGCAGGTACAAGCTACTAGTTGTTCGCTTGAACATCATAGAAATAAATACGTATTAGGGTGATGCCGCCGCTTCCACCGCAAAAAGTATTGGAACAGAAATGAAAATTCTCGGACTTAACGCGTTCCACGGCGATGCTTCAGCCGCGTTGCTGCGCGACGGACAGCTTGTGGTCGCGTTGGAGGAGGAAAGGCTGAATCGCATCAAGCACTGGGCGGGACTGCCCGTTGGTGCGGCGAAAGCATGTCTCGAAGGTGCACAACCAGACTATATCGCGATTTCGCGCGATCCCAAGGCTCATCTGAAGGACAAATTGATGCGGGCGGCGTTGCGGCCACATCGCTGGTTGAACCTCAGTTCCCGTGCCGTGAACAGTGTGCGCATCGCGCAGGTAGGCGACTTGCTCGCCGCCGAAGGAATTGTGGCACAGGAGACGCGACCGGTGCACTTCGTCGAGCATCACCGGGCGCACTTGGCTAGTGCATTTTTCGCGTCGCCTTTTGAGGAAGCCGCTGTCGTCTCCATCGATGGCTTCGGTGATTTTAGTAGCGTGATGTGGGGCGTGGGGAAGGCGAATCAGATAGACGTAAGAGGCTCCGTCTCCTTTCCGCATTCGTTGGGCATTTTTTATACCGCGTTCACCCAATTCCTCGGCTTTCACAAGTACGGCGACGAGTACAAGATGATGGGGCTGTCCGCCTATGGGGAGCCTCGATTTGCCGAACAGGTGAGGCGCGTGGTCCGCACGGAGGGAGATCAGTGCAGGCTGAATCTGGACTACTTCACCCACCATAGTAAAGGCGTAGAGATGACTTGGTATGGCGGGGAACCGGTGCTGGGCGCTGTGTTTTCGCCTAGGATGGTGGAGGAGTTTGGCGATCCGCGGGCCCCGCGGTCCGAGATCCACCAGAGGGACATGGATCTGGCAGCTTCCGTGCAGCTGGTGCTAGAGGAGAATTACTTCACCCTGTTGAATTTTGTCCAGAAGCAGACGGGTAGGGCCGTAGTTTGCTTGGCAGGTGGCGTGGCGTTGAATTGCGTGGCCAACGGTATGATCTTCGAGCGTACGAACTTCCGGGACGTGTACGTGCAGCCGGCGGCGCACGACTCCGGGACCTCGATTGGCGCAGCGCTGTATGTTCAGCATCAAGAGCTGAAGATGCCTCGGTGCTTTGAGATGCGCCATGTGTACTATGGTCCCGAGTATACGGACAGCGAGATCCTCCGTGATTTGGACTCCGTCGGGTGCAAGTACCACAAGGTCCCCGAGGAGGATCTGATTGGCAACACGGTGGAGGCAATTGCGCGGGGCAAGATCGTGGGTTGGTTCCAGGGCCGCATGGAGTTTGGGCCGCGTGCGCTAGGGAACAGAAGCATTCTCGCGGACCCGCGCCGCAAGGATATGAAAGAGATTCTCAACAGCCGCATCAAATACCGTGAGCCATTCCGGCCGTTCTGCCCGTCGATTTTGGCGGAAAGGGTAGGTGAGTATTTCGAGACGGACTACCCATCGCCATTCATGGTGATGGCATTCAAGATCAAGCCAAAGCAACGCGACAGGATTCCCGCGGTGACGCACGGAGACGGGACGGGGAGGCTCCAGACGGTGGAACGTGAAGTGAATCCGCTGTATTGGAGGCTGCTTCACAAATTCGAGGAAGTGACAGGAGTGCCTGTGCTGCTGAACACGTCCTTTAATGAGAATGAGCCCATTGTCCAAACACCGACCCAAGCGATCGACTGCTTTCTGCGAACGCGGATGGACGTGCTGTCGATCGGTGGGTTCATATTGCACAAGGAAGAAAACGCTGATCTGAGCGAGAACCGAGCAGCGTTCGCGGAATTGCAGACTGGCTGATCCATGTGTTTGCATCGAGGAGGTTGATAATACCCAATCTTCGTGCACCGCAGCATTGAGCAGACTCTTGGGAGCCACGTATCCCATCAAAAATGAACATCTTGCTTCTCAACCAAGCCTTCTATCCGGATGTTGTCTCGACCGCTCAGCACGCGAGTGACTTGGCAAGGGGATTGACGCAGGCCGGACACGAGGTCACCGTCCTCTGCAATTTCCGAGGCTACGACGATCCGAAGCTTCGATTCCCAAACCAGGAAACTTGGAACGGAATCAAAATCGTTCGCCTACGATCGACTTGGTTCGGCAAGAGTTCCAAATGGCGCCGCGCCGCCGACTTCGGATCGTTCATGGCAAGCTGTGCTCTTCGTTTGTGGCGGCTGCCGCACTTCGATGTTGTAGTGGCGATGACGTCTCCGCCACTCATTTCATTCCTTGCGAGCTTAGCCGTGCCTAGCAGAGCGCGCAACCTCGTGTTCTGGTCCATGGATCTCAATCCGGATGAGGCTATTGCTGCGGGATGGCTGCGGGAACAGTCACCGATTGCGCGCGTGTCGTCGCGCATGCTGTGGTACACCCTGCAACGGGCTCGTATCGTCGTTGCGCTCGATCGGTTCATGAAAGTTCGCCTCGAGGCTAAAGGAATCGAGCCGGAAAAAATTGTGGTTGTGCCGCCCTGGGCTCACGACGATCACGTGAGATTTGACTCTGTCGGAAGGGAGGAGTTTCGTAAACTTCATAAGCTTTCGAGTGAGTTTGTCGTTATGTATTCTGGGAACCACAGTCCATGTCACCCCTTGGACACGTTGCTCGAGGCCGCAGAGCGGCTCGCTGATCACGACGAGATCACCTTTTGCTTTGTCGGCGGTGGGAGCCAGTTCAGGAAAGTGCAAGAACGCGTGCAAGATCGTAGTTTGCACAATGTGCTTTGTCTGCCGTATCAGCCATTCGAAAGGCTGTCCGCCTCGCTATCCGCAGCCGATCTCCACGTCGTAGTAATGGGAGATAAGTATGTGGGTATCGTACACCCCTGCAAAGTCTACAATGTGCTCGCTGTGGGGACCCCATTTCTATACATTGGTCCGATTGAGAGTCACGTGCATGACATCATCCGTCAAGCTGGCCCTGGAGCGTATACCGCTACCCACGGTGACGTTGACACAGTTACAGCAAACATCCTTCGAGCTATGCGAAGCACTGCCATTGCTTCGCAACGTCGCGCCCAACTGAGTCGAGAATTTTCTAAGGATGTTCTGGTCCGGCAACTAATCTGCCTGATTGAGCAATCTGACGGAAACACGACTCATGCCGACTCAAGTTTGCGGAGTGAGCGTGTCTGAGTTGAACGCTATAAAGTTGCAGAGTTTTCGGATCTCGGTGCTGATTGTCGAAGGCGACGAGCTTCTTTCGGGTTCAGTTCAGCCACTCACGAACGAGTTTCTGTACGCTCACCTTCAAGTTTGGTGCTTCCTGGATGGAGGTTCGACAAATGTCGAAAAAAGTCTTGTGGTTCAGCATCTCGATCGTGGCGTGTTTGACGATTCGCTTCAGTCAATCACAAGTGTCTGGCTCGGCAACCCAGAACAACGCTGCGGATCAGAAGGCCGCCAACCCCCACTTTGAATCCCAAACCAAGGACAGTCTTGACGTCCGAGATTTTGGAGTAGACTGCCATTTCACAAGCGACAGTTCTGTCGCGCTGAATGCGATATCCGGCCGGGCATCCTCCAGCGGATTGGCGATCACCTTTCCACCTGGTTGCCATGTCAAGCTGTCCAAAACCTGGGTAGTGAAGAATCTGGCCGGGTTTTCGATTCGCGGAACCTCCGGTGCTGGAGCAGCTGGCTACTACGGCTATCGCGTCCCCACGATCAGTTGGACTGGACCAGTGGGCGGGACCATGATCGACATGGAATATGTCGACGGGTTCGTGGTCGAAAACCTTGCTATTGACGGCAATGGGATGGCGGCTGTCGGGATCAATGTGGATAAGACCGGAGCAGGAGGCACGATCAACACCACAGACGGGATCTTCCGCAGACTTTTTGTTCATGGCAACGCTTCAGGGGGCGCTGCAAACGCGGATTGGGAAGGGATCGTTTTCTCCAATGTTTCGGGTCAGAACGTTGAAGATATGCGGATTCTTGATTCGACCATGTATTGCGGGCCTTCGTCTTTCTCGGGGGTTGCGGGCATTGTGATTGGTGCGTCCCCCAATGCAAAGAACTTTCAGTTTATCCACAACGAGATAAACCTATGCGCTGTCGGCGTGTGGCAAAGAGGCGGTGCGATGGACCTCGAGTATAGTGAACTTGGACATAACAATCTGGATATAAGAGTTGATAATTGGAGTGATCCCAACGAAGTTATCAGCCACAATCTGTCGGAATCGGATACCAGAGGAGCGCGGTTCCTAGATATCTCCGGTCCTGCTCCCGCGCACCCGATCGAGATTTCAGGAAATAACATCCCCGTGAATGACACGTGTGCTGTGAACATTAGCAATGCCTCGGTAAGAATGCCTGTCGGTAATAAGTGGTATCCTGCGTTCGGGAACGGTGCGGGGGGTATAAAGGTTTGCAACACTACTGGGGCAGGAAACCCTGCATATCTAAGTGGTTCGCTTTATTCTCTCTCCTCTACCGATTTTTCAAATATCGTAGAAGCCCAGCACGCCCACAACAGCATATTCGGAGATGGGATCTCAAGCGTCCCATTGTTTTTGATGAAAAGCACCGGCTCTCTGTTTCTAGAACGCGGAGTTTTCTACGGAACGGGAGATGTACTTGATGGACTGACTACCGCTTCGGGCAGCGGTCAGGCGGTGACTCCCTGTGGAATAAATTCTTGGTGCGGCATGGAAGGCGCACTCGAGGTCACTGGGACCGATACCCCAGAAGGAATAAGCTGTACAGTCACCGGAGGAGATAACCGCAAGATCTACGGATTTTACATTTCCGCGTTGGATTCCACCGGAAATGAAACGTTGCTGCGCGGCGGTTCGCCGTACTTTGCTTGTCATGGGCCTTCTACTTTGGATGCAAGCCACAATCTCACAGTGAATTGGCTAGGTTCTCCGAATGCTTCCGGATGCAACGTGTATGCCGTCAATACGGCCGACGCACTCCAGGTTAATCGAATTGCCACTGATATACCATGCTCTTCTTCTGGAACGTTTCAGGTCAATTCGTATCCAAACACATTTCCAATCAAAAGCCCAAAGAGTCCCTACAACAAGACTCTGGTTTTGTTGTATCGAGGCAAGGAAATAGATTTTCAATACGGGACACCACTGAACGGCTTTAGTGACAAAGGCATCGCCAAGACGTGGAGCATAGACTCTAAGGGAGCCGCCAATTTTACTGGCTTGAAGTTGGGCGCATCTGGCTCAAGTCTCGCCCAAATGAAAATCTATTCAACCGCGTCTATCACTCCCACGACAGTACGTTCGGCAACTTGCTCAGATCAGACTTTTGCCTTAGAGGGTGTAACCGCAGTGGACCGAGTATCCAACGTGACCCCGCCCGGCGAACTGGGAAACATTTCGATAAACGCCTACATTTCGGCTCGAGATACGTTGCTCTTGCATTTCTGCAATCCGAGCGCCACCAGTGTCAGTCCTCCGCGGGGCGTATATTCTGTTCTTGCGGTTCACTAGCAGGTGGCGTAGTGGTCTTGGACAACGTTCCTGCACAGACACTGTAAACGATTAAAAGGGCACATGATATATCGCGCCGGTTCCTATAGTGGCAACTAGATCACTAGCATTCAGTGCGCTCTTGACCCCACTACTGGGAACGAACAGTATGTCCTCGTCCCTGACGGCAACATCGTGAGCTTTGCCACGTGGAAGTTTCTTCAGGTCTAGCCGTTGCTCTTGGAACCCATGCTCAGTACGACGAAGTACTCTCGTTTTTCCGGCAGAAGCGAGTGAGTCGACCCTCCGGATAGCGCCAAGACTCGGGTACCAGTATTTTCCTTATTTTTCCTTAATAAACATGATATACAGCGGCGGTCGCAGCAGAGGTAGCAACCACTGTACTCATAGCGACAATGGTCTTCAAATGGCTGCTCGGGACAAAGAGTATATCGTCGGCCGAGAGGGGCATATCCGCAGTTTTCCCGCGCAGGATGGCCTTCAGTGGTACTGGTAGTTCCTTCAACCCGCTTGGAGTCCGCCGCACCATCTTCGCGCCACCCAAAGAAGCAGCGTTTGTGGGTCCGCCCGCTGCTGCCACCACCCGCAACACCGTCATGGCGCCGGCCGAGTTTAGGATATATCCACCTGGTTTGTTCACTTCTCCTATGACATAAACCATCGGTGCTTTGGCGGCGAACACAGTGTCACCCGGATGCAATTCAACGTTGCTTCGTACTATTTCCGCCGGGTCTTGCGAAAGCTCGACTTTAACAGGGTTTTCTACGTCGCCCTTGTGCGAGATGGTAACTGAACCCGAGGCTCTGTCCGAAAGGCCGCCAGCGGCCTGCAGTACGTCAAACAGCCGGTGCGGGCCGAGAGCGGAATAGAACCCAGGCTTAGCAACCTCGCCGGCCACCGAAATCCCGCTGCTGGTGAATTCCTTAGCGTATACGGAGACCTGCGGGTCGTTAACAATAAGATGCTGGCGCAACTGAGCCTCGATTTCGGCTTCCGCTTCATTGCTACTGAGACCGCCCACTCGAACATAACCGATCAACGGAATCGAGATATTTCCGTCGCTGCTCACCCGGGTGTGACCGGAAAGATCAGGCGCTCCGTACACCGTGACGTCCAATTCATCCCCAGGACCGAGGACGAGTGCCGGGGAATTCGTTTCAGTTCGACTGGCTTTGTCCGTGGTGGCCGGAGCTTGAACGGGGGGCGCCGGCGGTTCTTTTGAAGTGTCTTGCTGGCGCGCAGGTTCTGGCTGACGGCCCAGATCCTGCGAAGGGCTGCTGTTTTGCGCCAAAGACACCTGGAGAAAACCAAAAACGGCTAGCGCCACCGCCAAGATCAAAAGTCGAACGAAAAGATTCGATGCACGACGCATAGAGGTAAACTGATTCTAATGCGGCACGGTGCACAGGCACAACCCGAGCTTCAGTTTTCTGCGGGGAAACGTCCGAGGGCCATGCAGAGCGTCGGACGCAGGAAAACAATTGCCGCGCTACATCTGCGGATGGTAATTTTGTGCTCAGTCAGAAATGCACCGGCGCCGGCGCGTCAGCGGAACATGCCGCCTGTCTGTCGAGGCGTACAGCCGAATCTAGAAATGTTTCGGACTTTAGTACCAGTTTTCAGGAGAGAGAACAGTGGGTCAAACGGCTAGGGTCTTGGTAACCGGCGCAGGTGGCTTCATCGGCCATCATCTCGTTTCTTTTCTTCGGGCCGAAGGCTACTGGGTCAGGGGAGTTGACCTCAAGGCGCCAGAGTTTTGTACCAGCGATGCCAACGAATTCGAGTTGCTTGATCTGAGGAAGTGGCAGGACTGCCTGCGGGCAACAGCAGGAATCGATGAGGTGTATGCACTAGCCGCGGACATGGGTGGGATGGGCTTCATCTCATGCAATAACGCACAGATCTTGCACAATAACTCTCTAATCAATCTTCATTGCATCGAAGCGGCCAGACAGAACCGAGTCAATCGATACTTGTACACTTCGTCTGCATGCGTTTATCCAGAGTACCGGCAAACGGAAACGAACTGCGTCGCCCTGAAGGAAGAAGATGCCTATCCGGCTGCGCCCCAGGATGCGTACGGATGGGAAAAGCTGGTCAGCGAGCGCCTTTGCATTCATTATCGGGAGGATTACGGGCTTGAAACTCGGATCGTCAGATTTCATAACATCTTCGGCCCACTCGGAACTTGGCAGGGTGGACGAGAGAAAGCGCCGGCGGCGTTGTGCCGCAAAATTGCAGCGGCACAGCTCGAAGGTCTTAAGGAAATTGAAATTTGGGGCGATGGCGAGCAAACGCGGTCCTTCTGCTACATTGACGATTGCGTTATGGGGTTACACAAGCTAATGAGATCTGACTATCGCGAGCCTTTGAACCTCGGCCAAGATCGCATGGTGTCCATCAATCAACTTGCCGATATGATCGCAAATATCGCCGGTATTCGCCTGACTAAAGTGCACGTTCCGGGCCCTCAAGGCGTACGCGGCCGGAATTCAGACAACACACGTCTCAAACAGGTATTGGGTTGGGAGCCACAGGTATCGTTGGAAGAAGGGCTCCGACGCACCTACTTGTGGATCAAGCAACAGGTCATAGAATTGGCCTCTGAATTCAGCTTCGGGATCGGGGCTTTTCCTCCCCTACCCAGGACCAAGGAACCGCAGAGTCCTTCGGCAAAAAACACCTCCCAGCCGTAACCCGTTCGGGATGAGCGAGACGAGCATCTATCTTACGCATAGCTAAGTGCTGCCAAAGCCCGCTGCGATCGCCGCTGCTGCCGCAGACTGGGGTGTTGAGTTCGACCGATCGCGAAGGGAACTGGGCAGCCTCCGCGGCGAACGCAGTTGTGGTTTGGACCGCGCGAATTGTCGTTATGAATCTCCGACGCACAGGAGTATCTAAGAAAGGCGATTGCAACTCTGGTTGATGAGTTGTTATAGTTCTGACGACCTACCACTTCGCAAAGATTCTTAAGCTGTAGCAGGACTGGAGTTGGATCATACCCTGGCAGTTTGCCCGGTCGATCCTAGTGGTGCGTTTGACGCTGCTTCTGGCTGCGGAGAGTATAGTTGACGCCTTTTTACCTCATCACTTTCGGACTGTCGCTGCTGTTCTCCTTCGTTCTTACCTGGGGCGTACGGAATCTTGCAATGGGTCGCGGCTGGGTAGCACCGCCGATTCAGGATCGCGACCTACATAAAGCTCCGTTGCCACGGTTAGGCGGAGTCCCTGTATTCCTGTCCTTTCTGATTGGCGTTGCGGTTACGTTGTTGGCCAGTCTGCATTTCCCGAAGT
>Ga0210409_10007646_pt1 | contig 11109 bp, 9 predicted proteins | sample IncBWH17MmetaG_FD_161649 | JGI IMG/M metagenome (GOLD analysis project Ga0210409, IMG submission 161649) | Forest soil microbial communities from Barre Woods Harvard Forest LTER site, Petersham, Massachusetts, United States - Inc-BW-H-17-M | ecosystem: Environmental > Terrestrial > Soil >...
AACACCGCGATCCAGAACGCGTTCCAGAAACGGCCGCGGCTGCTACTTTTCGTGGGTTATGGACTGGCCCTCGTCTGCCTCGCCTGGGTTCTGCGCAATTTTCACCTCACGCAGTTTCTGCACGAGATCGCCAACGTCAGCTGGAAGTGGGTTGTGCTGGGGATGGGGTGTGATGTCCTGAGCTACGCCATCCAGGCGCTGCGCTGGAAATTCCTGCTGGCACCGTTCGGGAAAGTTCGGCTCAGCCGCTCGATTCGAGCGGTGTACTCCGGGCTCTTTGCCAACCTCGTATTTCCATTGCGGCCGGGAGAAGTGCTGCGCAGCTACCTCCTGTCCAATTCCGAGGAAATCGGTATCGGGCGCGTGCTCGGGTCGGTTGGGGTGGAGCGATTCGTGGACCTGGTGATCGCTACGGCGGCGCTGGCGATGGTGTCGCTGTATATCAATCTGCCGCGCCAGGATCAGCGCGTGGCGGATACGCTGGCGTACGTCACGCTTGGCTTGCTGTTCCTGGTGGGCCTGCTAATCCTGTATATCGAGGTGAAGCTGACCCTGAATCCTGCCGTCAGCGGCAAGAAGACTCATCTGCCCGGCAAGTTCATGGCGGTGCTTACGGACTTGCACGCGATCGGCACCTCGCCCAGCTTCTATGCCGCGGTTCTGACGTCCGTATTGATGCCGTTCTTCCAGGTGCTGGGGATGTGGGCTATGATGCGCTCCTACCATCTGCCTCTCTCGCTGCTCGCTGCCGTGGTAGTCCTGCTAATCGTTAACTTGGGGGTTTCGCTCCCCAATGCACCGGCCAACGTCGGTTCCTACCAGTTCTTTTGCGTCCTGGGGTTAAGTGTGTTCGATGTCGAGAAGAATAGCGCGGCCGGATTCTCGTTTTTTGCCTGGGTAGCCCTGACTTTACCCCTGGCTTTACTCGGCTTTGGAGCCCTGTTGCGCAGCGGGATGTCCCTGCGAACCATGCGCGAAAAGGTCAAGGGCCTTCCCCGAAGGTCCGCCGGGCCCGGCGTCTAGGGCCAACGGCCGATTCTTGCCGCACCTCGAACGTCATCGGCACATCCACTGGATTTCGATTGGAGGGTCGCAAGGCGTCCGTTATATAGTTTAAATTGGGCGCACGCGCCCAGCGTTATTGCGGCACGCGAAATCCCATGGCGGAAATCAACAAACATCTCGAGCGGGCGCGGCGCAGCCTCGAAAAAAACAAACTTCGCGAGGCGGTCGTCGAGTATCAGGCCACCCTAGAAGAGGTGCCTTCGAATCAGGAGGCCTTGCAGGCGCTGGCCGATATCCATACGCGGCTCAACGAGCCTGAGCTGGCCGCCCAATATTACGGCGCGCAGTTTGACCGTCTGCTCGATGTAGGCGACGCCGCCAAGGCAACCGCGATCTTCGCCCGCTTTCTGCGGTCCTATCCCCAGCCTCCGGACCGGCTGATGCGTTACGGTAGCCTGCTGCAGAAACAGAATCACGCTGCGGAGGCGATTGAGCAGTTTGCCACGGCCTCCGAACTTTTCCTTGAGCAAAAGCGCGATATCGAGGCGCTGGCCTGTTACGAGAGCATGGCGCTGCTCGACCCGGAAAATGCCTCGCGTCATGTGCTCCTCGGCGAACTTGCGGAGCGACTCCGGCACGCCGATCTCGCCGCGCGAAGCTTCCTCCGCGCCGGGCAACTGACGCAGGCGGGAGGTGGACTGGATGAAGCCCTGGAGTATTTCGGGCGGGCCCACCGGCTGCTTCCAAACGACCGAACCGGAGCGCTGCTCTTCGCCGAAGCCAAACTGCGGAAGAATGATGCGGCGGGCGCCGTCGCGCTGCTCGAGCCCTTTGCGCCCAATGACAAGGACACAGCGTATCTGTCGCTTTTTGGCGAGAGCCTGCTGCACGCCGGACTTTTGGACCGCTCCCGGCAAGTATTCGAGGCCTACTACAAACAAAAACCCGAAAAGTACGAGAAGCTATTTGAACTGGCGGGCGCCTACATACGCGCCGGCCAGGATCCAAAAGCCGCCCAGTTGGTCACGCAAACCAAAGACTGGATGCGCGCGGGCCGAAAAGATGGAGAGCTTGCCGCGCAAATGGACCGCCTCGCGGCCAGCTATCCCGCTTCGCTGCCGCTCGCCGAAGCGATTGTCCTAGCCTATGAGGAGATGAATCGGGAGACGAAATATTTCGACGCGCTGGTGCGCCTATTCGATCTTTATTTTGGCGCGACGCGTTTGAAAGAAGCCTGCGAGACACTCGACCGGCTCGTGGATATTGACCCGTACGATTATCGAAACCAGGAGCGCATCGGCAAACTCGAAGGGAAAGTGGACCCCGGGTTCCTGCAAAACGTGCTGTCGCGGGCGGCCAAAGCCGCGACGGTTTCCACGCGCACGGACGGGTTCACGGGCGCCGGCTCAGAGGCGGGAGCAGCGGCCGGACCTGTCTCTGAGGAGGCTCGCGCCCAACAGGCGCTGGAAGATTTGATCGTACAGGTGGAAATTTTTCTGCAATATTCGCTGCAGACCAAGGCGGTCGAGCGGCTCGAGCGCATCGCCGAACTTTTTCCGGGCGAAGAAGACAAGAACGAACGTCTGCGCGCTCTCTACGAACGAGCCAACTGGTGGCCCAAGGGCGCGCCTCGCAAAGCTCCCGCGCCTGCAGCTTCGAATGCCCGGCCCGCGCCGGTGGAGACTGCTCCCGTTGCTCCGCCCGTGGTTGCGCCGGTGCCGGCGGAGACGCATCGCGATCTGGCCGCGATCGCCGAAATCAACCGGCTGATGTACCGCCAATCCACGCCGCGGGAATTGCTGTCGACGACAGCGGCGGAAATCGGCAAGTATCTTCAGGTGACGCGCTGCATGATCGCGGTGGGAGCGGCGGGCGAGGCGCCGCAGTTGACGGCGGAATACTTTGCGCCCGGAACAGTCGCCGCGGGCACTGCGCGCATTCCTTCGATCATCTCGTTGGTCTCCAAGGCCACGCCTGACGCTTTGGGCGGCATCGAGCTTCATGCGGCGAGTGCTCCTGCCTTGCGCGAATTGGGCCTCGATTCGGCGCTGGCTGTAGAACTGACGGACAAGGAAACGCAAGCGCCTGCCGGAGCCCTGCTGGTGGGAAACGCGGCCGGAAGAAAATGGAAGCCGAACGAAAGCTTTTTCCTGCAGGCGGTCGGCGACCAACTGGTCATGTCGGTGACTCACACGCGCTTGCGTTCGCTGGTTCGTTCGCTAGCCGTCGCCGACGAAAAGACGGGGTTGCTGAGCCGCGGCGCGTACGTGGATTGCCTGCTGGTCGAATCGAACCGTTCGCGCACACAGGGCACGCCGCTCTCGCTGGTGATCGTGCACATTGATCGCGGCGGCGATCTGCTGCGGCAACACGGCGATGCGGCCGTCGAGCAATACGTCGAACAGCTGGCGCGCGCGCTTTCTTCGGCCGTTCGCCAGACGGATATCGCCGTGAAATACACGGCGTGGTCTCTGGTGTTTGTTTTGCCTAACACCTCGATTGATAACGCGCGTGCGCTGGCGGAAAAACTTCGCCAAGTCGCCGGGACCGTGCAGACGCCGTGGGGCGAACAGGACCTTACGGCCAGCGCCATCGCGGCGGAGGCCTCTTCGCGTCCGGGCGACGAGACCGAAGACCGTGTCACCGAATGGATCAATCGCGCCGAGGCGGGCCTTGATGAGGCGCGCCAGCAAGGCGGCAACGTTCTCCTGTCGCTTTCAACTCCGTAAATTTCTTGGGTGCGAATTAATGGCGGGACACGGAAAACCAAACGTTCGCCTCGGCGAGCGTGGCGGGCTCAGTGCAGCAGGGCTGCATTTCGGAATCGTCGTCAGCGAATTCAATAGTTTTGTCACCGACCGGCTACTCGCCGGCGCGCTCGAGGCATTTCAGGCTGCCGGAGCAAGCAAAGACCAACTGGAAATCGTGAACGTGCCGGGCGCGTTCGAGCTTCCCATCGCCGCCAAGACTCTCGCTTCCACGGGGCGCTTCGATTCGCTTATCTGCATCGGTTGCGTCTTACGGGGCGAGACGTCGCACTATGATTACGTCTGTTCGGAAACGGCGCGCGGCATTCAGCTCGCGCAACTCGATACCGGCGTGCCCATCGGTTTCTGCGTCCTCACTTGCGACACGCGCGAACAGGCTCTGGCTCGCGCGGGTGAAAAGAACGGCAACAAGGGCTACGAAGTCGCTATCGGTGCGATTGAAATGGCCCGCCTCACGCGGAAGTTTTCAACCAAAGCCGCGGCAACGAAAACCCGGAAGCCGCGCCGCGCGCGAACGTCCAAACGCCCCCGATGACTCTCCGGCATAAATCCCGGGAGTTCGCCCTGCAGATGCTTTTTGAATGGGATATGACGCGCCAGGAACCGGCGCGAGTGGAAAAGCTTTTCTGGAAATCGGCGCGCGCCTCAGAACCGACGCGGAAATTCGCGAACTCGCTTTTCGAGGGTGCCATCGCCGCGGCCGGGTCAATTGACGACCTGGTCGAGAAGCTGGCGGAAAACTGGCGCCTGGACCGGCTCGCAGCCGTGGACCGCAGCATTCTGCGGCTGGCGATCTACGAAATCCGCGCCGCTACGGCTCCGCCGAAGGTTGCCATTGACGAAGCGCTCAAGCTGGCGAAGAAATTTTCGTCGGCGGAAGCGCCTGCCTTCTTGAATGGAATTCTCGACGCGGCGTTCAAGAAGTTTGAACCAAAAACGCCCAGCTAAAGCCCCCGAACGAGTGTGGTGATTTCGCTGAGCACGCGCTGGGTGGTGACTGCCCGCGTCGTCTCCGAGTACACGCGGAGCATCGGCTCGGTCCCGGACGCGCGCACCATGGCCCAGCCGATATCGCCCAGATACACTTTCACGCCGTCGAGGTCCTCGCGGCGGACGATGGGCCAGTCAAGATATCGGGTCAGTTTCTTCGACGAAAAATATTCGAGCGCCTTCTCCTTTTGCCCGTCCTTCAAGGTAAGGTCCGCGCGTCCGAAGTGATGCTCGCCGAACTCGCCCTGCAACATGGCGACAAGCTCGCCCAAACGCTTGCCGTGCCAAGCCATCACTTCGGCGAGCAGCAGCGCACTCACAGTCGCGTCGCGCTCCGGCAGATACAGCTTTGTGCCGATCCCGCCGCTCTCTTCGCCGCCCAGTAGAATGTCGCTTTCCAGCATGCGTTCGCAGATGTATTTGAAACCGATCGGCGTCTCCCAGACCTTGCGGCCAAACTTCCGGGCAATCTTGTCGATCATTTTGGTGACCGAAAAAGACTTCGCGACATCGCCCGTCAATTTGCGCGTGCCCGCGAGATGCCAGAAAAGAATCGAGAATATCTGGTGCGGCGTGATGAAGGTGCCGTCGGGATCCATCGCGCCGATCCGATCCGCGTCGCCATCGAGCGCGAACCCGGCGTCGTAATGGCTCCCTCGGAGCGCCTGGCGCAGCGCCTCCACATGGGGCTCGATCGGTTCGGGGTTGACGCCGCCGAAAAGCGGATCGCGATTGCCGCGAATTTCGCCTGCCTCAATTTCCTGGCGGCGAAACAGCTCGCTTAGCAATCCGCGGCCGGCTCCGTGCATCGGGTCAATCAGGAAACGGAACTTCGCAGCGCGCAAACGGTCCCAGTCCACGAGGCCGGCCAGCGTTTCGAGGTAAGGCGTGCGCACGTCGAGTGCGTGAATCAAATCGTCGCGCGGCGGCATCATGGGAACTCCGTCGCGTATCACCCGTGCGAGTTCCCGCTCCACTTGCGCTACGATCGCGGGTGACGCGGAACTTCCGTAGCTCGCTTTGAGTTTCATGCCGTTCCACCGATACGGATTGTGGCTGGCGGTAATTTGAATTCCGCAAGCGGCGCCGCGCTGCCGCACGAGCAGGGAAACGGCGGGAGTGGGACACGCCTCGGTGGCGAGCCAAACCGGCGTGCCCGTCGCGGCCACGGTTTCGGCCGCCACGCGAGCGAAGCGCTCGGAATCGAAGCGCGTGTCGTAGCCGACGACCACGCCTGCTCGCGGATTTTCAGCGCGCACAACGTAGCGCGCGATCGCGTGCGCGACCTTGCGCACATTTTCGTGCGTGAAATCATCGGCGATCACACCGCGCCAGCCGTCGGTGCCGAATTTGATGTTGATTAGGGGCGGGTGCAATTTGTGTCGATTAGACAAGCCTGCTGTCCTTTGTTTTCAAGAGGTTAGACGCGCTTCTAATCGCCAATGTGTCGATTAGAATTCGCCGCGAATTATCGAATCGCAAGAGCCACTGCATCGAAACTGCCATGAATCGGGGGGAAATTCAAACGGTTGTTGGCGTAGAGATTCCTGCAAGGAGACGCCGGATTACAGGAGCCGGTGCATGCCCTTTTCCTCGAGCCATTTCACGATTTTGCCGACGTCCTGCGAGCGGTGGCGAGAACAAAGAAGCAGCGCGTCGTCTGTTTCCACGAGGACGAGATCGCGGACGCCGATGGCGGCCACGAATTTCTTCGGACTCCAGAAATAGTTACCGTCCGCATCGAGCGTGAACGACGCGCCAGCGGAAACGTTTGAGCTGCTGTCCGACGCCAGAAATTCGTGCACGGCGGCCCAGGAGCCGATGTCGCTCCAGCCGACCTTGGCGGGAATTACGAATACGCGCGGCCTACCTGCGGCGCGCGTCGCCGGCTCCATGATGGAATAGTCCACCGAAATATTTTCGAGCCGCGGATAAATGCGGTGCAATGCCGAAGTATAGCGCCGGCTGCCGATGGTCGCGGCGAGTTCCTGCAGGGCGTCGTGCGTCGCGGGAAGAAATCGCTTCAGGTTCTCGAGAAATGTCGAGGCGCGCCAGAAAAACATGCCCGCGTTCCACAGATATTTTCCCGAGGCGACGTATTTGCGGGCGAGCGGCATAGCCGGCTTTTCGGTGAAGCGACGTATGCCATACGCGGCAACTCCGCGCGGACGCGCCGCGAGGCCGCCTCGTTCGATATAGCCGTAACCTGTTTCCGGACGCGAGGGCGGAATGCCGAGGACGACGAGGTTCCCGGGGGTGCGCGCGAGTTCAAGCGCCGCGCGGACCAAATTGCGATAGCGCGCCGCATCCGCAATGTGGCTGTCGGACGGGAGCACAGCCATGAGCGCGTCGCCATGTTCGTGAACCAGGTGAACAGCAGCAAGGCCTATGGCGGCCGCGGTGTTGCGGCCCGCGGGCTCGGCAAGCACGTGCGACGAAGGAAGTTCGCGCAACTCGCGTTTCACGGCCGCGGACTGCTCGGTATTCGTAACAACCCAGGCGTGGCGTGACTGGAAAAGCGGTGAAAGACGCGCCATCGTTTCGCGAAGCATGGTCTGCGTCCCGACGATGTTGAGAAGCTGTTTCGGCGTGCGTTTGCGGCTGCGCGGCCAGAAGCGCGTTCCACGCCCCCCGGCAAGAAGGACAGCGCAGGCCGGGAGCGACTGACGTTTCGCTGATTTTTTCCGAGGCTTCTTCATTTATAGACCAGTCGCGACCATTCGGTTTTGTTCAGACCGCTCAGGGTGAGCCCAGCGCCGAACTCGCCGGGTTGGCGCGGAACGCAGGTCCTCAACAGAGAGGTGCGCTCGTCGGGCGAAATACTGTAAACACCGAGGCACGCGGGAATCATCCACACCTGCGCCGGCGCGTATGCCACGGCTTCCTGTCCCCACCGAATCGTTCCTGTCCCGCCGAGAAAAATCAGCAAATCAAAATTTCCCTGGTTGCTGCCTGTGAGGACCGGCCCGGAAAAATCCCAGCGCGAAGTCTCAAAATAACGGCATGAGACGAAGTATGTCTTCTCCGCGCCCGCCTCCCGAATACGAACCGGCTCGATCTTCCCGCCGGACTGCTCGCCGAAACGAATTACGTCCAGCGCTTTTTCGACGTGTAGCTGGCGCGGCTGGCCCTCGGCATCGCGGCGGTTGTAATCATAGACCCGGTAGGTGAGATCGGAGTGCTGCTGAATTTCGCAGAGCACCAAGCCAGAGCCGATCGTATGAGCGGTGCCTGCGGGAACGAAGATGGCATCACCGGGGCGCAGGGGAACGCGCTCGAGACAATTCTCGGCCGTGCCGTCCGCGATGGCGTGCTTAAAATCCTCTCGCGTGACGCTGGGCTTTAAGCCAACGAGTACTTCCGCACCAGGGCGCGCGCGAAGCGCATACCACATTTCCGTCTTGCCGCGTCCGCCGGCGGCTTGCTCGTGGAGGGCGGCATAGTCGTCATCCGGATGCACCTGCACGGATAGTTTTTCTTCCGCGAAAATGAATTTCACCAGCAGAGGAAAAGCCTTGCCGAGGTCAGCACGCGTTCCGGCCCATTCCTGCGGCATTTCGGGCCAGGCTTCGCCGAGAGTTTTCCCGGCGAAAGGGCCGTCGGCGAAGCGGCATTCGCTGCCAGTCATCCAGGCCTCGCCGAGCGGCTCTGCCAGATTCGTTTTTTCCGGGAACAATGGCGCGAGCGAACGCGAACCCCAGGGCCGCGGACTGAAGACGGGCTCCAGGCGCGCTGGACACAAGATCATCGCGTCACGCGGCAGCGGTCACGCCGCCTTGCCGAAGAAGCGGGCCATGCGCTTCAGGCCTTCGTCAATGCGATCCATCGAAGTCGCATAGGAGATGCGCAGATGGCCAGGCGCGCCAAACGCCACGCCGGGAACGACGGCGACGTGCTCGCGCTCCAGGAGCAGCCGGGAGACCGCCATGTCGTCCGGCATTTCGGCATTGTAGTGCGCCGATATGTTCGGAAAGACGTAGAAAGCCCCCTGCGGCGCGGTACAGGTGACGCCGGGAATCGCGCGCAGACCGGCAACGATGCGCTGGCGACGCCGCGCATACTCCGCGAGCATGACGCCCACGCCGTCCATCGGCCCGCGCATCGCAGCCAGACCCGCATACTGAGTAATCGAACACGGGTTCGAGGTGGACTGACTCTGCAATTTGGTGACGGCAGCGACCAGTGGCGCCGGCGCGAGGACATACCCCAGGCGCCAACCGGTCATGGCAAACGTCTTCGAGAAAGATCCAACCACGATCACATTACTCTTTGAATTCGGCACGCTGGCGATCGAGAACGGTTTCGCTTCGCCGTAGGTGAAGTGCGAATAGCATTCGTCGGCGAGCAGCCAGATGCCCGCGCGCTGGCAGACGGCCAAAATTTTCGCGTACTCCGCCGGCGGGATTACCGCGCCGGAGGGGTTGCTCGGAGAATCGGCAATGACCATGCGCGTCCGAGAGGTAATGAGTTTTTCGAGCGCGGCGGCGCGCATCACGAAATTATCGTCCGCCTTCGTCTCTAGAATGACCGGCGTCCCGCCGGCATACTTCACGATGTCGGGATAGCTGACCCAATAGGGCGCGGCGATCACGACTTCGTCGCCGGGATTCACCAACGCGCACACGGCGTTAAAAATGGAATGCTTGCCGCCGACGTTCACAACGCACTCCGCCGGCTGGTAGGACGAGCCAAGCTCCTTCGCGTGCCATTCGCAGATCGCCTGGCGCAGCGCCGGCACACCCGGAACCGGCGTGTATTTCGTCAGATTCTGGTCGAGTGCCTGAATCGCGGCGCGCTTAATGTGTTCGGGCGTAGGGAAATCGGGCTCGCCCGCGCCGAAGTCGGCGACGTCAACGCCCTTGGCCTTCAGCGCGGCCGCCGCCTGCAGTACCACCATCGTAGGCGACTCGTTGATGCGATTGACGCGGTCGGAAAGCTGCAATAGCTCTTCAGTCTTCACAGCTGTGCCCGGCTCCATTTGCCTACCCCTTAGCTGGTATTGGACGACAATCTATTCTAGCTGACTTTTGCTCGCAGACGCTCTACAACGAGGGGTGGGACGAGGTCCTTGACGGGACCGCCCAGGCGAGCAAGTTCCTTGACCAGGCGGGAGCTGATGTAGCTGTAAGCCTCGGCGGGCAACATGAAGACGGTTTCGATTTCGGGTTCGATTTTGCGGTTCATCATGGCCATTTGCAGCTCGTACTCATAGTCGGAAACGGCGCGAATGCCGCGCATTACGACGCCGGCGCCGCGGCTGCGGGCGTATTCCATCAGCAGACCGTCGAACACCTCCACCTCGACATTCTTCAAATCAAAGGTGACGGCCTCGAGCATCTCGACGCGCTCTTTCACCGCGAAAAGCGGCTCTTTTTCGAGATTCTGGGCCACAGCGACGATCAGCCGGTCGAAGATCATGGCGCCGCGCGCGATCAAATCGAGGTGGCCATTGGTCACCGGGTCGAATGTACCGGGATAGATGGCGGTAACGGGTTTGCTCATTTCGGTCCCTTCCGGAGTGCGATCTTAACCTAGAATAGCAGCGGCGCGAAGCGAACCGCTCGATTTATGGCGCTGTCTGTTGTTTGGCGGCAGAAAAGGGAAACGGTCAGACGATGAACGTCCTGCTCTTTGGCGCAACCGGCATGGTCGGGCAGGGTGTGCTGCGCGAATGCCTTCTGGACCCGAATGTTCACTTGATCGAGACGGTCGGCCGAACCGCGACCGGCGCGCAGAATCCAAAATTGCGCGAGATTGTGCACCAGGATCTTATGCACTATGCGCCGATGGAATCCTCGCTTACGGGCTTCGATGCATGTTTCTTCTGCCTGGGCGTGTCTTCGAGCGGGATGGCGGAAAAAGATTACGAGCACCTGACCTACGGGATCACGCTGGCGGCCGCGGAGACGTTGTGCCGCCTCAATCCGGGGATGACGTTTATCTACGTCTCGGGCGCCGGCACGGATAGCTCGGAGCGCGGACGAAGCATGTGGGCCCGCGTGAAGGGAAGAACGGAAAACGCGCTGTTGCGGTTGCCGTTTGCCGCAGCGTACATGTTTCGTCCCGGGATCATCGAGCCACTCGATGGGATTCAATCCAAGACGGCAGGCTATCGAGCGTTTTACACGTTCGCCAAACCACTACTGCCGCTTGTCCGCTGGATATTTCCGAATCAAATACTAACCACGCGACAGATCGGCCATGCCATGTTGGCCGTCGCGAGGAATGGGGCGCCGAAACGGATACTCGAGACCAGAGATATCCGCGCTCTCGCCAGCGGTTGAACGCGCAGCGTGCAACGAAACAATCCTGGTCCTTACATGCCGTGGCAATCACGGACGATCAA
>Ga0210409_10007647_pt1 | contig 11108 bp, 12 predicted proteins | sample IncBWH17MmetaG_FD_161649 | JGI IMG/M metagenome (GOLD analysis project Ga0210409, IMG submission 161649) | Forest soil microbial communities from Barre Woods Harvard Forest LTER site, Petersham, Massachusetts, United States - Inc-BW-H-17-M | ecosystem: Environmental > Terrestrial > Soil >...
CTTGCTTGTCCGTGCCATGACTGCGGAACTGCAAACTCGTAACTATAGCGCCAATATCGACATCAGCAGGCGTCGGCCAGTTCATCAAAACGACGACTACTACTCCTACCACAAGCGTCGGCAGCACAAGCCAAGCCATAGAGAACCAGTGCCTAAATTTTGCGGGCATGATAGAACCGTAGAATCTTGTCCACCCGCGAATTATTGGACAGAGTGTATCCGCTGATCACTAGCCGATACCAACCGTCCTGCCAGTCCTGTGCATTCCATGCGACCTCATGGGGTTCATCTGCGAGAACGCTGCGAAACTCTTGTGTTCCTACGGGAGTGTTGCTGTTACCCTTGAAAAGCTGGAATATCAGGCGCATTTGGGACGCGGGTCGAAACACGAAGCGGTAACCATTTACGGATGCTGGCGGGCTGGAATGGTACAAAGCCACAGGCGCAACCTGTTCCACTTCACCTGGATTTACACGGCCTACGCGAACTATTGCACCGAGTTGATCGAGAGTAAGGGGCGCAGACTCCCAGTTGAGCGCCCGGATAACGGTAGCAGTAGGCCACTCAAAGCGATTTTGTGCACCACGCCGCCATGCTGAGTCCGGTTGGACCTTATCCAGCCAGTAGAAGTACACCGGCTTGATCTCTCGGATTGTGAGATCGACCTCATCCTGGTTTGGCAGGTAAAATTGGGCGCAAAATTTGGCCGGCAGAGTTACGGACGGCTCCTCGTAGTCCACCAGCGCAGCAATCAGTTCGAGACCTGCGGGCCCAGTGGACGGTTCCGTCCGTATGCCTTCGTTGTACCGTCCGCGATTCTGGTAAGCGACGATCAGCGACTGAGCAGCGAGAGGCAGCGCCAACGCTGTCAGCAGTACCATGTTTGCGGCCCTTTTGCGCTTCATCATAGCGGCACTGTATTTTACTGCTCTTAATCCACAAAGAGGACGAAATCTGGGAAGCGTTGTCGTCGCTCGCTACGACAATTCCCCCAAATCCCCGCAGGTAGACTGCCGCCCGCGCCTTGGGGTGGGGAACTATCCCATCTCCTCTCTCTAACCCCGACACAGGTTTGACCCTGCTTTTCTTCCGCCTGTAAGATCAAAGTAATCGGGTATCAGCCTTGAGCACTCAGCTTTCAGCCCTCGACCAACGAGATGGGATCAGACAAACGGAGTAGTCCCGCCGTTTGCTGGCTGAGTGCTGACGGCCTGCCCGCGAATCAGAAGACCAGCCGATTATGCCATCCGAGGTTTCCTCGCCATCAAGAAAAGGTCTCGTTTTCACTCCTCATAACCCATTGAAACTGCAACCGCCCGTCTCAGCCTTGCTGACCATCACAAAAGGAATACCTTTTAGGAGCCAATTCTCAGTTGGTGTAATCGTGATGTTACGCCAACGATCCGACCCCCATTTCGCGCGCCGTAAGGGCATTTCCCTGCATTGTTTGATCGGCCCTGAGATCCTCGATGTGACGCACCGTGATTGGCGTCAGGCGATATTGCGCCAGCAAGGCAGGAGTCGTTCTTATCTGTTGCGATTCATGTATGCCCTTAGCCTGAGAGTCAAAACTAGTCTCGTGCGCGCGAACCGATATTGGGTGGGGAATCCTTTCATTGCCACCCTGCAAAACCTGCGTCATTTAGGCGTCCCAGCTACAATCGGGCCGCCGACGTGAGCCGCATTCTTTGCCCCCAGAAGATCCACTGCGGTTTGATACAGTTTCGCGCGTAATTGATAGCGCTCATTTGCCCGCGTGATGTACCGCACCGCGATTTCCACTCCGCCGATCACCGGCTTTACATTGATCGCGGGAGCCGCCGACAACGCGCTCATGTCACGCGAATGCGCCGCAGTCTTCCATTCCTGCTCCGCCTGCCGCGCTCCCTCCGAGGTGGCCTCCAGCACTTTCTTCTGAATGGCATCGACAATCGGATACGGATCTTGCCCGGTCGGCAGAACCACTTGCAACTCGTCCCACAGCCACTGTCCCGACGTCGAGAAATTAAAATAGTGGCCTTCGATCGCAAAACTGTTTGTGAACGTTACGCGCCGCCCGGTCGGATGCCCGGAGTCCGTCCAATTTCCCGTCTCCAGCAGGACCGTGTGAAACATTCCCAGTTCCACGACCTCCCCGGTCACGCCGTTGATCTCTACCCAGTCCCCCAAACGGATTCCGTTCTTTCCCATCAGCACGAACCAGCCCAGGAATCCCACGATGAAATCTTTCAGTGCCACGGTGAGCCCCGCCCCCGCCAATCCCAGAATAGTTCCGAGCTGCGTGGGCGGCCCAAAAACTACCAGCAAGATGAAAAGCACTGCGACGATCTGCACAGTCACGCGCGTCACCGTACGCAACGTTTCCACTTGGCGCCGGTCCATCGACGTTTTTCCCAGGACTTTTTCGATCCATCCTTCAAAAAACAGTCCGATCAGCACGATCACCAGAATGATGGCTATCCCGCGCAGCGCGTAATTCAGGACGGCACGCTGTTTCCCGGCGATAATGCCAACCCATTTCCCGTACACGCCGGCAAGCTGCCTTTGGTTGTCCACCCGCTTGTCAAAGGTCGCAAGCGCCTTTTGATCTTGCGCGCGGCTCTTAGTCAATTGCAACATCGCCCCTGACTTCTGCGCACTGAATTCTGTGCCATTTTTTCCGGCATCAGGGCTATTGCCTGTTGTCGTTGCACCCGTCGCCGGAGAGTCCACCGAACCTCTTTTCTGGGCGCTGATCTCGCTGGCTAAGGCATTGTGCTTCGCCACGAACATTGCCGCCGCTGCTTCCGCCTCACTCTTCGCCCGCCACAATTGCATCTGTTTCCGGTGCAGCTCCGACCATTGCTGAAAATGGTGGATCAGCCCGCGCCCCTGATTCGGCGCGGTAACGATTACGTGGGTGTTGTCCGAGATTTGCGAAGCTGCCTCGTGCTCTTGCATCAACGTTTGAATGCGCGCCTGCTGGTCGCCTCCTGCTCTGTCCAAATCTTCCTTGCCATCGTCGACTTCGTCCTGGTCCAGTTCCAACTGTGCCTTCGCCAGATTCAGCTCGTCATCCAGTTCGTCCTTCTTGCTCCCCGTCGCTTTTGCCACCTCGGCTGTAAGCTGAGTGATTTTTGCCTGGTCGACCGCCACTGCATTTTCCGATTTCTGCAGCCGGACCTCAATCTCCTTTGCCTGCGCGCTCAGTGCCGGCGGATGCTGCTGCAACTCGCGCACCGCCGTTGCAAACGCCATGTCCATCTCTTTGTCACCAAGGCGGAGTGCGTCTTCGGCGACTCGACGTTCCTCCGGCGTGGTAGGCATTTGCGCAAGCCAGCGCGCTGTCCACAACGTGCTTTGGTCCACCGTGGGACCCGCTTGCTTTCCCCCATCAGTCGAACCGCCGCTGGTCGCTGAAGTGTCGGTCTGCCCTCTCGTTCGGAACAGCCCGTAGACAGTCGCAACCAACAATACAACTACGGCAAGCGTCGCAACTTTATGTGTAGATTTCATCGCCTCGTAAATCGGCAACGCGGTCCTGCAATGAGCGCGCGGCTCGGCACCCACGCTATTTTAATACGGCCCTTGCTTACACTCATGACGGGTCGTGAGCGAAGTAGCCGATCACTCTCAAAACCCCCGTTCCAGGGTCGATGAGTGTAATCGCGATGTTGCGACAGTAATCCGCAGCACGGGTGTATTTGCTGATGCCATACGAATGTCGGGGATTTTTCGAAAACGATCCGTATCTCTCTAACTAACGGTCCATTACCGCTTGCTGGTTTTTCAGCGTCCGGATTCCCCAGGAAGTCAATTTTGGACCGAATCTTGACATCTCAGTGACAACCCCTCGAATCCGACGCCGTAGATTGGCGTCAAGGGCGGAATATTCGAGGGATTTGTCGGATGTTCCCAAAATCACATCACGTAAGAATCCTCGACGGCACTCATATGAGCAGCACTCACTGGCAAACCTGGATTTTGCTACCAACATTTGCGCTGGTATTTTCCCTCCTGCTCATAAACGGATGCAGCGGAGCAATGAAACCGACCGTCGCGCCAGTACCCACCGCCAGTTTTGTCTTTGTCGCCAATTCCGGCTCCGGGAATATCTCTGCATTCACGGTTAGCTCAAACGGTGTTCTCTCGCTACTGCCTGGCTCACCTTTCCCAGCCGGCGCTGGAGCAGAGTTTATGGCGCTAGATTCGGTCCACAAGTTTCTGTATGTGAGCAATCAGAATTCCGACAGCCTCTCAGCTTTTTCTGTTAACACCAGCACTGGCGAACTGACTCTGGTTCCGGGCTCACCCTTCGCTACTGACGCATCGCCTCACGGAGTGGTCGTTGATTCGGCGGGGAAATTCCTCTTTGTTGGCAACCAGAACAGTGGGACTATTTCCGCGTTTAGTATCAACAGCGCCAATGGCGCTCTCACCCCAGTTCCCGGATCTCCTTTTGCCGGAGTCGCCAGCCCGTTTGGGTTGGCGATAAGTCCTGGCGGAACGTTTTTGTACGTGAACGACATCAACACCAATACCGTCGCCGGGTTCTCGATAGACCCCAATACCGGCGCTTTAGCCACGGTTCCGGGCGCAGCGGCCCCAACCGGGCAAACGCCGATTGGAATTCTTGCCGATCCGAACGGCAAGTTCCTATATGTGGGAGACCACATGCAGGACACAATCTCCGGATACACGATTGATCCTCGGAGCGGTGCGTTGACTCGCATCTCGGGGCCAGCCGCTGCTTCCACTGGCTGCCCCGGGTGCCACATGAACACGCGTCCGTTGCGGCTCGTCGTACATCCAATGAACAAGTTCGCGTACGTGAGCAACGTGGCAGCAAACACCTTGTCTGTTTTCGGCCTCAACAATGGCACTCTGTCCTCAATTTCAGCTCCAGTTCCGACCGGCCAACATCCGTTTGGAGTGGCGATCGATCCAACCGGCAGTTTCTTGTACGCGGCGAACAAGGTCGACAATACCATTTCCGCCTTTTCTGTAGATCTAATGACGGGGGCGCTCGCTCCCCTTCCGGGCTCGCCATTTTCGGCCGGTGGCAGCGCGCCGACGGGAATTGTGACTATCGCTAGACAGTGAGGACTTGAATCGGTGAGTGCGTCAAGTCGGGTGCATTCGTAAGGGTCGGAACTCTGTCCTCAGTTGACGTAACCAGGCGATTTCGCTCATTGAGAATTGGGCCGATTCGGGTCGATGAGTGTAACCAGGATTTTTCGCCAACCATCAGGTCGTCCTCCTTGGACTTTGAGGCAAAGCGTGGGATCATGCGGAAGGCAATTGGGCTGAGTGACGCCTCTCCGGTAAGAGATCGCTGCCCGCAGAGTCGGGGGAAAAGGACAATCTATGAACATGGTTACGATCGATGTGGATTCCAGATTGGTGAGGATTGTGCGTTCACCCGTCTTCAGTGTGGTGGCGAGTTTGCAGGGCGTCTGTGTTTCGTTTGCTCCAGCATTCCTCTATTGGAGTGGCCAAGGCAAGTTCTTTCACGGCTACGAGCGGTTCATCGTACCGGCATGTTTTGCAATTATCTTTGTAGTCCCGCTGATGTACTTCCGCCTGGGCAATGAAGTCATCAAAGAGTTGAAAAAACAGCGAGAGTCTTAGCCGCAACGCTCCGACATTCGCCCACTGTTCATAACAGGCGTTCAGCTGGTCAACGAGTGCTAAGGCGATTTTTCGCCGACTGCGACGTAGGGAGCTATTGAAATCGGTAGCAATCCTGTCATTTTGACCGCATTTGTTGCAGATATGCACTGTAAAGCCGATGATGCAGCAAGCGTCAGTGCTGGTCTTCTTCTAGTGGCTGCATGGTTCCCGCAACTCTTTCACAGACCCCTCTCTTCTCCTTGTAGACGTTGAGCATCACCGCTTTGAACTGATGCGGCTTACCATCCTCCTCGTAGCTCACGTCCATTGTCCCGTGTTCGTACGCCATGTCGCCCGATGTCGAAGCTACGATCCGACGATCCGACTCCCACGAATGCTTGATGTTGGTTCGAGCCGCAAACTTCTTTTCGGCGGTGTCTTGGATTGCGGCTTTGCCACTGACAGGTTTGCCAAAAGGCGGCATGTACGAAAACGCATTCTCCGCCATTTGTAGGTTTCCTTGTTTGACGACACCTTCAGTACACGGCCCCTGAGCGCAGACGAAAATCGTGCACGCGAGCATGAACACCGAAACAAAGATGTAACGCATATCTGCCTCCTTAGCCGCGCCATTGTATCGCCAAAACCAGGTGTTTACACTCACGACCGGGTCAACGAGTGTAATCGCGATGTTACGACAAGTATCGATCACACCCGCGCCAGCATTTGAGTGAGGATTGTCAAGTGGCTAGTCGCTCTGCCGTTCATAAGCTCCCATGTCGCAGCTGCCCGCGTCCTCCTCGTTAGGACGCGGCATGCCGCGCTGATCCGTTTTCAGCAGGTGACCCTGGCCGTCCGTGCAGCCACTCGGGTTGCCGGAATCAATCGCCGGGCTACCTGCAAGCAGTCGGATAGTCTGTGTCGGCCCGCCATTGTCCCCCAAGGTTCCGAGCATGGGGTTGGCGTTGTTCATATCGCCGGGACCAGTGAAATTGCAGCTGTTGTCGCCGCTCAGGTTGTAGCCATTCGAGGTCATGGCGCCAGAGCAGTCCCCTCAAGTCGATTTTTGATCGATTTTCCCGTGCCTGAGGACGGAGGTTGGTCGGTAATCCAGTCAATGAGCGTAATGGCGATTTTTCGCCAACTGAGACTGTACTTCCGATTCTAACGATACTTGTATTACCTTTCATCCTGCTGGACAGCCTCGGTAAGGGGGGCTATAGCGTTTTTCTGCGAAATGACAAAAAGTATGTTGTGGTGCCTCACGAAGAACGTCTCACGCCCCCACGAATCCCGAACGATGCGGCCCTGCGGATCGCGGAAGATATAGTGGTAGCTGCTCCATGACGGCAGATTTACGTCTCTTTCTTCCGAGATGAAAACATCCTCGAAGTTCTGCTCTTTGGGCCGGAATAAAGTTTCGAAATCGCCCATAGCGGTGCGGAAAAGGGCCGCGCCCATCTGTCGCGGTAGAAACTGCGCAAGTTTAGACGGAAGGACACATTGGATTGTGAAGCCGTGGTTCTGTAAAGTTCCAGCCAGCCCTATTGCCTCAGCATAGACAGGATCGCTAGGTCGCAATAAATTTTTGAGTTCCTCAGGGCTGCAGCCAGTTTGGCTTCCTTGGGCTTGTGGCGCAACGACGAACCACAGAATCGAAGCGCAAACGGCCAATGCGAGCCTACTCAACACTGTTTCCTCGGCACGAAATTATACGCCTGACCAGTGTGTCGGAATGTCATGTCATGGCCCGTAACTGTCGCTATCAGGCAATTACACGTTTTGACCGCTGGTCAATGAGCGCAATGGCGATTTTGCGACAACTGACAGATTACTTCTGCTCTGCCGACACTCCGGGCCGCTACTTGGTCGGACTCTGTTACCTGACCCGACGCCGAAGAGAGATCGACCGCAAGTACGACTACCAGCCGATACAATAAGCCCAGAAGGTGATCCTGATGCCAAGCAAGACCTTTTTCCAGGTGGCCGCTATGGCGCTCATCGGCGGCGGCGCGCTGACGCTGCTTATCAACGTGGTCCTTACCCCGGCGCTACCCCACAATGTTTCCTTCGCCACAACCGCCGCTTCGATCATCTTCCTATGGCGGCAGAGCGCGTCGGCTTTGGCCGCAGTCCTGTTGTTGATTGGCTGCGTCGGACTTTACCTGCGGCAAGCGGAACGCGCGGGGCACTTCGGAGTGTTTGCCTTCACGCTCGTTCTGGTGGGCACGGCATTGGCTCTCGGGGTCGAATGGAGGGAGGTCTTTGACGTACACGACTTCGCTCGCCGCGCGCCCGATGCGCTGAACGCGCTGGATGCAGAGAAAGGGCTCTCGCTCTCCAATATAGGGGCCATTATCGCCATATCCACGTTCGTGCTGGGTTGGATTCTGCTAGCCATTGCAACGTTGCGCACTCGCGCCGCCAATCGCATTGCTGCATGGATGGTGATTGCAGGTTTCCTGGCCACGCCCTTGTTGCGTCCCGTTCTGCCAGGTCTCTGGGGAGCGGCCGTCGGCAACGCGATTCTTGGCTCAGGACTAGCGTGGCTTGGCTATGACATTTTCCCAGAGGTCGGGGCAGCGAAGAAATAGGCTTCAACCCCGATCCTGCAATCCACCACTTGCTGGCTATTCCTCAATCCTCGAATAGCAGCTCGATGTTGTAAACTGCGCGAGTCATGACAGGGAATTATTGGACAGACTTCTTGGTAGCCGCGCTAGGCTTGTATCTGTTCCATTCAGCCCTGATTGGCAGATTTGAGACACACCGCAGAGGGGGTGGACGCTCGATCATCATCGCCCTTCGATCACGGTGGATGCGAGTCGGACTGGCGGTTTGCGGCGTCGCGTTGTGTATTTGGGTTGGCACCGACCTTCGTCAGAAACTCATTCCTAGATAACCGCATTCCCCCCCGTATTCCCCCCCGTCTCCGCGCAGGATTTTGAGTGAAATCGCGATGTTACAACAGTTACGGTTCGTTCACTTCGGCGCGGTCTCCACTATCTCTAGGCGATGCTCGTCTGCGGACATCGAAAAAGTGAAGAAGCGATCAGGATCAGGAGCGTAACACGCAAGCAGACCAGCCGTGTCCCCCGCTCCATAGTCGGCAAGTCTCCGGCCCGTCGTTCCGTCCACGACCGTATAAAGCGTACCTCGACACGATTCAAAACTGAGGGCGCTGTCGCACTCCCGGTCAAACTTGACCGTTAGTCTGTTCTTGACAACTCGAATCCCGAAATCCGGCAATCCCTTGTCAGTCGGTGCGCTCACCACAATCTTGCGGATCACCTCACCCGCAGGCGAAATCACATATACGGTCGCTGGAGACGTCGCTCTCATCAGATACACGAAACCGTCGTCTCCGGTGATCGCGACAGAGCGCGAGACCGGGTCGTTGTTCTCCCGCGGAGCGTGAGTATATCTGGCATCTCCGACCTCGATTGCACGCTCGATCTCCGCGTCTCCATTCAACACGAACTGCTTCACAAGATGCCCAGTTGGATCGTAGATCGCGGTCGATGCCCTGTACCCGTGCAAACCACCAATCAGCATCTCGCCCGAGCGAAACACCGCGAGTTGGATGGGGAAAAAGGCCGTCGGTGGAGGCTCGAGCCGAACCGCCGATTCACGCTTCCCATCGGGGCCGAAATTGTCGACGACATTCGTGGCTCCGTCCAAATGCATCATGGCGACGCCGCCATTGGGCCGCACCGCGAAGATGTTGACCAGAGCGCCTGTGGTATCAAACTCCGCTTCGCGCATGCCCTTGCCCGACAACCGGAGCAGCAGGCCGTCCCATCCCGGACCTTGCTTGACCAGCTTCACGTAGGAGCGTCCTTGCTCATCGCAAGCGGTTGGCAGGGCAAAATTGCGGGGCTCGTCGAACGCGACGCCGGTTGGCACTCGGCTCTTAGCCACGAGAATCTTGGTCTGCGCAGTCACCGGCAGGGCGGTCGCACAGAGGAGAGCAAACGCAGCAAGCCTATTCATAAGGCCTCCATCATTGAGACACGGGAGCCCTGCCAATTATGGTAGCGGAGGGCGTGGCAAGCAAGTCGCTGGAGTGCTGCCTCCGCTCAACTGTTGTAACCAGGCGATAGCACTCATCGAGACTTGGCTCCAGTCCGGGTCAATGAGTGCAATCGCAATTTTGCAAACAGTAACGTGGTTACAAAGGCCCTTGCGGAGACGACCCATACATTATCAGTCGAGAATCGAGAAGTTTCTGGCTTATCTGAACACCGGGCGGGTGCGTAGCGGAAACCATTATTTCTCAGGCGCGCGAAATTCGCTCCAACTGTTGCGGTGTGACCACTTTTTGTTAACCATCGTTATGGATTGTTCCGCTCGCGCTCCCAGACCGTTGTTGGCGAGTTTCACCTCAAGCACAGCCAAAATCTCCGGATCTCTTATCTCCCGAACCTGCGCCAGTGCCGTATTGGGAGAGAACTCTGAGGCCGCTCGGGCAAGCCGCCAATAGGCATTGACGGAGGGCCACCAAGCTTTCAAGGCCAAATTCGGGTCATCGGAATCGGTGTCCTCACTCCTTAGTTTGTCCACCTGTTCCATTCCCGATCGAAACAGTTTGACCGCCAGATCAACCTCGCCTATTTCCTTCGCTATCACCATTCCCTCGCTCCAGATTTCCGGCGCGTGGTAGGGATGGGTTGCGTGCTTCAGAGATGCTGCCATTTCCTCCAAGGCGTCCCTGGCAGCGGAAGGATTCTTTTTCATGACCGTGCGAGCGATTGCCACATAGGCCTCAGCGCGGGGAAAAAACTCCAAACCCGGGTATAACTCCACTGACTCGGGTAGGGTGGCCGCTGCTGCAATCGCCTGGCGGGGATTATCCTCGGCTGTGCGGCCAATCTCTTGCACTCGAGCCTCGCTCCTTTCGAGATCCTGGTCCGTCTTGTTCGGAGGGCCGAATGACATCCCAAGGCCTTGCCCCGCCTCACCTTTCGCGGGTGTGTCTCTGATAGAAGAGTCGACGGACTGGATTCCGTTCGGGAATTGTTTGAGCTGGAGCTGGGCTTGTTGTGAGTCCTTCAGGATTTTGTCCGCCTCCTCGTCATCCAGTTGCCTCAACACCGGCAACAGCTCAAACACACGATAGTCGTACTCGGCGACGAAGCCTACGTTTCCGGAAGTGGCGTTGAGAGTGACACCGGTTCCCGCTCGGTGTTCCGCAGCGTCGAGCACCTGGTGAATCGCCTCCAAGGCGAGCGCCGGTGAAATGTGCTGCCAAAAGCGTACGATCATGCTGGCGAAATCATCCCTACCGATTGAATGCGATTCGCTGCTCCTTGCCATAGCAAGTCGGAAAATTTCCTGCTTATCGCTGTCACGCTCCGGCGGGAGTTCGAGCATTAGCTGGGTAGCTTCCTGGTACGGAAACCCTCCTTCGGGTGGTACGCGGTTCAATAGTTCCAGTGCCCGGTCGAATTTCTTGGTGGTCGTCGCGTTGGAGATCATCGAACTGAAGAGTTCTGCTCTAACTCTAGGTTCAGCTT
>Ga0210409_10007648_pt1 | contig 11107 bp, 7 predicted proteins | sample IncBWH17MmetaG_FD_161649 | JGI IMG/M metagenome (GOLD analysis project Ga0210409, IMG submission 161649) | Forest soil microbial communities from Barre Woods Harvard Forest LTER site, Petersham, Massachusetts, United States - Inc-BW-H-17-M | ecosystem: Environmental > Terrestrial > Soil >...
GCGCCGATAGTGACGACACACACGCAGTCGATTGCAGCGCGCCTGAGCGATGAGGTCGCGGCGCATCGACTTGAATTCGATGCAAGTCAGCAGGACGCGGCGGCGCGGTTGGACGAGCTCCGCACCGGCCTGCTGCAGCAATCGCGCTCCATCGGCCAAAAGCTTCGCGCGCGGCTGCGCTGGCTGCCCGCAGCACCCACCGCTACGCCGCTGCGCGGCCTGTACTTGTGGGGCGGAGTGGGCCGCGGCAAAACCATGCTGATGGATATGTTCTACCAAGCGCTGCGCCCGGCGCATGCCGAGCGCACTCACTTCCATCGCTTCATGCGCCAGATACACGCGCAGCTGCGCCGCATCAAGAAGCGCAGCGATCCGCTCGAAGCCGTCGCGGAGAAATGGGCGGCGCGCGTGCGTGTGGTTTGTCTGGATGAATTATTCGTCTCCGACATCGGCGACGCGATGATCCTGGCGGCTCTGTTCGACGGCTTGTTCCGCCGCGGCGTAACTCTGGTCGCCACCTCCAATGTGCCGCCGCAGGAACTTTACAAAGATGGCCTGCAGCGCCAGCGCTTTGTTCCTGCGGTCGAGCTGCTGGAAGCTCACCTGCAGATCCTGCACTTGGATGGCGGCATCGACTATCGGCTGCGTCAGTTGGAGCAGGCACCTACTTACTTCGATTCGAGGCTGCCGAGCACGGCGGCGCAACTCAAAGCGCGCTTTGCCGCGCTCGCCGGCGGCACCGCCGCCGGTCCCACCATGCTGACGGTGGAGGATCGGCCCATCCGGGCGCTCGCCACCGGGGCGGGCATGGTGTGGTTCGAGTTCAGCGACATTTGCGAAGGGCCGCGCAGTCAGAACGATTACATCGAACTGGCGCGCTTGTATCACACCATTTTCATTTCGAACATACCGCTGTTCACGCGCAGCAATGAAAACGCCGCGCGCCGCTTCATCGCGGCCATCGACGAATTCTACGATCGCAATGTGAATATCGTGGTTTCGGCTGCCGCCGCGCCGGGGGAGCTGTACCACGGCGAGCAGGTGCGTGCGGAATTCCTGCGCGCCGCGAGCCGGCTCACCGAGATGCAGACAAAGCAGTACCTGGCAGGTTGTCACCGGCCGTGAAAATTTGCGCGGGCCCATCAGCACACCGCGTCGCGCCCTGGCATAATTCGCGCATGAAGACGGTCGCCGAATTCAAGATTCACTACAGGCAGATCCTCGACTCTCAGGGACACGCGGTCGCGCCGCTGCCGGCGTTCGCCGCGGACGCCGGCGAAGTGTTGCGCATGTATCGCGCCATGACGCTGGCGCGCACGTTCGATGCGAAGGCGATGAATCTGCAGCGCACCGGCCAGCTGGGCACCTACGCCTCGTGCCTGGGCCATGAAGCCACGCACATTGCAGTCGGCGCGGCCATGGCGCCTGAGGACGTGCTGGCGCCGGTGTATCGCGAGGTCGGCACCCAGCTTTGGCGCGGCGTGACGATGCCTGAGATACTCACCTACTGGGGCGGCGACGAGCGAGGCAACGACTTTGCGATTCCGCGGCAGGATTTTGCTTGGTGCGTGCCCATTGCCACGCAGACCTTGCACGCGGCCGGCGCCGCCATGGCGTTCAAGATTCTCAAGCAGCCGCGCGTCGCCGTTGCGTACATCGGCGACGGCGGCACATCCGAAGGCGCATTCGCCGAGGCGCTCAATGCGGCGGGCGCCGGCGCACTGCCCGTGATCTTCGTCATCGTCAACAACGGCTGGGCCATCTCGCTGCCGATCGCGGCGCAGACCAAGGCGCAGACTCTGGCGCAAAAGGCGGTTGCGGCAGGCATTCCCGGGGTGCAGGTCGATGGCAACGATGTGTTCGCCGTGCGGGAAGTCCTCGCCGAGGCGCTCGATGCCGCGCGCCGCGGCAAGGGCCCTTGCGTGATCGAAGCGCTGACGTATCGCTTGAGCGATCATACGACCGCGGATGACGCCAGCCGCTACCGCAGCGAGACCCAGGTCAAGGAGGCGTGGGCGGTCGAGCCGATGATTCGGATTCGCGCATATCTAGTCAATGCCGGCATCTGGGACGCGGCCAGGGAAAAGGCCTTGCTGCAGTCATGCACCGAGCAGGTGGAGACCGCGGTGGCTGCTTACTTGGCGCAGCCGAAGCCGTCGACCGACGCCATGTTCGAGCATCTATTTGCCGCCATGCCGGCGCATTTGCAAGAGCAGCGCGCGGCGGCGCGCAAGTACGGCGCAAAATCCAGCGGTCATTGACTTGGCGAAGATAACCATGATCGAGGCCATCGCAATGGCGCATGGCTGGGAAATGCAGCATGACGCGAACGTGGTCGTGATCGGACAGGACGTCGGCGCCAACGGCGGCGTGTTTCGCGCCACCGCAGGGCTGCAGCAAAGATTCGGCAAGGATCGGGTGCAGGACACGCCTCTCGCCGAAGCGATGATCGCCGGCATGGCGGTGGGCATGGCGACCCACGGTTTGAAGCCGGTGGCGGAAATTCAGTTCATGGGGTTTTTGTATCCCGCGCTGGATCAGATCGTGAATCACATGTCGCGCATGCGCAACCGCACCCGCGGGCGCCTCACCTGTCCGGTCGTCATGCGCATGCCGCATGGCGGCGGCATTCATGCTCCCGAGCACCATTCGGAAAGCACCGAATCCATGCTCTGCCACATCCCGGGAATCCGCGTCGTGTGCCCGTCCTCGCCGGCCCGCGCCTACGGATTGCTGCTCGCGGCCATCCGCGATCCGGACCCCGTGATGTTCCTCGAGCCGGTGCGGTTGTACCGCGCGGTGCGCCAGGAGGTAAGCGATGACGGGCAGGCGCTGCCGCTCGATGCCTGCATCACTCTGCGCGAGGGAAGCGATGTGACCATCGTCACGTGGGGGGCAATGACCATCGAAACGCTGCGCGCGGCCGCCGAGCTCGAGAATCGCGGCACGAGCGCGGAAGTCATCGATCTTGCCACCTTGAGTCCCATCGACATCGAAACGATTTTGCAATCAGTGGCCAAGACCGGTCGCCTCGTCATCGTGCACGAGGCCGCCCGCAATCTCGGCGTGGGCGCGGAAATCGCCGCGCTGGTCGCAGAGCGCGGCCTCTACGACCTGCTGGCGCCCGTACAGCGGGTGGCGGGATTCGACACCGTCGTGCCGCTGCTCAAGCTGGAGCACGACTACATACCCAGCGCGCAGCGCATCATCGACGCCGTGCAGACCACATTCGCGGACTAAGAGTTCATGAGCACATTCAGGCTTCCGGATTTGGGTGAAGGCTTGGCCGAGGCCGAGATCCTGCAGTGGCACGTGAAGGTGGGCGATCATGTACGGGTCGACCAACCGATGGTATCGGTGGAAACCGCCAAAGCGGTGGTGGAGGTGCCCGCACCCTGCAGCGGCGTGGTCACCGCACTGCGCGGCGCAGCGGGAGATATCGTACTCACGGGGGCGCCGCTCATCGAATTCGATTCCGGCACGGTGGTCGGCAGCATGCCTGCGACCAGCGAGGAGGAATTCCTCGAACCGCAGAGCGTGGGCCGCCGCGGCGCCCGCGGCAACGGCAATGCCAATGGCCGCGCGGTCCCCGCCGCGCGCGCGCTCGCAAAGCGCCTGAACGTCGATCTCGCGGCGATTGCAGGCAGCGGGCGCGGCGGTTTGATTACTCTGAACGATGTGCTGGCGGGCGTGAATCCGGCGGGCGTATTGCGCGCTCCGACGGCCGCGGAGGGCGCCGCGGAAGCGTTGCGCGGCATGCGCCGCGCGATGGCGCACAGCATGTCGCTGTCGCGCGATCAGGTGTCCGGCAGCACGGTTTGCGACGATGCGGACATCCATGGCTGGAGCAAGCGCGGCGACTACACCCTGCGCCTGATCCGCGCGGTGATCTGCGCCTGGCGCGCGGAACCTGCGTTGAACGCCTGGTACGATTCCTTGAATCTCTCGCGTACGCTGTTCGCGCACATCGACCTCGCGATCGCCATCGATACGCCCGGCGGCCTGATCGTGCCGGTGCTGCGAAAAATCGAACGCCAGACTTGGGATCAGCTGCGCGCTGCGGTCAATGCGCAAAAAGAGGCCGCCCATCAGCGCCGCACCCCGTCCGAGGATTTGCGCGACTTCACGCTGATGCTGTCGAATTTCGGCACGCTCGCGGGCCGCTACGGCACACCCATCGTCGTGCCGCCGGCGGTCGCCATTCTCGGCGCCGGCAAAGTGCGCGAGGATGCCGTGGCCGTCGCGGGCAGCGTGGTGGCGCATCGGCGCATGCCGCTGTCCTTGAGCTTCGATCACCGCTGCATCACGGGCGGCGAAGCTTGCCGTTTCTTGGCGGCAGCGATCGCGGATCTCGAGAAGCCGGAATAACGCAGGGGATACCCATGTACCAGGGCTCATCGGAACAGCACCGCATCCTCGTTGCGGCGATTGTGCGCAGCGCAATACGCCCGCCCAAACCACTGCGCGATTTGGATTGGCGGCGCTTTCTGCGCGAGTATTTCGCCAACGTCGACGAGAAGGACCTCGCCGACCGCGACCCCAAGGAACTGGCCGGCGCAGCACTGTCGCACCTCACCTTTGCGATGCAACGGCGCAGGACGGCCCTCGTGCGGGTGTTCAACCCCACCTTACGCGAACATGGATTCGTCTCGCCGCACACCATCATCGACGTGGTCAACGACGACATGCCGTTTCTGGTGGATTCGATCAACCTCGCCCTGACCGACGGGGCGCTTACCCTGCATTTTCTGGCGCACCCGATCTTTGCTGTGTCGCGCGATTCCAGCGGCACTTTGCGCGCCTTCCACAGGCGCGCCGAGCCAGGGCAGGGCGTGAAACAGCGCCTCGAATCCTTTCAGCACGTCGAAGTGGATCGAATCGTCGATCCTGCCGCGCTGAAAGCTCTGGCCGCGCAGATCGAGCGCAGCATGCGCGACGTGCGCGTGGCGTGCGCGGACTGGGGACGCATGCAGAGCGCGGCGCGCAACGCCGCCCAGGACTTGAGCGCGTTGAGCGCGCGCTTCGACCCGACCGACTTGAGCGAAACCTGCGCCCTGCTCGCCTGGATGGAAAATCGGCATTTCACTTTTTTGGGCTACCGCGAATATCGGTTGCGCGGCCGCCAAGGCCGCGAAGTGCTGGAGCCGATCAAGCCCACCGGCCTCGGCATCCTGCGTCCGCGCCATAAACAGCCGGACAGCGCGAACCGCACCTTGCCCGCCGACATCCGACGGCAAAGCCGCTCGCCGAGTTTGAGTTTGGTCACCAAGTCCAATTTGCTCGCGACCGTGCATCGAGCCGGATATCTCGACTATGTCGGCATCAAGAATTTCGACGCCAAAGGCGTGCTGATCGGCGAACGGCGCTTTTTGGGCCTCTGGACCTCGGCGGCCTACAACAGCAATCCGCGCGAAATCCCGCTGCTGCGCCAGAAAGTCGCGCAGGTGGCGCAACACTTCGCGCTGGCCCCCGACAGCCACGATGGCAAAGCGCTGCAGCACATTCTCGAGTCCTTCCCGCGCGATGAGCTGTTTCAGGCCAGCGTTGCGGAGCTCAATCGCATCGCCACCGGCATATTCGGCCTGCAGGACCGGCCGCGGGTGCGCGTGCTGCTGCGCCGCGACCCGTTTCACCGCTTTTATTCCTGCCTGGTGTTCGTGCCGCGCGAAAAATACAACACCCAGGTTCGCCAGCGCATCGAACGCGTCATACAGGAGGCATTTGCGGCGGTCAGCATGGAATCCCAGGTGCAGATCGCCGAATCGAATCTGGCGCGCATCCACATCGTGGCGCGCACCTCGCCGAGCGACCAGATCCGCGTCGATGCGGACGCGCTGGAGCGGCGCGTGGCGGCCGCGGTGCGATCCTGGCTGGATTCCTTCAGGGCCGCGTTGCTCAAGCGTTTCGACGAAGCCTACGCGCTGCAGCTGTTCGCCAAGTACGCACAGGCCTTTCCGGCCGCGTACACGGAGGACTTCCTCGCCGACGCCGCCGCTCTCGACGTGTCGTTTCTAGAGACCGTGGAGAAGGAGCCCGCGCGGCTGCATCTGGATATCTATCGTCCCGATGCCAAGCGCAAGGAAAAGTTCTTCCTGAAGATCTTCCGCGGCCAGGACGCGATCCCGATATCCGACCTGCTGCCGATGCTCGAGAACATGGGCCTCAAGGTGATCGCCGAACGGCCCTATGAAATAGAATTTCCCGGGCTCAAGCGCGCTTGGATTCAAGATCTGGAGCTGGTCATGCAGGCGCCCCCCGCGATTGCGTTCGAGGCGCTCGACCGCGAGATCAAAAGCGCCTTCACCGCCGTGTGGAACGGACGCATGGACAACGACAGTTTGAATCAGCTGACGCTGTCGGCCGGTATTCCCTGGCGCATGGTCACCGTGCTGCGCGCCTATTGCCGTTTCCTGCTGCAAACGGGCCTGCCCTTCAGTCAGGGCTATATCGCGCAGGTGCTGCAGAACAACGCAGCCATTGCCAGAATGCTCGGCGAGCTTTTTACCACGCGATTCGAACCACAGCTCAAGCCCGCGGCCCGGCAGAAGTCGCTCGCGCGCTTAGGAAGGGACATTCCGGCCGCGCTGGAGGAGGTGACGCGCTCGGATGAGGACCGGATTCTGCGCGCCTTGTGGAATGCGCTGTCCGCGACCGTGCGCACCAACGCCTATCAAGCCGACGCCTCCGGCCAGCTCAAGGAATATTTGTCGTTCAAGCTCGAAAGCCAGCAGCTGCGCGAATTGCCCCTGCCGAAACCGCTGTTCGAGATCTTCGTGTTCTCGCCGCGCATGGAGGGGGTGCATCTGCGCATGGGATACGTTGCGCGCGGCGGTATACGTTGGTCGGATCGACGCGAGGACTTCCGCACCGAAGTGCTGGGATTGATGAAAGCGCAGCAGGTGAAGAACACGGTCATCGTGCCGGTGGGCGCCAAGGGCGGATTCATCGTCAGGCGCATGCCGGCCGAGCGCGAGGCGCAACAGGCGGAAGTGATCGCGTGCTATCAAACGCTGATCCGCGGGATGCTCGATATCACCGACAACATCGTCGACGACAAAATTACGGCGCCGCCCCTGGTGGTCCGCCATGATAAGGACGATGCATATCTGGTGGTGGCGGCGGACAAGGGTACCGCCACTTTCTCGGATATTGCCAATGCCATTTCCCAGGAATACGCGTTCTGGCTCGGCGATGCATTCGCCTCCGGGGGTTCGGCCGGATACGACCACAAGAAAATGGCGATCACCGCCCGCGGCGCATGGGAATGCGTGAAACGCCATTTCCGCGAAACCGGCGTCGATATCCAAAAACAGAGCTTCACCGTCGCCGGCATCGGCGACATGGCCGGAGACGTGTTCGGCAACGGCATGCTGCAATCGCCGCACATTCGTCTGGTCGCCGCGTTCAACCACCAGCACATCTTTCTGGATCCGCAGCCGGATGCCGCCCGTTCGTTTGCCGAGCGCAAACGCCTGTTCAATTTGCCGCGCTCCTCGTGGGAGGACTATTCGCGCGCCGCGATTTCCAAGGGCGGCGGCGTGTACTTAAGATCCGCAAAGAGCCTCACGCTGTCCCGCGAGGTGCAGACACTGCTCGTAGTGCCGGCGCAGGTCACGCCGAACGAACTCATCAAGGCCATCTTGAAGGCTCATGTGGATCTTCTTTGGAACGGCGGCATCGGCACCTACGTCAAAGCGAGCCGCGAGAGCCACAGCGATGTCGGGGATCGCAGCAACGACGCGGTGCGCATCGATGCGCGGGAATTGAACTGCAAGGTGATCGGCGAAGGCGGCAATCTGGGTGTGTCGCAGCTTGGGCGCATCGAATTTGCGCGGCGCGGCGGACGGCTGAACACCGATTTCATCGACAACTCCGCCGGAGTCAACACCTCGGACGTTGAAGTGAATTTGAAGATTCTCTTGAATGGCGCGGTGCGCGCCGGGGAAATCACGCTGGCGGGACGCGATCGATTGCTGGCGCAGATGACGGATGCAGTGGCGGCCCTGGTGTTGCGCAACAATTACCTGCAGAGCCAAGCCCTCAGCACCGGCGAATTTCAGTCCAAGGAGCGCTTAAGCGAAGGTGCGTACGTGATTCGCGCACTGGAGCGTTCCGGGGACTTGAACCGCAGTTTGGAGTTTCTGCCGACCGAGGAGGAGATCGCCGAGCGCCGCCAGTCCGGCGAGGGCTTGACGCGCCCGGAGCTTGCCATCACCTTGAGTTACTGCAAGATCTGGCTCTACCGAGCGCTCATCCATTCCAATGTTCCGGAAGATCCGTATTTGTCGGCCGAACTCAAGCGCTACTTCCCGGTGCCGGTGCAAAAGCAGTTTGCTGCGCGCTTGAAGCGGCATCGCTTGCGGCGCGAGATCATCGCAACCGCGATCACCAACAGCATGATCAATCGGGTGGGGCCGGTGTTTCCGGTGCGCGCACAGGATGACACCGGCGCCGATCCGGCGGCCATCGCGCGCGCCTACAGCATTGCGCGCGAGGTGTTTGCGCTGCGGTATATCTGGTCGCAAATCGAAGCGCTCGACAACCGAATTCCCGCCGCCGTACAGTACACCGCGATGTTTCAGACGACCCGACTGCTCCGGCACATGAGCTACTGGTTGCTCGAGAACCGGCGCAACGATCTGGACATCGAACGCGCCGTATCGCGCTATTCAGGCAAAGTGACCGAACTATTCTACGAATTGACCGGCGTACTGGGAACACGCGCGCAGGCGCGCTTGAGCGAGTTGCGTTCGCAGCTGGTCGCGCAGCACATGCCCGAGGATCTTGCCGTGCGCATCGCGTCTCTGGAGGAGTTGCATTGCGCGCTGGACTTGGTCGAAGTCACGATGGCGGCGCGCGTGCGCATAGTGTATGCCGCGAAGGCCTATTTCGACCTTGGCGAGCGCATTGGCTTGACTTGGATCAAGGAGCAAATCGAAAGCCTGGCTGCCGAAGGGCATTGGCAGGCGGTCGCGCGCGGCAGCTTGCGCGACAACCTGTACGCATTACAGGCCAAGATCACGCTGGCGGTATTGAAATGCAAGGGTCGAGATGCAACGGCGCGCGTCGATCAATGGCTGGCACGCCATTCCGCTCCGGTCGATGCGCTGAAGCGCGTGGTGGTGGATCTGCGCACGGGATCGGCGCCGGATTTCGCGACGCTCTCGGTCGCACTGCAAGCGGTCAGACGTCTTGCCCAGGATTGACGCTCTGATGCCGCAAGCCGGCGCATATGGCGTCGATTACTTGCAGAAACGCATCGACCGGGAAATCGCGCTCGCAAAGCCGATGGGGGTGATCGTTGAATCCGCGGACGACGCCGGCGTCATTCTGCGCGCGCCGCTCGCACCGAACTCGAATCACAAGGGAACCGCCTTCGGCGGGAGTTTGTACGCGCTGGCCGTGCTTGCCGGATGGGCTTGGGCGAGCCGCTATCTCGCCGCACACGAACTCGCCGCCGACGCCGTGATTCAGGAATCGAACATGCGCTTTCTGACGCCGGTGCACGGTGAATTGCGCGCCAGCATCGAGGTTCCCGCCGCCGCCGAAATCGACAAGTTTTACCGCATGCTGGTGCGTGCCGGCCGCGGTCGAATCCGTTTGCGAGTCGATTTGCATCACAAGGAGATCCTGGCGGCGGTTTTTGATGGCTTGTTTGCGGCGGCCACGCGCCGCTAGGAGAACCATGTGTCCGGACAATTGATCCTGGTGCGCCACGGCCAAAGCATTTGGAATCTGGAGAATCTTTTCACCGGCTGGCGCGACATCGACTTGAGCGATCAGGGGCGCCTGGAAGGGGCGCAAGCGGGACGCGAGCTGCTCAAGGAAAAGCTGGAGCCGCACATTGCCTTCACTTCGGTGCTGACGCGCGCGATCCGCACCCTTTGGATCATCCTCGATACCACCCAGCGCATGTGGATTCCGGTCGAGCGCAGCTGGCGCCTGAACGAACGCCACTACGGTGCGCTGCAGGGCCTCAACAAGGCGCAGACGGTGGAAAAGCATGGCGAGGCGCAGGTCAAAATCTGGCGCCGTAGTTATGATGTTCCGCCCCCCGCGCTGAGCTGGGACGATCCGCAACATCCGCGCTTCGACCCGCGCTATGCGGATGTCGATCCGACTTGGCTGCCTGCCGCTGAATCGCTGAAGGACACCCTGTCGCGGGTGCTGCCGTTTTGGGAGTCGCGCATCGTCCCGGAGCTGCGCGCCAAGAAAAACGTGCTCATCGTCGCGCATGGCAACTCGCTGCGCGCGTTGGTCAAAATGCTCGACATGATGTCCGAGGCGGATATTGTGGAGTTCAACATCCCGACCGGCATCCCCATGCTGTACGAGCTGGATGAGCAACTGCAGCCGCTCAGCCGCCGCTTCCTCGGCGATCCAGGCGCGGTGGCGCATGCGCAGGAGGCGGTGCGCAAACAAACCGAAAAGAGATGACGGGGAGCGGACGCGCGAACCGGCTTCAAGAATCCGCGGCGACGGTTACTTTGATTCCGGACAACGCATCCGTGAAATCAACCTGGCAGGACAGCCGTGAAGTAGCTTCGCGATAATCCGGCAATTCGGTCAGCAGTTCGAGTTCGTCGCTTTGCCGCTTCGGCAGGCGCGCAGTCCATGCTTCATCGACATAGATGTGGCAGGTCGCGCAGGAGCATAGACCGCCGCAAATCGCCGCGACGCCATAGTCGAGCTCGCGCAAAATCTCCATGATCTTTAATCCGGTTTTTGCCTCGATCTCGTGCTCCTTGCCGTCACGATCCACCACGATCATCCGCGCCATCAAAAACCTCCCAGTGGCTCCCGTCGCGGGATCACTTAAGCGGAGTAGTTTGCCGGAAGGCGCAGCCGCGCGTCGAGTTGTGTTGCACGCTCGGCGAGCCGCGGATTTGCGGGCCGCACGCTCGAGTAAAGCTCGCTCCACAGCAGGCAGATGTAGTCGTACAGCCAGAGGATCAGCTTGAAGCGCGTCCACAGGCTCGCAGAAGGCGCGGTTCCCAGGTAATTCGTCAGCAAATCCCGCTGTGCTTGCTCCCCGAAGTCGTTATTGGCGCTCCACCCGGCCAAATCCCACAGCGGCTCCGAAACGTGGGCGTACTCCCAATCGAGC
>Ga0210409_10007649_pt1 | contig 11106 bp, 9 predicted proteins | sample IncBWH17MmetaG_FD_161649 | JGI IMG/M metagenome (GOLD analysis project Ga0210409, IMG submission 161649) | Forest soil microbial communities from Barre Woods Harvard Forest LTER site, Petersham, Massachusetts, United States - Inc-BW-H-17-M | ecosystem: Environmental > Terrestrial > Soil >...
TACATTTAAGGTAGAGGAATCCCCGCCCTGAACCCACAGCCCACTCGTTTGGAATTGAGTGGGACACTCGCCCCAGCAGTTCTAGTACGACCTAAATGCTCAATTCGGCCTGACGGTCCATCTTTGCCAGGTGATACTGGAAAATCGTTTTCGAGACATAGATCGCGGTGAAGACGTTGGCGATCAGACCGATGGTCAGGGAGATCGCAAAGCCGCGGATCGGACCGGTTCCAAAAAGAAACAGGAAAAAGGCGGAGACGACGGTCGTGACGTGCGTGTCAATGATAGTGAGGAAGGCTTTGTCAAAGCCAGCGTCGACGGCAGCGGCGGACGATTTGCCATTGCGCAGTTCTTCCCGGATACGCTCGAACACCAGAACGTTGGAGTCCACGCCCATACCGATGGTCAGGATGACACCAGCGATGCCGGGCAACGTCAGTACGGCACCGAAGAGGCCAAGAACGGCCAGGAGAATGATTAGGTTCAGGATCAGCGCAAGCACGGCATTGCCACCAGAAAGCCGGTAATAGACAAGCATGAAAAGCATCACAACGACGAGGCTGAGAACGGAAGCCTGCACGCCGTGGCGGATGGAATCGGCTCCGAGCGATGGGCCTACAGTGCGCTCTTCGAGATATTTTATGGAAGCGGGGAGCGCTCCCGCACGCAGCACCAATGCCAGATCATGAGCTGTTTCCTGGCTAAAGTTACCTTCGATGAAAGCGGAGTCGCGCAACTCATCCTTGATTACCGGGGCCATGTAAACGCGATGCTCCAAAACGATGGCCATCTGCTTGCCGACGTTTTGCCGTGTGATGGGCCCGAAACGGTTCGCGGCGTCCGGAGAGAGCGTGAAATTCACCTGCCACATTCCAGGGTTGGCCGTATTGCGAGTTTCCACGGCACTGCGCAGGTCGCGGCCAGTAACGAGAGGCGTGCGGCTCAAGACGTACCAGCTCTCCCCAGTGTCGATTCCATTTGTCGGTTTACGTGATTTCGGATCGTCGGGGACAAGTATCGTGCCTGGCGGGAGAACCCCGCCGTGGCGGCTGAGGGCTTCTGTTTGAGAAGTGTAGGTGACCGGGTCTTCAACCAATTCCAATTCCAACTGTCCGCCAGCCTGAATGACACCCTTGGCGCGAGCGGGATCTCCTTCACCGGGAAGCTGCACGAGAATTTCGTTGGCATTGCGGCCGCCACGGGGCTGGATGGTCGGTTCCGTCAGGCCCAGGGCATTGATGCGTCGTTCAATGGTTTCGAGCGACTGCGTCATCGTCGAATCCTGGATTTGGGCGATAGCGCTGGGACGTAAAGTCAAAGTGTAGCCGTTGGGTTCACCGACGGCGGACGACATGTCCCAGACATTGTTGAATTGCTGGGTCACAAGGTCGCGGAAATCCGAGGCCTGGGATGGATCAATATTGCGCACGAGGATGTGCGTATCGTCAACGCGGCGCACTTCATCGTAACGGATATTTTTTGAGCGCAGCAGGGTGGTCAGGCGGTCCACGGTAGTGTCGGTCTCCTGCGCGATGGCTTCCTGGACCTGAACCTGGAGGATCAAGTGCGTGCCGCCCTGGAGGTCGAGGCCCAGCTTGATCTGCTTCCCGAAATTATCCTTCATCAGGGCAACCGAGGTGGGAAACACCGGGTAGCCGATGAGGAAATAGATGCAGAATAGAACGACAGCGAAGATGAACAGCGCTTTCCACTTCAGGTTAGGGTTCATGGTCAGAAAGTAAGACGCGTATTGGGGCGAAGGGTGGGCTTATTTTGCATCTTCCGATGCCTCCACCTGAGCAATCGCCGCACGCGCGATGCGGATTTTAACCTGCGGTTCGCTGGAGATTTTCAAAATGACCGAATCCCCATCGATACCGTTGATGGTGCCGTAGATGCCGCCGCTGGTGACGATTTTGTCCCCAGCTTTGATCGCACCTAGCATTTCCTGCATTTTCTTGCGCTGGCGCTGCTGGGGCATGATCACCATGAAATACATGATGGCGAACATGAGACCCAAGGGGATCAGCAAACCGCCGAAGCCCCCACCTGCCGCCTGAAAAAGTATCGCTGCCATCATTTTCGATTCAGCTCTCAGTTCTTAGATATCAGTGCCCAGTTCTCTAGTTAAAACTTTCCGAATCGAAGCTCCCAAGGAGCGGCCTCGCCTGTTCCATGTTACGGAAGATAGAAACACAGTGCCGCGGATAATCACCCGCGCTCCTGCTTAACCGACTTCCATGCGATTCGTTTTGGTGCCCCGCGGATGGTTCGCGCGTTGCCCGGAATTCAGCGTTCAGGCCGGTCCCGCAGCATAACGCGCGTGCATCTCGGATGAGAAATTCGCTAGGTTCCCAAACTCGATAGCCTCGCGGATTTGACGCATTATGTCAAGGTAAAAGTGGACATTGTGGTGGGTGGCGAGAATGGCGGCGGTGAGTTCTCCCGCGGCGAAGAGATGACGAACGTAAGCGCGCGAGTAGCGTCGGCAGACGGAACAAGCGCACTTCGAATCGATGGGACGTTCGTCCTGAGAGTAGCGCGCGTTCTTGATGAGCACGCGGCCTTCGCTGGTGTAAAGGCAGGCGTGACGCGCGGCGCGCGTGGGCAGCACGCAATCCATCATGTCGATGCCGAGCGAAACGTAGTCGGCGATTTGTTCGGGGCGGCCGACACCCATCAGATAGCGGAGACGGTCCTTCGGAAGAACGGCGGTGGCCTCGGCGGTCATTTCACAAGTTATTTCGTGTGGTTCGCCAACGGCCAGGCCGCCCACGGCGTAGCCGTGAAAATCTAGTTCGAGAAGCTGGCGCGCGCTTTCACGGCGCAAATCGGCAAAGGTTGCTCCCTGCACGATGCCGAATTGCCATTGCTGTAGATCGCCGTTGCGCCGCGCGCATTCCAGAAAATAGCTGCGCGCGCGCTTGGCCCATTCCGAAGTGCGCTTGACGGCAGCTTCCGCTTTTTCGCGGGGCGCAGGTGTTTCGATGCACTCGTCGAGGACCATGGCGATGTCGGACCCCAGCGCGAGCTGAATTTCGGCGGCTTTTTCCGGCGTGAGGAGATGCTCTGAGCCGTCGAGATGAGAACGGAAGCGCACGCCTTCGTCAGTAATTTTGCGCAGTTCGGAAAGGCTGAAAACTTGAAAGCCGCCGGAATCGGTGAGGATGGCGCGTGGCCAGGACATGAATTTGCGCAAGCCGCCGAGTTTGCGGATCAGTTCGTGTCCGGGACGCAGATAGAGATGATAGGTGTTGGCGAGAATGATTTCCGCGCCGAGTTGCTCAAGGGCTTCCTGGGTGAGGCCTTTGACGGTGGCCTGCGTGCCCACGGGCATGAAGAAAGGCGTCTCGACCGTGCCGTGAGGCGTGGTGAGGCGGCCGCGGCGCGCGCCGGTGGGATCGGTCTTCGATAGTTCAAAGAAAAACTTCACTCTGGGAGTGTATCAGGAGAAAACCCATGCAATGGTGGTACCCAGCAAGGTGAAAAACAAGTAGACGCCTACAACTATGCCGGCGGATTTTGACATTGGGAGTTTTTTCGGGTCCATGCAATGAAAACCGATCGCCGTCAAAACGACGGACCAGATAATAAAAACATCGAGCGAAGACGCTAGGGCACTTAGCCATTTGGGGTCGCTCATACTCATATAAGCCCCGGGATTTGAGCCGACGAAGTTGTACGGGTTGCCGAGAGTACTCGGATCTTTCAGGATAAGAATGGGGATTCCCAGAAGTTCGCGAATACCACCGGGCACCATTGTAAAGGCGATTACGGCAAGAGATTTTCCAAACGTAAGCCGCGCTCCTCCAAAGAGCGCGTACGCTCCCCAATAGATCAAAGCCAGAAACAGAGCCAAGAACGGGGTTCCGATGACTCCTCGTATGTAGCAAAAAAACTGGTTTCCTTTTGCTTGTCTCTCAATTGCTAAATCTCTTTGATCGGCGGGTATCTGCTGACCCCGAGAAGTACTCATCAACTGTTCTTCCGAGAAAGATCTCCAGTCCGCTTTCTTTGCGAGGAAAATATTCATGGAGAGGCCAATGAGGGTCAATAACACAATGGGGGCCACCCAGGAAGGTTTTCGAGCAATGTCTTCGAAAGTGCTTTTTGGCGAGAACAAAACTCCGAAAATTCTGCCGAGCGGACCAATCGTTGCTTGCGCTTCCGGGACGGGCACCGGGGTTGTAGCCATCGAAGACTCCTCCACCACTAGGTTGCGTAGTACTGCCTTCTGAGAGGAACTACGCACGAACAGCAGGGAATATTTCAGTGGGGGGATTCTAGCGCGGGGAATAAGAAGTTGACAGTTGAAAGTTGAAGGTCCAAAGCGAGAAAACAAGAAAAGAAGCTGATAAGAAGAAACCGTTTGAGCGCGGGGGAGTTCGGGGACGGCGGAGAGCAGTTCTCGAGTTTCGTCGTTTGTTGGATGGTGGAGGACTTGTTCGGCGAACCCACTTCCAGGAATTGGCCGGCCCGTATGACGGCGGTGCGCGTGGCGACCTGGGCCACCACGGGCAAACTGTGGGAGATGAATACATAGGTGAGCGCGAATTCGCGCTGGGGTTCCTGTAGCAAAAGAAGGACTTGCGCGCCAACAAAGACATCCAGGGCGGAGACGGGTTCGTCGGCGACGATGAGCTTGGGCTCGAGAATCAGAGCGCGGGCGATGCTGGCGCTGGCCGCCGGAGAATTCGTGGGGGTAGCGGCGAGCGGCAACTTCGTTCAGGCCGACGCGGCCAAGGATCGCCGCGGTGCGCTCCGTGCTGGGCCTCGGAAAGGCCGAGCACATGAATGGCCAGAGGCTCGGCAACGATTTCGGCGACGCGCATGCGCGGATTGAGCGAAGCGAAGGGGTCCTGAACAATCATCTGCATCTGGCGGCGCTGCGAGCGCAACTCTTCTCCGCGCAGCGCGAAAAGATCTCGCGCGTCAAAACGGAGTTCACCGCCGTCCGGTTCGATCAGTCGCAGGAGCATACGTGCCAAGGTGGTCTTGCCGCAGCCGCTTTCGCCGACGACGGAAAAGTCTCGCCGCATTTGACGGAGAAACTTACATCATTGACGGCGGTGAAGCGGGCGCCCTCGGTTTCCCGAGAAAAAACGGTGCCGCCTCGCCGGTACGTTTTCCGGAGGTTTGGCGATTCCAGCAGGATTTCAGGGCAGTCAGGAACTCTGTTAGACGCCGCCGATATGGCGGCGACATGCTCCTTATCTTCGCACGGAAAACCGCCGCCAAATTGGCCGGAAATGAGCATGTGTGCGTTCGCGAATCAGATTCAGCTCTAGAAACTCACATCTAAATTCGAGAACCCGGAGAATTTTTAGAAATCGGAATCAGGGAACTGCTTTGTTTTCTGTCGGAAAGGTTCGGCAACAGACTTGCCTTTGAGAAAGCACCCGAAACGTGGGGGTTGCCGATTGCATTCGGGGCTTTGCTTGGAGGAACTATTTTGAGTCGAACAATCAGGTTTTCTTTGCTATTCGCAGCCTTGCTATTTTTGATGGGGAGCGTCGCCCCGGCCACACCAGCACAAAACGCGGCCGGACGGATCATCGGGAATGTGACGGACCCGAGCGGCGCGTCGGTTTCCGGCGCTACGGTTACAGTCACGAATGTGGCCACACAGGTATCACAGCAAGCGGTCACCGATCGAGACGGTTACTTCCAGGTGCTCGCGGTTCCTATCGGCACTTATTCGGTAGCCTTTGCGAAAGATGGATTTCAGCGCCAGGAATTTCAGAATCAAACGCTGCAGATCAATCAGGCGCTGCGCATCGACGCCAAGCTATCGCTGGGCGCAAAGAACGAAGTAATTGAAGTGCGAGACCAGGCCGACGTGGTGGAGACCGTCAATCCGACGGTCGGCGCCTCGATCACCGGCCGCACGCTAACGGACATGCCGCTGAACGGGCGCAACGCACTGAACCTGGCATTGCTGCAGCCGGGCGTCACGCCCGTAGATTCGAGCTTCAGCGGAGCCGGAACGTTCAACATCGGCGGAGGCCGGGCGGATTCGGTGACGTTTCTTCTGGATGGCGGACTGAACAACGAACAATTGGCCAACGGGGTCGTTTACAATCCGAATCCAGATACGGTCGCAGAGTTCCGCATTCTCGAGAACAACTACACGGCAGAGTACGGCAGAAACGGCGGCGGAATCATCACCGAGGTCGTGAAGTCCGGAACCAACGAGTGGCATGGCAGCGCTTTCGATTTCATCCGGAACGATGCGTTCAACGCCAACGATTATTTTCACAAAAACAATCCCAACAATTTGCTTCCACGCGACGTCTTGAAACGGAACCAGTTCGGCGGCACCTTCGGCGGGCCTATCGTCGTTCCCCATGTGGTCCATGGCAAGGACCGCTTCTTCTTTTTTGTGGGTTATCAAGGACAGCGGCAAACGCAGCAGCAATCCATCGATAGCTTCCAAACCTTTACCCCGGCCGAGCTAAACGGTGACTTTTCGCAGGCCGCAGGCAACGGTGGAGTGAGTCCAGGCGTAGCCTGCTTCCTCAGCGGCCTGAATCACAATCAGCCAAATCCTAATAATGACCCAAAGCTGGCGGATGGAACGCAATGCCAGCAACCCAATCCCAGTGGTCCCGGCACCGTACCCGGTATCGCGCATCCTTTCTTCCAATCGGATCCTACCAAACGGTTCAATGGGATCATTGACCCCGCGAGAATCAACGGCGTCGCTCAGAAATATATCGCGGCGGGGCTCATTCCGACAGCCGCGGGTGGTTCTTTGAGTGCTCATCCGAGCGCCACAAACAACGACAACGAGTTGACCATGAAATTTGATTTCAACCTAACCCAGAAGGATCGGCTGGCGGTCACTCTGGGCGGGAACCGGAATCCGATTGTGAATGGCGCCGGCAACCCAGGAATCGGCGGTCTCACTGCATCGCCGGGCTATCCGCTCATTACCAACACCCACAACTATTTTTCCAACTTTGCCTACACGCACACGTTTTCGAGCAACCTCTTGAATGAATTTCGCGCTACCGTGCAGCGGTTCAATCAACTGTCTTCCAAGCCGGCGACGACCATACCGTCGCACACAGCGGTCGGGGAAGTCGGCATCACTCCGGACCTCGAATTGGGCGCGGCCGCGCTGCAATTTACCGACGAAGGCAGCTACTTCGGCTTTAGCATCCAGGGCCCCAGCACGCTCATCAGCAACACCTTCTACTATGGAGATGTGCTGTCGTGGACGCGTGGACGGCATAACATGAAGTTCGGGGGAAATTTCTCCGCCTACCAGTTCAACACCGCCTTTGATTTCATTGGCAATGGTTTGTTCCAGTTTCAGGGCGCCGGGGGTATCGGCTCGGGAAATGACTTTGCCGATTTTCTTTTTGGACTGCCTACCTTCTACAACCAGTCTCCCAACGCTCCGACAAATGCTCGAAGCAAATTTTATGCGGGCTTTGCTCAGGACGAGTGGAGGATGAACAAGAATCTGGTGCTGACGGTGGGAGTGCGTTATGAGTACAGCACGCCGAAGCTGGACACGCATAGTTTCACGTTCAACGTCATCCCCGGTTTACACTCCACGGTCTTCCCCAATGCTCCGAGCGGATTGGTGTTTCCCGGAGATAAGGGCGCTCCGCGCGGAGTCAATTTTCCGGATCGCGACAACTTTGCTCCACGCTTCGGGTTCGCCTGGGACCCTCGGGGCAATTCAAAAACGAGCGTTCGCGGAGGATTCGGAATCTTCTACGATATCCTCAAGGCCGAAGACAATTTCCAGGACAATGGGCAGCCACCTTTTTTTGCGGGCACCTTCTTGAACTTTAGCCCGCTGGCCAGCAATCCGCCGGCGGATATTTCCTATCTGGCGCAGCCTTTCACCAGCACGGGAGCTACGAATCCATTCCCGTCAAAACCTGTGGACCACAATATCAACTTCGCGGCCGCAGGCATCCTGCCCTTTGGGCTTTCGTCCATTTTCCTGGATGATCCACACCTGCAGACTCCTTACACCTATCAGTACAATCTGAGCGTGCAACACGAGATCGCCAGAAACACGACCATCCAAGTCGGCTACCTGGGCAGCAGCTCTCATGGACTGACGTCGCTGGTGGATATCAATCCATTTCCGCTTGGCGGGAGCGACCGCATACTCAATCTTCTGCCGGGGAATAGCAGCTGCACATCAGCGACGTTCTTCAATTGCTCCTTTTCAAACTTGCTGGAGTTCAAGAACGTTTCTCAAGCTTCCTACAACGGCTTGACGGCTAGCCTTACCAGGCAGGTGACGAATGCACGCGGGATCGGGCGTACTTATTTTACGCTTGGTTACACCTACTCGCATTCGATCGACAATGCTTCCGGCTTCCGCGCACGCAACTCCCAGGTTCCCACGTACAACACGGGACTGTTCCGCGGTCCTTCGGACTTCGATATCCGTAACCGCATCACCTTCAGCGGCGGCTGGGACCTGCCTTTTGACCAACAGTGGTCTTCAGGTCCCAAGCGTTTGACACAAGGTTGGAGTCTTTACCCCATCGTTTCCTGGCGGACAGGATTCCCCCTGGATGTTACCGCCCAGACGGCAGGAGCCGGAGACTTTACAAACCCAGGAGTCACCGGAGCTGGCGACTTCCAGCCCTTTGCCAACTTGACGGGACAGCCGGCCACAATTTTTGATCCGCATCAAGTCCAGACCCTCGTGGGACCGTCTGGAACAAACACCGGCAACTTTTATTTCAATCCGGGTGCATTCTCCAACGCGCAATGCGGGGATACGAATCACCCTCTTCCGTGCACACCGGGCTCAGCCCTGTTTCCCTCGCCCGACCAAGTGCTTGCCAACCCGGCTTTGCGCACGTACGGCTCCTCGGGGCGAGGTATCTTGCGTGGCCCTGGGCGAACGAACATTGACATGACTCTCGCAAAGACCACGGCGATTACCGAGCGGCTCAAACTGGAAATTCGTGCCGACGCGTTCAACCTCTTCAATCATGCGGAATTCGGTAATCCGAGTACCAACATTACGTCCAAGAAGTTTGGACGGATCACCACAACCGGGGATCCTGGGAACGCTGTCGTTGCCGTCGATCCCAAAGAGCGCGTCCTGCAGTTGGCGGCGCGGTTCACGTTCTAGTCAGCTCGCAAGCGATAGCTGATTTGTCGGGGGCCTCCGGAAGTCTCGGAGGCCTTCTTATTTTGGTGCTCGGTGCAGAGCGAGGCTAAACGAGGATGCAGCGAGCGGCGTGATCGTTGGCGACAATGCGAAGCGCGGGGATCGACGGCAGTACATTCGTCGCGGCACAGTTCGCAGCGCGGCTCGAAGGCGCAGCCGGGTGGCAGCGCGGTGAGTTGGGGAATCGCGCCTGGAATTGGCGTCAGAGCGCCGCGCTTAAGAGTTGGCGAGGCTTTCAGAAAGCCCTGCGTGTAGGGATGGCGCGGTCTTGCCAGGACTTCGCGCGCGAGGCCTTCCTCGATGATGCGGCCGGCGTACATCACCGCGACTGAGCGTATTGAGAGTCTCATCTGTCGGAGAGGGGAATCACGAATTTCAGGGCAGTGTGCGTAGGCGAAAATCCCACGACTTTGACATCCTTCAAGCCAGCCTCGCGGCCGACCGCGAGGACATCGAGTTCAGTGATTTGTTTTTGGCCCTTGGGGTAGACGATCCAGAGAGCGGTTGCTCCTTTCATGGATTTCGAGATTTTCCGCAGGGCAGCAAGCTCTGCTTTCGAATCCGCGGCGAAAAAAATGCACTCCGTGTCTGTCGCAACTTTGTCTTTACTCATGGACTTTGTAAGCGCCTTCACTTCCGTGAGAAACGCAGCGTCGAAGTCACCGAGCAAAGAAACTTTCGCACCGGGCTTCACGCCGAGCTTTTCGATGCGCGACTTCGGATGAAGGATTTTGTCGCACCACTTTTCCGCGGCCGCGCCCAAGTGGAAAACCGCGAGACCTTCCGCTGTCTGCAAGCGCAGTTCGCCCTCCACCGCTTTCGCCGACTTAATCGTCGAGAAGGGAATCTTCAGCCGGAAATCCCCGCGAAAAAGTATCTCGCTGGTTTCCAGCAAGGCTTTCCCTTCCGACTGCTGTTTGCCAAACTTCACCTTGCAAGCCGCTTCGTTCCCCACGGGAATCCTCCAAGACGCACGCTCGGGATTGGGACCAGGAGGAATACCTGTCCCACCTGCCCAGTCACCACAATAGTAAGCTATTGGATTCCATGGCGACCGCAACAACAAATACAGTGGACTGGAAGCTGATCTGGGCGCAGCGTGGCTTCCGCTTTTTCTTTTTCGCCATGTTTGTATCCCTCTTCGGCAGCGGCATGAACTTCGCCGGCGTGAGCTGGTACATCATGGCGGCCACGCACTCGACCGTGAAGGTCAGTGGGCAAGTGATCGTCATGACCTTGCCGGGACTGTTCGTCCCGTTCCTCGGCGGCGTGCTGATCGATCGTTTTGACCGCCGCTATCTCGGCGTTCTGCTCGATCTGACGCGCGGATTCTTCGTCCTTGCCACTGCCTACATCGCCTGGCGTGGCCATCTGGAGCTCTGGCATCTCTACGCCATGACGCTGATCACCGGCACCGGCTCAGCGATGTACTGGGCAACGGTCAACGCGCTGGTGCAGGAAGTCATTCCGCCGAGCCAGTTCACGGGCGCAAACGCCGCGGTGCTGGTCGGCGTGCAAAGCGGAATGCTGATCGCCGGATCGTTTGTCGGCTTTGTTTACAACTCCGCCGGAATCGCAGGAATTCTTTTTATTGATGGGCTGACTTATTTCGTTTCGGCCTACTGCTTGTACCTGGTGAGGCGCGGGTACGTTTCCCCGCGCGAAAGTCATAAATTTTCCCGCGAATACAGTGAAGCGACTGAAGCAACCGCCGAAGCGCTCGAAACCGGCGAAAACCCGGAAGTTGCGGAAGCAGGTCTTTCGCTCGCCGTTTATGCCGACATGAAGGAGGGGTTCGCCTATCTACGGCAGCAGCCGCTGGTGCGCACTCTGGGCGTCACGCACGCGATCATGATGGCAGGCGTAGTGAGCGCCAACGTCGTGCTGGTGGCGCTGGTGAACGACATTTTGCATTCCGGCCCGCGAGGGCTGGGCTTTTTGGAAGCAGG